>Ga0307471_100002388_pt1 | contig 10793 bp, 10 predicted proteins | sample atmos_gasesAM3C__2_FD_204566 | JGI IMG/M metagenome (GOLD analysis project Ga0307471, IMG submission 204566) | Hardwood forest soil microbial communities from Morgan-Monroe State Forest, Indiana, United States - atmos_gasesAM3C_515 | ecosystem: Environmental > Terrestrial > Soil > Temperate... | reverse complement strand
GTGCTCGGCGATCAGTACGCAAGCCAACAAAAAGCGTTTCGAGCACTCCTCCTGGTGCTCGCGATCGCGGTGATGAGCGTCTACGCGGTGATGGTCGTGCAGTTCGAATCGTTCGTCGAGCCCCTCGTCGTGCTGCTCGTCGCCCCGGTGTCGTTCGTGGGGGCGCTCGTCCTGCTCCTGGCCACGGGCACCGCGCTGAACGTCTCTTCCTTCATGGGGTTGATCCTGCTGGTCGGCCTGATCGTGAAGAACGGGATCATTCTGCTCGACTTCACCCGACTCAGGATGCAGACCGAAGGTGTGGCACTCGAAGCCGCGATCCGCGAGGCGGCGCGGGTGCGCCTCCGGCCGATCCTCATGACGACGCTCTGCACGCTGTTTGGCCTGTTGCCCCTGGCGCTCGGCATCGGCGCCGGCAGCGAGCTGCAGCGCCCGCTGGCGCTCGCGGTGATCGGCGGGCTGGCGCTGTCCACCCCTATCACGTTGTTCGCTGTGCCGACCCTGCTCATCGCGATCCGAGGCCGCCACTACACGCTGCCCCACGCCCATGAACAACGGGCCGCCGAGCGAGCGGCGGCCCTCGGGTGATGGGGGCGGGCTGTCGACAATCAGGGATCGAGGACCAAGAGCGCAAACGTCCCCCGCAGGATGCTCGGCCGCGGACGGGGCCGCTCCGGCGTCGGAGCCGGGGGAGGACCGAAGTCGGCCGTGACGGTGTACACGCGGTGCGTTTGCAGGTCGATCTCCATGGTGCGCGCGCCGCGCTTCGTCGGGGCGTTCCCCACCACGACGAACTTCGCCGGCGTCTCTTCGTGGATCACCGTGAGCGTACCGTCCCCGTTCGAGGCGAACGCGAGCTGCGTACCGGGATCGAACCGGCAGGCATCCACGCCCTGACCGATCGGCAGCGTCGTCACGAGCGCGCCCGCGCTCGCATCGGAGATCGCCATCACCTGATTGCGGCAGCCGCTGAATAGCCGGTGGTGTTCACGGTCGATCGCCAGTCCGCTCGGATTCTCGCATGGGGCGAGGGACCATTGACGCGTCACGCGCATGCCGGCCGCGTCGATCTCGGCCACGGCACTCTTATCCTCGAGGTTCACGTAGAGCTTCCCGTCGCCCGCGGACACGGCGAACTCAGGCCCGGCACCGAGGTCGATGTCGCCGATCCGCTTGCCGGACACGGCGTCGATCACCGTCGCCGAGTGCGCGTCACCGTTGAACGTGAAGATGCGTTTCGTCGCCGGGTCGAACAGGATCGCGTCGTCGTCCGGGGCCACCATTGTGTGACGCCGGACGTGGAGCGTCTTCAAGTCGAACATCGTTACCGTGCTGTCCGCGCCGGAGGTCGCGAAGCCGTGCTCCGCCTCGTACGCGAACGCGATTCCATGCGCGCGGTTGAGCCCCGGGATCTCGCCAAGCTGTTTACCCGTCGCCGGGTCCACCACGATGACGCGGTCCTGATGAGCGATGAACAACCGATGCCCCACGGTGTCCAGGGCGAGATAGTCCCACCCGCCGTCACCCGAGAGTTTGTAGGTACTGGCGACGTGATACGACTGCGCGGCGGCCGGCAGCGTGACGCCGAATGCCAGGTACAGGATCGACGCGAGGAGGTAGCGAGTGGTGTTCACGGAGGCTCCGTTCCGAACTGTGACGGTGACCTAGGGCAGTGACCGGGCGAATAGTACACCGTCCGGCTAGGCGGTGGTCGGGAAGGTCAGTGTGACCCGGGTGCCCGTCCCGGGATGCGAATCGATGGCGATTCGGGCGCCGTGAGCGTCGGCGATCCACCGAGCGATGGCTAGCCCGAGGCCGGCGCCCTCCGCTTCGTGACGTGCCGGATCACCGCGGTAAAATCGCTCGAACACGTGGGGCAGCTGATCGGTGGGGATTCCGATGCCCGTGTCGCTCACCACGACCGCGGCTGTGCCCGGCCCATTGTGAGCGGCCACCGCGACCTCTACCCGGCCACCCCGCGGGGTGAACTTCACGGCGTTATCCAGCACGATCAGGAGCAGCTGGCGGATGAGCGTCGGATCGCCCGAGATCTTCGCTTCCTCGAAGGCGCCGACCTCGAGCCCTACGCCCTTATGCGCGGCCAACGCGCGTACCCCCTCGACGGCGCCGGCCGCGGCATCGTCGAGATAAAGCGTCTCGCGGGCCAGGGGCCGTTCGCCCGCGTCCGCTCGGGCAAGGGCGAGCAATTCGCCCACAATGTCGCCGATCCGCGCGGCCTCGCGTTCGATGGCGGCTAGCGTCGCGGCATCGCGAGTGGGGTCCCGCGCGTCGCCCGCCGCCACCTCCGCGCGAGTTCGCAGAATCGTGACCGGCGTGCGGAGCTCGTGGGCCGCGTCCGCCATGAAGCGTCGCATCCGATCCATGGTGCGCTCGATGGGCACGGTCGCCTGGCGCACGAGCACGTAGCCGCCAGCCGCCACCAGCAAGAGCGCGATCAGGGCAGCCGCGACAAACGCCCGGATGAGGGACGCGTACTCGTCCTCGAGCTCCAGGCGGTCCGCCATCACCACGGCGACTTCGGGACGGCCGTCGGCGCCCGCGAAGCGCTCGGCATGCAACCGGACGATGTGGTCCTCGGGAGTCTCGAAGTCCCGATCGGCCCTGCCGGTCTGCTCCGCCTCCCGAGCCGCGTCCCGGATCCAGTCAGGGGCGGTAGCCGGCCGGACCGGCATCGCGCCCGCCCCAAAGAGATAGAGCGACCGATCGGGGATGTGGAGCTCGTCCACGGCGTCGGCGACCACTCCCTTGGGTGAGGCCTGCTCGGCCTCGCGGATCCGGGCCGCGTGAATCAGCGCAGCGGTCGCCGAGCCCAGGGAGGCGTCGAGCTGCCGGGAGAACCGATGCCGGACCACCAGGTACAGGCCGCCGCCCAGGACTCCCAGGATCGAGAGGAGAATGCCGACGTACCAGGCCGTCAACCGCCACCGGACGCGGGCCAGCTGATCCATCAGGTCCGCCTCATGCGCCGAACCGGTAGCCTGCACCGCGCAACGTCGTAATCAACTTCGGCTCGAATCCATCGTCGACCTTGCGCCGCAGGCGCCGCACCAGGACCTCGAGCAAGTTGGCGAACGGATCATGATTGTCGTCCCAGACGTGCGCGGTGATGGTTGCGCGGTCGAGGACCTTGCCGGGATGGCTGACGAACAACTCGAGCAGGGCGAACTCCTTGGCGCTGAGACTCAGCTCCCGTCCGCCACGGCGCACCCGCCGCGCCGACAGGTCGACTTCCAGGTCCGCGGCGCGAAACACCGTCGGGGCCAGGGCCGGCCGCCGCCGGGCCAAGGCCTTTAGCCGGGCGACGAGCTCGCGGAACGCGAACGGCTTGGTGAGGTAATCGTCCGCCCCCACCTCGAGGCCTCGCACGCGATCATCCACGGCGTCGAGCGCCGTCAACATAAGGACAGGTGTGGTGATCCCGCGACGCCGCAGCTCGGCACAGAGCGTGAAGCCATCGCCACCCGGGAGCCGCACATCCAAGACGATCACGTCGAAGCTCGCCAGCCCGGCGCGCTCGAGACCTTCCGCCCACGTCGCGGCCAGCGCCGGGTCGACGCGCTGCGCCCGCAACCCATCGCGCAGCAGTCCCGCCAGCTTGGCATCGTCTTCGACGATCAGTACGCGCATCGCGGCTCCCCCCGTCGCGCAGTATATATTGCGAAGACTGCTTTCGCATGAGGACTGCATGACTGGTATCAACGTGCCGCTATATGACCCACGTCTCGTCCAACCGATGCGGGAAGAGCTGACCCGGATCGGCTTCCAGGAGCTCCGCACTCCAGCGGAGGTCGATGGCACACTTGGGGGCGGGGGCGGGGTGAGCAAGGGCGTGACGCTCGTGGTGGTCAACTCGGTGTGCGGCTGTGCCGCGCGCAATGCACGACCGGCCGCCACGCTCGCGCTGGAGCATCCACGTCGTCCAGACCGGCTGCTGACCGTGTTCGCGGGACAGGACGCCGACGCGACGGCCCGCGCGCGCAGCTATTTCACAGGATACACTCCGTCCTCCCCTCAGATGGCCCTCTTCAAGGACGGTGAGCTCGTGTTCATGCTGGAGCGGAAGAATATCGAGGGGCGGGCCGCGAAGGACATTGCGGCGGATCTGACGGCGGCGTTCGACAGGTACTGCAGCTAGAAGAGGTTGGGGAAGGTTAGGGGAGGTTAGGGGAGGTTGCCGGTACTTAGCAACCTCCCGAACCTCCCCAACCTCCCCTAACCTCCGAAACCTACTTTCGCTAGAACATCCCCGCCCGCGCCCGGAAGTCCACGTTGTCCCGCACCCACTTCCACAGGTCGCCCTGCCGCTCGAGCGACACACCTCCTTTGACCTGCTTGTGCCACCCCGCCATGACCTGTGCTTCCTGGGTCCACAGGCGTACGCGCTTGTGCTTGATCAGCCGCTTCCAGTTCTCACCGACGGTCGGGCTCGCGTAGAGCAGGCGCACCGTGACGCTACGCGAGAGGAATTCGAGCGGCTGCAGATTGATGCGCGTGTAGGGATTCTGGTTCGCCGCCAGGCGCGTGCCGGGCGGCACGTCGGGCTCGCCATCCGACAGCACGACGACGTTGAGCGGCGCGAGGATCAGCCCGCGCTCCTTGACGAGGCCCGCGACCCGCTCGAAGAAGGCATTGAAGTCAGTGTAGGGATCGGTCTGCGGGAACCAGGCGCGCAGGTCCGACTGGATCTGCTCGATGGAGCGCCCTTGGAAGTCGTTGATGGGATGGAACGACTTCGGCTCCCCGGCGCGCACTCCACCCACCGAGCTGACGAACAATGCCGTGGGCTGCTTCAGTCCTCCATACCCGTTCAGGTGCGCGTAGATGTAATACGAGATGAACTGGACGGCATCATCGTAGAGACGCGAGTCGCGGAACGAGCCGCTCACGTCGATCCCGATGATCATCGTCGAGTTCGCGGGCTTTCCCTCCTCGTCCGGTGGAGGCTTGCACGCGACGAGGAGTGCCGCGGCCGCGAGGACGCTCCTGACCGCGCCGCGCCTCACGCCGCGCCTCCTGGCACCACGTGCTTACCGCTCGGCGTCATCAGGGGCGTGCTCGCCAGCACTTGCTCCAGGTTCCGGAACGGCAGCGTGAACGTCGGCCGGCCGAGGATCACGACCACCGCGAAGTTTGCGCCCGCGGCGAGCAACTGGAGCACGGGCAACGAGATCAGCTCGAACACCTCCTTCGCTTCCTTCTTGAACCATTCCGACTCGCGCTTCAGCGCGTCGATCGGACCTTTCCAGAAGTCCGGCGCGACCGGCGCCGTGGTGGGCGCGCTGGTATGGGCGCCCGCGATGTCCTGACGGCCCAGGATACCGAGCAGTGCGGGCGTGCCGAACCGCCCGAACAGGAACCACGTCATCGCGCGCACGCCAATCCAGCCGAACGACGCCAGCGCGAGGGTAGAGAAGAACCCCAGCTGGAACCCGGTCTGGTTGGCGATCCACGGGGTGATCGCATCGATCAGCTCGCGGTACAGGAACATGACCTCGAAGAACATCACGAAGCCCTCGACCAGCGCCATCGAGACGATCTGCCCCGTCTGCCGGGCCTTGATCGCGTCCGACAACGCTTGAATCGCCGCGAAGCTACCCGAGATGAGGATGAAGAGGAACGGCCAGAGGATCAGGCTCACGCCCCAGCCCGACAGCTCACTCCCAGTCAGATCGGCCAGCACTTCGGTGATCGTCGGTCGCAGCGTGAACGTGAAGATCGTGGCCTCGAGCGCCGACCAGAACAGAATGAAGATGAACGCGAGCCACGGCACGCCCGGCTGGAAGTATTGCCGCGTCGCCCAATCGAGCATCGCCAGGGGGCGCGTGAAGATGAATTTGATGAACCGGAGGACGAGCGAGCCCGCCAGTTTCAGGAGGCCCCAGATCCAGCCCAGCAGCACCACGACGAAGCGTAGCAGACCCGCCCAGTAGAACCATGTCATGCGAAGCCAGTCCCACCAGGACATCACCACGGCGACGAGGAAGCCTCCGCGCCCCGAGCGGAACGGCAGCGTGTACAGCGCGGCCATCGAGCAGACCAAGCCGGCCACGAGCACGAAGCACGGCAGAACGAGCAGCAGCACCTTCAGCGCAATCTCCCCCGGACTGTTTCCGAACAGGGCGAAGTCGAGCACCGTCTTGCTCAGACCCAGCACCCAAGTGAAGCCGGCGGCGAGCAGCTGGAACGTCTCTCGCCACGTCTCGGGGAAGGCTGTCTGCATGGACAGGAGCATGCCGCTCACCTCCTGGGGCGTGTCTCGCGGCGGTCAAAGAGTCGGGAGTCGCTCGAGATAACCGGCCGGAGTGGATGCCGCGGTGGCTCCGCGGCAGGGGCGCATTATTAAGGTGGTGCTCCGCCTGTGAGCGTGATCTACGTCACCATCCCTGAAGGGGGGCGCGGGCGCTGCATCTTCACAGCCCGCCAAAACGACGGAACGGCCGTGTTATGACCCTCCCGCCTCCCCTGCGGTCAAGCCGACGTGATATACTGGTGCCCATGCAGGAAGACTCTCCGGCCCCCAAACGGCTCATCGTCGTCGGCGACCGCGTGCTCATCGCCCCGGAGGAGGGCGAAGAGCGCACCAACGTCGGTCTCTACCTGCCACCGACGGCGGTCGAGGCGCGCCAGGTGCAGGGTGGCCGCGTGGTGGCAACCGGCCCCGGCACACCCACCACGGAGCCCGCCAGCATGGACGACGAGCCGTGGAAGATTCGCGGGCCCGACGTGAAGTATCTGCCCATGCAGGCGCGCGCGGGCGATTATGCGCTCTTTTTCCGTAAGGCGGCGGTGGAAATCACGTTCGACGGCACGCGGTATCTCGTGGTGCCGCAAGCGGCCATCCTCGTGCTGGTCCGGGACGGAGCCACCGAGGAACAGGAGTAGGGTTCATGGGTGAGATCGGCTGGGCGCGCGGCAGCGGCGAGTTCGCTGAGGAGCGTGGCATGCGCCGGGGTGAGTGGTATCGAGTCCTGGAGGACCAGGGTGAGGGCTGGCTGGTGCTCGACGTCAACGACGTGCACGTGCGCATCACCCGCGAACACCTGCAGGTGCGCCGCAGCCAGCCAAAGACGTGGAGCGTCGTGAAGCTCAGCTATCTGGTGTGCCCCGGGTGTCATACGCGCCAGCACCTGAGCGGCCGTCCGAAAGAGGCGGAGTGTCCGAAATGCCTCAAAACCTATCCCGTGGACTGGAGTGACCGCGCATGAGTCGGAACGACAGCGGATGGGCACGGAGCCGCGGCGACCGCGCCGAGAGTGAAGGCCTCCGCCGTGGCGCCTGGTATCGCATCGTCGAAGACTCCGGGCAACCCTGGGTGGTGCTCGAGGTGCACCAGGTCGAGCTCCGTGTTCCCAAAGAGAGCCTCGAAGTCCGCAAGGATCGCCCCAAGTCGTGGAGCGTCGTCCACGAGCCTCATCTGGTCTGTCCAGGGTGTCATAAGCGTCAGCACGTCGGAGGACAGCCGAAGGACGTGAAATGCCACGAGTGCGGCAACAGCTATGCGGTGGACTGGAAGGACCGCGGCTAGCGCCCGCATAGATTCGATCGGTTCGGCAGAGTTCGGGCCCCGCGGCTTCGCCGGGGCCCGCTTTTATTGGCTTCATGTCTCCGTTCAGCGGCGGATTCGCCCGCGCTCGCGCGCTCCTGAATGAGCGCTTCGGTCACGCCGCGTTTCGGGTTCACCAGCTCAAGGTGGTGGGACCCCTCCTCGCGGGTCGGAGTGTGCTCGCAGTGCTTCCCACCGGAGCGGGCAAGTCCCTCTGCTACCAGCTCCCGGCGCTCATGGCGGGTGGGCTCACGCTCGTCATCTCACCGTTGATCTCGCTGATGCAGGACCAGGTGGGCGCGCTCCGGCGACGGGGTATTGCGGCGGCGTTCCTGAACAGCTTGCTCGCAGCGGACGAGCGCCGCGCGATTCTCGACGCCGCGCTCTCGGGAAGCCTCACGCTTCTCTACTGCGCCCCCGAGCGGCTCGACAGTCTGGTAGGCCGGCTCGCACGCGCGGGTCGGGCCGTATCGCTGCTCGCGGTCGACGAAGCGCACTGCATCGTCGAATGGGGGAATGAATTCCGGCCGGTGTATCGCCGGCTGGATCGCTATCGGTACCTGCTCGGCGACCCGGTCACGATCGCGCTCACGGGCAGCGCGACGCCACCCACTCGCGTCGAGATTCTTCGAGTCCTCCGCCTCCCGGACGCGGATGTGGTCGTGACCTCGTTCGATCGACCAAACCTGCGATTCCGGGTGGAGCAGGTAGGGCACGACCGCGAGCGATTCGCTCGCGTCCGGGAGCTGCTGCGGGTAGCAGGGGGATCCGTCATCGTGTACACGCCCACTCGCCGTCTGACGGAGGTCGTCACCCGGGCCTTGCTGCGCGTGGGCGTCCGAGCGGCGCCATATCACGCGGGCTTGAGCGCGGCGACCCGTCGGCGGGTGCTGCGCGCGTTCCTCGCGGATCGGGCGCCTGTCGTCGTCGCCACGAGCGCGTTCGGCATGGGTATCGACAAGCCAGACGTGCGTCGCGTGCTCCACTGGGGGCCGCCGCAGACGCTCGAGTCCTACTATCAGGAAGCGGGGCGGGCGGGCCGGGATGGCCGTGAGGCCGAGTGCGTGGTGCTGTGGCGCCGGGCCGACTTCGAGTGGGGTCACCCCGCGGCAGAGATGCGCCGGTACGTGGAGAGCCGCGCGTGCCGCCGTGGCACGCTCCTGGCCTATTTCGGCGAGCGGACCAGGGCGTGCTCCGGCTGCGACGTGTGCGGATAGCGGATTGCCGCCCCTCAACTTAGGCGGGGCGACGCCTACCCATCCGTGGGGTTGCGGGGTCGGGGTCGCGAAATACGTTAGCCCGAGTAGCTTAAGCGAGAGCCGGCGGTTCTCGCTTTGTTTTTCCCTCTCTCGAGGACGTGCCTTATGCCCGGCCGCAATTTCCTCTTCGTCCCCGGCCCCACCAATGTGCCTGAGCGGATCCTGCGCGCCATGGACCGCGCCATGGAGGATCACCGCTCGTCCGGGTTCCCGGAGCTTTCCACTCCGCTGTTTCGCGATCTGAAGCGCGTTTTCAAGACCGCGAACGGGCAGGCGTTCATCTTCCCGGCGACCGGAACCGGCGGCTGGGAAGCGGCCCTCGTCAACACGCTGTCACCGGGGGATCGGGTCGTCGCCCCGCGCTACGGCCAGTTCAGCCATCTCTGGATCGACCTGGCGCAGCGGCACGGCCTGCGGGTGGACATCCTCGACGTGGACTGGGGCGAAGGCGCGCCGGCCGAGCGCATCGGCGAGATCCTGTCGCAGGACACGAGCCACGAGATCAAAGGCGTCCTGGTCGTCCACAATGAGACGGCCACCGGAGTCACGAGCGACGTCGGCGCCGTGCGCGCGGCAATGGACGCGGCGCGCCATCCGGCGCTGTTGTACGTCGACGGCGTCAGCTCCATCGGCTCGATCGATTTCCGGATGGACGAGTGGAAGGTCGACCTCGCGATCACGGGCTCACAGAAGGGCCTCATGCTGCCCGCCGGGCTCGGAATCGTGTGCGCAAGCCCAAAGGCGCTCGCGGCCCGTGAGAGCGCGCGCTGCCCGCGCGTATTCTTCGATTTCGGGGACATGCTCAAGGCTAACGCGAGCGGCTATTTCCCCTACACGCCGTCTCTTCCCTTGCTCTACGGACTGCGCGAATCGCTCGCGATCATCTTCGAGGAAGGACTCGACAACATCTTCGCACGCCACCACCGCTTGGCCGACGGTGTGCGCACCGCGGTGCGAGCCTGGGGTCTGAAGCTGTGCGCCCGGGCGCCGAAATGGTATTCGGACACAGTGAGCGCGATCATGGTCCCTGAGGGCGCGAACGCTGCCGACGTCATCGATGTCGCGTATCGGCGTTACAACCTCGCACTAGGCGCCGGGCTTGCCCGCATGGCGGGGAAGCTGTTCCGGATCGGCCATCTCGGAGACCTGAACGAGCTGATGCTGCTCGGCGCGATCGCTGGCGCGGAGATGGCCATGCGGGACGTCGGCATTCCGGTCACCCTGGGAAGCGGCGTGGCCGCCGCCGCCGAATACTATCGGAGCACGGCCGCCCCCCTCCCGGCGCGCAGCGCCGCGCCCCAATCGCCCGACGCGCAACAGCCGGTCGGCGGGAAGACGACGCCCCCCCCGCGCGCCACCGTGAGGGCATGAGTCTCACCCGGTACGAGCCGGCGCAGTCTCGCCTGCAGCGCAGCGAGCTCGCGGTACCCGGCTCACAGCCCGCGATGTTCCAGAAGGCGCTCGACGGCGAGGCCGACTACGTGTTCCTCGATCTCGAAGACGCCGTCGCGCCCGCCGACAAGGAGCAGGCCCGGAAGAACGTCATCGCGGGATTGCTCGAGTACGACTGGAAGGGGCGGGGCAAGACGGTGTCAGTGCGCGTCAACGGGATCGACACGCACTACATGTATCGCGACGTGGTCGATGTGGTCGAGCAGGCCGGCCACAAGCTCGATGTCATCCTGATACCCAAGGTCGGCGTGCCCGCCGACGTGTATCTCGTGGACGCGCTGCTCACCCAGATCGAGGCGGCGCGCCACATTCCGCACCGCATTGGGATCGAAGTGCTGATCGAGACGGCACTCGGCATGGCCAATGTCGAGACGATCGCGCAAACGAGCCGCCGGCTCGAAGCGATGCACTTCGGCGTGGCGGATCTCGCCGCCAGCCTCCGTGCCCGGACCGTGAGCATCGGCGGGTTGAACCCCGATTACCCGGGCGACCAGTGGCACGCCGCGCTGGCTCGCCTG
>Ga0307471_100002387_pt1 | contig 10794 bp, 10 predicted proteins | sample atmos_gasesAM3C__2_FD_204566 | JGI IMG/M metagenome (GOLD analysis project Ga0307471, IMG submission 204566) | Hardwood forest soil microbial communities from Morgan-Monroe State Forest, Indiana, United States - atmos_gasesAM3C_515 | ecosystem: Environmental > Terrestrial > Soil > Temperate... | reverse complement strand
CCACGGCTTTCTGGCCCGGGTGCGGACGCGCGTCCTGCAAACGGGGATCGAATGCCGCGGGCGTGCCTTTGAGCGCTTCGAGACTCATCGCGCCGGACACATCGGCCACGCGTGCGAGACGCTGTGCACGCAAAAGCGCCAGCCCGCCTACCGCGTGCATGGCTTGCGTGCCGTTGAGCAAGGCCAGACCTTCCTTCGCTTCCAGTTCAAGAGACTTTAACTTTGCGCGCTGAAGGGCTTCCGCCGTTGCCATCCGTTGACCTCTAAAAAATACTTCGCCCTCCCCGATCATGCTCAATGCCAGATGCGCGAGCGGCGCGAGATCGCCACTCGCGCCGACTGAGCCTTTCTCCGGAACAACGGGGTGCACGCGGCGGTTAAGCATCTCGCAAAGCAACTCGATGACATCCCAACGGATTCCGCTGAAGCCCAGCGTCAGCACGTTCGCCCGGAGCAGCATCATTGCGCGCACCTCAGATTCGGAAAGTGGCTCGCCAATTCCGCAGGCATGACTACGGACAAGGTTTAGTTGAAGTTGCCGCAGTTCGTCCCGCGGCACTCGAACATCGGAGAGTTTACCGAATCCGGTGTTGACTCCGTAAACCACGGCGTCGCGCGCAACGATTTGTTCGATAACTTTGCGGGAACCAGCGATACGCGGACGCGCTGCCGGCGCGATTGCAACATGCTCGTCACCGATTGCGACCGCAGCGATTTGCTCCAGAGTGAGCGCCTGACCGTTCAGCTCCACTTGCGCAGTCTAGTGGAAAAAAATTCGTTGGGAAGAGAGTTGCTAATCGATCCCTGATGACCTTTCATTGGTCACTTCCAAATGCGCCGGATCGTATTTCTGCGCGGAGTGAACGTAGGCAAAACCAATCGCTGCCAACCGGCCGTGATCGCGAGCCAGTTATCAAAGCTCGGCGTAATTAACATCGGCGCAGTCGGCACATTCGTTGTGCGCGAAGATGTGAACGAATCGGCTTTGCGTTCCACAATCGCGAAGAAATTGCCGTTCAAATGCGAGGTCATGATTTGTACAGCGCGCGACATCATCAAGCTCACAACGAAGAATCCCTTCTCAGGACAACCGTCAGGACCGGACATCACGCGGTTCGTGAGCGTAGCAGCGAAGCGAATTGCAACGCCGCCTCAGCTGCCTTTCAAGCTCCCGTCGGAGGATGATTGGCTGCTGAGGATCATCGCGATCCAGGACAGATTTGTCCTTGGTCTGTATCGTCGCCAGATGAAAGCGATCAGTTATCTCGGCAAGATCGAGAAACTCCTTGATGTTCCACTGACCACGCGCAATTGGAACACAATCGAGAAAGTTGGGAAAATTCTCGAAGCGAATGGCTAAGGAAATCAAGGAAGCCAGGAGTGGAGCAAACGGGATGAGTGACACAGAAGGTAAAGCTCGAGGGTAGCAACGATGGAGTGCGGGAAACGACGGAGTTTCAAACCATGTAAATCAAATTCCTGCTTTCATGCTTTCCTGAGAGATCGCTTGTTGGTCATAAACCCGTCATCTGCTCCAAACGTTCCGGATATCGAGCGCCTTGCACTTCGATCTTTGACGCAGCCTTTTCGATCTCGCGCAGATCATCTCGCGTCAGTTCGATCTCGACCGCTCCAACATTCTCTTCCAGCCGGGTCAGTTTTGTTGTGCCCGGGATTGGAACAATCCAAGGTTTTTGCGCCAGCAACCATGCCAGCGCAATCTGAGCAGCCGTTGCGTTCTTTCGTTTTGCGATCTCACCTAACAAATCCACCAACGCGCGATTCGCTTTGCGAGCCTCCGGCGTGAACCGGGGCAGAGTGCTGCGCAAGTCGCTACTGTCGAACGCCGTGTTCTCGTTCATCTTGCCCGTAAGAAAGCCTCTCCCCAGAGGACTGAACGGAACGAACCCGATCCCAAGATCTTCGAGCACAGACAACGCTTCCTCTTCGGGGCTCCGCCACCAGAGCGAATATTCGTTTTGGAGTGCAGTGACCGGCTGAACGGCGTGTGCGCGACGGATCGTATGCATTCCTGCCTCTGACAAGCCGAAGTGCTTAACCTTTCCCTGCTCAATCAGCTCCTTCACCGCTCCCGCCACATCTTCGATCGCCACATCTGGATCAACACGATGCTGATAGAACAAATCGATAACGTCCGTCCTGAGTCGTTTCAGCGAAGCTTCAGCAACTTCCTTGATGTGCTCCGGCCGGCTGTCCACACCGATGGATCGACCGCTGTTGGAATCGAGTTTGAGTCCAAATTTCGTGGCGATCACCACTCGCTCGCGAAACGGAGCGAGGCCTTCGCCCACAAGTTCCTCGTTCGTGAACGGGCCATAACCTTCGGCGGTGTCGAAAAATGTGACGCCGCGTTCCACCGCTGCGCGAAGCAGCGAGATCATCTCCTGCTTATCTTTCGGCGGGCCGTACCCAAAGCTCATCCCCATGCAGCCGAGTCCAATCGCCGAAACCTCCAACCCGCTCTTCCCGAGTTTGCGCTTTTTCATTTAGTAACCTTTAAGAAATGTATTAGGGCATGACCATCACCTTGATTGCTTCCCGATTGTTCATCGCCCGGTAACCGTCCGGAACGCCGTCAAGACCGACGGTGCGATCGAACACTCGCCCGGGCTTGATAGTCCCGTCAAGAACGTCCGGCAAGAGGTCCTCGATATAAGCCCGCACCGGAGCAGGCCCGCCGCCGACCGTGACATTGTTGTAAAATGCCGGCTCCGATCCTGGAATCGTCTGCTCCTGCGGAACGCCGACGCGTCCCACCGCGCCACCCGGACGAGCGATGCTGATCGCGGTGTTCATCGCTTGTTCGAGCCCGACACATTCCAGCACTGAGTGGACGCCATAGCCACCGGTCAGTTCGCGAACTCGCTCAACCGCGGCGTCGCCTCGCTCACTCACAACGTCTGTCGCACCGAAATCCTTGGCGAGTGCAATGCGATCGGCATGCCGGCCAAGTATAAAAATCTGCTCAGCACCAAGTCGCTTCGCGGCGATGACACCGCACAATCCCACAGCTCCATCGCCGACAACGGCCACACTCTTTCCAGCTGTCACCTTCGCGATGATCGCGGCGTGGTGTCCGGTGCCCATCACGTCCGAGAGCGTGAGTAGCGATGCCATAAGCGCGTCGTCTGCGTGCATGCCTAGCGGAAAGAGAGTTCCATCTGCCAACGGAATCCGTACGGCTTCGGCCTGTGCTCCGGCGACTTCTGGTGTGCCGAAAAATCCGCCGTGGATGCACGAGGTTTGAAGCCCGTCGTGGCAAAACACGCATGTGCCGTCGGAGAACGCGAACGGCATGATAACGAAATCACCGCGTTTGATCGTTCGAACTTCTGCGCCAACATCTTCGACCACACCTATCGCTTCGTGCCCCATCACGCGACCGGTGTCGCTGTGCTCCATTTTTTGATATGGCCACAAATCGCTCCCGCAAACGCACGCACGGGTAACGCGAATCACAGCATCAGTCGGCTCAATGATTTGCGGGTCGGGCACGTTCTCGATCCGAACGTCGCCAGCGCTATACATCACAGTTGCGCGCATAATGATTTATTTCCGATTCAGAGCGGCCTAACCAGTGTCTGGGACAACCCGGCCATCACTTCGATTTTAACGATGCCATGTCGATAGAGAACCGGTACTTCACATCAGATTTGAGCAGTCTTTCGTATGCTTCGTTGACTTTCTGAACAGGAATCACTTCGACATCAGCGGTGATATTGTGTTTGCCGCAAAAATCGAGCATCTCCTGCGTCTCGGCGATTCCGCCGATGCTGGACCCGGAGAAACTGCGACGCCGCACGATGAGACCGAACGCCGGGACACGCAAAGGCTCTGCGGGAGCGCCAACGAGCGTAAGATTCCCATCAACGCCGAGCAGATTGATATAGGCATTGACGTCGTGATCGGCGGACACGGTGTCGAGGATGAAATCGAAACTGCCGGCGTGTTTCTTCATTTCATCTGCGTTGCGGGAGACGACAGCTTCATCAGCGCCCAGGCGCATCGCGTCGTCCCTTTTGTTAGGCGACGTGGTGAAAACGACAACGCGCGCTCCGAATGCATGAGCGAATTTCACGCCCATATGACCCAGTCCGCCGAGTCCGACCACGCCGACCTTCTTGCCTTGGCCGACGCCCCAGTGGCGCATCGGTGAATACGTCGTGATACCGGCGCACAGAAGCGGCGCTACTCCCGCGATATTCAGGTTCGAAGGCAGTCGCAGAACGAAATGTTCATTAACAACGATGCTGTCGGAATAGCCGCCATAGGTGACGCCACCAAGGTGTTTGTCCGGAGAATTGAAAGTGAGCGTCATGTTTGGGCAGAATTGCTCGAGGTCGCGTTTGCAATTTTGGCAGGTGCGGTCGGAGTCGACCATGCAACCCACCGCGACCAGTTCGCCTGGCTTGTACTTGGTAACCGCCGAACCCACCCTGGTTACACGGCCAACGATCTCATGGCCGGGGACAATCGGGTAGTTGGTCGCCATGAACTCGCTCCATTCGTTGCGAACTGAATGCAGGTCGGAGTGGCAGATGCCACAGAAAAGAATTTCGATCTGCACGTCGCGCTCGGTGGGATCGCGTCGCGCAATTATAGTCGAGGCCAGTGGCGATGTCTCACTGGCAGCGGAATAGGCTTTCGCCTTATAGGTACTGGGATGCATACGTGAATCTTATTTAAGATCGCAGCAGCATCCAGAGACGCGTTTAGTCAAGAAACATCCAAATCGGAAAATCCGGAGCCCAGGCAACGACTTCCAGCTTTCGGGTATCTGCTATCCGGTTTCCGATTTCGGGATCTCTCCGAGGGGAGCGACGAAATTGATCTTCACCTCCCACGTCTCGCCAAACGCGTCGAGCTGCCCGTCGGTGGTGAGTTTACCTTGCACCTTCCCACCCTCGAAGCTGAAATCGTTCGTGTGAATCGAGCCAACCGAGCTGAAGCCCTGCTTTTGATGCGCACTGTGCACGACCTGGCAGCCAAAGATTTCACCATCATCATGGAGCGAGATAATCAGCGCGCTGCCGAACCTGCCGAACGCAGCATTGAGGTCGGGCTTCTTATCTTTGGAATGATCTTTTTCGGTAAACACCAGGTCCATGCTGGGTTTATCACCGAATGGCTCGCGCCAATTTGCCGACACATACGCCAGCTTCGCCTCTTTGCCGTTGCCCTTGAAGATGCCGTTTACGGAGGGTTTCACGTTCGCAGCAGGACCAGGCTTTTTGGGGGTCGATGCCGGAAGCGAATCGCCCGCCTTGACGAGTGTCACATCGAAACGCGCATCGAAACCATTGGGAAAGATCGCGTCGGTCTCATTCGGTTGGCTGGCTTTGCCGATCACGCGACCATCCTGCAATTTGAGGTCTGAAGTGGCGCTGCCGGTGCGGCGACCGAGCATCGTGCCTCCCGCAGCGGCGCTCCAGTATTTGAGTTCGCCCGTGTTCTTAAACACTAATTTCACGAATGGCCGAGTGAAATCGCCGTCCATACCGTCGTTCTCCGCTTCTTTCGCTTCTTTCAACTTCTCGTTCGAAACCGCCTGGCCGCTGAGGACCACCGCGGTCGCGGGCTCGTTGTCAATCGTCGTCTCGTACGCAAGGACCTGTTTCAACGGGTAGTTCTTCTTCTCCAACATAAGCGTGCCCCCGCCCGCTTTGGTTGTCCCTTCCTGCGCAAAAAGCGTCCCCGAGCCCATAGCGCTTGCGGTTGCCACCACAGACATGAATGTTTTGGTCATATACGGTGCTCCTGGCTTGGGCGTTGGAGATTGCTCTGACACCAACACCTCAGCAGAAAAAACGCGGAGGTACGAACCATGTTCGAGGGTGAATCAAGCTCTGAAACGGCGGACACCTTCCTCCGGGCATTACAGCACAATCAGCGTTGGTATTGCTTGTCAGTAACGTGCTCCATCCAATCGACGACCCTGCCGTTGAGCGCTTCCTGAATGGCGATATGCGTCATCGCGCTCGCTGGGGTGGCGCCGTGCCAATGCTTCTCGTTAGGCGCAAACCAGACGACGTCGCCCGTCCGGATTTCCTCAATAGCTCCGCCCTCGTGTTGCGCCCAGCCGACACCCGAGGTGACAAGCAACGTTTGACCAAGTGGATGCGTATGCCAGGCAGTGCGAGCACCCGGTTCAAACGTCACGCTTGAGCCGCGAACACGTGCGGGTTCGGGTGCCTCGAACAGGGGATCAATCAGCACGTTGCCAGTAAACCAATTAGCGGGTCCCTTGCCGTGCGATTGTGTTCCCGATTTTTTAATTTCCATGGTTTTCTCTCAGTGACGAATCAACATACAATGGCGATGTTAATGAAATTAGGAACCGGGGGAAAGGATCTATGTTCTATTCCTGCTTTCCTGGCCGTCGGATTGAATTTCGATGCCCAGGAGCCCGGCGCTTCATTTGCCGAACATTCCCGCAAACCACCCTTTTCTTTGCGACTTCAAAGCTTTCTGGAACTCCTCCTTCACAAAATTGGGGTCCCTCGCGTGAGCCATCGCGTCCATGAGACTGATGCGGTCAGCGATAAGCAACTCGATAAGACTATCGTCCACGGTGTGCATGCCGTCAGGATGTCCGATTTGAATTAGTCCAGGTATCTGCGAAAGACGCCGGTCCCGGATACACGCCTCGATTCCGGAGTTCACGGTCATCAATTCGGTGGCCAAAATCAGGCCTATGTGATCGCTTCGCGGCAGGAGATACTGGCACACTACTCCCAACAACGACCACGCAAGTTGGGCACCCACGAATTGCTGGCCCTCCTTTGGAAAGGCATCAAGAATGCGTCCAATAGCCGTTGGCGCATCGTTGGTATGCATAGTTGCAATTACGAGGTGCCCCGTTTCCGCCGCCGTAAGCGCAGTTTGGATCGTCTCGGTGTCCCGCATCTCGCCCACAAGAATGACGTCCGCATCTTGTCTCAACGCGTTCTTGAGCGCCGACGCGAAGTCGCGCGCGTCGGAACCAATTTCGCGCTGGTTCACCAGGGTTTGGCCCTGCGAATGAACAAATTCGATCGGATCCTCAATGCTGACGATGTTGACGGAACGCCGTCTGGCTATCGTCTGGGCCATGCTCGCTAGCGTTGTGCTTTTGCCTTCACCGCTCGCGCCCGTCACCAATATCATGCCGGCTTGCTCGTCGCACCAGCGGTCCACCACGGGAGAATGTCCCAACGATTTTAGATCGCCGACCTCAGAAGGGATACGTCGAAAATTGGCCTCAATCGCACCGGACACATAGCACGCATTTCCCCGGAACCGACCGAGGTCACCAACCTGCAACGCGAAATCAAGCTGCCAGTCGTTTTCCAGCCTCGTCCGTTGTGCCTCCTTCAAGGTCTCGACGACCAGCCTCCTTGTATCCTCCGGGGACAGCACCGCTGCGTCTTCCGACACCGGCTTGATGACGCCGGCAATCCGCATCATCGGCGGGGCGCCCGCGGTCAAATGAAGATCAGAAGCGCCGTGCTGCGCCGCAAGCACCAGGAAATCGATCAAGTCATGTTTCTCCATAACGATTTTGCCGTGCGCAGGACGTGTTAGGCGATTCCCCTCATGGCGCGACGCAGCTCGGATTCATTGCTGACCGAAGCCATGGCGGTCGCTTCAGTGATGACCTTGGCCTTGAGGGCGTTGAGGGTCGATTGCAAAAATGAAACGGCAGCAGGGTCCGATCCGCGGGAGATATATTGATCAATGTTCTGCAACTCGCGTCTTGCTATCCAGTCGCGCATGGCACCGGCATTTTCGACGTGTTCCACCAGCAAATGCAACCCTCCGTCAGCAGATGGAACCAGCTTCTGGCATAGCACGCCCGAAAGTTGGTTTGCCAGAAGGTCCGTGCCATGCTTCGCGTCTTCGGCCGGGAAAAGATTCAGATAACGCTCCATCGTGTCCGCCACCTTCTCCGAATGCATGGTCGAAAGAACTATGTGTCCGGTTTCCGAAGCCTGAAGGGCCGTCAACGCCGTCTCGTAATCCCGAATCTCACCAACAAAAATGACATCCGGCGCCTGACGAAGCGCGCTGCGTAACCCGGTCGCAAAAGTGCCAGTGTCACGTCCGACCTGTCGTTGGGTGAAATGACAGCGACTGCTGGTGAACTGATACTCGACCGGATCCTCGATGGTTACTATGTGTCGCACCAAGTTCTCGTTCATCCATTGCAGAATGGAAGCGATAGTAGTGGATTTGCCTGAGCCGGTTGGTCCCGTCACAAGAATCAAGCCATGCTCACGGCCGGCCCAGCGGGTCAGGAGCCACTCGGGCGCTCCAAGCGCCGTCAGGCCAGGCACACTGGTCTTGATGCGGCGCAGCACCGCACCGAGGCGGCCCATGGTGCGGTGCAGATTCACGCGGTAACGCGTACGCGTGCGCGAGATGAAACCGCTGTCGCGATCTAAGTCGTCACCTAGCGGGTTTGCACCGCATGCCTGCCAAAAAGCGGTGATCTGCGCAAGCGACAAAGGTTCTTCGCCGAGCACGATGATTTGTTCATTGATCTTAAGCCGCGGTATCTCGTCCTCCTGAAGGAAGACGTCGCTGGCCTGCTGCTGCTCCGCAGCGTCGAGAATACTGTCGATGTTTTGCAACATGGCGTCCGCAACTTCTATCATGCGCGGATAGGTGGCAAACCTTACTGACTGATCTGCAACCTGCGCAAGAGTTCTTATTGCTCTGCATCGAACGAGAATCGAGCACGTTGCGGATCTGTGAGATGGACGGTATAGCCGGGGAGGGCGAACACCGCGAACTGGGAAGCCGCGGGGTGGACGGAAAAGCCGGGAGGGTAGCGGTTCTCTAGCGGGAGCGAAAGAATCAATGATCTGGGAAGATCATGAGTGAAAGAGATGCCTTCCCCCAGCTGTTTCGCGAAAGTAGCCGCGGTTAGCTACAACAGGAGCTTTGGCTAGATCAAACATCGTAGATCGAATTTCAAACATTCCGTTCGTTGGCTTCATCGTTCGGGTAGGTCCCGTTGGAAAGCAATTCATAAACTGGCTTGTTATCAGCGTAGACCTGCCACTCGGCAATGTGCCCATCTCTCACGATGGCGCGCCATGCAGCAGGAATGCGCCAAGTCTTTTGCGACGCTGCGTGAGTGCCAGTGGCGAAACCGCAGGCCAGTGCAAGTTTGTCTTGCGAGGCGGCAGCCTCGACCTCGATGCTGTAGTCCGGGAAGATGGCAAAATAGCCAGCCCAAGCTTGTTCCAGTCGCTCACGGCCCGACAAGCGCGAACCCAAGCCGTCAATGAAGACGTGATCCGCAGTGCATAGGGCGATTATCCCGGCCGGATCATGCGCATTGATCCGTGCGACAAACTTTTGCAGTGCTGCTGTGGCCTCGGTGGAGTGCGCCATGATGGGCCCTAACGAGAATAAGCTCAGCCACCGCTGCCGGCAGCGAGCTTTGCTTTCATTTCATCCTTCATAATTGAAACTCATTCGTTGCCCACACTCTTTCGCTGTCACCTATGCCGTTTTACCTTCTGTGTCGCTCGTCCCTTTCGCTCCACTCATCCTTTAGCCTTTCAGTCCACCGGCCAGCGGTCGGCTGGCGCACTTGGTTAGGCGGCGTGTCTGACCACTCGGGCAAATAGCGCTGAGAGTTCTCTTACCCATGCTTATCTCTCGACGCCACCAGTGGGCACCCTCACCTCGACCAAATCGCCATCCTGCAAGCCGAACTGATCTCTCAGATTGACGTCAGCGACGATCTCGACAACCCAGGGATCCCGTCGATCGCTTGCCGCAGTCGTTGGCGTCCACAAGAACGCCCTTCGATGATCGAGACTAACTAGTTTGCAGGGAAGCAGCAGTATGTCACGCTCGCCGCCGTATTCTTCTCGACCGAACCAAATTCTGTGAGCTTCGTAGCGCTCGTCAAACCAATCAAACACGTGATCGAGCGCGATGTTCAGCGAGCCGGGGAAGACAGACATCCTTAGCTTCTCGCTGTAAGCGGCATTAAAGAGCTTCAACCAGCGCGAGGCATCGCCTAGGCCAGCCTGAACCCTGCCCGCGAGAAGTTCACTCATGCCGCGTACGATCAGGGCTTCAGTCGCGAAAGCGCAGACGTCGCTTCCGTAACTTCCTGGTTCGGTCCCGCGCCTTCGTCGGCTGCAAGCGCTTGTCAGGCCGCCGCCTCGCTGGTGCCCTTCGCCGGGGTGCAGATAGCGCGCTGATCGTCACGTAATATCCGTCCGGATCCCGAAGTGAGAACTCGCTTGTTTGAGTGTTCGGGTTCACGTGCGGCTGCTCTTCGAACCGGGCGACGAGAGCGCGTGCCCTCTTCAGGGCCATCTCGTACTCGTCGACGCGGAAGAACAAGAGGAGCCCGTTGCCAGGTGACGCTTCATCCGGGCTCATCAAGGATGGATGTTCGTGCGCGCCCCACTGGTGGAGGCAGAGCAAAACGGTTCCATCCGTATCCAGGATCTGACCAAAGTAGTCATGGCCTGGAGGCGTGTCGGGCTCGCCAAAAAGCGACTGGTACCACTTAAAGCTGCCGGGAACGTCCCTTACGCCAATGATCGTCCATGTGCGTTTCATCGCAGTTCCAACCAGGCTAAGCTTTGCGGCACCACGCTCCGACAGATGCAAACCAGCACGCAACAGTTTTCGATTCTGCAACCTCGGCTTGAAGCCTCTGCACGAGGGTGTCGAGACTTCCCAACGATTCGATGGGCAGACGCAACTGCTCCATCTGCGGTCGCAAACTGCATAAGGTATCGTAATACCATTGTGCCAGGT
>Ga0307471_100002386_pt1 | contig 10795 bp, 7 predicted proteins | sample atmos_gasesAM3C__2_FD_204566 | JGI IMG/M metagenome (GOLD analysis project Ga0307471, IMG submission 204566) | Hardwood forest soil microbial communities from Morgan-Monroe State Forest, Indiana, United States - atmos_gasesAM3C_515 | ecosystem: Environmental > Terrestrial > Soil > Temperate... | reverse complement strand
TCATCGAGATCGCCAGACATGAAAATCTCCACGTCGCCCCAGCCGACCTCATCCAGTTTCTGCCGCACCCAGATGCTATCGGCAGCCAGATCGCCGCTATCCAGCCGCACGCCCCGCGGTTTGCGGCCGCCGGCAATCACCTTTTCGAGGGCGGCGTGCACGTCATAGGTATCCAGCAGCAAAACAGAATGATGCGGGAAAATATCCATGAATTGAGCGAAGGCTTCCTCTTCCCGCTGGTGGGCCATGATCCAGGAATGGGCCTGCGTGCCATAAGTTGGTATGCCAAATAACTGGCCGGCGCGAACGTTGGACGTTCCTTTGCATCCGCCAATATAGGCGGCGCGCGCAGCCAAAACACCGGACTCAGTTCCGTGAGCGCGCCGACTGCCGAATTCCACTACAGGCCGGCCAGCCGCGGCCTTGGATACACGCGCGGCCTTCGAAGCAATCATGGTCTGGAAGCTGATGGTGGCCAGCAGTGCCGTCTCCAAGATTTGCGCATCGGCGATCGGCGCGGTGATGCGCAGAAGGGGCTCGCCCGGAAAGCACACGGTCCCTTCCGACAGCGCCCAAACATCGCCGGAAAAGCGAAATGCTGCCAAATAATCGAAAAACTTCGCGCTGATGCGGGCAAACGCGGGATGCCGGCGAAGGTAGGCGATGTCTTCGGTACTAAAACGAACCGTCTCCAGGAACGCCAGCGCCTCTTCCAAGCCGGCGGCAACGAGGAAATTGCGCCTGGGAGGCAAGCTGCGGACAAAAAGCTCGAATGTGGCGCGGGCCTCGAAATGGGTTTCGAGGTACCCAGCCGCCATCGTCAATTCATATAGGTCGGCCAGCAGGCCGGAGGGTGCCGGGATGGTTGGCATCATGTTTGCCCAACCATTATGCCACCGAATGTCGCCGCTGTACCCCTATGCAGGGCCGAATCAGAGCAGCCAATCGCCAAATGCGAATAGTCCAGCGGCCGGAGTCACAAGACTCCGGCCACTCGACTGAAGAGAGGATTTTCCCTGATGGATAAGACCGGAAAGGCCGGTCCCTTGAGACTATGAGCCCAGAACTGCGTCTTTAAAGGCTTTGGCCGCCCGCAAACGCACGACCGTCTTGGCTTTGATCTTGATCGGCTCGCCCGTTTGAGGGTTGCGACCCATGCGCGCTTTACGATGGGCTTTAACCGCACGCCCCAGGTTTGGAATCACGAATTTACCTGCGCCGCCCTTGCACTCCTTCACCGCCAATTTGAAGAGCTCTTCAAAAAATGTATTGACTGTTTTCCTGGGCGTCTCCAACTTCTCCGCCAGATGGCCTACAATCTTGGACTTGCTCATCGGCTTTGCCATCTCGATCTTTCTCCTCCTGTAGCGATTGTTTCGAGCCTTGTGGAGGCCCGAACCAGGGCCGCGCACGCGCGACACTATAAAGAGAGTCCCGGCGCAACGCAAGAGAAAATGCAAAAAAGCCCCAGAAAATTGAGATTTCTCGGGGGCCATGTGGAAATTTTCTCCTTCCGCAGATTTCCGCAGGACCATTCCGGGACAGCGGAACGCCACCTCGCGAGGCCTTACGCCGGTCTAGAACTGGATTGGGCGCTAGAGTTTGGCCAATCCCTGATAGAAATTGGCGATGGCCTTGATGCCTCCGAAGTAGTTCTCCAGCAAGATATGCTCGTCAGGGGCGTGAGCATTTTCGTCGGGCAAGCCGAAGCCCAATAGCAGACAAGGCACCTTGAAGGTGTCGTGCATTTGAGTCACAAATGGAATCGATCCGCCTTCACGGATGAAAACCGCGCGCTTGCCGAATCCGGTCTCCAGCGCTCGGTGCGCAACTTCAAAAAACGGGTGCGAGTAGGAGGCGACCCAAGGTTTGCCCGAGCTCAGAACCTGGAAATTGCAGGTGACCTGCTTGGGAAGCAGTTTGCGTACGTGGCGTTCGACGAGCTTGGCGATTTTCTCCGGATTCTGGTTGGGCACCAGGCGCGTGGAAAACTTGGCGTGGGCCTTGGACGGGATCACGGTCTTGGCTCCTTCGCCGATGTAGCCTCCCCAGATCCCGTTGAGCTCCAGCGTCGGCCGACACCAAAGCTGTTCCACGACGGTGTAGCCCTTTTCGCCGCATAGGGCCGGCGCGCCCACGGTCTTGCGGAACTCTTTCTCCTTGAAAGGAAGCTTATTGAGGGCGGTGCGCTCGGCGCGAGAAACGACGGCCACATCGCCATAAAAACCGGGAACGGTGACACCGAAATTCCTATCGTGGAGCTTGGCAAAAAGCTCCGTCAGTACAGTGAGCGGATTCGGAACCGCGCCGCCGAATACTCCTGAATGCAAATCCTGCGCAGGCCCGGTTATATCCACCTGGTAGTAGTTGAGACCCCTCAAGCCGTAAGTAATCGAGGGCACGCCGCGCGCCAGCATGGCCGTATCAGAGACCACAAGGGCGTCGGCTTTGAGCTTGGGCTTATTGTGATTGACGTAATCCCACAGGTTTTCGCTGCCGACTTCTTCCTCCCCTTCGATGATCACCTTGAGGTTGATCGGAAGGGTGCCGGCGGTCTGCTTCAAAGCATCCAGAGCACGAAGATGAATGTGGACTTGCCCTTTATCGTCGGCGGTGCCCCGGCCGTAGAGACTGCCGTCGCGAACCGTGGGCTCAAACGCGGGCGAAGTCCACAGCTCCAGCGGCTCGGGTGGCTGCACGTCGTAGTGCCCGTAGAAGAGAACGGTGGGTTTGCCGGGAGCTTGCAAGGACTCGCCATACACGACAGGATGCATTTTCGTGGGTACTATTTCGACGGAATCCAGGCCCACACGCCGCATGCGGTCCGCGACCCACTGTGCCGCGCGTTCAACGTCCTGTTTATGTTCGGCTTGCGCGCTGACGCTGGGTATGCGCAGGAATTCGTACAGATCGGTCAGATGCTCATTGCGTTTTCGTTCGATGTACTCATTCAGCTCCATCTGCCCTCCTGAGGCTTCGCACCGCAATGCAGGCAAAAGCGGCCCGCACAGGGGACCCCGCAAGCGCCGTCCCCGATTCTAGGAGCCCAGCCCCCGCGCTGCAAGGCGGACGGGAGCGGGGCCGTTTGCCCCAATGTAGACGAAAACAGCCTCCATTAGGGGCCCTCCTTCTACCCCATGCAGGCAAAAGTGGCCTGCATGGGGGCCCGGCTTGGCCGTGCGGCCAGTTGCCCCGGAGGACACTCCCACGCAGCGCGACATTGACCGCATGTGCGCGTTTGCCGGACCATGGATGTGCCATGTCTACCGTAGTCTACGAACGCGAACGACGCAGCGCCCGAGTCTTCATGCGCATCCGCGTGGTGTTGGCGGGCAAAAATCAGCGGGGCCGCCGGTTCCGAGCGAACACGGAGACCATCGTTATTAATGCGCACGGAGGGCTCGTCTACCTGGATCAAGATCTAGACATGGGATCGCTGCTTATCCTCACGAATCCCTCCGGTCAAGAAGAACAGGAGTGCCGAGTCGTCTATCTCGGGGATGATTCGGATAAGGGCCGGCGCGTGGGCCTCGAGTTTCTGACCCCGGCGCCGCATTTCTGGGGGGTCGAGTTGGCGCGCCCGGACTGGGTGCCCGCGCAACAAAGCTCAGTTCAAAAGAATTAACCCGCGAGTAAAGAGCTCGCAACGCCCTAATCGATTCCGCCCCGCGCCTCCAATGCCTTCGTAAATCGGCTGATTTTGCGAACGCAACCCGAGGAGGGCGAGGCCCTTGCGGTGACCGTTTACTTCGGCTTTGCGTGCAAAGGATCAGCCAAAATCTGCGTGACTTGGACGTCGCGAATGGTAATGCCGGTAGGCTTTACGGAAAGCCAGTCCATCGGGTCCAGCCATAACGAGATGCGTGAGACGGGTATGGGCGGAGCTGCGGCTCGCCAATCTGCCGGATTATTCGAAAAGTAGTTCCGCAATTGGTTTTCATCGCCCGGATCGATCCAAACCTCGGTCTCCTTGTTGGGTTCAGCGATGGCAACAGTCGATTTGTGGGTTCCATCGGCCAGTTGAAGGTCCACGGTCAAACGAGAAGGTTTCAAGAAGTGCCACCAAAAGGGATAGCGAACCGTGAGGTTTAACTTCAGGAATGCCCCATGATCGGGCCACGCAGGCAGAGGCCCAAGCCCAATCGGCAGACCTTCCGTCAATGGCCCCACCTGGAGGCTGCCGATAAGTTCCGTCGTTTTGGTGCGCCACTTCGGCGCCCGAGAATCATCGCGACGCAAAAGCAAAATTCCAGGATCGGGTTCCGCTTCCTCGGTGTAGTGTTGCTGGAAATAAAACCAGACCTTTGGCGTTCGCGTGAAGCTTGGTACACCATCGATGCGCGAGGTAGCTAGCCCGTCCATGGAATAGACGAGCAGCGGCGGCTGGTCTTGAACCAAACCCTCCAGCTGGCGAACGGACAAGTAATCGGTTGTGCCGATATAGTGCTGGAGAAGGCCTCCGGCAGTGCGGCGACGCGCAAGCACGGCATAGATGTTTTCATATGGAAATACCGCGACCGAGTCGGAGCCCCCGGCACCGCTCTGAATGGCCGAAGATACCGAACTCAGCTTGCGAAAATCCTCGCGGTTAAAACACGCCTGGTCGAGAAAATTTGTGCCGGCGGGACAGGATGGATCATCCGACGAGCTCTTCCAACTCTTTGCCGAGAGGAGGCTGGCCGGCACAAGGAATGGAAATGGGCCGCTGAAAATCGCCGTCAAGATCAAGAGCGCGTAAACCGGTAGGTAGGAACGCGCCCAGCCGTCCCATTCGTCTGACGAGCCGAGCAGAATGGCGGCGCTGAGCGAAATTATCGGGAAAAGGCCCAGAGTGACGTGCTCCCAATCCGAACGAATTAGCGCCGTTTGCAGCGAAAGAAGAGAAAAAAGAAACGCTCCCTGCAGAAAGATGGGGCGGCGAGTCATGTGCCGCGAACGAAAGTCCCGCGAGAGCCAAGCTACAAGAAAGACCAATACGCATAGAGCGGTAGTGGCCACAAGCCACATTTGCGAGCGCTCTGTAATGCCGAGGGCCATGGCCCAGCGATACGTATTGGCGACGTCCAGCGCAGCGCGCCAGAACCGAAAATTCAAGAAGGACCCAGACATGCAAAAGTTCACCAGGAGGGCGGCTCCGCACAGAGTAGCGCCGGTCAACGCTCCGAATCGGATCAGAGCTTTCCGCTCCAGGGGCTCGCGCAGGCCAGAGAAGAAAGCCATTACTAGCGCGACGGCCAGCGCCGCCAGCGAATACCCCCCACAATCGGCCGAGAACAAGAAACTGAGGATCACAATGATCGAAGCCGTTGCGGCCCTCCAGACGACACCCGCCAGCGAGTCACATAGTCCCTGAACCAAAGCCGTGATCACGGTAAAGGCGGTGACCGAGAGCACGGATTTGCTATTCCCTGGCCACCAAAAGATCGCGATCAGGAAGATGTAAAATGCGCGCCTCCAGGGCGGCTGACGACGGAGGAGCAATGAGGCCATGACGTAAATGAGCAAAACGGCCAGCGAGAACTGAACCCGCAAGTAGGAGCTATAAACACTGCCCAGAGAAAATCCCTGGAGGGAGGGCACCAAACCCAATATCGCCTGATACAGCGCGCCGTAAGTGAAAACCTGATCGCGGCCCAGCCAGACGTGGTGCAGGGCCTTGAAGGCCATATCCAGTTGCCAAGAATCATCCACGAAATCAATCCCGGAAATAAGCGAAGGACGTGGTCTGATCAGCAGAGGCGCCAACGCGGCCGCGATCAGCATGCCGGCCATAACGAGGTCAATCTGAGAGTAGATTTTACGGGCGAGCTGTGCCGTTCGTTGCGGTCTGGCGGAACGAGGGGCGGCGCGAGTAAGCGAGGATGTCTTTGAAGACTCGATTGAATCCGTGACAAGAAGGTCGCCAGGATGATGTTCTGCTCTCACTCAATCACCCGCAGCTCAACATGACGCAATCGATTTGATTCGCCAGTTTGTGCAAAAACTTCCACCGTCAGATTGTGTTCACCTGGCCGAAGGCCGCTGAGCGGAACCGATGCTTCCCAACCACTCTGGACAAAATCCACGCGGCTAAAGTGTGCCGCAATATCGGACCGATCAAAGAACCGATGAACTTCAGCGCGTGGCGCCCCATCCACCAGAATGACGATTTTGCTCAGAGATAAATGCAGGCCGGTAAAAGCGGCCCAACCCACGAGGACTATCCTTCCATCAACTCGCCCGACAACTCGCCTGGAGATACCCGCGGTCTCGATGAAGCCGAGAATTTTTTCGTTAGAGGGAGCTTCCAATGAAGAGTTACGGCCGATGACGTAGGTCGGATACAAGCTCCAATTGGGGCGGGCCATAAGAATGAGAGCGCAAAGCCCAAGTATCGCGGCGAACGGACCATGTTTGGGCTTGGGTTGAAACGACGATTCGACGCGTTTGGTTGGAGAAGGCCTCGAAAGCGGCGTTCTCCCGTGGCCACCAAACAGGAGAGCAGGAATCACCGCACCATTCTTGGCCGTCATTGGAAGGACCCGAGCTCAGCGTGCGCTTAGCGTTCGGAAAATGAGGAGTGCAATACATACACTCCGCAGGATTTAGTGTGGAATCACAAGAATTACAGCGCAATGGGAATTGCCCCGGGTGTATCAAAATCGGCTACTGACGCAATCAACACATGGGAAATCGGAGGGGGCATGCGATGGCATTGGGAAATAGCGGGCGGGAAGCCCTTCGAGGCTCCCTCGAAGTTCGGGACAAGTCAGGACAAGCCGGCGCTACAAAGAGCCCAGGGCTCGCGACGAAAGGCGCGTCGCTGCGCCCCGGGCTACAAGCGTTCACGGATCACCCGCCAAAAGGGGTCGCCGAGATTGCGCCGCCCTTTGCGCCCTGCAGAGCAACCTCGGGTTCGTTGCCGCTTCGGCGATCTTCCAGAGGGCGCAGGGCTTTCCCGCCGCTGACCCAGGCGCGGAAGCGATCCATATAGAGATAGACGACGGGAGTGGTGTAGAGCGTGAGCATCTGGCTCACCATCAAACCTCCGACGATGGCGATGCCCAGCGGGCGGCGAAGTTCAGAGCCGTTTCCTCCACCGATGGCGATCGGGAGACCACCAAACATCGCGGCCATGGTGGTCATCATGATGGGCCGGAAACGCAGCAGGCAGGCTTGATAAATGGATTGTTCGGCGTTATTTCCTTCCTTGCGCTCGGCCTCGATGGCGAAATCGATCATCAGGATGGCGTTCTTCTTCACAATGCCAATCAGCAGGATGATGCCGATGAGCGCGATGATGCTGAGTTCAGTCCGAAAAATCAGCAACGCCAGCAGCGCGCCAACGCCAGCCGAAGGAAGCGTGGAGAGAATCGTGACCGGGTGAACGTAGTTCTCATAGAGGATTCCCAGAACGATGTAAACGGTGACCAGCGCCGCCAGAATTAGATAGGGCTCGGTAGCCAGGGAATCCTGGAATACCTGCGCCGTACCTTGGAAACCGGGATGAATCGTTGCCGGCACCACCATCGTGCGTACGGCATTTTGAACCGCAACTACCGCCTGTCCGAGCGGAACGTTCGGGGCAAGGTTAAAAGAAAAGGTGATTGCCGGAAACTGGCCCTGGTGCGCAACGGCGAGCGACGTTTTGGAGGATTCATAGTGCGTGAAAGCGCTGAGCGGAATTTCCTGACCCGTCGAGGAACGCACATAGATGCTGTTGAGCGCGTCGGGACTCTGCTGGAATTGCTGGGCTACTTCCATCACCACGTGGTACTGATTTAGTCCCCTGTACATGGTGGAGACCTGCCGCTGGCCAAAGGCGTCATACAGGGCGTTGTCAATGGTCTGCGCGTTCAGGCCGAGCCGCGCAGCGGTATCACGGTCGATGACCAGGCCAGCCTGCAATGCACGACTCTGCAAATCGCTATTCACATCCAGAAGCTCCGGGACGGTGCGGAGCTTTTGTTCCACAACAGGCGCAAAGGCGAGCAAGTCCTGGAGGTTGTCCCCTTGGAGCGTGTACTGGAATTGCGCATTGCCGGCACGCCCGCCGATGGCCACGTCCTGCTGGGGCTGCATGAAGAACGTGGCTCCTGGAACGCGAGCCACCTTGGGCCGCAGCCGATTGATGACCTCGAAGACGCTGACCTTGCGCTCCGATAGCGGCTTCAACGAGATGCTGACGCCAGCGGTATTGGCGCGATTGTTAAAACCCGATACCGCCTCAACTGCCGGGTCGGCGCTAACAATGGCCATGTAATCGAGCAGCTTCTGCCGCATGGTTTGAAAAGAGGTGTCCTCGCTGGCCCGAGCATTGCCGTTGATGCGCCCAGTATCCTGCTGCGGGAAGAAGCCTTTGGGAATGACGATATAGAGATAGACAGCCAGGCAGACTGTGCCCAGAGTGATGCCGAGCACGAGCCGCTGGTGCCGCAATACCCAACGGAGACTGCTTGCGTAGCCATCGTAAAGGCGCTGGAACCCTCTCTCGCTCGTGCGAGCAATCCAGTTATGCTTGCGGCCTTTTTCCGGCTTGAGGAGTTGTGCGCACATCGCCGGTGTGGTTGTAAGCGAGATCACCATGGAGATCGCCACGGCCACACTCAAGGTGACGGCAAACTCCCGAAAAATGCGGCCCAGGATGCCTCCCATCAGCAAAATGGGAATGAACACGGCAATCAACGAGGTGCTCATGGAAAGAACCGTGAATCCGATCTCGCGTGAACCACGCAGTGCAGCATCGTAGGGGGAGAGGCCCTGTTCGAGGTAACGAGAGATATTTTCAATGACCACGATGGCGTCGTCCACGACAAAGCCAGTGGAGATCGTGAGCGCCATCAGAGACAGGTTATCGATGGAGTAGTGCAACAGGTACATTACGCCGAAAGTGCCGACCAAAGAGAGCGGCACGACCATGCTGGGAATCGATGTGGCCCAAACGCTACGCAGAAAATAGAAGACAACCAGGATCACGAGAAGGATCGATATGAGCAGGGTTAACTGAACATCTCTAACAGAGGCCCGGATCATCCTCGTACTATCCTCGGTTATATCCAGGTTCATGGAGGGTGGAATCGACGCCCGCAGCATCGGCAAAAGCGCCAGAACGCGGTCCGCGGTCTCGATGATATTGGCCTGCGGCTGGCGGAAGAGCTCGAGTATTACGGCGGGCTTCCCATTCACGAATCCAGCATTGCGAATGTTCTCCTGGCTATCGATCACTGTCGCCACATCTGACAGCCTGACCGGCGCCCCGTTACGATAGGCGATAATGAGCGGAGCATATTCTTTGGCACGAAAAAGCTGGTCATTGCTGCTGAGCACGTGCATGCGGCTCTGGTCCGAAACGGCGCCTTTGGGCGCGTCCGCATTGGCCGCGGCGAGCGCCGCTCGCACGTCGCTCAATCCCAACCCGAGCTTACTCAGCAGCAGCGGGTTGAGCTCTGCGCGAACCCCTGGCCGGGAACTCCCACCGATATTCACTTGCCCGACACCTGCTATCTGAGAGATTTTCTGGGCCAGAATGGACTCGGCCACGTCATAGAGTTCCGGCCTGGTGGCCGTATCCGAGGTCACTGCCAGATTCATAAAGTCCGAATCGGCGGGGTTGACCTTGCGCCAGTTCGGGTTGGTGGGGAGGTTTGCCGGCAATTGGCCACGCGCCGCGTTAATCGCCGCCTGTACATCTCGCGCAGCAGCATCCACGCTGCGACTGAGGTCAAACTGCATGGTGATGTTCGTACTGCCCAACTGACTGGTGGAGGTCATCTGAGTGATGCCGGCGATGCGGCCGAACATACGTTCGAGTGGCGTCGCAACTGCTGTGGCCATCGTCTCGGGACTTGCACCTGGCAGGTTTGAAAACACCGTAATGGTCGGATACTCGACCTCAGGCAGGCGAGCCATGGGAAGAAAGGGGTAGGCCAATCCGCCGAAGAGGAGCAAACCCATGCTCAGCAGCGATGTCGCCACCGGCCGCTTGATAAAGGGAGCGGAGATATTCATTGCCAGCCGCCGCTCACGAGTTCGGTCCTTTGAAAGTTATGGGTGAAAGCTATGGGCATAAATCCCGATCCCCTAGATTGCGGTTGCGCCTATTGTAATCCCTTAGACTCACTGTTCTTACCTAGCGTTGCGCGCGTTTCCCAAAGGCGGGATTGTGGCGTATACTCCCGCCAACCGAAGGGATTCTGACGTGAACAACACACAAGTATCGACGATCGGGGTAACCCCGGCGGCGCGCGAGCAGACGGGCACTCGCACTGTTGCGATCACGATGTATTGCGTCCTGCTGCTCTCCTACGTGCTGATGGCGGCGGACCGCTACCTCTTTCCGGTCCTCGCGCCATACGTGCGGCGGGAGTTCGGATTCTCTCCGGCCCTGACCGGGCTGCTCACGACCATTTTTACGCTCGGACTGGGGGTCGGCGGGCTGACCACGGGTTACATTCTGGCCCACTTTTCCCGCAAAACCGTGATGACGGTAGGCATTGCAATTTTTTCGGGTGCGACGGCGCTCACGACCGTAACGCACGGATTCTGGGGCATGCTGCTGTGCCTCGCGGCGCAAGGAATTGGGATGGCCATGCTGGCGACGTCGATGTTTGCGCTGGCTGCAAGCTACTTTATGACTTACAAGGCGGCTGCCATTGGCTCGGTGAATTTCTGCTACGGAATCGGCGGCTTTGTGGGATCGTCGCTGGCGGGCGTGCTCCTGATGAGGTACGGCTCGTGGCGCATACCGATGCTTGCTTTCGGGCTGTTTGGATTTGTGATGATTGCGGTGATCGCGGTGAGCGTGCGTTCGTGGTTC
>Ga0307471_100002384_pt1 | contig 10798 bp, 7 predicted proteins | sample atmos_gasesAM3C__2_FD_204566 | JGI IMG/M metagenome (GOLD analysis project Ga0307471, IMG submission 204566) | Hardwood forest soil microbial communities from Morgan-Monroe State Forest, Indiana, United States - atmos_gasesAM3C_515 | ecosystem: Environmental > Terrestrial > Soil > Temperate... | reverse complement strand
GATATCTTTTGACTCAAGCACGATGTCCGGATCTTTTCCCTTCATGATCTTGTTCAGGTCGATCTCAAATTCTTTTCGTTCCCCCGTCTCGGGGTCAGTGCGAATCACGCGGGCGCCCGACTTGGCGGCCGTACGGGTAAGGCCCTCGCTCAATGCGACGGCTTGCAGCACGGACAATTTCTCGCTGGATTTCAGCGCAAAGCCTCCCGGCTTTCGTACTTCTCCGAGCACATACACCACGCCCGCCCGAGTCAGCTTGACGATGTCACCAGGGTAGACAAGCGGGTTGGAGCGCGGATCGGGCGAGTCCAACAGATCCTTCAAGTTGACTTGAATCGCTCTCTCTGCTGAGCGGTCATTCTGATCAAGGTGCGAGTCTGAAGAGCTCACGTCTCCAGCGTCTAGAAACAAGCGCGAAGAGTCTTCCAGGGTTGCCCGATTGTTCGGACTCGACTGGTTGCTCGCACCAGCCCCGCGCATGATGATTGCGGAGTCTCCCGCATCGTCACTCAGGCCTCCCGCGAGGGAGAGAACCTCCAGCAATGTTTTAGGCCCGCGGACCTGGAATACTCCCGGCATTTTGACCGCGCCCATCACAGACACGGGATGGCTTTGCAGATCGCGCACAAAAACACTGACGTGAGGGTCTTTCATGTAGGTGCGGCGCAGCAAATCTTGCAGGCTGGATTCCAATTCGGCAGGCGTCAGGCCGGATGCTCGAATTTGCCCGAGCAAGGGCAAGGAGATCTCGCCGCCCGACGAAACCCGAACCTGCCGATTCAGCTCCGGAGCTGCAAAAACATTAATGTCGAGCACGTCATCTGCTCCGATCCGGTATTTCGCGGAGTCAGCAGGGGATGGTTCCGAATCCGCGTGGACTAATTGCCTAAGGCGGCGATTCCAATCCTCGCTGGTCTTAAGCTCCCGAGGATTCCGAGGAACACCAGTTGCACCGTCTCCTGGGGATGGCGACGCAGCGCCAGGTTGGGTTGGTTCCCCCGTGATGGCACCGGTGGCTGGCACCGCTTGAAGCGGCAGTCCTCGGGAACTAAGTGGCGATACGGAGGAAATCAGGGAGTAAACCAGGATGATGCGACAACACGGCCACCATCGAGAATGGATTGACCTTTTCAAGATGGCGTACATAGCGTCTCCCGCCGCACCTTGGTGACTAACGAAAGATTCAGGCAACATATTCGGTGACGAAGAGCCCACGATCCGCGCAGGCTGCACGCACGGATCAGGTCGCAGCATAGAGATCCCGGAGTTGTCAGTCCATGAGGTGCAGCCACGAATTGGAGCGCAGGTGAAGACCCTAGCTTTGTCGAGCCAACGTCGCACCCATGAGTGTGTGGCAACTCTCCAGTGTGAACAAAAAATAGCGGCTCGCAGTTCGCCTAGGCTAGGCCGCGCGATCCCTTTCGGGAGTCATCGTCGATCCTAGTCGACGGTAACCAGCGGTGTGCCTCCGCGCCTGGAAATCTTTCAGGCGTAGATGGTCGAGAGCGAGGTAGACCATAAACAGCGGTCCGTAAACCAGATACCGTCGCCACAAACGGCGGGGCTCCTGCAGAAGGCGAAAGAGCCATTCCAGTCCATGGTCGCGCAACCATCGCGGTGCTTGCTGGCGCCTTCCCGAAAGCAAGTCGAAGGCTGCGCCCACGCTCACCAGAACTGGAACCTGCAATCTGTGCGCGTATTCGAACATCCAACGTTCTTGCTTTGGCGTGCCCAAACCTACCCAGAGCACATCCGGTGCGGCACGTGAGATCAGGCTGACAACCTCTTCGTCTTCCCGGGCACTCAAACGTCGGAAGGGCGGAGAATGGACCCCGACGATCTGCAAACCTGGAGAGCGCTGCTTCAGCGACTCCGCCAGTCGTTCTGGAACACCCGGTTCACCGCCGTAGAAAAAGTGTCGGTAGGTTCGATCTGCCTTTTCGCAAAAGGCCAGCATCAGGTCCGGGCCGTACACCCTTCCCGGCAATCGGTAGCCGCGACTCCGCCCAAGCCAAACCAAAGGTGTGCCATCCGGCACAACCAGGTCAGTTGAATTCAGAATCCTCCTGAATTCGGGATCAAGTTGCGCCTCGACCATTCCATGCATACTGGTTGCAGCGATGGAGTGTCCCCCACGGCCCTCTCGAATCCATTGCTCCATTCTGGCGACCACCTCCTGTATCTGAACCGCATGCACCTGAACCCCCATTGCTTCAAACGAAGGGCTCTGGACGGGACAGGACCCTTTATCCAGCGGAGCGGGCTTTTCGAAGACTGCGTGGATCGAAACTCCAAACTGGGCCAAGGCAGACTTTTCCAGCCAGACCGCAAGGCGTCGATAGGCTTTCTTCAACGGCAGGCGGAGGGAATCCAAAGGAGGGAACATGTAGCCGGTCCGCCAGTTCTGAAAGCCCGCGACGCGGGCCATCGAGATGAGTTTGCGGCGTGAATAAACTCGAGCGTCGCAGAGGTGTTTGCGGACTGATTGCGGGAACCACGAGATCAGCGGAATGTTGGGGCCAAGTGGAAAGTCTCCCATGTGACATGGGTGGCTTTCGAACGGATACAATCTGTTCGGGACAAAAAGCACCAGGAAACCTCCCGGCTTCAGGACGCGAAAACACTCCTTCAGTACCTGACTGTCGGAATCTGTGTGTTCCAGCACTTCGATCATGGTGACCGCGTCAAAACTTTCCGAAGCAAAAGGCAGACTCTCACCGGCCGCCTGAAGCCGTGGAATCGCCTGCCTGAAGGCCTTCAGGTGCGGCATCTGGAGGTCGACTCCGCACACGAACGCCGCTCGACGCGCAAGTTCGGCCGTATAGCAGCCGTTGCCGCAGCCGAGATCCAGAACGCGCATGCCTTTCAGGTCGATCATCTGGTCGATTTTGTCGACCCTTTTTTTGACGCCATAGGATCCGTATGCGGCAGGGCCCCCCAGTTTTGGTGAAATTCGCATCCTGTGGACTTCCTCGTAAAGTCCAGACATCCGTTCGGCACGCTTCTCCCACGTTTGTGTTTCCGCATAGGCCCGCCCGGTCTCGCCCAAGTGCTCGCCTGCCTCTGGGTTTCCCGCAAGCCAGCGAATTCCCTCGGCCATCGCGTGCACCGTTTCATGTGGGGTTGTCACTGGAATTTTGATCGCGGCGTTGTCCGGAATAAGTGTCCCCACTCCTTGATGATCCAGAGTCAGAACCGGCAAACCGTGTCCCATAGCTTCCAGGACCTGTGTGCCGAAGGAGTCACGCAGACTTGTAAAGAGGAACGCGTCGGCCTTCTCATACAGGCCGGACATCGCGTCCCAAGCTACCCTGCCCAGAAACTCAACTCTGCCGTCGAGATGCAAGGCTTTCGCGTATTGCTCCCATGAGCCGCGCATTTCACCGTCGCCCGCGACCCACAGTCGTACGCGCACGTCACCCGCTGCGGCCAGCGCCTCGAGCGCCAAAGGTAAAGCCTTCCTTGGCTGCATTCGGCCCGCCCAAAGCAGAGTCAGTTCTTGGTTTCCCGACTTGGAAGTTCTGTGCTTGGGAACAATTCCGGATCGGATACCTGAGTCCAACCAGAGCCTCACATCTTCAGCACCAAGTTGCCTCAGCAGACTCGCGGTTTCATGGTTGGTGGCAAGTGTGATCGCGCTTGCACGAGCAGCACTCCGTAAGGGAGGCCAAAACCGCAACAGACCGACACGTGCACTTCTGATCGCCTCCCGGCTCCAGGGCCCACCAAAATAGCGCCGAAATGCAGCCGCGGCCTGCTGCGCGCCTCCGATCGGACCCCATATAAACGGAATGCCCAGTTTCCGAACCGGAGGCGGCGCACTCACCGAACCGTAGCTGACGTGGTGAACGATGTCGAAGCGAATTGATTTGTGCAGTTCGGCCGCCCTTTGATAGGCGAGGGCTTGCCATAGGAGATACCGCGAGGGGCTTTGAGTATCTGCTGCCAGGGGGGGCGTCTTCCGCGATCCCGGTAGCGCTATCCAAGAGAACTTAAGTCTTGGGTTGGGATGATCCGAAAGGAATGTTTCGACGGCGTGACGATCGTGGGGACACGCCAAAACGAAAATCTCATGCTGGGAAGAAAGGTGCCATGCCCAGTTCCACGTGAAGCTTGGCTCGGAACCATACCGTGGACTGCAGGCGTGCCCAACGAGCAAAACCTTCATTTCTGCCCCATACTGTGGATCGCGACAACATTGCTGGCGTTGTTCCCATCCGGAATCTGGTTGAGTTCGCAGAGCTCTCCCCGTTCCGTAAGCGAAAAGAAGCCGTAGCCCAGACTCTTCAGGAGTTTCCAGGAGCCCATTGGCCCCAGACCCAATCGCGCTGCAGCGATACTGTTCACCTCAAACAGCACCGCGGGGTAGTAGCGCGTGATAATCGATAGCGCACCATGCAGTGCGAGTTCCTCGCATCCTTCGACATCCAGCTTGATGAGCCCCACCCGCCGCGCAGTTTCTTCGCCTACTACCTGAAAGAGAGTGCGGGTCACCACCTCTTCGAAGACCTCTCCGTTTGCGCCCGTCGCCCCCAGTGAAAAGCTGTTTGGTCCCTCTCTGTGGTGGTAGAGTGCAGCCTTACCTGCCTTGTCGGAGAGAGCGGCACGATAGATACAAACATTTGTCAGCCTATTCAGATCGACATTTTGTTTGAGCACGGCAAAGGCTTCCGCTCCCGGCTCAAAGGAGAGAACCAGTCCAGAGGCACCTACAAGTTTTGCAGCTGCCACCGTATAGATTCCGCAGTTCGCCCCACCATCCACGACGACCATTCCCGGCGCAATCAAGCGATCCAGGTGCAGGAGTTCCTTCTCGTACTGCCCTCTGAGCGCATAGATCATGGTCGTCCCCGACCCGTGCCAGCGTGGCGGGATATAGAAACGAACGTCCCACTGTGGAAGGCGCAGAGTGGCTGGGATTCCAAGGGCGCACTGCACACGCCACCGCAGGAGACGAGTGAGAGTGAGCAGCTTGGACCGACGGAATCCCGGATGGGCCGCAAGATATCGGTACTTGCCACGAATGTCCTGAAACGCCCGCAGAACGGAGACGCCAGTGCACGCAAGGCGTCGGCTTCTGGCAAACGGGACACGCGATGGGGCGGGTATGGGTGCCATCGTACTCACTGTCGGTAAGTGGCCACAACGTTGCGAATTCCAGGAGGACGCTCCTGCCTCCTGAGTCCCTCCCGCCAGTCAACGACAGAGAACTCGTAGCCCAGGCTAGCCAGAAATTCCCAGGCACCATAGGGTGCGAGGCGCAGGGGCACAGTTCCCTCGGGAAAAATCTCGAAAATGATGGTCGGGTGCATCGAGCTTAGAACCTTGCGCGCTCCACGCAGTACTAGCTCTTCCGCTCCCTGAACGTCTACTTTGATGACGTCCACGTGATCGATGCAGGCCCGCTCGAGAATGTCATCGAGTCTTTCCGTGGTAATTTCTTCACTCTCCTCCGACCAAGCAGTCTCCTTGCCGAGCGAATTTAAGCTTGGATTCGGACCGTGGTAGAGTTTGGCCGCAGCGGTGACGTGCGAGAGCGCGACCGGAAATGCGACCACGTTGGTCAGACGATTCAACGCGATGTTCCGCTGCAAGGCAGGCAAAGACTGCATCGATGGTTCAAAGGCAAAAACGCGACCGGTCTTGCCGACGATCTTGCTGGCCGCCAACGTGTAGATCCCCACGTTCGCTCCTGCATCGACAAATGTTTTTCCCGGGGAGAGGACTTCTTCCAAACAGGCAAGTTCGGGTTCATAGTATTCGCGGAAAGCAAAAATCAACTTTGGCAGGCCTCGCCACTCAGCCGGCAAAAACATCTGAACGCCCCATTTTGGCAAGCGAATGATTGCGGACTGTTGCAGCAAACACCTGATCCACCACGAAATCAGACGACACAAAATGAGCCCGGGCGCCCTGCGAAAGGCCTCCTGGTCCGCGAGATATTCCCAGCGCGCGTACAGACTCTTGACTAAGCCCTTCGGGGAAACCCTCGCTCCCTGCAAGGCTTCCGCGCCCCCCAGTTTTGTGTCAGCCAAGCCGTCAATCGCCTGCACGGTCATTCCGTTCGTTTGAAGTTTCTTCTTTGGTGCTGCTGGGCGTTTCATCCCCCGAGTGGGTTCCGTGGACAGTCCGAGGGCTCTCAACTCCCACGCTCCTTCTTGTTGTCCGATATCCCGGATCGCTGGGCAATAATCTTGAAGTTTTCCAGCAGTCGGAGTCGCTGATTCAGGGAGTGAAGCGCCAGTGTCCTCCCCGCCGGATATCGCAAATACTGCACCATCGAGCAGCCGTGCCTCTGCAAGATCCGGATAATCTCGGCATCGTCCACACCCGTACCCGCATGGTATTCCGCGAGGTCACCGTCTGTAAGGAGCGTACGCTGAAACGAGGAGTCGGCAGGCGAGAGCAACTTCAGAAATCGACGACCGATTCCGGGAAGGATGTCTGCAGGATCAAACATCAGTTTGCCAACTGCAATGTCCAGGGTGTTAAATGCGCGAGTTAGAGCCGCTTGTTTCGGAACGACCGGATCATGGCTCGAGTAAAAAATCCCTCCAGGGCGCAAGGCCGAGGCGGCTTGGTGGACGACCGATCTGTAGTCGTACAAGTGATGCAGGACCGAACTGAAGACAACAACGTCAAACCGAACCGAGGTCTCTTCGAGGAACCGCTCGATTGTGTGGCCCGCCGCCCGAGTCTTTTGTTCGAGCACGGCCAACATTTTTTCCGATGCATCCACCACCGTGACGCTCCACCGGCGTGCGAGCATTTTCAACGCCAAGTTGCCGGTACCGCCGCCGCAGTCCAAGCACTGCAGTGTTCGCCCCGAGGAACCGATATGGGACGCAATCGTCTCCAGATCCTGTTCGAAAGCTCGCTGCCAATAAGGCTGAAAAGCACAACTCTCGTGCTGGTCGTAGTTTTGAGCGATCTGGTTATGGAAACATCTGTTGGCCGCGATGACCCTATCTTGCGCCGCATCTCCGGAAAAACCGGCCGGCGTCGGCGATAGAGGATTCATTGGTAAGGCGTTCGTATTCATGCTCTACGCCCCTGCATCTGGCCGTGAGCGGTCAGGGGAATATCTCTCTGGAGTGCACCGCTGCGAATCACCCGGCGATAGATCCCCTCGAGCGTTTCCAGGTTACCTGTGGCGGTGTACTTGCTAAGGAACTCTCGACGCCCCGCCATGCCCATCGCTTTCATTTGACTCGGATGGGTCCAGGCCCATTCCACCTTCGCCGCCAAGTCGTCCGCATTGTCTGGTTCAAAGTGCAAGCCGGTATTGCCGTGTTCCACCAATTCCTGCATGGCGCCCGATCGAGAGGCAATTACGGGCGTCCCGCAGGCAAAGGCTTCGATCGCAACCAGCCCAAAGGTCTCGTAGTATCCCGCCGATGGCCAGACAAGAAAGCGCGCGCCCTTGATCAGGTCGAAACATTCCTTCTGCGACAAAAACGGCAGGATATCTACCCGGGGATTGCTTCTCTGGAAATGATTTACATCGTTCTGGAGCGGACCTTCACCGCGGATCCGCAGAGGAATGTCGGTCAGCCTTTGCCATGCTTTCAATAAGATGGGTACGCCTTTCTCTGGCGCAAGTCGGCCAAGAAACAGCGCATAGTGACCTGACTCTTGCTTCACTCCAGGATCGGTATTAAGAAAATGTGGCTTTACGAAGATCTTGTCTGGCGGCAGCCCGGCGGCGATAAACTTCTGACGAAAGAACTCCGTGAAGACAATATAAGCGTCCACCTGCTCCTGCCAGGTACCTAAGAGTCGATGGAGTGCGAGCATCGCTGCCACAACGGAGGTTTGACACCGGGAATTGCGGTAGCAGGCGTGAACAATTCCCTGCCACGGAACGGTTTTCCCAAGGCAATCCTCACATGCCTTCCCATTTCGAGAGAGCACGGCAGCCGGGCACATGAAGCGGGGATTGTGCAAGGATTGCACAACCGGGATGCCCTCCTGTTTACAGGCATAGTAGGCGGCCGGAGAGATCTGGGGAAAAGTATTGTGAAAATGAACAAGGTCGGGATTTTCGCGACCCACAATCTTCCGCAGCTCGTGGGCGCTGTCCCAGGCCCACAGCGTTCGCATCCCTACCCTCACCCGGTTTAGAACATCGTGTTCCGGGATTTCCCGGTTGTGCCGAAAGTATTCGGTAACCTGATGCCCAGCTGAACGGAGCAGTTCACCTTCCCGGCAAACGACTTCGTCTTCTCCTCCCGGGTAACGATAACGATTGTGGGCGATCAGCAGTTTCATGCCGCCTCAGGAGGGATGCAGGGTGAGTGCGTGATTGGTAAGCGCGTGTCGAATTCCGTAAGTGGAGATGTTCGCTTCCAGGATTGTCGATAAAGCCAGGGTAAGACGCTCGCCGAATACCAAAACCCGATGGCCACCGGGCCCGCATCGATTTCATCTCCCATGAACCCGAACAGGAGACATGCAACGAACACGGATGCAGTCGCAAACGAAAGGCGATCTCTGGTGTTGCAGAGAAGGCGGACGCTATACAGGGAAAGCGTGGTGCAGAGAGCGATCAGCAGCGCAAGGCTCGGCACACCGCCCCCGGACAGGACCTCGACGAACATGGAGTGGGCAACGCCGAGGCCGGGGTTGTATTGCGGTCCGTAGACTCTGGAAGCGCTGTAGTACCCCAAGCCCCGCCAGGGCGAGTGGCTCAGAGTTACCGTTGTGAGGTACCTCCAGAGCCCCATCCGGTCGTCGAGGTCGGAAATGTTTTGAGGGTCCCGGTACTGGCTCAGGCGGGGAAGCCGACCACAGACATACAACGCTAACACACAGACACACAGGGCATAGGCAAACTGTCGAGGGGCCCGGGCTGGTCGTCGCTTTAGGAAGACCAGCAGAAAAAAAACCAGGGTGACGACATACGCCGTGCGCATCAGGGAGAGAACCAGCAGCGAAAGAAATATAGCGAGAAGTACCAGGGGTAGAGGTCGCCACAACTTCCGCACGCCAATCAGCAGCAAAATGATCGCTAGGGTGGAAACCACGCCGCTCGAGGCAATAAGATCGCCACGCAGGCGGGACGGATCCGGATTGAAGTCGGAACCTGTCCAAACCACATCAGGAGCCACCAGAGCGCATAGAGCGAGGGCGATGCAGAGAAGAGTCACTCCGAGGAGAATTGTCTTCAGAGTGTTGCGTGCGCCAAACTCTTCCACAAAGATCTGAGTAAACAAGAGCGATACCAGCATCTGGTAAACCTTGAATGCTGTGAGGGCTGGAGCAGAGGATTCCCAGACGGAGGCACCCAAGCAAACCACCATGGCTAAGCCCAGGATCTGTGGCAGTTGCAACCGTAATAGCGGACGCCCCCCCAAAAAACGTTGTGTCATTTGCAGGAGAACCCACAATCCCCCGAGTCCCCAGACGAGGAGGTGAATGACGACTACCCAATCGACGTCCCCGCGTAGGGAAGCCTCGGGGTCACGAATCCGGATCCTTGGAGGGCCAGACAGTATTAGCAGGAAGAGGACGGCTGCTGTCGCGGTTACATGCCTGCGCAGTTGATGCACGCGCATGTCGCTCGAGTTGCCGGACTGAGCCAAGGAATCTGATTGGTTGGGGTCTGCACTTTGCCGTTGTGCCCTCCGCTTTCCGAAAAGATACTCAGGCCTCCTTCGCGATTGGCAAAGCGTGTGCCAAGCCCTATACACAAGCAAGCTCCCCGTCGACCTGCAGCAAGTGACGATCTAAACCTAGAGGCAGACAACGGGATTCGTCGATCCGGTTCAGCCTTTATTTAAAATGCCAGTGAACACCCTAATGCAGGATGGACGACCTATAAGTAAAGTCTGAGTGCGCGACCCTAGGACAGGAAATGCTTGCGACGCTGGCTACTCATCAGCGAGGGAAACAACAACCGGTCACACCTTCGCTTTTGTCTCGTAGGTTTGCCGAGTCACTTGTGTTATTGATTTCCCTCCTTCTCAGTCCCAGATCCGGACGAGCGTTGTCACAAGGCCAAGAGGATGCGATGTGGCAACCACAGCAGAAGGTCGTGCTGGGCTCCCTAAGCAGTGTGGGAGAAGTCTATGTCAACGATTCTCTAGCCCCATCCGAATCGACGATCTTCTCCGGCGATAGCGTTCGGACGGGGCCAACCGGCACCGCCACGTTTGCTGCCAGTGGAAGGGGGACGCTAAAAATCTCTCCGCAAAGTCGGGTCGTATTTTCGGGAACCTATCAGTTCATCGCGGAATTGGAACTCGGTACGGTTGTTTTGAATTCGACTGCCGGGGGCAAGGGAATGATTATGCGAATTGGATCCTTTGTCCTGGTTCCCTCCTTCCCTCGCGAGCAAGCGATAACATCGAAAGTTGATCGCACCCCGGATGGCTCCTTCGTCGTGTCCTGCTTCGATGGCAGCGCGGGCGTTCTTACACTCGAGGGAAGGTCTGGCCAGTTCCTGCACAGCGGTCAATCCTTGCAAGTCTCCTCGAACAAGCAGGGAGAACAGGAGTTATCAACGGCGTTCATCGGGCGGCATGGGCCTAAGGCAGCTCTAGGAAGAACTCCTCCGGAACGGTTTCTGCTTGGTCTGGCGGGCGCGGGAGGAGTCGTCGTCACAATTGATCAACTGATTCAAAGTCGGGGGAAACAACCTATTAGCCCCTCGGCACCCTGATGTAGAGATACCGGCGGTCCGGGCACGCGGGATCCGCAAGGAGCTTGTGCATTGAAGTCGGGCGCGACGATGCCCTTTCGCCCGATTGGCGCGAACCGCATCTTACTTGTTGGCCGCTCCATGATTCGAAAGGCG
>Ga0307471_100002382_pt1 | contig 10800 bp, 13 predicted proteins | sample atmos_gasesAM3C__2_FD_204566 | JGI IMG/M metagenome (GOLD analysis project Ga0307471, IMG submission 204566) | Hardwood forest soil microbial communities from Morgan-Monroe State Forest, Indiana, United States - atmos_gasesAM3C_515 | ecosystem: Environmental > Terrestrial > Soil > Temperate... | reverse complement strand
GAAAAGCGAGGACTCCGACGGCAACGTGGAGGAGATCGACAACCGCGTAGCTGATGGTGGCGGACGGAAATCCATACAAATACGCGGCGCTGGCGGCGAGGAAAACCAAAAACCGGTACAACCAGCGCTCAGATGACTCAATGCGCATCGCAGGCCCCTTCCGACCGGCTGGGCACCAGAAAAAAAGCGACCGGATGGCTGAGATCCATCCGGCCGCGATTCAGTTTGGGGTGCCCCGAAGCGAGCCAAGGTCTGGCCAAGCTGGAGGCGATGGTGCTAGTGAGCATGTTTATAATTTTGCGGCGCGAAATAGGCAATACTGCGAAACCATTAGAAACGCGGAAATCATCCGAAACAATAAGACTAGCGGCAATAATAGAAAACCATTAGGCATGGTAAAGCGGCTCTATCCCCTTTCCTTCCAGACACTTGTAGGCCCTTTGCGCGCGAAGGTTTTTGTATTCTTCCGTGCGCCCGCTTGGCCAGTTGATGACCACGCGGTCGATTTTGTCGCGCTCGGCGAGGCCCGCAGTCACCGGGAGTTCGGATTGTGAAAGATAGCTCGAGCCGCCACGCACCATGCGCGACTGGTGAAGGTCTCCGGCGAAAATCTCTACGGTCGTGCCGATGGCATCGCGATTGGACTGCGTGCCTTGCAATTCGAAGCGGATGCTGTGGTTGCCGGCCAACTGCTCGTTGCGAAACAGGACGGCAGGGCCGTTGTTGGTGGTCAGCAAAATGTCCAAATCGCCGTCGCGATCGAGGTCGCCGTAAGCCAGCCCGCGGCCGACACGGGGCTGGTCGAAGTCTCCGCCCGCTTCGGCGGCCACGTCGCGGAATTTTCCGTGCCCTTCGTTTAAAAAAAGCTGAGGCGGCTGAGCGTAGCCTACGTTTCCGCGAATGTTCCTGACGGTCTCATCGATGTGTCCGTTGGCCACGGCTAGGTCAAGAGCACCGTCCAGGTCGACATCAAGGAACATGCACCCGAAGCCGAGAGTCGTTCGCGACGGCGCGCCGACTCCCGAAGCAATGGAAACGTCGTCGAAGACGCCCGGAGCGCCTGCGCGGTAGAGGCCGATCATTTCGTTGTCGAAATTGGTGATGGCGATTCCGGGCTTGCCGGAGTTGTCGAAGTCTCCCACGTCGATGCCCATGCCGGCGCGCGCTTTTCCTTCGGTGCTGAAGGCGAGCCCGGCCTCGATGGCGACGTCCTTGAATTTTCCGTTGCGGAGGTTGCGGTAGAGCTTGTTGGGCTGCGTGTCGTTTGCGACGAGGAGATCGGGCCAGCCGTCCCGGTCGTAATCCAGCATGGCCACGCCCAGGGACTTCGAACTGCTGTCGAACACGCCGCTGGTGGCGGTAACGTCCTCGAAGGTGCCGTTGCCGCGATTGTGAAACAACCAGCAGGTATCGCCGCGATAGGCTTCCGGCGTGCAATACGACTTGTGCGTGCCATCGAGACTGCAAAACACGTCGTTTTCCGGAGACCAGCGAACGTAATTGCAGACGAAGAGATCGAGGAACCCGTCGCGGTCGTAATCAAACCACAACGCGGAGGTGCTGAGGCCCTGGCGACCAAACAGCCCGCTCGTGCGGGTGGCCTCGACGAAGGCGCCTTTGCCGGTGTTGCGAAAGAGGCGGCTTTGGCCGACGCAAGTGATGAAAATGTCGGGGAAGCCATCGTTGTTGTAATCGCCGACGGCCACACCCATTCCGTACATCTCGACGTCAAGCCCCGCGATTTTGGTGACATCGGTAAAAGTGCCGTTGCGATTGTTGCGGTAGAGACGCAGGGTCGAGCGCCGGCGCTTGTGGCCGGGCCAGTCCATGCCATTGATGAGCAGAATGTCCTGCCAGCCGTCGGCGTCGTAATCCAGAAACGCGCAACCCGAGCCGAGCGTCTCTGGAAGCAGCTTGCCGCCGTAGGAGCCGGAGTTGTGCTGGAACCGGATTCCGGCCCGCGTCGTAACATCGTTGAAGCGAAATCCTGGGTTGGAAGACGAGCCAGCCCACGCCCAACGTGGAAAGCTTCTGGCAGCCAGGCCCGCGGTCAATGGCGAAAGAAGCGCGGAGAAAAGAAAATCCCTGCGGTTCAAGGAAGATTCACCAGACCATTGCGAATCGCGTAAACGACCAGCTCCGCGGTTTTGTGAATGCCCAGCGTGTCCATGATGTTGGCGCGATGCACGGCGACGGTATTCACACTGAGATTTAAGTCCGACGCAATCTCTTTGTTGGATTTTCCCGCGACGATGTGCTGGAGAATCTCCAGCTCGCGGGGCGTCAAACCGCCCCCGCGTTCGCCTTTGAGCGCGTCTTTGCGCGACACTTGCGGGTCGAGAACGGTCATCCCCGAGGCGATGCTCTTTACCGCGCTCACCAGGTCGAGATCCATGGCATTTTTCAACACGTAACCGCGCGCGCCGGCCTCGAGGGCTTGGCTGACCAGCGTTTCTTCGGAGTGCATACTGAGCATTAGAATTCCCGCTTCCGGATAGGCTTTCAGTATTTTGCGGGTGGCTTCGATGCCGCTCAATTCGGGCATGGCACAATCCATCACGATGACGCGTGGACGCAGGTCGGTGGCTATGCGCACCGCTTCTTCGCCGTCGCTCGCTTCCGCGACCACGGAGATGGCCGGGTCGTCTTCCAACATGCGACGGAACCCGCGTCGGACCAGCGCATGATCGTCGGCCAGCAAAACCGTTATCTTATGCGGCATGACTTTCCACTTTCTCGCGGGGAATCTCGAGACGCACTTGCGTGCCGCCTTGGGTTCGCGGAGTGATGGCCAGCTTTCCGCCGATCAGCTCGGCGCGTTCGCGCATGGCCACCAATCCAATTCCCCGCTGCAGTTTCTCGGCAACAAATCCGGACCCGTGATCTTCAACTTCGAGTTCCAGGGAATTCGCCAAATATTTCAAGCGGACCCAGGCGTCGCGCGCGCCCGAGTGGCGGCTCACATTATTCAGCGCCTCCTGAAGCACGCGATAGATGTGCACGCCGGCGCGCGGCTCCACGGGAAACGGGTTGCCGCTCTTTTCGTAGTGCAACTCGATGCCCGCTTGCCTGCCCACCTTGGGAATATACCAGTCCAGCGTGCTTTCGAGACCGGCTTCCTCCAGCAAAACGGGGTGGAGCGCTTGCGAGAGCGTCCTGATGTTATTCAAGGTGGCTTGCGCGATTTCCTGCACCTCTTTCAGATCGCCGTGAAGAGGCGTTCCCTCCCCCACCTGCTTGCCCGCGCGGCGCAGCATCGATCCAACGGCGGTGAGCACCTGACCGAATTCATCGTGAAGCTCGCGGGAAATATGTCGCAAAGTGGATTCCTGTGCGGAAATAAGTTTTTGCGCCAGGTCGCTGCGCTGCTCGGAAAGATCCGCGAGGCGCGCAAAAAGCTGGCGATTGCTGCGAATGAGGTACAAGCTGGTCAGCACGATGGCAATGAGCGTGGCGGCGAGAAAGAGGTAAAGCTGGCGCTGTACCCCATCATAGATTTTCGCAATGCTGGCGGCAGCCTGCTCTTCGCCCTCGTTGTTTTCGACAAGCAGGCGAGAAACCGCGGTGCTGAGTGCTTGTTCACGCGCCTGGAGCGTCAAGCGAATCTGTTCGCGTGCCTGCGCTTCTTTGCCGCTCTCGGCAAGGGCGAACATGCGGTTGACGGCGTCCCAGAACTGCGCGACCGATTGCGTGAGATATTTCCTCTGGTCCGCCGTGCGGCTGGCGACGGCCAAGCCCTCTTCGATTTTGAGCGCGGTGTCCAAGTCCTGCCGGATGCGTTCGAATTGCGCGGTCCACGCCGTCAGGGGATAGCGCTCGGTGGTATCCAGCATGTCTCGCATGGCCAGCGCGACCGAATTGAGATCGTTCTGAATGCGCAGCAACTGCAGCGAATCCTTGCGGTTGCGATCCACCATCTCACTCTGAAGCTTGCGCAGACCGGTGAGCTGCACACTGATGTAGGACGCGTAAGCCAACACGGCAGCCAGGGTAATGACCAGGCCGAAAAGAAGGCGATTTGTGGGTGAACGCTGCGAAAAGGCGGCCTTTTGCACGAGCTAAGGATACCTCAGGCGATAGCTCGTTTTCGCAGTAACAAACAAGAGCATGAGCCAACCAAATCAGCCGCGGGTTCCCGGGCGGAGAAGGCCGATGACGGTCAACATCGCAACGCAGCCGGCGAGAGGCACGAGCAGCCCGGTCCTCAGGCTCTCGGAGTACCGGGAAACGACACCGACAAGCGGGGGCATGAGCGCGCTGCCCAGGGCAGCAAGGGCAAACATGACTCCGCCCACTTTTCGCGCGCGCGTCCCGTACCACTTCGAAAGCCATGCAATCAAGATAGGAAAAATGCCGGCCAGGCCGAGTCCTGCCAGAAAAGCGCCGCCAAACAAGGTCACGGGAGAATGGCCTGCAAGAAAGATGGTCTCCCCCGTGGCCGCCAGCGACAATCCGCCAACGGCCACAGTCACTTCCTTCCAATGGAGAAGAATGGCCGCGGCGGCTCCGCGCCCGCCGAGTAGCCCGGCAAAGAAAAACATCGGGGCCAGCGCCCAGGCGTTGCTGGCCCAGGCAGTGGCGCGTTGCGCGTGCGTGGGGGCCCAGTAGGAAGTTCCGACCTCTGTGCCGACATACACGAAAAACAAAGTCCCGAGCAATATCGCGGCGCCGGTTCCCGCCATTTCCTCCTTCGCTTCTCCCGACGAGGCATTCTCTTCCTGCGGGGGCTTGCCGAAGGGCATGCGCAAAAGCCCAAGGGCAAGAACAACGCCCAGAACTCCGACTACGTTCAGGAGAAGGCTGACATGCGACGTGCGCATCGCCAGCATGGCGAGAGGCGAGGAGGAAATCGCTCCCGCGCCCCAGGCCAGATTCATGACGCTGAGGGCCGAAGCGCGGCGCGTTCCGTACGATTCTCCCACCCATAAATTCGTTCCCGGGGTAGCAAAGCCGTAGCCCAGGCCGTAGAGGGCGCTCGCCGCAAGGGCCAGCACAAAGGTGGGGGCATTCAGCAGAGCAAAGCCAAGCCCCAGCAAGGTGATCCCCAGCGTAATGGCAGGCTTGAATCCTTTTGCGGAAATGAGCGCGCTCGAAGCGAGAACGCCGATGAAGGAGCCCGAAAACTGCACAAGCGAGAAAAGCCCGGCGCGGCTGTCGTTCAATCCCCACTTGGCCATGAACATGGGGAGAATCGGGCCAATGAGCGATATCACAATCCCGTTGATCACAAAGCCCGCGCACAGCAGATAGAAAATCACGCTCTGCGAAGACGGCGAGGCCGCGGCCCCGGTTTGCGTTTTGGAAGACATCGTGGCATTTTGCCGGAGGCAAACCGTTCGCGCAATGACAGGGATGGCCGTGCAGGTCTTTGCAACAGATGGAAATGATTGAAGTTGGGCTTATCGGGTACGGTCTCGCGGGCCGGGCGTTTCACGCGCCGGTGATCCGCGCCGTGCCGGGGATGCATCTGGCCGCGATTTTCGATCGCACGGGCAACGAAGCGGCCGAGAAATATCCGGACGTCCACACGGTGCGCAGCCTGGACGAGTTGCTCGGGATCCGGGAGATCCGCCTCGTGGTGATCGCCACACCCAACGACACCCACTATTCCCTGGCGCGACAATGCCTTGCAGCGGGGCGCGATGTGGTGGTGGATAAGCCGTTTACCACGACACTGGATGAAGCGCGATCGCTCGTGGAATTGGCGGAGAAGGCCGGGCGGCTGATCACCGTCTATCAAAACCGGCGGTATGACGGGGATTTTCAAGCGATTCGGAAGCTGGTGGCGGACGGTACGCTGGGACGCATCGTGCGATTCGAAACGAATTACGACCGCTATCGCCCGCAACTGAAGCCCGGAGCTTGGCGTGAGACGTCACGGGCAGGCAGCGGGATTCTCTTCGACATTGCGCCGCACTTGATCGATCATGCCCTGGTCTTGTTCGGACTACCGGAAGCGGTAACCGCCGACATCCGCACCGAGCGTGAACAGGCGTTGGCCGACGATGCGTTCGACATCATGTTCCACTATCCGCGTAGCATGCGGGCGGTGCTGCGTTCGAGCATTCTCGCCGTCGCGCCGCGGCCGCGCTTTGTTTTGCATGGAACGCAAGCCAGCCTGGTCAAACAAATGTTCGACCCGCAGGAAAACAATCTGCGGCATGGGAACATTCCGAGCAGTGGGCCGTGGGGGGCGGAGCCGGGAGAAAATTGGGGCGTGCTCACGGTTCCGGAGGGCAACCAGTTTGTCGAGAGGCGCATTCCTTCCGCGGGCTGCGATTACCGCGATTATTACGCGAATGTGCGCGACCACCTGCTCGGGAAAGCGCCCCTCGCGGTCACGCCGGCTTGGGCGATAAACGTGATGCGTCTGCTCGAAATGGCGCGGGAGAGCAGCGAGAAGGCGTCGACGATCTCCTGGTAACAAAGGAGCTCAGCCCGGTCTGTCTAGCGCTCGATGTCGGAGCCTGCCGGCGGCAGGCGGGCTAAAACTCGGACGATCTTAGGAGCATGCCAGACGGTTTCTAATGGACGGTTAAAGTGACGTCGAATTTTGCATTGCAATGATCTGAGGGATCATCGGCGATGATTTTCGAGACCGTGCCGCTCTTGATCGTGAACTCGAGTGGTTTCTTGGACATACTTGGCAGGCCGGTCATGCGGGCCTTGCCGTCGCTGTTGGTGCCCACTTCGAGCTCCGTTTTCCGCTTGCTGAGGAATCCGTACTTTATCAGGACGTGGATCTTGGCGTTATAGATCGGCTTGTCCGAACCGTCCTTCACGGTGAAGTCCGCGCTGCATGAGCCGAGACCGCCGTCCACGACGGGAATCTGGGGCGATTGGGAGGCGAGTAAGCCTCCGCAGAAGAAAAGAAGATGTGCCGAGCAGAGAAAACGAAGGGACCGAACCTGGCCGAACCACATTTTTGCTGTGCCTCCTTCACAAAAACCCTACGCCTGCCGAGCCGGGGCTGCAACGCCGCGCTGCGGGAAACTTTTCCCGTGTAGCCTTTTCGGCAACCCGCTCGCGTTCGCGTATAATCAGCGCTGCCAGGAGAGCCGCTTATGACCATTGAACTGGCCCCGTCGATACTCTCCGCGAACTTCGCGCGGCTCGCCGACGACGCTAAAGCCGCGCTCGAAGGCGGTGGCACGGTGCTGCACCTGGACGTTATGGATGGTCACTTCGTGCCGAACATCACGATTGGCCCGCCGGTCGTGGCTTCTCTGCGCAAAGCGCTTCGCGACGCCGTTTTCGACTGCCACCTGATGATCGAGAATCCCGACAGCTACATTCCCGCGTTTGCAGACGCGGGTGCGAATTGGATCTCCGTGCACCAGGAAGCATGCGTTCACCTGCACCGCACACTGCAACTGATCGAATCGCACGGCTGCCAGCCGGCGGTGGTCATCAATCCGGCCACGCCCGTGCACACGCTGGACGAAGTACTGGACATGGTGCACCACGTTCTGGTGATGAGCGTGAATCCGGGCTTTGGCGCACAGACATTCATCCATGGGTCGCTCAATAAAATTAAGACGCTTGCCGAAGTGCGGGAATCGCTGGGGCTGTCGTTCCGCATCGAAGTGGATGGCGGCGTGGCGCTTGATACGGTAAGCGACATCGTGCACGCCGGCGCCGAGTTGCTTGTTGCAGGAAACGCCGTTTTCGGGCGCGGCGACATTCGCGAAAATGCGAAGAGACTCCTGGGCGCGGCTCGCGCGGCCATGCTTACGCGCGCCTGAAACCGTTCCGACTTCAAATCTCAAGCCAATCGTCGGGGAGGGTTGGACTCCTCGGTGCTCCCCCGCAATCCTGCCAGGCGATCCGCTCCTGCCTGATGGACTATTTAGGAGCGGCTAGAGCAGCAGTTATGCCCTGCTGCGGCGGATTTGGTTGATTCGGCTGTGTCGGCGAAATAGTTGCTCTCGTAGCGATCGTGATGGCGGACCCAAGCCATGGGATGCGGCTTTTGATCCTGTTCGTCGCGGCCCTTGGGCGCCAGATCGAGCCAGTTGTAGACGCCCATCACGGACTCCAGTCCACGTCCGTAGGTGGAATACGTATGAAAGATGTTGCCGTCGGCATCCTTGTGAAAGACGCTGGCGCCGGGCGCTTCTTCTCTGGGGAAAAACTGGACTTTGTAGTTGTAATACATTTTTTGCGAAGCCACTTCGTCCTTGGTGAAGGAAACGTTGTAATCGCGGTTGAAATCGCTGCCAAAAGACGAATACCACTTGAAGCGCCAGCCCATGCGGTTCCTGAAAGCTTCCATCTGCGAAAGCGGCGCCCGAGAAACCGCCACCAACGTCACGTCGCGGTTCGCGAGATGGGTGACGCTAGGGCCGATGTGATCGCCCACAATCGAGCAGCTCGGGCAGCCGGCTTCCCAGTCCGGGCCGAACATGAAGTGGTAGATCATGAGCTGGCTGCGGCCGTCGAAAAGCTCGGCCAACCTTTTCTTCCCGTTTGGCGAATCGAAGACGTAGTTCTTTTCGACCCTGACCCAGGGAAGTTTGCGCCGCTCGGCGGCAAGCGCGTCGCGGTCGCGTGTGAGTTTCTTTTCTTTGGCGAGCAGTTCCTTGCGCGCCGCGAGCCATTCCTCTTGCGAAACGATTTTTGGACCTTGCACAGTTGCCGTGCTCATTTCGAGTTCTCCTTTGCCTTGGGGATTGGAACTTCAGAGACTTTTCCGGACGGCTTCTTGTCATGAGACAGTTTGCCAGCGACTGCGGCTACGCATCCGGTGGAGACGATTCCGGTAAAGAGCAGCGCGACAGCAGTGATACATTCAGGACACATACGTTCCTTCTCCCGTCAAAAATAGGCGAATAGCTGCAGTTTGCGGAGATCGCGCAGCATGCTGCCCCGCATAAAGGCCGCTCAGGCCGATTGTGCTTTTTGCGCGAAGAGCGGTAGTTCATCGGCGCTCGGCCCCCAGCTTGCCGGGACGGCGACATGGAGCAGACGCAGATAGACGCTGAATTGGCCGCGATGCTGATACCAGTGGCTAAACATGACGTCGCGCAGGAACTCGCCGCGCGGCTGTGCCAGGACTTCATGCCCCTTGCTAATCATGCGCCAGGTTTCTCTCATGCGGGCATCATCGAGCCGAGGCAGCAAGTCGCGAACAGCGGAGATACTTTCGTCAAAGGTCTTGAGGATTTCCCCGCGGCTGGCAGGTTGCGGAAAGTTGGCAAATTCAGGCGCCTGTGCGGGATTGTTTTGCACGAAGCGAATTGCGCCGCCGGGGATGAAGGCGAGATGGTAGGCGAGTTGCCCGGCCGACATGGATTTTTCATGAGGTTTCCAGGTGAGCTTATCCTCCGGCAGGCGCTCGAGAAATCGCTGGGTGATGGGAGCCTGGGTTTCAAACTCCGCGAGCATGGACTGAGCGATGGTCATGGCCATTCTCCTTTGGTTGTCAAAAACAACGGTGTGAGACGGAAGCCTTATTGAATGGCCGCGGATTTAGAGCGGCCGGTCTCCGCGCGCTTGCGAACGTTTTCGTGAATGTAAGCCCAGCCTTTGACAACGCCGGACTTGTGCTCGTCGGTAATCAAACCGAAACCGGCGTGCCGGAACTTGATGATGGTGACGCCGTTCTCCTCGCTGAGGCGATATTGAACGTTGTTGACGACCGGGTAGGACATGAAAAGCGGGCCGGCAATTTCCAGCAAGCTCGGCGTCTTGATAGCCTGCACGACACCCCAGAAATGGCCGTTGCCGTCGCCGAGGTCGCGGAACCAGCGGCCTCCGGGCCAGGATTCGAGCTTCATGGGCATGGAGGTTCCGTCGGGCGTTTCGTTGTACGGCCCGAGCTGCTCGAGCAGCGCCTTGAAGGTCCGATCGAGAGCCGCGCGGACGCGGATTTCCTCGTTCACTGACAACGACAAGCTTTCAATTCCCGGCAGGGTCAGGGTCATGTTTATCTCCTTTGTAAATTGGATCGGATTCCGCCGTCGTCCTCTTTACCTTCGGCCCGCTTCTTGATGCGGCTCAATTGATGACGCCAGAAGCGCTCGAAGGTGCTCGTCCATTCGTAGAGCGGCCGGATGGCTTCCGCGTTGGTGCGATAGAGCATGCGGCGGCCGTCGCGGCGCACGTTGACGAGACCGGTTTGGCGGAGCACGCGAAGGTGCTTCGAGACCGAAGGCTGCTCGAGGTTCAGGCTGTCCACGATGTCCCCGACCGGGCGCTCCTGAAGCGCAAGAAAATTGAGAATCTCTCGCCGACGTGGCTCGGCGACGGCGTTGAACGCGTCGGAAGTGGTGGCGGCTCTAGGCACGCTTGCGATAATACATTCCCATATAGGAATACGTCAAGCGAAAATTGCGCCCTGCGTCTGTGAGTCGTGATTTGCGGGCTTAAGCGACGGTAACTTCCGGACTTAGGTAAACGTCCTGGATGGCGTTCAGGAGCTGGATGCCTTCTTTCATAGGTCGCTGGAACGCCTTGCGCCCGGAGATGAGGCCGGTACCGCCGGCGCGCTTATTGATGACCGCCGTGGCCACGGCTTCCTCGAAATCGTTCGCTCCGGAAGCGCCGCCACTATTGATCAGACCCGCGCGGCCCATGTAGCAATTGGCGACCTGATAGCGGCAGAGATCGATAGGGTGATCGCTGGTCAGGTCGGAATACATGCGCTTGTCGAATTTGCCGTAGCTTGCGCCATTGGAATTGAGCGCCAGGTACCCGCCGTTATTTTCTGGAAGTTTCTGCTTAATGATATCCGCCTCGATGGTGACGCCGAGATGGTTGGCCTGCCCCGTGAGATCGGCGGAAAGGTGATAGTCCTTA
>Ga0307471_100002381_pt1 | contig 10801 bp, 7 predicted proteins | sample atmos_gasesAM3C__2_FD_204566 | JGI IMG/M metagenome (GOLD analysis project Ga0307471, IMG submission 204566) | Hardwood forest soil microbial communities from Morgan-Monroe State Forest, Indiana, United States - atmos_gasesAM3C_515 | ecosystem: Environmental > Terrestrial > Soil > Temperate... | reverse complement strand
TTGTGCATCGAACCGGTAAGAATGTTTCTTCCGTTCACGACCATCCAGGTTGACCGCACAATGGCGGTCATACACCCAGCGAGTCCGGAACAACTTCTTCCATGAGTCCCTGATGCAACCGCAGCACGCGGTGGCAACGGCGCGCGAAAGCAAGATTGTGAGTCGCGATGAGGGAAGTGAGTTGATAGTCGCGATGCAGCCTGGCAATCAAGGCAAAGACCGATTCGGCCGTGCGCCCGTCCAAGTCCCCGGTTGGCTCATCCGCCAAAAGGATCTTGGGGGCGGTAATGAGCGCTCGGGCCAACGCCACCCGCTGTTGCTCGCCGCCGGAGAGTTCTCCCGAGCGGTGATGTCCGCGAGCTTCCAGTCCCACCTCGCCCAGCCAGCGCGCGGCCTCTTTTTCAACCGCGTGCCACGGCTGTCCGCGCAACAGCAGCGGCATGGCTACGTTTTCCAGGGCCGTAAACTCGGGAAGCAGGTAATGAAACTGCCAGACAAACCCGATTTCACGGTTGCGAAAATCCGCGGCGGCATCGTCGGCCAGCGAGTTCAGCTGCAAGTTGGCGCAGTATACGTCCCCGTAAGAAGCGCGTTCAAGGGCGGCCAGGATGTGCAGCAGCGTACTCTTGCCGGCACCCGACTCGCCGACGATGGCCAGCATCTCTCCCTTCCCTACCGCGAAGGACAAGTTCTCAAAGAGCACCAGGTCTGACTCGCCTGAGCGAAAGACCTTTTTCAAATCCGTGACCCGCAAAGCCAGGTCTCGTCCGGTTAGATGCAACCGCCGTCTCCTTCGATACACGGAAGCCGTTGCAACCTACGAGCGACCGACGCCGAATCTTAGATGCGCCCGGGTTGCCTCACTCCATTAGATCATGAGGCACGCCGGACTGCCCGGATTCCCAAATGCGGAAGCTCGTATGCTGAAAACTGTATACCCGTCATTTACCAATGCAATGTGACGATGGTCACAGGCTGCAAGTGCGTGCAAGGCAAGTGTGGGAACCACAGGGCTGCAGACTTCTTGCATGGCCCGTTGGTACCGGTTCCGGCGTTACTCGTAGCGCAGCGCTTCCGCAGGAAGGATGCGGGCCGCCGACCAGGAAGGATACATGGTGGCCACGAACGAAACCCCAATCGCCACCAGCGCCACCAGCACGCCGTCGATGAGGCGGGGCGCAAATGGGACGTAGTCGATGGAGTAGACCTCGGGCGCAAGTGAGATGAGATGGTAGTGGGCGCCAGCCCACGAGATGGCATAACCCAGGGTCAGGCCGATCGCTGTGCCAATCAGCCCAATGAGCACGCCTTGCGCGACGAACAGGCGGCGGATTTGCGACTTTCGCGTACCCATCGACATGAGCACCGCGATGTCTTTGGTTTTTTCCATCACCATCATGATCAGCGAAATGAGGATGTTCAGCGCGGCGACCAGCACGATGAGTCCAATCGTGATGAAAGTGACGACACGCTCCAGGCGAAGCGCCCGGAAGATCGCTTTGTTCTGCTCCATCCAACTGGTGGCCATGAAGCCTTTGCCGGCGGCCTGCTCGAGTTGCTTGGCGACGACGTCAGCTTGGTAGGCGTCGTCCACCTTGAACTGGATCACCGAGATCAGGTCACCGAGGCCGAAGAGGCGTTGGGCATCGGACAAGCGCGTGAAGGACCAGGAGGTGTCGTAATCGTAGAAACCGGAGTTGAAGATCCCGACCACATGAAAGCGGTTGTACTTGGGAACCATGCCGGCGGGAGTCAGTTCGCCCTGGGGGCTGGTGACAAGGACAATCGAGCCAACGGTGGCACCGAGGTCATCGGCCATGTCTTTCCCCAGAATGATCGGAGGCATGGCCGCGATGCGCTGTTCGACGGCGCGCAGGGAGTCGGAAGGTTCGGTTGGGTTGTTGTGGGGGGCGTTGCGGTTGAGATTTGGGGTCAAGGCCGGCGCGGGAGAATTGGCCACGTTGGATTCAGCGGGAGGTGGCGTTTCGTTCAAGGCATCGGCAGACCCGATCTTCACGGTGTTGAGCAGATCGCTGACCTTGCGCTCATGGGAGGGGATCACACCCTTGAGCACTGCGCCGCGAGCCCGCGGGCCGCGCGAGATGAGAACCTGCTCAAAGATCACGGGCGAGGCTGCCACGACGTGGGGTTCCTGGCTGAGGTGCGCCAGCAACGGTTGCCAGTCCTTGATGCCGTCGCTCTGGACGCGGAGCAGGCTGATATGCGAAGTCGAGCCGAGGAGGCGCTGTTGGAGGTCCTGACGGAAACCGTTGTTGATGGCGAGGGCGACGACGAGCGAGGCTACCCCGGCCGCGACGCCGAGGACAGAGATGCCGGTGATCACGCCGAGGAAGGCTTGGCGGCGTTTGGCACGGAGGTAGCGCGTCGCGATGAAGAGTTCGAATCTCATGAAGAGCAGCGCTTAGCTACTAGCTTTTACCTCTTAGCCAAAAACGGATTATAGACGGGAGTGGGGTTCTGCGAGCTTCGGAAGGACGGCCGGCACGGACTTCTTATACTCCACGAAGGGCTCGCCGAAGCGCTGGGCGAGTTCTGCGTCTTCCATGCGGATCATGATGGCGCCGGCGAGGGCGGCGAACGCGGTGAGCCCGAAACAAACCGCCAGACCCGTCCCCACGCTCCAAGCCAGCATTTCGCAGAGATGCGCCAAGTAAACGGGATGGCGGACGTGAGCGCGCACGCCGGTGGTCACGAGGTGCTGTTCCGGATGGCCGGCCTGGACTTCGGGCAGTCCGCCGAGCTGTTTTGGGCTGAAGCCGGCGCCCGCCTTTGAGTAAATCCAAATACCAAGAGCGAACAGAGCGGCGGCGGGAAGCCATGTCCACGCATTTTGATACAGAGGCGCGGTTCGCCAAGGCAAGGTGACTAGCGCAACTAAGACCCACATGCCCGCCCATACTGGGATCAGGATGCGATAGGGTGACCGCCGGTGCGAACGCCAATATTCGATCCGGGTGTGGATCAAGAGCCAGAATGCGGGAATGGTTGAGTAGACGACACAGGCGAGCCATCCCAGGGTGTGGAGTGCGGATTGCACGAGTTCATTTTAGCTGGCGGAGGGTTCAAGCGGACTTCGCCGGACGTCGCGTGGGCGCCGCAGCGAAAAGCGAGCCGAGCTTCGTTCGGCAGGACAGACGAGGGCGCCTGTCCCCACGTGGGCAGGGGTGTCTTCACGTGGGTAATGGTGTCCCCATGCGGGGAAAGGCCGGTTGCACCGACGATTCACTCGTCGCTGCTTAAGTGGTTTTTGTGGCAGAGTAGAGAACAATGGGGGCATCGGAAAATTTACCTACCTCGGCGGCTGCCGCTACGCATCCGGATTTCACGCTGTACGAGATTGCTCGATTTTTCATCGTGGCTGCGCTGGAGATGCAGTCAGTCGCGGTGGGATGGCAGGTGTACGAGATCACGCACCGGGCGCTCGATCTTGGGCTGGTTGGGCTGGCGCAGTTTCTGCCGGGGGTGCTGTTGTTCCTGGTCGCGGGACATGCGGCCGACCGGCACGACCGGCGGCGCCTGCTCAACATCTGCTACACCGGATTCATCGTTTGCTCAACGCTGTTGCTCGCACTGACCCTGCGCGGGTGGCGGTCGGTACACTTTATCTACCTGGTCTTGCTTGCGCTCGGGGTGGTGCGGTGCTTCAACTGGCCGGCGAGCCGGGCGCTGCTGCCGCAACTCGTCCCGATGGAATACTTCTCGAAAGCAGTCGCGTGGAACGCGAGTACGTTTCAGGCCGCGACGATCCTCGGACCCGCGATCGGCGGAGTGCTGTACGCGCTGACGGGAGGCCCCGCGGCAGTGTATGCGTCTTCGACAGTATTAAGCGCCATGGCGTTGGTGGCAACGCTGCGCATTCGCTCAAAGAGCCAGGCCAGGCCGGCTGAAGAAATGACGCTTTCCGCCATGATGGTGGGCTTCCATTATGTGTGGCGCGAGAAGGTCGTGCTGGGATCGATTTCGCTGGATATGTTTGCCGTGCTGCTGGGCGGTGCGGTGGCGCTGCTGCCGGTGTACGCGAGCGAAATCCTCAAGACGGGGCCGTGGGGACTGGGACTTTTGCGGAGCGCTCCCGGCATTGGCGCCGCGCTGATGGCGATATTTTTGGCACGGCGGCCGATCCGGGGACGCGCCGGGATGATTATGCTCGGATGCGTCGCGGGGTTCGGGGTGTTCACGATTCTGTTTGGGGTGTCGAAGAGCTTAATGCTCTCGCTGGTGGCGCTGCTGCTGGTCGGTGCGACTGACATGGTCAGCGTGATTATTCGGGCGACTCTGGTGCAGGTGGCCACGCCAGACGCCATGCGCGGACGCGTGAATGCCGTCGATATGCTGTTTATCGGGGCGTCGAATGAGTTGGGCGAGTTCGAGTCAGGGCTGACGGCGCACTGGTTCGGGACCGTGCCGGCCGTGGTGCTGGGTGGCGTGGGAACGCTGTGCGTGATCGGGCTGTGGGCGTGGCTGTTTCCGGAGTTGCGCAACGCGGACCAGTTGCATCCGGCGAAAACGGCACCAGTGGCGTGAGGGGCTGCGGAAAAACTCCGGGTAGAGACACGGCTCGCCGCGTCTGAGTCGGGGCAAGCCCCCGACTCTACCAGTGATTGTTGAGGCGGATACGCCTCCCGCTTTGCTTCGCTACTTGCCCCGGATCACAGTTTTTGCCGAGCTCATGTTGTCGAAGCGGTCATACACGCGCACCACCACGACGTGCTCGACCTGACCGGATGCTGGTTCATGCTTCTTCGGTTTAGCCGGGGCGTCTTCGACTTCGCCGGGCGGGACCGCGGCTTTGAAGTCGTAGTTCTCAGTCTTCGCGTCAGCGATCTGGCCGACGGGTTCAACATACTGCCAGTCGTTGGCGTCGATCGAGTACTCCGCGCGCTTAATGGCAGAGAAGCCGTCCGCCGCGCGGAAAGTAACGTGAACCTTATCGCCTTCAGCGGCAGCAGCGAGATTCTCGATACTCGGTGGAGTGGTATCAACCTCGACCCGGGGACTTTCTTTCTCGCAGGTAAGGGCTTCGCCGGGGGAATGCGACGGCGCATCAGAGGCGACGACTTTGAACGTGTAACCGCCATCGGGCAGCAGGCTCGCGTCGAAAGAATAGAATTTGTCGGTGAGGCCGTCTTTCAGCAGCAGCCAGCGGGTCTCGCCGTCGCCGCGGTAGTAGAGGGAATATTCCAGCTGATCGTCGTTGTCGTCGTGCGCGACCCACTTCACGCCCATGGAGTCGCGATCATGCGTCGTGGGAACCGGTGCCTCGAAATGCGGCTGGGACGGGTTGGCTGCTCCGCTTCCGCTCAGGTCCACACCGATGGGCTTCGGCATCGCCTGGTAACGGACGGCGATCTGGACAGCCACGTCATCAATGTCGGGCGCGACGTTTTTCGACAAGTAGTTAAGCTTGACGCTCTCCACGCCGGGCGCCGGATTTCCGGAGTGAAGCACAGCCTTCCACTGCACGAAGCGTGCGGAAGGAATGCTGGTCTCGCCGCTGCGGTCGATTTTCTTCCACGCACTCCAGTTGCGGTCGGGGTTGTCGACATTGCCGCTGCGGGCGAACAGTTCAATGTTGCCGCCGTCGCGCGACTCAACGCGCCCCCAGCGGGAGAAGATCTTGGCGTCGAAGACGTCGCTTTCGTATTTGCCCTCGGTTTGCGGACCGGGGCCGAGCACAAAGATTTTGCCCAGGTTGCTGCCCGCAGCGTAGAGGCCACCGCCGGGAGCTTTCGCGAAGGCTGTGACCTGGGAGGCGCCGGCCTTTAGGAGGTCGGTAAAGTCATCCTCGCGCTTCATTGCGAAGATGTGGCCGCGGTTCCCGGTGCCTGCGAGCAGACGGCCCTGCGGGTCGAACGCCAGGGCATAGACGATATCCTCCCGCGAAGTCCAGAGGCGGGTGGGCGATCCATCCGGCGCGATCTTGTAGATCTCGGAGCCGCCGCTGGCGCCGGCGCCGGGCGCGGGAAAGTTCATCATGGCCGACATCAAGGGTTGCGAGGGCGTAATCACGATGCCGGGCTGTCCGGTGGGCCCGGGCGACGTCGCCGGAGTGGGACCGGTGGGCTGCCCGAAGCCAGGCATCAGGCCCGAGCCGGGATGTTTCTCACCGACGCCCGACGCGTAGATATTGCCCGCGTCATCGAGGGCCAGAGCGGTGATCTCTTTCTTGGGCGCGCTGTACAGAACGAAGGCCTCACCGGAAGGCGCAATACGATAAACCAGCCCGCTGCCGTCGGACCCGGCGATCAAGTTTCCTTTCGGGTCGAGGGCCAGCACACGGATATGGGCTTCGTCACTCTTGAAGAAGACCGAATGCTCGCCCTTGGGCGTGACCCGGTAGATTTCGCCGCGGTCGCCGGTGGCGACGTAGAGATTTCCGGAGCCGTCGAGGGCGAGGTCCCAGATGTACTTGGTGCCAGGATCGAAGTAGACCGAGGACGTCCAGTTAGGATCGAGTTGGCTCTTGGATTTGTCGGGAGAATTTGCTTTCGTGGAGTCAGCCTTGGCCGAGTCGGTTTTTGCGCCGCTTTTCTTCTCGATCTTGTAGACCTTGCCGTCGGGCGCCGTGCCCGCGTAGACCACCCCGTTCTTGTCAACGACCAGCGCCTGTACTTGCAGTTCGGTGGGCTCGAAGATGATGATGGCCTGGCCGTCAGGAGTGATATGGTAGACACGCGCCGGGGCACCGGTGGCGGCGTACACGTTGCCGGCATCGTCGGAGGCGATCGACCAGATGTAGGTCGAAGGCGCCATGTAGAGCGCCTTGAAGGCCGGCGCGAGTTCGAGGCCACCCGTGCTGCGGATCGCGACTCCGGTGGCGGTGCCTTTGGTCAGTTCCTCGAACTTGGATTGTTCCCAGGTGCGGGTGCCTTCCGCGAAGGCGAGCGTGGGGAGGCAAAAGGCGAGCAGGACGGCGGCAAACTTCCGCGGATGAATGTGCAAGTCTGTACCTCGATATCCAATATGTGGTTCGGGAACGTTCAGGTTAACACGGCTCCAAGAGCAGCAAGACGCGAAGGTTCACAGCTACTTGATCGTGATGGTAAGAACTTGCGCGCCGCCAACGGCAAAATCGAGTGGCGGGGTGGCCGCTTCGTTGACCTGCGATTCCCCGAGTACCACCATCTCCTGGGTGCCGCGCATGCCGTCCATGACGTTCATGACCGAGAACGGCAGGGTGGGCATCACTTTGTCGGCAACCATCGCCTCCGGGTCGGCCTCCAGCAATGACACGTAAACGCGGTTGTTGGAGTGCTCCTTGTTCAGCAGGGCAATCGTGGATGCCAGGTCAAGCTTGCGGGCCATCATCGGCATGCCGCGCCGCATGCGATCGAGAGTGTCGCCGTCGCTGACCAGGATGCGCAGCAACCCCTTGGAAGCTGAGGTGGGGATCTTGATAGGAATCTGGCGGACGAGACGGTCCCCGCGATAGGGAGCGAGCACTGTTTCCACCGTAATTTCATCGCCCGGCCGGGCTTCGGTCACGTCCGTGCGCGCGCTTTCTAACCGCGCCCAGCGGCGCTCCTTGACGAGGTCAAAGTCGAGATGCACGGACTTGACTGAGGGCGCGTCGAAGGGATTATCGTAAATACGGCCGAAACGCTCGCCCAGCGCCAGGGCGGCCAGGAACGCGGCGGGCTGTCCGGCGTCGGTCGGTGTAAAGACGTTCTGTAGAGCTACGTCCGGGAAGCCTTTGACCCTGATCTGGCCCTTAAGCCGATAGGTTGTCTCTTCACCGTAGTCGTTGATGCCATGCAGAGCATTGAAGACCGTAGCCATCATGGCTACCGGACTCAGGCGCGCATTGTTGAGCACTTCGTAGTGGATCTGTTTGGTTGCGGCGCCGCTGCGAATGGTGAGCGTGACTGGAATCATGTCGGGCTGCTTGTCGAGCAGACCCATGATGCCCGTATGCCGGTCTTGTACAAAGGCACCGACCGGTTCAGTGGTGTTCACGATCTTGAACGCGTTTAACGGTGACGGAAGGGTCGCCAGGACGTCGGCCTTGTTCATGGGCAGGTCGACGCTGCCGAACTGCAAGAGCGGGTGGCCGCAGGCCAACAGACGCGTAGCATCCAGATAGGTGATAGTACAGGTGGCAGCGATGTCCATGTCGCCGCGCACCAGGATCGCGCTGATTGCCGATCCGGGCTCCAGGGGTTCAGGCTGCTTCGCGTCGCTGATGGAGCCGGCGCCCATCACCGGAACGATGCCGGCGGAGGCGAACTGCGGCGCGAACAGCTTGATCGTCTCTTCGCTGAAGCCGTTAAACACCAGCGGTGCTTCGATGGGTTTCAGGTAGTTCGCGTAATTCTGCACGGCAAGGCTGGAGGGTTCTCCCGGACCGGCCGTTTTGGTGGCTGCATTGCCCGGGACCGCGCTCACGGACGAGGCTCCGCCCGGACTCTTGTCAAACGCATTGATCTCGAGCATGTCGGCGATCGGGGTCACGCCGGCGATCGGCTCCTTCGAAAATTCGCCGATCCGGAATGCTAGAGCGCCGGCGAGCTTGCCATCCAGGTAGACGGGGCTGCCACTCATGCCGGCGACTACGCCGGTGTACTCCACCTTGGGCCCGTGTAGGCGCACCAGGATGATGTCGCCCTTGGGGCCGTTCATGTTCTTCAGGACACCGAGGACTTCCACGTCCATGGCTTCCGGCTGAGTGCCTTCGAACACCGTGTACGCAACTCCGCGCATGCCGGTATGAATCTGGCTGACCGGGATGGTCTCGGTTGTCTTGGGAGCGTGCGCGCCTGCTTCGGCTGCGATCGCAATGGTGGTGAAGAGGTAGAAGAATGCGGCGAGTGAGAGGACAGCTTTTCTCATGTATTTTTAGCCCGAGAGCCCTGCCAACGTGGCTCAAGCCCGACCACTTAACTTAGACTCCGAACGATGGCAAGTCGTTGCCGGGAGAGGAGAAACAGGACCAAGCAAAACATCCCAATCGCGAAGCTTTGCGTCTATACTACCATCAACAATATTAGCCGGGAATGTTTACTTTCGTAATCGCGTCGAGGGAGCGCGGTGGGGACCAAGCGTATGCGAACCGTCCGTAACCTGTTGTTAGCTCTAGTCTTGTGTCCCGCCGAGCTCGGTGTGGGCAGCTTGTGGGCTCAGGATTCGTCGCAGCAACCGCCCGCTAACTCGCAACCGAATCCCAACAAGCAGGAAGCGCCGCCCGAGGCGGGTGGGCCTGGGAACGATGTCGGACCCTACGCCATCCCTAGTAAAAAGAAGGCGGACGAGCCTCCGCCACCCGCACCCGAAAAACCCAAGAAGATTGAGGGGATGCCGGATTACTCCATCAAGGTCGACGTCCCCCTGGTGACCCTGGACGTGCTGGTCACGACCAAGGATGGGCAGTTCATTCCCGGGTTGAAGAAGGAGAATTTCCGGATCTTCGAGGACGGGAACCCGCAGCCGATTTCGAATTTCAACCAGTCAGCCGCGCCGATCACCGCGGTGATGCTGATTGAGTACGCCAATACCAACATCCGCTACATGTACGATGCGCTCAATGCGTCGTACAACTTTGCGGCTACGCTGAAGCCGGATGACTGGATTGCGGTGGTGTCGTACGACATGAGGCCCCAGATTCTGACGGATTTCACGCAGGATAAGCGCGCCGTTATGGGGGCGCTGAACATGCTGCGGATTCCGGGATTCTCCGAGCGCAACCTGTTCGATGCGCTCTACGACACAATCGACCGGGTGGAGCAAATTGATGGACGCAAGTACATCATTCTGATCTCCACCGGGCGCGATACCTTCAGCAAGCTGAACCTGGACCAGATCCTCAAGAAGCTCAAGAACACGCAAAATGTCACGATCTACGCGGTCAGTGTCGGGCGTGAATATCGCGAACGGGCAGAGGCCATGGGCGTCGGCGGCCTGATCACGACCGACTGGCTGCAGGCCGACAACCAGATGAACACGTTCGCGCACCTGACGGGTGGACGGGCGTACTTCCCGCGGTTCGAGGGGGAATTGCCAGAAATTTTCAAAGATGTGGGCAGCGACATCCGCAACCAGTACACGCTCGCGTATCACCCCACCAACACCAAGCTGGATGGCTCCTACCGCAAGTTGAAGGTGGAACTGATTGCGCCCGACGGGGGTCCGTTGAAAGTGAGAGACCAGAAAGGCAAGGACGTGAAGGTCCAGATCTACACGCGCGAAGGCTATACCGCGAAACACCAGGTGGAGTAAGAGGCAGTTCTCAGTTGTCAGCAAGCCGAGGATCGAATCTCGATCAAGGTGAGCAATTCTTCCGTGCCGGTCCCCTGATTTCCTGAGACCCGACACCTAAGACCTGACCTCTGGTTTTCAGTGGAAGAAGTGATCCAGCAGGAACAGGCAGCCGACCCCTAGAAACACCACTAAAGCCATTCTCACGCCGGGTTCTTTGTTGACCTCGGGAATCAGGTCGGAGGCGGCCACGTAGATGGTGACGCCGGCCGCAAGGGGGAGGCCCTCGTTCACCTGGTGGCGGAACAAAGCCATCGTCAGCACACCCGCCAAAGTTGCTACTCCCAGAAGGACTGATGCGCCCCAGGCAAAGCCGCGACTCCGGCCGCTGGCCAGCATGACCGACGCCACGGTGAATCCCTCAGGGATCTTGTGCAGGAAGACAGCGAAGAAAATGATCCAGCCGAGCCAGTTAGAGACAAGAAAGCCGGACGCGATGGCGATTCCGTCGAAGAAAGTGTGGATGATCAGGCCAAAAAGGACCGAGTATCCCTTGTGGGAGTGCACGAACTGGTCCTCATGGGTTTCT
>Ga0307471_100002380_pt1 | contig 10802 bp, 10 predicted proteins | sample atmos_gasesAM3C__2_FD_204566 | JGI IMG/M metagenome (GOLD analysis project Ga0307471, IMG submission 204566) | Hardwood forest soil microbial communities from Morgan-Monroe State Forest, Indiana, United States - atmos_gasesAM3C_515 | ecosystem: Environmental > Terrestrial > Soil > Temperate... | reverse complement strand
TGATCCTGCTCAACACGCAGGACGCCCTGAACAAGTTCCTCAACAGCAAGGACTGGTCGATCGGCGCTGATACCTCGGTCGCCGTGGTGAAGACGGGCGCTGGTGGGAAGTACGACACCCAAACGCTCAGCAAGCCGGTCCTGGCTTTCGTGTTCGGTGAGAAGGGGCTGATGGGCGATGCCTCGCTGCAGGGCGCCAAGATCAGCAAGGTCGATACGACTAAGTAGCGAGCTGACGACGCGAACCGACCGAGCCGGCCGGCTTCTTCAGCCGGCCCGGCTCGGCTCGTTGAAAGGATCTCGCCGCAGGCTCGCGGCAGCGCCTGCCCGGTCGCGGCGAGTTGCGACTAGGTGGCAGTTAAGCCATCACCTGAGGTCCTCAACGTCCGCGGGTCGTGCTGAGCTGCGCGCGCAGGCGGCGCAGCCGCCGGTAACTCTCGTAACGCCGCGCATGCCACGTTCCTTCCTCCGCCGCGGCACGCACCGCGCAACCCGGCTCACGCAGGTGGCGGCAATCGCTGAAGCGGCAGCCGGGGGCGAGTCGTGCCACTTCCGGAAAGCCGAGCGTGCGCTCATCGAGCGCGCTCACCGCCGGCGCGAAATCGCGCACTCCAGGGGAGTCGATGAGCGCCGCGCCCTGCGGCAGGTCGAAAAGGCGCGCGGCCGTCGTGGTGTGCCTGCCTTCCTCCTCGCGCACGAGCTCACCGATGGCCACCTCCGATTGCGGCAGCAGCCGCCGCACGAGCGAGGACTTGCCGACACCCGACTGCCCGACGAGGGCGGCACGCGTGCCCGGCGCGAGTGCCGTCAGCAGTAGCTCCATCCCGGCACCGCTCCTGGCCGAGCAGCGAATGGCGGGGAAGCCGGCGGCTGCGTAGGCGTCGAGCTCGGCGGCGAGCCCGGCATCGCCGCCGCGGTCGGACTTGTTGACGATGAGGGTCGCTGGGATGTCGGCGGCCGTGGCTGCCGAGAGATAGCGATCGACGACGAACAGGTCCGGCAGCGGCAGCGGCGCCAGCACGACGAGCAGCCGGTCGAGGTTGGCGACCACGGGCTCGGCACCGCCGCGTGAGTTGGCGCGCCACAGCGCGTTGCGCCGCGCCAGCACCTCGGTGACGTGCACCTCCTCGTGGTGTGGATCGATGCGGCAGCGGACCTCATCCCCGCACACCACCGCGAGCGCGCGCCCGAAGGGACGTGCCCGGAGCTCGGCGCCCGCGGCGGTGCGCACCAGCACGTGACGGCCGAAGCTCGCGATGACTGACCCGACGATCGTCGCACTCATTGCCCGGCTCCGCCCGCCGCGTCTGCTACACTTGTCACGCTGTTTCCGCGCTCATTTCGGCGCATCCCGACGCACATCATAGACATGCCAAGCGGCGACTACCTGGTATGGATCGATCTGGAGATGACGGGCCTGAAGCCCGACACCGACGTCATCATCGAGATCGCGACCGTGGTCACCGACAAGGAGCTCTCGATCCTCGCCGAGGGGCCGGTGCTCGCCATCCACCACAGCGATGAGGTGCTTGCGCGCATGGACGAGTGGAACCAGCGTCAGCACGGCTCCTCGGGGCTGCTCGCGCGGGTACGCACGAGCCGCGTCACCGTCGCCGAGGCTCAGCAGCGCACACTCGAGTTCCTCATGCCGCTCGTGACCGCGGGCAGCTCGCCCATGTGCGGCAGCAGCATCTGCCAGGACCGGCGCTTCCTCGCCCGTTACATGCCGGACCTCGAGCGCTTCTTCCACTACCGCAACCTCGATGTCAGCACGCTGAAGGAGCTGGCGCGGCGCTGGGCGCCTGCGGTGGCGGAGAGCTTCGTGAAGCAGGGAACGCACCTCGCGCTCGCCGACATCCACGAGTCGATTCGCGAGTTGCGACACTATCGGACGCGGCTGTTCGCGCCGGCGTGGGGCGGCAGCGGTGTCTGAGGCGCTCGTCACGCATCGCGGCGGCTGTCACTGCGGCGCGGTCGCTTTCGAGGTCGAGGCGCCGGCGCGGATGCTCGTGAGCGAATGCAACTGCTCGATCTGCCGCATGAGCGGGTTTCTGCACCTGATCGTGCCGCGCACGCGCTTTCGTCTGCTGCGCGGCGCGGACGCGCTGACCGAGTACCGCTTCAACACCGGGACCGCGCGGCACCTGTTCTGTCGCCGCTGCGGGGTGAAGTCCTTCTACGTGCCGCGCTCCAACCCCGACGGCTATAGCGTCAACCTGCGCTGCCTCGATCGCTCGGGCATCGCCGCAGTCGCCATCGAGCCCTTCGACGACGAGGAGCGCGCGGCGTCCGAGGCGAAGATCCGCGACCGCTCGCGCGAGTGAGCGTGGTGTGCCGCGACTTGCGGCCGGCCCGCGGCGCAGCGCGGTCAGTTGGCTCGGGCCGGGGAGTGCGGCTGCGCCAGGAATAGCCAGGTCTCGACGACCGTATCGGGGTTGAGCGACATGCTCTCGATACCCTGATCGAGCAGCCAGCGCGCCAGATCGGGATGGTCCGAGGGCCCCTGGCCGCAGATGCCGACGTACTTGCCGAGCTTGCGGCAGGCGGCGATCGACATGGCGAGCAGCTGCCGCACCGCCTCGTCGCGCTCGTCGAAGCCGCGGGCCACGATGGCGGAGTCGCGATCGAGGCCGAGGGTGAGCTGCGTCATGTCGTTCGAGCCGATCGACATGCCATCGAAATACTGCAGGTACTTCTCCGCCAGCAGCGCGTTGGTCGGCAGTTCGCACATCATGATGACGCGCAGCCCGGCGGTGCCGCGCTCGAGCCCATTGGCCGCGAGCAGCTCGGTGACCGCCCGCGCCTCATCGAGCGTGCGCACGAAGGGCACCATCACCTGCACGTTGGTGAGCCCCATGGTCTCGCGGACGCGACGGATGGCGCGGCACTCGAGCTCGAAGCACGGTCGAAAGTTCTCATCGACGTAGCGCGAGGCCCCGCGGAACCCGAGCATCGGGTTCTCCTCGTGCGGCTCGTAGCGCGCTCCGCCGATGAGGTTGGCGTACTCGTTCGACTTGAAGTCCGAGAGGCGCACGATCACCGGCTCGGGAGCGAACGCGGCGGCGATCTGCGCGATGCCTTCCGCGAGCTTCTCGACGTAGAACCCCACCGGGTCCCGGTAGCCGGCCATCTGCGCGCGGATCTGCTCCTTGAGGTCCGCATCCAGCCGCTCGAACTCGAGCAATGCCTTCGGATGTACCCCGATCATGCGGTTGATGATGAACTCGAGCCGGGCGAGCCCCACTCCGTTATTGGGAATGGCGGCGAAATCGAAGGCGCGGTCGGGGTTACCGACGTTCATCATGATCTTGACGGGTATCTTCGGCAGCGAGTCGAGCTCGACCTGCTTGCGCTCGAACTCGAGCAGCCCCTCGTAGACGAAGCCGCTGTCGCCTTCGGCGCACGACACCGTCACTTCCTGGCCCTCGCGAATGCGCTGCGTCGCGTCGTTGCAGCCGACCACCGCGGGAATGCCGAGCTCGCGCGCGATGATCGCCGCGTGGCAGGTGCGGCCGCCACGGTTGGTGACGATGGCCGCGGCGCGCTTCATCACCGGCTCCCAGTCGGGATCGGTCATGTCCGCGACCAGCACATCGCCACTCTGCACCCGCGCCATCTCGGCCGCGCCGGTGATCACCCGCGCGGTGCCCGCGCCGATGCGCGTGCCGATGCTGCGGCCGGTTGCGAGCACGTGCCCGCGGCGTTTGAGCGCATAACGCTGGATGGTGCGTCCGGCACGGCTCTGCACGGTCTCGGGCCGCGCCTGCAGGATGTAGATCTCGCCACTTGACCCATCGCGTGCCCACTCGATGTCCATCGGGCGCCGGTAGTGCTCCTCGATCAGGAGCGCCTGCCGGGCGAGGGTGATGAGATCCGGATCCTCGAGGGAGAAGCGGCGCCGCTCGGCCTCCGGCACCTCGACGGTCTGCACCCGCTCGGCGGAGCCCTCGGGCGCGTACACCATCTTGATCGCCTTGGTGCCGAGATTACGGCGCAGCACCGGGTACTTGCCGCTGCGCAGCGCGGGCTTGTACAGATAGAACTCATCGGGATTCACCGCGCCCTGTACGACGGTCTCGCCGAGCCCCCAGGAGGCGGTGATGAACACCACCTCGCGAAAGCCCGAGTCGGTGTCGAGCGTGAACATGACGCCGCTCGCGCCGCGGTCGCTGCGCACCATGTGCTGTATGCCCACCGAGAGCGCGACCGCCGCGTGATCGAAGCCCTGGTGCACGCGGTAGGCGATGGCGCGGTCGGTGAACAGCGAGGCGAACACCTCGTGGATCGCCTTGAGCACCGCTTGCTCGCCGCGCACGTTGAGGAAGGTCTCCTGCTGGCCGGCGAAGGAGGCGTCGGGAAGGTCTTCCGCGGTCGCCGAGGAACGTACCGCCACGGCGAAGTCGGCCCGTCCCTCGCCGAGGCGGCGCAGCGCGTCCAGCACCGCGGTGTTGAAGGGGGGCGGAAGCGGTGTGGAGAGGATCCACTGGCGGATGCGCGCGCCGCTCGCGGCGAGCTTGCTGACATCGTCCACGTCGAGGTGGGCGAGCTCGGCGCGGATGCGCTCATCGAGGCCGCCCTGCGCGAGGAATTCGCGGTAGGCGTGCGCGGTGGTGGCGAAGCCTCCGGGCACCCGTACGCCGAGCTTGGCCAGCGCGCCGATCATCTCGCCGAGCGAGGCGTTCTTGCCGCCGACATTCTCGACGTCACGCATGCCGAGCTGCTCGAACGGGATAAGGTAGGCTTTCACGGGAGCTCCCGGTGGTCAGTCAAGGGCGTCGCGCGCTTGCCACGGCCGGCCGCAAGGTGGAACACTGCGGAACCGACACTACAGTCTTGAGAAGCGCCTGCAGCCGTGAGCCGTCGAACCGTTTTTTTCGTCTCGGACCAAACGGGCGTCACTGCGGAAACGCTCGGCCACAGCCTCATGACGCAGTTCGAGGGCCTGGAATTTCGGCCGGTGACTTTGCCATTTGTGTCAACGCTTGACAAGGCGCGCGAGGCGGTGCGGCGCATCGACCGCGCGGCGCAGGAGGAGGGCCTGCGGCCGATCGTCTTCAGCACGCTGGTGCAGGATGAGCTGCGCGAGGTGCTGCTGACCGCCAACGCCCTGTTCCTCGATCTGTTCTCCACGTTCGTCGGTCCACTCGAGCGTGAGCTCAACACGCGCTCGACGCATCGCGCCGGGCGCGCGCACGGCATTGCCGATCTCGCCGCCTACACGACCCGCATCAACGCGACCAACTTCGCACTCGCCAACGACGATGGCACCGGCGGCGATTACGCCCACGCAGACGTGGTAGTGGTCGGTGTGTCGCGGGTCGGCAAGACTCCGACCTGCGTGTACATGGCGCTGCAGTACGGAGTGTTTGCCGCCAACTATCCGCTCACCGAAGAGGACCTCGAGGCCGGGCGTCTGCCGGCGCGGCTCGGACCCTTTCGCGGCAAACTCTATGGGCTGACGATCCGTCCGGAGCGGCTCCAGCAGATCCGCACCGAGCGACGGCCCGACAGCCGCTATGCGTCACGCGCGCAGGTGCAGTACGAGCTGCGCGCCGCGGATGCGCTCTTCAGCCGCTATTCCATTCCCACACTCGACACCAGCGAGTCCTCGATAGAAGAGATCGCGAGCCGCATCATGAACAGCACCGGCATAGAGCGGCGGCTGCCGCTCTAAAGGCACCGCGCGACTCTGCGCTTGCCACCGGTGCGAGATCGACCCCCGAGATGCGAAATTTCGCAGCGATCCCGCTAGCGCGCGCGGGCGAGTCACACATTGTTGCACGTTTGTCGTGCCGGTGCCCAAACGCGCACGATCGCACGAAAATTGCAAGCGCCAAACGCGCGCCGCGCCCTGAAATTCGGGCCTTGTTCGCACTTGCGGCTGCAGCCTCGTGAGTTATAGTCGGTGCGTGCTGCTCGCTGACACAACTACGGTCGTTTCCTGGCGCGCCCGCCCGCGCACCTTCGTCGCGCTCATGGGACTGTATGAGAGCAACTTCATACGTCTCGGCTGGCTCGCCGGAAACCTCCTGGCACTCAACGGGCGGTACGTCTCCTCGGTCCGTGGGGATTGTGACCTCGTTCTCACCGTGACCGAACGCTCGCCCTACACCAGCACCCTCAACCTCACCTATCTGCTGCCCGAGCCGCAGGGAGCCGGCCGGTACCCGGACATGCGCGTGCGCGTCTACCACGACGCACATCTCGTCGAGGCGCAGCAGTGGAACAGGCCGGGCAGCCCCCGCCGCGGCTCGCCGGAGCGTGAACTGGATCAGCGCTGGGCCCGCAACATGATGTTAAACAAGTGGCTGGAATACTGCGTGGAGCGAGGTCATCGCTTCTCATCCCGCACGGAGCGACGCGCCGGCGCATGAGAAGTGGCGGTTGGCCGCCGCATCTCTCATGAAGGCGTTGCGACAACTCGGGTTTCTCAAGCTCAGCCTGCGCCAGGACGTCCCGCCCGAAGAAGACCATCGGGTACTGGCGCTGTTCCGCAATCGTGCGGAACTGAAAAAGGCCTACGGCGATCTGCAGGAAGAGACCTTCCGCCTCAAGGATCTCATCAAGCAGCAGGAAGGCGCCACGCAGCGCGTGCAGGAGATGCTCAACGCGCTCGAGGGGCGGCTCGGTATTGCCGACACCGCCTATCCTGCGCTCGTCTTCTATCAGCTGCGGCGGCTGTGGCAGAGCGGCCGCGAGCTGGTCGGTGCTTTCGTCGCCGACCTGGCGCGCCAGCAGGAGGAGCGCGAGCGCCGCGCACACCTCGCGCAGCACAACCGGCAGCAATTCGCGCGCCGCCAGAGTGCCGAGGGCGAGCTGCAGGCCGCCCAGGCGCTGCATGCGGAAACGAGCGCCCAGCTCGCGACGCTCGAGGGCGAGCGTACCGTGCTCACGCGCTTCTGGCACTACTTCCGCCGCCGTGCGCTCGAGCGGCGCATCGACGCAGCGCAGGTGGCGCTCGCGGGTGCCGACGCTTCCGTCGCCGAGAAGCAGGCCCGGGTCGATGAGATCGCGCGCGAGACCCCGCCGGAGTTCCAGGGGCTTTCGCTGCAGGCGCGCCGCTCGATCAACCTGGCGGCGATCGCTTGTGCCGAGGTGCTGTGCCTGCGCCTCAGGGAGTTGAAGACACCGCTGGTCGAGCTCGCCCGCCAGGCAATCGGCCGTCGCGAGCCCGTAAATGAGTACGGCACACCGAAGGAGTGCGTCCTCCTGATGGGCGAGATCGCACGGGCGCACCGCCTGCTCGGCGAGCGCGAGGGGCTCGCGGATGAGATCCGCGAGCGTGGCGAGCGGCTGAAAGCGGTGGCGCGCTACCGCGGGCCGAAGGACACGGCGCCCCAGGTCGAATGCCTTGCGCCCTCCGAGGGTGATGTGCTGGCGCTACCCGCGCAGGGCGGCACGGCGCCCCTGCCGAACGTGCTCGCCGAGGATACCTGGGACCTGTTCCGCGTGCTGCTGCGCTGAGGGGTCGCGCGGCAGCGCCTATTGGGCGCGCAGCGCGTCGTTAGCGAGCGCGGTCTTCTGCTGGGGCGCCTGCGGGTGTGCACCGGTCACCATGTCCGCCATCACCTGCGCCGCCTGATCGAGCACCACATCGGCCGCCTCGTCCTTGGTCTTCTCCTTCTCCAGCTCTTCCATGCTCTTCAGCGGGGGCAGGTTCTTCGCCGCGCGGCGATTGTTCTCGCGCTCGAGCCGCTCACGCTCCATGCGCGCGCGCTCCTCGCGCCGCGCCTTGAGATTGAGCGACACGGTGTGCTGCTCCCGCACCGAGTCGATGGCCGCGATGTCCGACACCAGCCATTTGTAGTCGGGGTCGTGCTGCGCCCGCTCGCCCTCTTCGGTGGCGAGCGCGGCGACGGGCGGGGCGGGGACGGCGCTCGCCTTGAACGGCACGCCGGCGATGCGGTCCCACGGCAGCGCGGACTCGAGCGCGCTCTCGCCGATCTCCTTGGTGTCGAGCACCGATGCGAGCGGCACGTCCGGCTGCACCCCGCGGTGCTGCGTGCTCTCACCGGTCACACGGTAGAACTTGCCGATGGTGACCGTGAGCTGGCCGTTGTCGGTCTTGTCCACGGACCAGCGATCGAGCGACACCAGGTTCTGTACCGTGCCCTTGCCGAAGGTGGTCTGCCCGAGGATCACGCCGCGGTGATAGTCCTGGATGGCGCCTGCGAAGATCTCCGACGCCGAGGCGCTCAGACGGTCCACGAGCACCGCGAGCGGGCCGTCGTAAGCCGGTCCGCTTTGCGGATCATCGAGCACCTCGAGCCTTCCTGAGGTATCGCGCAGCTGCACCACCGGGCCGTGATCGATGAAGAGCCCGGTGAGAGCCGTGGCTTCCGGCAGGTAGCCGCCGCCATCGTTGCGCAGGTCGAGCACCAGGCCGTCGATTTTCTCCGCCTTGAGCTGATTGATGAGCTTCAGCACATCGCGCGTCGTGCTGCGATAGTTCTGGTCGCCGGCATTCTGTGCCGCGATGTCCTGGTAGAAGCCCGGCACGGTGATGATGCCGATCTTGAGCGTGCGGCCGTTGCGCACCACGCTCTTCACCTCCTTGTGGGCCGCCTGCGCTTCGAGCGTCACCCGGTTGCGCGTGAACTCGAGCACTTTCTCGGGGCTGCCCGGCGCGGCTCCCGCCGGCAGCACCTGCAGCCGCACCATGGTGCCGGCCTTGCCGCGGATCAGCTGCACCACGTCATCGAGCCGCCAGCCGATGACATCGGTGAAGGGCCCGTCGCGTCCCTGGCCGACGCCGACGATGCGATCGTTGGTCTTGAGCGTGCCGGCTACTGCCGCGGGTCCGCCCTCGAGCACGCTCATGATGGTGACGTAGTCATCCACGAGCTGCAGCGAGGCTCCAATGCCCTCGTAATTGAGGCTCATCTGAATGCGGTATTCCTCGGAGCTGCGCGGGGAGAAGTAACTCGAATGCGGGTCGAAGGCGCGCGCGTACGCGTTCATCAGGTTCTCGAACACATCCTCGCTCGTCACCTGGTCCACGCGGCGCAGCACGCGCTCGTAGCGCTTGCGCAGGATGTCGGAGGCCTCCGGCCAACTCTTGCCGGTGAGCATCAGCGACAGCGCATCGTTCTTGACGCGCTTCCTCCAGAGCTCCTCCATCGCCTGGCTATCGGCGGGCCAGGACACCTTGGTGCGGTCGAACTCGAAGGTCTCGTTCAGCGTCCAGTCGGGCTCGGTCTGCAGCAGCGTGAGCGCGTGCTGCATCCGCTCGCGGTTGCGCTGCTGGAAACGGGCGAAGATCAGGTACGCCGGATCGATGTTGCCGGTGCGGATCATGTCGCCGAAGCGATAGCGGTAGATGTTGAAATCGCTGATGTCGCTCGCGAGGAAGTAGCTGCGCTGACCGTCGAGGAACTCCAGGTACCGCTGGTAGACGACGTCGGACATCTTGTCGTCGATCGCGGCGCGGCTGTAGTGCTGGTCCTCGAGAATGCGGCCGACCTTGCGGGCGGTTGAACGCTGGCTGTCGGTGGGAATGATCGATCCGGACGGCAGCACCCCGGTGCTGGCCGGCACCTGCACTGATCCCGCAAGGGCCAGCGCCATGACCGCAAGGGCGGCGGCGGATATCCAACCTGAGGATCGGCGCAGGAGTACAGGCATTGTAAGGCTCTTAGCTTCGGTGGATTCTTAGGGTAAGGCTAGAGCGAGTGGTTCGTCTCAGCAAGTACGGTACTCACTGCACATATGCGGCCCCTGGCGGCGCTCCTGGCCATAATCACCGGATCGGCGGTCGCCCTGGCCTCAGGGCTCCTGCTCACCTGGATCGTGATCCTGTTCCTGCCCGCCGAGGAGGCCCGGTTCGCGCCCGAGCACCCGGCGCTGGTGCGCGCCGTGCTGGTGTTCACGGCCTTTGCGGCCGTGGCGGCGGCCAGCTTCTACGGGGAACAGCTCGAGCGGCGCTGGCGGCTCTCCGCCCACGCGGCCACGCTCGCGATGTTCGCACTGGCCGTGTGGCTCTATTGGCCGAAATAAGACGAATCGGGCTCTAACGAGGTCTGCGGGTGGGGCCGGCCGGGGGCTCATCGCCCCCCACCGGGGGCACGGCGCGCACCAGTACGATGAGAAGCCGCACCAGCAGGAGCAGCGCCGCGGGCCCGAGGGCCACGACCCAGAAGACCGCCGACCCGTGCACGAGGCCGAGGAAGAAGTCCTGCAGCAACGCAAGCGGGCCGGCATGCAGGTTCTGCCCGTGGACATAAGGTCCGAGCACGCGATTGCCACCCACCCAGATGAGCAGCGGCACGCCGATGAGGCCGAAAAGCAGCAGCACTCCGAAGACGATGAGCTCGCGCCGTACGCGCGGGGGCAGCCGCGGCGATGGCTCATCATCGTCATCGACGGACGGCAGGTTTGGGCGGCGCTCGGGGGGTAAGTTCGCCAGAGCCCCGAGTGGGGGCGTGCTGGTGTGTCTCGGGGGCGTACTCGACATGGGTCCGGGCATAATACCGTTGCGATGGAGAAAATAAGAACCGCCGTGATCGGGGTCGGGTATCTCGGGCGCTTTCACGCGCAGAAATATGCCCAGGCCGCGGGATGCGAGCTCCGCGCGGTCGTCGACTCGCGCGCCGAGGCCCGCGAGCAGGTGGCCGCGGAGCTCAGCACGCGCCCCCTCGCCGACTACGGGAGTCTCCTCGGTGCGGTGGATGCGGTGAGCATCGTGACGCCGACGCCGGCGCATTTTGCGATCGCGTGCGAGTTCCTCGAGTCAGGCGCGCACGTGCTGGTCGAGAAGCCGATCACCGAGACCCCCGCCGAGGCCCGCGAGCTGATCGCTATCGC
>Ga0307471_100002378_pt1 | contig 10803 bp, 10 predicted proteins | sample atmos_gasesAM3C__2_FD_204566 | JGI IMG/M metagenome (GOLD analysis project Ga0307471, IMG submission 204566) | Hardwood forest soil microbial communities from Morgan-Monroe State Forest, Indiana, United States - atmos_gasesAM3C_515 | ecosystem: Environmental > Terrestrial > Soil > Temperate... | reverse complement strand
GTGCATGAGGATGCGCGGCGTAGAAAAGCAGAACTCTATGATCATTACGAGCACGCTGCTAGGGGCGTTCCGAACTCGCCAGGAAACTCGTGCCGAGTTCATGAACCTGATCCGCCAAAAAAGTGCTTAGAGAAAATCATGGATGTAAAGCTTCGTGATATTCGTGTCGATGCCATCAAGACAGATGTCCTAGTGTTGCCGATTCCGGAAAAAGAGTTGGAGAAATCTCCGCTGTATGCATTGGATCGCCGCGTTAGAGGAAAACTTCGCGAACGAATCGAGAGAAGCCGCTTTACTGGAGCCGAAGGCAGCAGCGTGCTCTACTCCACCGCCGGAGCGCTACCGGCGTCTAATCTTCTTCTGCTGGGCATGGGAAAGTCACGCGAGATCGAGCCGGACACCTGGCGTAAAGCGGCCGCGCGTGCGCGCAAAGAGGCGTCGACCGTCGGCGCTGCTGAGATCGCTTTTTACTTTAATCCATCGACGGAACCAGACAACGCCGCCGGCGCCGTCGTCGAAGGCATGCTATTGGCCTCCTATCAGTTCAACAAGTACCGTTCCAATTCAAAGCCGCCATCCGAGCCGAGGGGGCTCACGCTTTTTAAGCCCGGGCTCAAGCGCAGCGCGGCGATAGAGAAGTCCATTCGGGCCGTGGAACAAACTACGCCCGGCGTGTTCCTGGCGCGCGATCTAGTCAACGAACCGCCGTCCGTTACCACCGCCACTTTCCTCGGCGCCCAGGCGCAGCGCCATTGCCGGGGGCGTGGCCTATCGGTGGAAGTGTGGGGAAAAAAGAAAATTGAATCGATGCATTTGGCCGGACTTTTGGCTGTTAACCGCGGCAGCCTCGAGGAGCCGCGCTTTATAGTCATTCACTACAAACCGGCGCGCAAAGCAAAAAAGAAAATCGCTTTGATCGGCAAGGGCATAACTTTCGACTCCGGAGGATTGTCCCTGAAGCCGGCAAAGTCGATGGAGACAATGAAGCTGGACATGTCCGGCGGGGCCGCGGTAATCGGCGCCATGAGCCGGTTACCCCACCTCAGCCTTGATGTCGAAGTCACGGGATATATTCCGACCACCGACAATCTTCCCGGGGGAAACGCTCAAAAGCCGGGCGACGTGATTCGTTACTTAAACGGTAAAACCATCGAGGTTTTAAATACCGATGCGGAGGGCCGTTTGATCTTAGCCGACGCGTTGGCGCTTGCAGCGCGCCAAAGGCCGGACTACATGATCAATCTGGCAACTTTAACGGGCGCTTGCGTAGTAGCGCTGGGAGCGCAAGTCGGAGGCATTTTCAGTAACCATCAACCCCTCGCAGATCAGCTCATGCGCTGCGCCCGGGAGACCGGCGAAAAGCTGTGGCAACTACCGTTGGTCAAGGAATATCGTGAACAGTTGAAAAGCAGCGTCGCCGACATGAAGAACATAGGCGGCGCCCATGGCGGCGCTATTACGGCGGCGCTAATTCTGCAGGAGTTCGTCGCCGAGCTCCCCTGGGCTCACTTGGATATCGCCGGTCCGGCATTCACGGAAGGAGACACGGCCATCTGTCCCAAAGGCGGCACTGGATTCGGTGTGCGCACCCTGCTCAAATTTCTTTCAACCCTATAAGGAGGCGATCAGCATGCAAAAAATTACGGAGGTAGGAGATAACAATTTTGAAACCGAAGTGGTTCAATCCAATCTCCCGGTATTAGTCGATTTCTGGGCACCCTGGTGTGGACCCTGCAAATCCATCGCGCCCATTATCGAAGAGCTGGCGGGCCAGTATGAAGGCAAACTTAAAGTGACGAAACTCAACGTCGATGATCACCCGGCGACGGCCGCGCGCTACGGCGTTCGCGGCATTCCCAATTTAATTATTCTCAAGGGTGGAGCCGTCAAAGAGCAAATTATCGGTGCCGTTCCGAAAGCGAAGCTAGTCGCGGCCATTGACAAAGTGATTCAGTAGGCGCGAAACGGAATGTTGGAGTAATGGAGTATTGGAATATTGGCTTTAAACGCATCATTCCATTTTTCCAATATTCCATTCTTAAAAGATATAGCGCCGCATACTGACGTTGATCATCACGCCGATGGCAAACATCATGGAGGCGAGCGCCGATCCTCCATAACTGACCATGGGTAATGGAACACCGACCACCGGCATGATTCCGGATACCATGGCGACATTGATGACGACATGCCAAAAGAAAATGGCGACCATGCCGAATACCAACAGGCCGCCGAAGCGATCCTTCGCCCGCTGCATGAGCCGCAGGCAATAAGCAATCATGATCACGTAGAGCAACAACAAAACCAAACAACCCACAAAGCCCCACTCCTCGGAAAACACCGCAAAGATGAAATCCGTGTGCTGCGCCGGCAAGAAATCCAGTCGGTTTTGAGTCCCATGAAGATAGCCCTTGCCGAAAAGTCTTCCCGAACCGATGGCGATTTTCGATTGAATAACGTGGTAGCCCGCCCCCAGCGGATCGCGATCCGGATCTAAAAAGGTCAAAATGCGTGCCCGCTGGTAGGACTTTAAGAAATGCCAAGCGACAGGGAGAAGGGCGAGTCCGGTTCCCAACAAATAGAGAAACGACCGGAGCCGCAAACCGCCTATCAAAAGCATACTGAGAAACACGATCCCCAATATAATAGCCGTGCCCAGATCCGGTTGCACCAGGGTCAAAAGCACCAGCGGTCCCACCAAAACAAAAGGCACCCAAATGTCGCGCAAACGATATCCCCTCGCCGGCTCATCATCTTGAAGATATTTGGCCATCATGAGAACGATGGCAATCTTTGCCGGCTCGGACGGTTGCAATCTAAAAAATCCCAGATTGATCCAGCGCTGTGAGCCGCCGCCGGAATGGCCGATCACCAGGACCAGAATCAACAGGATAAGGATGGCGCCATAAAAGGGATAGGCGATGCGATCGATATGGTGATAGTCAAAGGCAATCGCGGTGCACATGGCGATTAGGCCGAGCCCAAGCCAGATCAGTTGCCGCGAGGGCAGGCCTCCAGCATGCTGTTCACTGATGTTGTAGTTGGCGCTATAGATGGTCACCACGCCGATGAAAACAAAGGTGAGCATAAGCAGGAACAAGGTCCAATCGAAGTGAGAAATAAGCCGCCGATCAATTTGCACGGTTTTCTCCTTCGGCGCGGACCTGCTGTGCACCCGCCGGCCGGTTCTGAATTGCGATGTATTTCTCGATGACTTTTTTGGCCAGCGGCGCTGCCGCGTCACCGCCGTGCCCTCCGTGCTCTACCAATACCACGACGGCAATTTGCGGATTTTGCACCGGCGCATAGGAAACGAACCAGGCATGATCCCGGTTGAAATACGCGAGTTGCTCGGTCTTGACGTAACCGCCCTTCATCTCCACGACTTGCGCTGTGCCTGTCTTGCCGGCGATCTCGACAAGGGTTGATCGGGCTGCGCCCCCGGTGCCGCCCGCCTCTTTTACGACATCGGCCAGAGCCTCGTGTATTCGTTCGAGCGTTGTCGGCTTGAGTTCGATGGTGCGAATCTTTTCAGGGCCGTATTCACGCACCGTGGCTCCGTCCACGGACTCGACCTTGTTTACGATCCTCGGCCGGTAAAGTGTGCCGCCATTGGCTACCGCGGCCATCATGTTCGCGAGCTGCAAGGGTGTCACTGTCAGATAGCCTTGCCCGATCGCGATTGAAACCGTCTCTCCGGGATACCAGGGCTGGCGATATTTTTTCCTTTTCCAATCGCTGTCTGGAACGGTTCCACTCCGCTCATCGTCGAGGGCGATCCCCGATTTTTCTCCCAAGCCAAAAGCGCGGGCCCATTTGGCGATCCGATCCACGCCAATGCGCGGACCCAGTTGATAGAAATAAACGTCGCAGGACTGGACTATCGCCTTGTGCAAATCGACGGAGCCGTGGCCTTCTTTTTTCCAATCCCGGAAAGCGCGGTTGCCGAAGTAGTAATATCCGGGATCAAAAATCCGCGCCTCGGGTTGCAGTACGCCTTCTTCCAAGCCGGCGATCGCCATGATGATCTTAAAGGTGGAACCCGGTGGATACTGCCCTTGAGTGGCGCGGTTGTTAAGGGGCCGCAGGCGATCTTTGATCAGGTCGCGCCACTCTTCTGCTTTGATGCCGCGGGCAAAAACGTTCGGATCGAAGGCCGGCGTGCTGACCATCGCCAGGATTGCGCCGCTATTCACATCGAGGGCGACAATGGTTCCTTCTTTGCCCTTGAGCGCCTCGAAAGCCGTTTCTTGAAGCTCGCGGTCCACCGTCAAATGAATCGTATAACCTGGAACGTCGGGAACTTCATGGAGCACGCGCACCCGGCGACCCAAGGCATCAACCTCAACCTGTTGACCGCCGCTCTGGCCGCGTAGGATTTCTTCCCAGCGCCGTTCCAAGCCGTACTGTCCAATCTCATCTCCCAAAACGTAACCTTGGTCTTTGAGAACTTTTAGTTGCCTCAAGCCGATTTCGCCCATATAGCCGAGCACGTGAGCCGACACGGGTCCTTGAGCATAACTGCGTCGCGGCCGGGCCCGAAGTGTTACGCCAGGCAAATCAAGCTGGTGGGCTTCCACCGCAACCACCGTGGACCAATCTACGTCTCGGCCTAGCACCAATTCCTCAAAGGCCGGCCGTTTCTTATTTTCTTCGAGAACCGTCAATAGCTCCTGCTCCTCGCGGCCAAGGTAACGCGCCAGCAACTGCAGCGTCTTTTCCGGTTCTTCACTATCTTCGGGAACAAAGAGCAGATCGAAGGACGGCCGGCTATCGATCAAAAGCTGTCCCTGGCGGTCGAGAACCATGCCTCGCGTGCCGGGAATCCTTTTTATGCGCACACGATTGTTCTCCGACAAAAAAGTGTAGCGCTCGCCTTGAATGATCTGCAGGAACGCGAGGCGCGCCGTAAGCCCCAGAAGGGCAAGGATCAGAATGACGTAGAGAAGGCGCGCGCGAGCACGAAGCTCCGGAGCGCCGTCTTGTTTGTTAATTTCGCTTCGCACAGCCAAAGGCCCTACTCCGCGGGAACGCGGATCCGCTCTAGATAACTCTGCCCGCGGCGCAAAAGTGCAAAGACAAATGGAGCCAGTAATGCGGCCACGAGAGCCTCCATGATAATATATCGAGCCGCGCCGGTCCAAAGGCCATCCATGCTCAAAAAAACCGCCCAGACCAGGACTAATGCGGCGCCTTTAACCAACGACGCCAGAAATACCACGATCGCGCTGATCAGCGGATTATGGAGCCAGATAGAACGCGAGCTTAGATAGACCGCCAGAAAGACCAAAGACATGGCAAAGGCATTGAGCCCCAAGATCGGGCTCGAGACAACGTCCACTGAATAGCCAAGTGCGAAGGCTCCCAGCGCCGCAGCGACGTTGGGATAATACAATCCCCAGTAGACACACAGCACAAGAATCAGATCGGGAACGATGGGACCAAGCGGCAACAAGTGGAAAAACGTCGTCTGCAGCAGGACCAAAAGCATACCCACGGTGAAAAACAGCAACGATAGTTTCATTGGATTACAGGGCCGGGCTGCGTCCGCAGGTATCAGTGCTTTGCCTGGTCTGGCTCGCCACCACCGACAACCAGGACCTCCTCTATCTGTGCAGAGCTCACCGCCGGCATCACCTCAACATGTTGAAACAGTCCCAAATTCTGTTTGTTTACTTTCACCACAGTGCCTACCATCAAACCCTTGGGAAAGACTGCGTCCAAACCTGAAGTGATGAGCCTGTCTCCCTCTTGGATATCTTCGCTGCGCTTGACGTATTTCATGATCGTCACATTTTCCAAAGAACCGGAAACGATGCCGCGTGCCCTGGTGCGCTGAACCAGCACATCCACCCCGCTGTTGGCGTCGATGATCAGAAGCACCTTGGCGCTATGGCCGGTCGCAGAAACCACTTGCCCAACGACACCCAAGGGTGTGACCACTGCCATTCCCTTGCGGATGCCATCGGCGCTGCCTTTGTCCAGCAGACAACTCTGGAACCAACTGCTCGCGCTGTTGCCGATGATGGATGCGGTGATGGAACCGGACGGCAGATGGGGACGGAACTCTAAAAGCTTCTGCAGGTGTCGGTTGGTGGCGTCGGCCTCTAGCAGCCTGCTCCTCTCGACTTCCAACTCCTGAATGCGTTTTCTAAGCCGCTCGTTCTCGGTCCTGAAGCCCGCCACGGTCGCATACCTTTGGTCGATCTCTTTGATCCAACCGGTGGCGGCCTGTGCCGTTATCTGCAGCGGACGCATCAGCCACAACAATACCGGGCCGACAGGATCCTGCTTGAGATGACCCCGCGCCGCCGCAGTAAGGATGTATAGAGAAAGAAGAAGACAAAAGCCGGAGCTGAGAAGAACTTGATTCTTACGGAGAAAAGCGAGCATGAAAGGCTCAATTGCCTCCGAGAGGCGGGAGACATTAGGGGCTCAGCTTAGTGAACCGCGACCTCCCTGAGCAGCGAAATCTCATCCAACGCCTTTCCGGCGCCCATCACGACAGCAGTCAGAGGATCGTCCGCCATCATCACAGGCAACCCCGTTTCTTCTCTCAGTAAGATATCTAAGTTGCGCAGTAGTGAACCGCCGCCGGCAAGGACAATGCCGCGGTCCACGATGTCCGAAGCAAGCTCAGGCGGCGTGCGCTCCAAAGAAAGACGGACCGCTTCGACGATCTGATTGATCGGTTCAAGAAGAGAGTCCCTGATTTCCTCGTCCGTGATCACAACGGTTTTCGGCACACCTGCCACCAAATCGCGGCCTTTAATTTCCATCGTCTGAACTTCATCGCCCGGATAGGCGGAACCGATGGTGATCTTGATCAATTCCGCGGTCCGCTCGCCCACCAGTAGATTATACTTCCGTTTGATGAACTGGGCGATGGCCTCGTCCATTTTATCTCCGCCCACCCGCACGGATCGTGAAAAGACAATTCCGGAAAGCGAAATCACCGCCACTTCAGTGGTGCCGCCGCCGATGTCGACAATCATGTTCCCCGTGGGCTCGGTAATGGGCAAACCGGCGCCAATGGCCGCGGCCATTGGTTCTTCGATTAAATAAACCTCTCTGGCGCCGGCAGATTCAGCCGACTCTCGGACTGCCCGTTTTTCGACTTCCGTGATGCCGAACGGCACGCCGACTATGATGCGCGGACGCACCAACGTGCGCCGGTTGTGAACTTTTTGTATAAAATAACGCAGCATCGCTTCGGTAATTTCAAAGTCGGCAATGACCCCGTCCTTCAGCGGGCGGATAGCGACGATGCTGCCTGGCGTGCGCCCGAGCATCCGCTTGGCTTCGGCGCCCACTGCGAGCACTCTTTTGCCTCCACGCTCATTTTTTTGTTGCACCGCGACCACCGAAGGCTCGTTACACACGATGCCTTGATTCTTAACGTAAATCAGCGTGTTGGCGGTCCCAAGATCAATGGCTAGATCGTTGGAAAAGACGCCGAAGATGGCATCCAACATCAGCGAACTCCTTCATTCTGTGACGAGAAAAAGAACGGGTAGCGTGAAAATAACAGATTTACTCCTACCAAGCAAGATAACGAAAAAACAAGGGAAAAACTGTATTCCCCCGGAAACCGCGCCGGTTGCATTGTGACAACTCATTCCCTATCATAAATGAACTTTTACCTACCCGTCAAAGGTGCCTCAGCGATGTTAGATTTTCTACGCAAACGAAAAAGATCCTGGATCATCACGTTTCTTCTCGGTGTAATCATCATTGTCTTTGTAGCGTTCTACGGTGGCAGCAAGTATCAGGACTCAAGACTGCAGAACATCGCCGAGGTTAACGGTGAGGCTATCAGCCAGCCCGAGTTTGCCGAGGTGTATCAACGAGCGGTGGACCGTTATCGGGAACTCTTAAAGGGTTCGCTTACCCCGGAAATGCTCAAGAGCCTGAATCTCAAAGGCTCGCTGCTCGAGGAGCTTATCCAGAAGCGGCTCGCGCTTCAGGAAGCCCGTAGACTCGGTCTCACCGTCACCGACGAGGAGTTGGTGAATGTCATCGGCCAGGTACCCGAGTTCCAGGTCGCTGGTCGGTTTAACAAGGAACGCTATCTCCAACTTTTGCGCGCCAATAGATTGACGCCGGAGCGCTTTGAAGAGGATCAAAGAGATCAGCTCACGATCCAGCGGCTCTACTCCCTTCTGCTCGACTCTGTCCAGGTGACTGATGCCGAAGTGCGCGACCGCTATCGCTTTGAGCAAGAAAAAATCAATCTTCAGTTTATTCGCGTCCCATTTAACAATTTCGCTTCCGAGGTAAAATTCACAGACGAGGAAGTAAAAAAATTTTACGAGCGGAGTAAAGAATCACTGAAGGAGCCGTTAAAAGTTCAAGTGGAGTATCTTTCCTATCCTTTTGACTCATTCCTGTCCAAGGTCGAGCTGAGCCAAAAAGACATCGAGGACTACTACCAAGCGAATCGCGAGGCGAAATTCCATAGTCCCAAACAGGCGAAGGTGCGCTACCTCTCGATCCGACTGGCGCCCACGGCCGATGCAAAACAAAAGGACGAAGTCAAAGCGCGGGCTGCGCGCATTCTCGCCGAGGCGCGCGGGGGAAAAGATTTCGCTCAGCTCGCCAAACAGAACTCCGACGATGCCAGTGCCGCAAAAGGCGGAGACCTAGGATGGATCTCCGTGGGTCAATTGCCGCCGCCGCTCGAAAAGGCGGTTTTTAGTCTACCCAAGGGCGGAATCAGTGACGTCGTCGAGACTCCGGGTGGGTTGCAGATCATCAAGGTCGACGACATCAAGGAAGAAAAAAAACAAAGCTTGCAAGAAGCGACAAGTGAAATCTCTCGAATTCTCAAAACGGAGAAGGGCAAACGGGAAGCAGCCCTGGCGGCGGATCGCGCTCGCGAAAAAGCTCTGTCCGGCGCCGACTTCACAAAGCTCGCGCAAGACAACGGCGTATCGCTGAACACGACGCGGTGGTTTTCCAATGGAGAAATTTTGCCAGAAGTGGGGCAAAATCAGGAATTCTACAAAGCTGCCCTCTCCCTAGGCGCCAAAGATATCGGCCCAGTGATCGAAGGCACCAACGCATACTACCTCCTGCGGCTCAAAGATAAAAAAGAGCCGGCCGTGCCGCCGCTGGAAGCGGTTAGACCGGTCATTGAAAAAGAAGTAATTGGCGCGAAAAGCTCGGAACTGGCTCGGCAAAAGGCGAGCTCGATGTTGGACCAACTCAAAAAGGAAAAAGATGTTGCCAAGGTCGCCGGGCAAAATAGCCTCCCCGTCGAAGAAACCGGATTGTTCCTCCGTAACGCCCCCCAACTGCCAAAGTTGGGCGACCTTCCTGACTTAAAAACGGGCGCTATGACGCTCTCCGCGCAAAAACCGATTGCCGACCGAATTTATACCAACAAAGACGCCGCCTATCTTTTCGCCTTCAAGGAAAGCCAAGGCGCTGACATGGAGCGGTTCGAGAAGGAAAAGGACCAGCTTACGAAACAGGCCTTAGCCGAGAGTCGGCAGCGCATCGCCCAGAAGTTCATGGAAGGACTCAAGGCCAAAGCAAAAATTGAGGTTCATGCCTCTCCTTTGGAAGAAGGCTGAGCTCTCCGTCGACGTGCCCCCTCCGATGACGGTACAAGTCGTTTTGGTTCGCCACGGCGCCACCGACTGGAATTTACAGGGACGCTGTCAAGGAGCGACAGACCGGGAGTTGAACGCCGTGGGCATTCGCCAGGCGCAAGACATCGCTGCCACTTTTACCACAGAGCCCATTGAAGCGATTTATGCGAGCAATCTCAAACGCGCGCGCCAAACCGCGGAGTCCATCGCCCAGCCTCATAATTTGCCTGTGTTGATCGAGAACGATATCCGTGAGTTGGACCACGGTGACCTGGAAGGATTGACCTTCAACGAAATCAAAGACAACTATCCCGATTTTATTAGCCGCTGGCGGACCACGCCGGCGGAGATTCAGGTTCCCGGCGGCGAACGGCTTGCCGATGTAGCCGAAAGGGCGTGGAGCGGTTTAAACCGTATCGTAACCCAGCACGAAAACGGCAAAACCCTCGTGGTCGTGAGTCACAACTTTCCAATCCTAGGGATTGTCTGCCGCATCACTGGCACGCACTTGAATAACTATCGCTCCTTCCACCTCGATCCGTGCGGCGTCGCTCGCCTAACCTGCAACGGCACGAATACTTGGCATCTCACCCACATCAATAACCAAGAATACATTCCCGGGATGAATTTCGCTCGGCCTCCGCGATCACGCTAATCAGTCGAGTCAACTCCGGTGGGTGTACCGTCTTCCTGGGCGGCAAATTGTGACCTCCCGTGTCATAGATGAGGCGATAGCCAAAGAATCCGCATTGGCAAGAAGCTACAACGATGCGGTTCCCCGCCACAACAACACCGAATTTACTCCCTTGCTTTTTAACATCGCTTTTTGCCGTGTCGATCTTCGCGAACGGTTGACTAGCGCTTTCCGAAAAAGAGCGCGTGAATGGCATTGCTCTTCTCCGTGATCGCTGGCTGTGAGGTCAAGTATCGCTTGCTTTTGACGGTGCGGCCTTCTTCGGGAAAGACAGGATTTCACGGTCACTGCATCGGCGGTCCCTTCGGCGCTATGATTATCGCCGGCCGCCTTCTACGGCTGAGCGGCATTGCGATTCGACCAGTTGATCGAAAAGGTCGATCGGCTTTGAACCAGCAATGACGCTTCTGAGCTGACTCATTTATTGGTGACCTGAAAAACGCTAGGCCAGTTACGCTGTTTTCGCCAGCCACGCGACGGCGAAGAAAAGCAGTGCCAGAAATAGATAGCTCA
>Ga0307471_100002377_pt1 | contig 10804 bp, 8 predicted proteins | sample atmos_gasesAM3C__2_FD_204566 | JGI IMG/M metagenome (GOLD analysis project Ga0307471, IMG submission 204566) | Hardwood forest soil microbial communities from Morgan-Monroe State Forest, Indiana, United States - atmos_gasesAM3C_515 | ecosystem: Environmental > Terrestrial > Soil > Temperate... | reverse complement strand
ATAGTGATGGACTACGTCCACATCGAGCCCGCCGAAATTCAGGAAACTGGAACCTACGATCTCGAAGGATTGTTCGTGCGGCTGCAATACGCTGTCGATTCGATCGGCGCGAAGCGCGTCGTGCTGGATACGCCGGAAGCGATCTTCTCCGGATTTTCAAACCAGTGGCTATTGCGCGCTGAGATGCGCCGGCTCTTTCGCTGGCTGCGCGAACGCGGCTTGACCACCATCATCACCGCCGAACGCGGCGACGGCACACTCACTCGCTACGGCCTCGAAGAATACGTTTCCGATTGCGTCATCCTTCTCGATCATCGCGTTACCGAGCAGGTTTCCACTCGCCGATTGCGCATCGTGAAATATCGCGGTTCGTCGCATGGTGCAGACGAATATCCGTTTCTGATCGACGAGCAGGGCTTTTCGGTTCTGCCCAGTAGCTCGATGCGTCTGAATCATTCCGTAACCAAGGAACGCATCTCCACGGGCGTAAAGGATCTCGATGAAATGCTGGAGGGCAAAGGTTTCTACCGCGGCACGACCGCTATGGTTTCCGGCACGGCTGGTTCCGGGAAAACCAGTGTCGTGGCCCACTTTGCTAATCAGACTTGCTCCGACGGCAAAAAATGTTTATACCTGGCATTTGAAGAATCGCCAGCGCAGGTCGTGCGCAATATGCGTTCGATCGGAATCGATCTCGAGCCCCATGTGAAGAAAGGCCTGCTGACCCTGGAAGGCTGGCGCCCCACGCAGAGCGGCCTAGAAATGCATCTGCTGCGGATTCACAAGCTCGTCGACCTGCACAAGCCTGCCGCGGTTGTAATTGATCCCATCACCAACCTGATTGGCGGAAGCACGCAGGAAGTCCATGCGATGTTGATGCGGCTCGTCGATTTCTTGAAATCGCAGCAAATCACCGCGCTCTTTACAGCTCTGACCTCGGGATTGCACAAAGACCTGGAAATGACCGATGTGGGCATTTCTTCGTTGATTGACACTTGGTTCTTCGTTCGCGACATGGAACTCAGTGGCGAAAGAAACCGCTGCATTTACGTGTTGAAGTCTCGCGGCATGGCTCATTCCAACCAGGTTCGGGAGTTCCTGCTGACCGACGACGGCATACGTCTGGTTCCCGTGTACTTGGGCGCGGGGACAGTACTGACAGGCTCTGCGCGCTTGAGCCAGGAAGCGCGAGAGAAGGCCGAAGCGCTCGAGCGCAAACAGGAAATTGCAGAGCGGCGCCGATCGATGGAGCAGCGGCGCAAGGCTGTGGAAGCGCAACTGGCCGCCCTGCGTGCCAGTCTTGCCGATGAGGAAGCGCGCGCGGGATACATTCTCGGAGAAGAAGAAGAAAAAGAACGCAGGATCACGCAAGATGCTCTAGAGATGGCAAATCGTCGAAACAGCACGTCGGTTGGGAAGCGCGGCGGACGCAACGCTAGTTGAGAGGGATCCATGAAAGCAAGGTCGGAAGCAGCAACAAAGAAGAACGCAGCGAATGGAAGCGCGCCGATTATCGAACTGAAATTGTATGTCGCCGGTCAGACCCCGAAATCGCTGGCGGCGCTGTCGAATCTGAACAAGATTTGCAAAGAGCATTTGCAGGGAAGATACAAGCTGCACGTCATCGACCTCGTCAAGAAACCCCAGCTGGCGCAGGGCGATCAAATTTTGGCTATTCCTACGCTGGTCAGGAAACTTCCGACGCCGATCCGCAAGATCATCGGTGACTTGTCCGATCTTGAGAAAGTCGTGGTCGTATTGAATCTGCGGGAAAACGGCGGTGCAAGGTGAAGCCGCGGCACCGCCGAACAAGGCGGCCAAAAAGGCCCGCGATCAAACAGTACGCGTTGCGGCTGTATGTCACCGGGCAGACGCCGCGGTCGCTGGCGTCGATCGAAAACCTGCGGCGGCTTTGTCAGAAGTATCTTAAGGGCCGCTTTGATCTGGAAGTCGTGGACATTTACCAGCAACCCGCGCTGGCAGCCGAAGGTCAGATCATCGCGGCACCCACGGTGATCAAGTTGATGCCACCACCGCTTCGCAGGCTCGTCGGAGATTTCTCCGACGCGGAGCGCGTCGTTTTAGGTCTCGACATTGAGACAGCGTAGGAGAATGGCTATGGCGACGAAGCGGAAAAGGATCAAATCAACCTCCGATCTTCTGGATCGCATTGCCGAATTGGAAGAAACGCTCCGCGCGATCCGTATGGGCGAAGTGGACGCAGTCGTCGTAAATAGCGGCCAGGTCGATCAAGTTTTCACTTTGCAAGGGGCTGAGCATCCGTACCGCTTGCTTGTCGAAACCATCGACGAAGGCGCTGCCACGCTTTCCGATGACGGCACCGTTCTCTACTCGAATGCGAGCTTTGCGGCAATTTTTGGCGTGCCTCTAGAAAAATTCATCGGCGCGCCGTTGCAGGATTTCGTAGTCGGAGAGCACTTGTCGAGCCTCCAGACGCTGATTCGGAACGGCGGGAAGGGCAACGTTCGCGGCGAATTCCGCCTAACCGCGACCAACGGCCGTGCGCGAACGGTTCGCCTCACCTTGAGCCCCAGCCGGCAGGTGGGTGCCGAAACCATTTGTGCGGTAGCCACTGAATTGACCGAGCTGGTCGAAACCAACGAAGCTTTGCGCGTCACCGAATCCTCTCTCCGCCAGCTCTCGGGCCGCCTCCTGCAATTGCAGGATGAAGAGCGTCGCCGCATCGCCCGCGACCTCCACGACATCACCGGACAGGAAATTGCGATTCTCTCTATGTCCCTAGACCGTTTGGCCCGCCTCATCGATACTTCCAAGTCCCAAGCAAAGGATACGCTCGACGAAAGCCGCGATATGGTCCGAAAGATGGCCGAAGAAATTCGGACGCTGTCCTACTTGCTGCACCCACCACTGCTGGACGAATCGGGATTGAACTCCGCAGTGCGTTGGTACGCCGAGGGATTTCAGAAACGCAGTTCCATTCAGGTCAACGTAGTTAGTGCGCCCGGGCTAGGTCGGCTCCCCGTGGAAATGGAAACCGCGTTGTTCCGCGTGGTGCAGGAAAGCTTGACCAATGTTCATCGCTACTCGGGCAGCCCCGATGCCGAGATTCGAATTCTGGCGGAGAACGGACAAGTGCGTCTGGAAATTGAGGATCATGGAAAAGGGAACAGGTCCGTTCCGCGCGCGTCGGTCGATGGAGTAGCTTCCCTCGGTGTGGGCATTCCCGGGATGCGCGAGCGCCTTAGGCAACTTGGCGGTCAGCTGGAAGTGGATTTCGGCCGAAGTGGAACGCGAGTGACCGCCACGGTTCCTCTGAAAGCCGCCGAGTCCCCGGCGGTGTTCCAGGTCAAAGCAGAACCAGCGATGGCAGGGGACCCGGGACCTGTGATGGGTTCACCTTGCGATTCCTCACTTCCACCACGAAGGCGCATTTTGATTGCCGACGACCACGAAGTAATGCGGCGCGGCGTACGCGGGCTGATTGAGAGCCACAACGAATGGGCTGTTTGCGGGGAAGCCGTGGAAGGCAGGGAAGCGGTGCTAATGTCGAAGCAACTTCGGCCAGACCTGGTGATTCTCGACATCAACATGCCGGGACTTACGGGACTAGAAGCGGCGAAGCAAATCCGCCGCGAGAACCCGCTGGTGCGCATCCTGTTTTTCTCCGTACATGAATCACCGCAAACCGTGCGCGAGGTGCTCAACGTCGGCGGGCAAGGCTATGTTGCGAAGTCCCGCGCCGGGCACGACTTAGTGGACGCGGTGCACAGGGTCCTCGAAGGCAAGACGTTCTTTCCAACAATGTCGACGGTGGCGATGTCCGCTTGAGCTGGACTCTACGGCTAAATTTTCCGCAAGTAATGATGCTACAGCTAGTCGGTGACTTGTTTTCGTACGCTTGTAAGCGGTTATCGTAATTGGGTTTCGCCCGCTCATCAGACTCCTAAAGAGCCCGATCAAAGGATCGAAACCAACTTCGTCAGGGCCAAAGCGACTTGCGCCGGAGTGCGGACCGTGAAGCGGGCTGCTGTTTTGCGAAGCCTGCCAACGTGGATCGAGAAACCTCGGCGCACGGCAGCGAACCCAGATTCGTCGGAAAAATCATCGCCGAAGTAAAAGGGAAGTGAGCCGCGAAGTTTAGAATCGGCAAGGAGCCGGCGGACAGCTGCACCCTTGCCCAAGATGGAGCGGGGAAGTATCTCGATGTCGCGAAGATTGGCTTCCACGCGCAGGTCCTTGCGGAACGGTGCCAGCCATCGGCTTACCTTGCGGCGGAGTTGTGGCTGAAGTTCAGAACGCACGTCGAGCAAGTGAATGGAGAGGCTGCTGGCCTTGTTTTCGATCCAGGCCGTGGGATAAGCGCGCAAATGTTGTTCCAACTGGCGGCGCGCGCGCCGGAGGGCAGCAATAGAGCGAGCGGGAAGCACCGTGCCGATGCTGTTCTCCCATCCGTAGAGGCCGAAATAGCGGATGCCGCGAATACCGATGTGGTGGAGTAGTTCGGCGCGGCGCCTGCCGCTGATGAGCACCAGCGAGACTCGGGGATGGCGTGCGAGCTTGTGCAGGATTCTCCGCGCGGCAGGCTTCAGTCGGACCAGTCCCGGGAGCGGTGCGATATCGACTAGGGTTCCGTCAAAATCCAGAAAAATCACGATACGAGTGCGGGAATGCTTACGGATTTTTTCTGCGATCAGCTTCCAGTTGAGAGGCAGCGGAGCAGTTCCGCGCGAACCAGAGGTCATTGCGACTCGATGCGTTCCGGAGTATCGATGCGAATGTCGGTGAGGTCGGAAAGAAGATTAGCGGCCCAGCGGTAAACGTTGTTTTCGCGCACGTTGTCGCGCAGATGCTGCATGCGGGTGGCTTGCTCTTCGCTAGGCATCTCCAGGGCCCGAAGGATGGCGCCGGCGACCTGTTGCACGTCGTACGGATTGACCAGGAGGGCGTCGCTCAGCTCAAGTGCCGCACCGGCGAATGTGCTGAGGATCAAAACTCCCTGAAGATCGTTCCGCGCAGCAACAAATTCCTTGGCGACGAGGTTCATGCCGTCGTGCAGCGCGGTGACCAGGCAGACCGAAGCGACGCGATAAAAGCGGGTGATCTCTTCGTGAGAATGGTGCTTCTTTAATAGAACGATGGGCATCCAGCGGCCGGCCTGGAAGCGGGCATTGATTCGCGCTGCCTCTTCGGTGACCTCTTCGAGCAATTTTTGATAACGGTCGATGTTGGTACGGCTGGGGGCGGCGATCTGGATAAAGGAAAATCGCCGCTGATACGTGGGATTCAATTCGAGGAATTTTTCGACGCCGCGGAAGCGTTCAATAATCCCCTTGGTGTAGTCGACGCGATCCACGCCGACACCCAGCAACGTGGCGTGAATGTTGAGCTCGCTGCAGATGGCCGCGACCTGTTCGCCGAGACTTCGCGTGGCTTCCGCTTGTTCGGTTTGCGGATGGTGGCCGTTTTCAGAGAAGGAGACGCTGATGGGGTAGGGACGGACACGCGTCAGGTGGCCCTGCCTGTTCACATCGAAACGATCGTAGGCGGTGAGGGCTTCCACAGCGCGATCAACGCAGGACAGGAAATTGATGCAGTGCGACTGGATGTGGAAGCCGATCAGATCGGCGCCAAGCAAGCCGTCGATCAATTCACGCTGCCAGGGACAAATGCCAAAAACTTCGGGGTTGGGCCAGGGAATATGCCAGAAGATCGCGACACGCGCGTCGGGCCGCGCCTCCTTCACCATGCGCGGCAGCAGCGCGAAGTGATAATCCTGCGCCAGCACGATCGGCGACTCGACGCCTTCCATTTCCTGCAGCAGGGCATCGGCGAAGCGGCGGTTAACCTCTTGGTAGCTGAGCCAGTCTTCGGGACGGAAAATCGGACGGGTGTGAGCGATGTGGCAGAGTGGCCAGAGCCCTTCGTTCGCGAACCCTTCGTAATAGTGCTTTTCTTCCTCAGCGTTGAGCCACACCCGGCGAAGGGTGTACGCGGGATTGTCCGGCGGGACGCGCAGTCGGTCGTTGGAATCCGCGGTCTCCCGATCGGCATTGCCTGAACCGTTGGCAACCCAAGTGCCGTTGGATGCCAGCAAAACCGGCTCGAGCGCGGTGACCAGGCCGCTGGCGGGAACGATGACCTGTATCGCGCCGTTGTTGCCGTTCGCGAAGACGTGCATGTACGGCTCGCGGTTGGAGACCACGAACAGCGGCTTGTTCTGCAATTTATTGCTGAGGCTGACGCGCAAACGCTCCGCAGTCCACAACGACACGTTGGATTCGCGCAAGCGCGCTTCGACCTGAGCGCTGGCGCGCGCTTCGTTCAGATCGCGAGCCAGGTGAGCAACTTCTTTATGGAGTTGCTCGAAGATTCCACCCTCACCGCCCTTGGGGGGCAGGTTGACCTGGCCTGTGCGCAAGCCGCGCAACCACTTCGCCGTGCGGGTTAAAGGACCCGTGAGCGTGAGCCGGACAAGAACTAGGGCGAGGACCGCGATGAACAAGGTCTGAATCAGCGCGCTGACCAGCGAATCCCGCAAGGTATGTGATACCTGGGTGTCGATGTAGTTGGTTTCGTGCACGACGAGCAGGGAGCCGACCGTTTGCCCGTTGCGGTGCAGGGGCATGGCGTAAACCTGCATCGGAACATCGTCGATGCGAACAAATTCGCCGTAGCCGGAATCGCGGAGCGCGGCGTGCGTGGCGGTGGCGGGGCGCGACTGGAAGAACGGGCTCAGGCCGGAGGTGGCGGCGAGCACTGCGCCGCTGGCGTTGTAAACAACAATGCCCTTCAAATGCTCGCGCTGGCCGAAGCGATCCACTAGGCGTTGCAGGCTCTTGTCCGGCAGGGCGCGGTCAAACAGCGGCTCGACATTTTCCTGGAGGCTTTCGGCGAGGATTTCGGCGCGGCGGGACAAGTCGTTGCGCAGGATGCGTTTCTGCGTGCGCACCTGGTAAGCGGCGAAAAGCAGAGACACCACGACGACACTGACGATGAGAGGCAGGACGATTTTCAGTGTCGTGCGCATAGCGTCGTCCCCACTAGGGAGCCTTGGGCGTGGGCAAGAAAACTAGCGCCGCGGCCGGGGGCTAAAAAATACTCCTTTGCGCGATGTGCTGCGCTGCGATCAATGCGAATGAATGGCTGACCTTACCACAATGTGGCTTGCGATATTGTGCCGCCGTTCGCGTAGTAGTCCACGGTTGCAGTGGAACCGACTTTCAAGCGGCCGCCGTCGATTTTGGTTTGATCGTCGATCAAGAAATCGACGGTAACTTGATCGCGGCTCGTACGGACGTCAACGGAGAACGAAGCATCTCCGATCGAGGAAATCCTCCCGGTGACGGACCCGCTCCGCGCGGGATGCGGTCGGCTCAAAGGCTGGGCAGAGAGCGGGAACGACCAAGCAGCAACGACAAGACACGCAAGGAACAGGGTTGTCCTAGTAAGGATAATACGGACGCGCATGTTTGTCCCTCCCAAAAGCGCGCTGACTAGTGAGATGGTTTGGCAGGAGAATTGGGCGCGGAGGTTCAGGGGAAATCTTTGTAAGGGGCGGGGAATGTGACAGATGCGGATCGGATACCCACTGGACTGGTTGCTATGTTGCGATTCGCGGCCACTACTTTACTTCCCAGGTGTCGCCTGCATGTAGGAGTTTATTGAGGTCGCCGGAGCCGCGCTTGGCGACCACATCCTTAATTTGCTGATTCATGACGTCTTCGTAGCGTGGAAGGTCGCCCCAGGAACGCAGGACGCCAATCGGGGTCGGGAATCCTTCGCGATGCTCCATGTGAGAGAGCTGAAACGCGTAAGCCGGGCGCGGATGATGCGCGTCGTGCACCGTCAAGTCAGCCTCGGCGACGCCATTGCCAAGGGTGACGACTTCAAGGTCACCGTCGGCTTTGCGGCGGATGCCTTTGTCGCGATTCTTGCCAAAGACCATCGGCTTGCCGTGCTCAAGTTGGAGGACGCGCTCGCTGCGGGCGTCGCGTTCGGTGAGCGAGAACCATGCTCCGTCGTTGAAGATGTTGCAGTTTTGCAGAATCTCAACAAAGGCCGAACCCTTGTGGGCGGCGGCCTGCTTCAGTGTGTCTTTCAAATGGCTCTGGAAGACGTCAACCGAACGCGCGACGAAGGTGGCTTCCGCGCCGATCGCAAGGGACACCGGATTGAAGGGGCGGTCGACCGAGCCAAACGGCGTGGACTTGGTCTTCTTGTTAAATTCCGAGGTCGGCGAGTATTGCCCTTTGGTCAATCCATAAATTCTGTTGTTGAACAGCAGCACTTTCAGGCCAACGTTGCGGCGCAACATGTGAATGGTGTGATTGCCGCCGATGGAGAGGGCGTCGCCGTCACCTGTGGCGACCCAGACTTCCAGGTCCGGCCGAATCGCCTTGATACCGGTGGCGACCGCAGGTGCGCGGCCATGAATGGTGTGAAAGCCGAACGTGTTCATGTAGTACGGAAAGCGGCTGGAGCAGCCGATGCCCGAAACCACCACGAAGTTTTCGCGCTTGATACCGAGTTCTGGGAAAACCGATTGAACTGCGGAGAGGATCGCGTAGTCGCCGCATCCGGGGCACCAGCGCACTTCCTGGTCGGTCTGGAAGTCTTTCTTTGTCAGCGGCGTGATCGGCGGCAGTGTTGCGGTACCCATGTTTAGTCCACTCCCAGCATTTCTTCGATTTTCTGTTCGAGTTCGAGCTGTTTGAACGGACGGCCCTGGATCTTGTTGAGGCCGACAGCGTCGACGAGATACTTCGCGCGTAGAAGCCAGAGCAGCTGGCCCATGTTCAGCTCGGGTACGAGTATCTGTTTGTATCGTTTGATGACATCGCCCAGATTTGCGGGCAAGGGGTTCAGGTGGCGTAGGTGCACGTGGCCGATCTTGCGGCCCTCCGCGCGCTGCGCTTTGACTGCGGCGGTGATCGCACCGTGAGTCGAGCCCCACGCGACGATCAACAGATCGCCTGCCGGGTCGCCGGCCGGCTCAACGTCCGGAATATCCTGTGCGATGGCTGCCACTTTGGCCGCGCGGATGCGCACCATATTCTCGTGATTCAGCGGCTCGTAGTTGATGTTGCCGGTGACGTCCTGTTTTTCGAGGCCGCCAACGCGGTGTTCTAGTCCGGGCGTCCCTGGAACGGCCCACGGACGCGCGAGGGTGTCAGGATTGCGTTTGTACGGCAGATAGGCGTTCGGTGAATTCTTTTCCTTCGCAAACTGCACCTTGAATTCAGGGATCGCGTCGACGTCGGGAATCTTCCAGGGCTCCGCGCCGTTCGCAAGATAGCCGTCGGACAGAACAATCACCGGAACCATGTACTTCACGGCGATGCGGCAGGCTTCGAGCGCGGCCCAGAAGCAATCGCTGGGCGTAGCCGGCGCGACCACCGGAATCGGTGCTTCCGAGTTTCGGCCGAACAGCGCTTGCAGCAGGTCGGCCTGCTCGGTCTTGGTCGGCAGGCCGGTTGACGGCCCGCCACGCTGGATGTCGCAGACGACGAGCGGAATTTCGACGGCGACGGCGAGTCCCATCGCTTCGGTCTTCAGCGCCATGCCGGGGCCGGAAGTCGTAGTGATCGCCAGAGCGCCCGCGTACGCGGCTCCGATCGCAGAGGTGATCGCCGCGATCTCGTCTTCGGCCTGGAAGGTCATCACGCCGAAGTCTTTGTATTGCGAAAGCTCGTGAAGGATGTCCGACGCGGGCGTGATCGGATAGCTACCCTGAAACAAACGCAAGCCGGACTTTTGGGAAGCGGTGACAAAGCCCAACGCGAGAGCCTGGTTGCCGCTCAGGTTGCGATACACACCGGGTGCCAGCTTCGCCGGCGGAATCTCATAGCTAATCTGGAAAGCTTCGGTGGCTTCGCAGTAGGAGTAGCCGGCCTTCATCGCCAGCTGGTTGGCTTCGACCAGCAGCGGCTTGTTCTTGAACTTGTCCTGGATCCAGCGAACCGTCGAATCCATCGAGCGGTTGTAGAGCCAGTAGCACATGCCCAGCGCGAAGAAATTCTTGCAGCGGTCCATGGACTTGGCGTCCAGACCGAGATGCTCGAGCGCGACGCGAGTCAAGCGCTCTAGTTCGACCGAAAACAGGCGATACCCGTCGAGCGAGTGGTCTTCGAGCGGGTTGCTCGCTGACTGCGCTTTCTTGAGGTCAGCTTCTTTAAAGCTGTCGGAATTGACGATCAGAATACCGTTTTTCTTCAGGTCCGCGATATTGACCTTGAGAGCGGCGGGATTCATGGCGATCAGTACATCCACGGCGTCGCCGGGTGTGTAGACATCACTGGAGGCGAAATGGAGCTGGTAGCCGCTGACGCCCGGCAAGGTGCCCGCAGGGGCGCGAATCTCGGCAGGGAAATCCGGGAAGGTGGCGATGTCGTTGCCGTACAGGGCGACCGTGTTGGTGAACTGGCTACCGGTAATTTGCATGCCGTCGCCGGAATCTCCGGCGAAGCGGATCACCGCCTGGTCGATTTTCTCGGGCTTGAGCCTGGACGGTATCGGTGTTTCAAAAACTGTCGACATGGACCGTTGACCCCACTGTCACAACGAATTCAAATCAAACTCCCCAAGTTTTCCACAGGCGCAGGACGGCTTGATCATCTTGGATTGAGACGGTGCGGTAAGCGTTATGGAACGAAAGCCGACCGCCGGAAGCCGACCAGACAAGAATACCACACCGGCCCGCGCGCGGCGGGGAGAGAGGTCCGCCGCGCGGCAATGTATTGGTAAGGACAAGACGCAAGGTGGCCGAGCGCGGTTACACGGGCGATGACGCCGGCGCCGCTTTTGGCTCGCTGCTCCTCGGTAC
>Ga0307471_100002376_pt1 | contig 10811 bp, 32 predicted proteins | sample atmos_gasesAM3C__2_FD_204566 | JGI IMG/M metagenome (GOLD analysis project Ga0307471, IMG submission 204566) | Hardwood forest soil microbial communities from Morgan-Monroe State Forest, Indiana, United States - atmos_gasesAM3C_515 | ecosystem: Environmental > Terrestrial > Soil > Temperate... | reverse complement strand
TGGCGCGGCCCAGGTTCGCATTCGCCGCGTCTCGGGCGGCATCCGCTTGTCCTTGGCCATCTCCGAGATGCCGGTCGCGTCGATCCCGATCAGGTGGCAGCGCTCGACAAGTTCTGCGGCCGCAACTCGGTAGAGATCGCGCCGCCGCCGATTCCACCGCGCGACCTCGAGCGACAGACGTTGCCAGTCGGCCATCGTCGTCTTATCGCGGTCGCGGGCTCGCGCCTCCTGCTCGACCTGACCCTGCAGCACCGCGATTCGGGCGCGCCGGTCGAGCATGTCGGCGGGCAGGACGAGGTGATTGAGGCCCCCGGCGGTGTCCGCGATCGTGGCGACGCGCAATCCCGTCTCGACCTTTCGCCAGCCCAGATCGATGCCCGCGCACAGCGCGCTCGGCGCGGGCTGCGGATCGGGCGTCTCGACGGTCAGCGTGACCTCCCACTTCCACCGCTTCGAGGTCGGCACCGGGCGGCGGCGGGTGATGATCAGCGCTTTGACGACGGCACCCTGCGGCAGCGGCCGGTGCATCAGCATGGGCCAGGCCGCGGTCTTGCGGGTGCCTGGACCCTCGGCGTGTATCGTCGCGGTCAGGGTGGCGCGGCGGGGTAGCCAGTTCTTGCTGCCGCGGCGTTGCCATTGCCCCTCGGCGAGATCGATGTTGGCTTCGTTGCGCGCGCCAGCCAGAAAGCTCGGGGCTGGGCAGCCGCGTTGGATCTGGACGCTGAGACGCCCTGACAGTCGCCCTTCGGTGCCGAGGGCGCGCGGCGTTTGCCACACCTGAATGCGCCGCAGCGTCGCGTCGAACGAGGCAACGACGGCGTTGTAATTGCTCCACCAGAGACCTGATTCCTGGCGCGCGGTTTTGATCGCGGTGTAGCGCAGATCGCTCAGCTTGCGCAGATCCTCGCGGTAGAATTTGAACGCCGCGGTACGCAGCGGCTTGGCTTTCGCCCACAACTCGCGCCGCTCTTTCGAATGCTCGCCGATCTGCTCGTCGAGTTCGGGGGTGGCGATCTTGGCTCGAGCCGCGCGGCGCTGCATGCGGCGCTCGTGCAGTAGCTCCTCGAGGATCTTGGTAACCGAGGCGATCAGATCGGCGATCGCTTCGTAGGCGGCGTCCTGGCGGATCGTCGCCTCGACCCGAGCGCGGTAATCGATCTCGATGCGGACGAGCTCGTTCCACAGATTGTCCTGGAGGGCAATCTCGCGCTCGCAGGACGCGTCCCAGCCAGAGGGCGGGTACAGACCGTATTTGTAATTGAGGATCACCAGCGGCCTCCGCACGCGCCTGTAGCCCCTGTTCTGCCGCCCGGTAGCGCGGACCGTTGGCGGCGGGGATTCATCGCGGCTGCGCCGAGCGCCGCAGGGACGCCACGTGCCGGTTGCGCCGGTCTCTGCCCTCGCACATGAAGCACAGCGGCTTTGGCGGCGAATCGGCCTCGATCTCTTCGTAGTGGGTGAGGTCGAGCCCGCCGCTCGACTTCATCGCGCACAGGGTGTCGCCATTGTTGTCGAGGAGGTGGGCTCGTCCGCCCTCGCGCGTTCTGACGAGGTATTTCATTGGCGGGCATCCGGCGGCAGGCTGCCCTGTGCCTTCCAGGCCTTGTAGAGGATCAGCAGGTTGTCGAGGCGCAGCTTGCCCAGATCGGGGTCGAGCAGGGTGCAGTAGACCAAGGGCGAGCGCTTTTCGAGCAGCACGCGCGGTATCTCCTCGTGGAAGATCTGGGCGTGCTCGCGGCCGTGCCGTGTCAGGATGCCGAGGAAAATTTTGTCCATCGCGGTGATCCTAGCGCACTTTCAATCTGAGGCTTGCGTCACATTGTGGCGCTCGCCACATTTTCTCGATGTTTCGGAGAAAACGGCAATATCGCGAGTTGGCGGGCTGGCAGTGCGCCGCGGGCCGCGCGATCCTGCGCCTAGAGGCCTCCGCCTTCGCGCCGTTGGCTGGGACGACCAAGAACACGATCCTGCGGTTTGAGGGCGGTCAGTTTATGCCGCGGGTGCCGACGGTGCTGGAGATCGACCGCGCGCTGCGCGAGCGCGGCGTCTATCCGACGTTTACCCGCGAGGGCGATCCGCGCGGCGTCGTGATCGGCTGGCAGGCTTACGGCGCCGCCTATCCCGGCTACGAGGTGCACCATCGGACGCTCGAAGAGATCGCCGAGCACCAGCGCAAGTTTCCGCCGCCGCTCGATTCGGTGCGCAGCTGGAACGGGGTCGAGCCTGAGTCGGACATCGACGTTCATCAGTCGCCGCGTGCGGTGATCGAGTCGACGCAGCCCGAGTCGCCGCAATTCCCGGCGGCGCACGGGAATAAGATCGATGCCCTGGAGGCCGAGCAACGCCGCCTGATCGCCGAATTGGCGCGGCTGCGGCAGGAGGCGGGGCGCGAGGACGACGATCACGAATTCGACTTCTAGGCGGTCTTGCGCGGCGAGCGCTGGCTGAACGGAGCGATCTCGCCGCGCGCCGCGGTCGATTCGGCGATGCGGGTTTTGAGTATCTGGTCGAGGTCGAGCCACACGCCCATCGGCATGATCTCGGTGTGGTCGAGCCAGCGTTGGATGGTGCGGCGGTTGACGGTGAGATCGGCGGCCATGCGGTTGCTCCACGAGCCTTTGCCGTAGAGCAGATCGCCGACGCGCCGCAGCAATTCGCCTTGGGTCATAGCTGCTCCAGAAGGTGTTGCAGGAGGTTCTTGGCGAGCTTAGGCCGAGCCGTTGACACGTAGTAGTGCCGGTCAGGATCGTCCTCGTCGTAGACGACCATGACAAAGCCAAGGCGGCGAGGCTCGCCCAGGCGCGAGTTGAGGGCGGCTTCGAGGCCCAGCTGTAGCTGGGCCATCAACACGTGCGTCTCTTCCTCGCTGCGCGGGCCGGTGCGTTCCTGGGTCATTAGTGGATTCTCCGTTGGCGGCGGGGGTGAGGGCGCATGAGCCGCTCGATGTGTTCCTTCAGCGATTGGCGAAAGGTCTCGATGACCTCTTCCCCCAATTCCTCGGGGTGCGGCGCGAGCAGCACAAGGGAGGTCAGCGTAAAGCCGCAGGCCGCGATGGCGTCGCGCACGCTGATGTCTTTGTCCTGAAGCCAGCCCAGCAACTCGATCACGATCCCTTTCAGTTCGTCGTCGCGGAGGGGGCGGCTCATGGCGGCTCCTATGGGTATGGCTTTTCGAATGCGTGGATGACGCAGACGAGGACAAAAAGCCCGATGAAGATCCAGCCGCCGGGGCCGATCGCGCTGATCAGCCAGATCAGGCCGATGATGGCCGAGGCGATGCTGGTCAGGAAGCCGAGCGGCGGTCCGTGCGGCTTATGCCCGTGCCCGTGCGCCATCACTCTGGCTCGCTGATTTGCTTGTGGGTGGCGAGCAGCTGTTCGAGCGCCTGGCGCAACTCAAGGGTGGCGTTGGGCCAACCGTATTGGACGGTCAGCTTGATTGCCTCGTGCAGTGCCAGCATGGCGGTGTTGAGGCGGACCGCGACCGCGATCTGGGCGTCGGTCATCATGGCACCGCCTCGCAGGTTGAATCAGCGATGCGGTAGCCGTTCTCTTCGTCCGAGCCGGTGTCGAGGAGCCAACGGAGTGCCTCGGCGGCGTCTTTAACATCGCCTCGGCGGCAGCCCGATTCCTCTGCCTTGTCGCGCGCCGCCTTCATCAGCGCGCGATAGTCGGTGACCCTGACGCAGAGGGTGACATCGTAGTTCTGTGCCATTGCTCGTCCTTTCTATTGTTTGGGGAATGCGCGGCCGATTGCCCAACAGAACAGGCAGATCAGGAGGCCCCAAAAGAGCGCGTGTCCGAAGAAGTGGAAGAACAGGCCGGTAAGGATGAATGCGCCGAGCGTGGACTCGCTCATCGCAACCTCCGCCTGCGGTCGTCGAGGGAGCCGCGCATTGTCGAGGCGACGATCTCGGCTGCGTCGAGCGCGCCGATGCCGAGCCGCTCGAGATTGAGATCGGCCGCCTTGTTCTGAGCTTGATGCTCGCTGCCGAGAAAGAAGTCCTCGGACAGCGGGAAGTGACCGTCGGTGTAGCGCTCGGCTATCGAGATCCGCCAGTGGTCGCCGAGCCATTGGGTGGCGACGTAGCAAAACGTGCGTCGCTTGTGCGCGTTCTCGATGGCGAGGAGGTAGGTGTTCTCGTCCATTGCTCACCTCTCGTGGTCGGCTGGTGTGAAGCGGTGGTTTTCCGGCCAGTGCTTGAGGATCTCGACCAGCGTGGCGTGCATGCGCTCGATGGCGAGCATGGCGTCGAGGTTCTCTGGGTTGGCTGGCAGCATGACCTCGGTCATCGACTGGATGACGGCGCGCGGTCCTTTCTCCCGCATTGTCTTGGCGATCAGTCTCTTGTAGCGCGGCGGTAGGGCGATCATTGCTCATTGCTCCCTTTGGTTAGGCCGAGCCGCCATAGGTCACGAGCTCGGCGGGTAGCGCTTCTGGCGCGGTGTTGTTGAGCCGCTGCGCGATCCCCTCGGCGCGTTCCAGGGCGACGCGGTAGGCGCAGCGCGCCGTCTTGCCGACGCTGTGCGAGCCCAGATCGATGATCGCGCGATCAGTGCCGTGCGGTGCGAAGACGCCGCGGGCTCGGGCCGAGATCATGGCCGGGCCTAGGGTGTTAGGCCACGCCATGTCGTAGCGCACGTGGACGACTGCGACGCGGCGGTAGCGGCCAAATTGTTTGGCGCGGCCTGTGACCTTGGCTGAGGCCGTCATTACGATCCATGTCATTGCTCATTGCTCCGTTGGAAGCGGGGACGCTTCGCTCTCCCCAAACCACGACGCGATTTGGGGAGGCCGAAACATCCTGCGCTTAGAGCGGCTTAGGGTCTTCGTCCCAGGCGACGCTGGCGTATTGCGTCAAGACCTTGCTGTCCCTGACGATCAGCCGCCAACGGTCGCTCGATTCCTCGCCCTGCGCCTCGATGACGCCGTCGAGGCTATGTCCCTTCAGGAAGGGCATCAGGTGCTGGGCGCGCGGCCTCGGGCCGACAAAGTGGTCGATCAGGTACTTCATCCACTCAGGGCTGTCGTAGAACTTCTCGCCGCCATCCCACTCGATAGCGGTGCCGTCCTCGGTGGGCGTCCATTGGCACCACAGGCTCGGCTGGCCTGCCGGTGGGCTGTTGTAGTTGATGATGCCGTCGTCGCGGTCTTGGCCCATGAACCCGCCGCCCTCGACGTAGTAGGGGCCTTCCTGGCGGGCCATGCGGCGGGTCCGGTTGAACTTGCGCAGGTAGTCGATCTCTTCCTGCGACAGCGGTGGGGAGATAGTGACCTGACCGGAGAACTCAGTGGTGTATCCCATTGCTCGGTTCCTTTCGTTTTATACTCGCTTAGGCCGTCGCCGCATTACCCAGCGGCGCGTGGGTTTGCTGCCTTCAGCACGATGCAACTGACCGTCTCGAACCCGTTGTCGAGCGGCGGCACGTTGGGTGAGTAGAGCGCTTCCAGCGCTTCTGGGAGGGAGTCGATCTGATCCGCGACCTCGGGGTCGACCTTGCGGGCCGCCTCGATGGTGCGCTTGCGGTCGAGGATACTGACGACGGTGGTGATGATGTATTGCACGCTCATTTCTGATCTCCTTTCATCTGGTCGAGCCGCCACTTCTGCCACTGCCAGCGCTCGCTGAAGAGGCGCAGCCGCACCATGTCGGTGAGGCGGTCGAGCGCGGCGGGCCGCAATTCTCCGTAGGTGGCGAGGTCGCACGCGTCGCGGATCAGCCAATCGAACGGTGTGGTTTCGGGGATTGGCCGTTGGTACAGGTCGCGCGCGACGTTGTCCGCGGTCTGGGCGAGTTTCATGGGAATTCCTCCAGCTTTCTGTCGAGCCATTCCAGGGTGAGCGTTGTGGCGGACCGCAACAGGCGCTGATGCACCTTGTCTGCTTCAGCGTCATTCGCTGCCACGCGATAGAGCACGTTGCAGAGTGCGTCGAAGTCGCCTTGAGACATCGCTACGACGATCTCGTTGTCGGGGTGCGGTGTCATCAGCCCTCCCCGCCGTTGCGGCGGCACAGTTCGCTGGTGTGTGAGCGGCCTTCGTCGCAGTAGCGGCAGCTGGGCGGCTCGAAGATCGCGCCTCGGATGTCGGCTAGGGTTTGCGCGAGGCGTCGATTGGTTTCCGCCAATTGGCGCAGGGCGGCGGCGAGCGCGTCCAGTTCGCTCATTTCGCCTCTCCCTTCATGCCCATGTTGCTCGCGACATCGCGCAGGTAGCCCTCGGGGATGTCCTGCATGCGGTCATAGACGCCGGTTTCCCACTGGGCGTCGGACCTGTAGAACGTGATGTTGCTCAGCGAGCCGACGATCGTGTTGGCCTCGTTGTAGGCGGTCATTTCGAGCGCCACTAACAGGCCCTTGTCGCCCTCGTACCAGGACAGGTCAGGGTCTTGGTCATAATCGACCGTGACGTAGGCGACCGTCTTGTCGTCGGCGGGATCGAGGTTGTCCTCGACCGGCGCGTCGTCCTTCAGGCTGCCCGCCCACTCGATGTCGTAATCGATGCTGCCGTCAGGCTGTAGCGTATCGACCAGAAAGCCGTGCGCGATGCCCTCGCAGTCCTCGACCGCCTCGGCGTCCTTGAGCGGCATGTCCAGTGCGAGCTTGAGCGCCGCCTCCTGCGTGTCGGCGGTGACGCTGAATACCGTCCGCATCTCGCGGTAGATGTTGACGCGATAGTTGGTCATTGCTCTCTCCGTTCGTTTCTGAGCCACAGCGCGGCGACGGCGGGATTGGTGATCCAATACCAGCGGTGCGCCTCGGTTGGTTTGGCGGCGGGAAGGCCGAGCCTGCGCAGCGCGGCGTTCAGCGCGCTCCACCAAGGCAGGAAGGGGAGGTGATCGGGCGGCATCAGGCGCGCCTGCTTTGGGCGGCTTTGATGCGCTGGCTCCAACGCCGCTTTTCGCGGCCTGCAGCCCACGCAGCGTAGGCGAGGCTGGTGCGTAGCGGGGGACGGGTTCCGGTGCCTACGCCGCGCTTGTAGGCGCTCAGGAGCCCATCGCTGGTTGTCGGGGGATTGGCGGCGATGAACAGGTCATAGACCTGTTGCTGCCGCGGATTTTGGAAGCGTGCCATTTGATGATGACCCTCTGCCATCGTGTGTGTCCTATTATATAGGACATCAGCGTCCTACGTCAAGGCTATTTGTCGCAATATCCTTCGCTGACTGCAAAACGGTACAGGCGCTGTTCGAGGTCTTCCAACTCGCCAAAGCGATCAGAGCGCCCGATCAGGAGATACCACTCGTAGCCGTTGTGGTGTCCCCATTGCGGCGTTGTGGTGCGTTCGATGTAGAGCGCGTCGCAATAGATCCGGCCACGCGCGGGAGGCTCGCCCTCCCATCGCGCGTCTTCGAGCGCTGCGCCTAGGTCCGCGCAATCGCGCCCAGTGGCTTGGAACTCCTCGAAGGTCATGGTTGGCATTTTCAGACATCCTCTCCGTCGAGTTCGAATAGCTCGCTTTGGCCGCCCTCATCCTCGATGCTGGCCTCGGTGATCTCGAGCAGATCGGCGTCTTCCTCGTAGCGATAGCCGACATTGATGCAGTCGAGCGCCTGGAGCATTTTGCGGGCTGCCGCCTCGCTTTCGGCGCGCACGCGGCAGACCGCCCAAAGCTTTATGTCGAATGCATATTCGTGCATGGGCTAGGCCTCCTTTGCGAGGTCTGCGAAGCGGTTGAGCGTGCGCAACTCGTTGCGTGTCATGGTGAGGCGGTAGGTCAGCGGATCGCCCTTGGCGTCGAGCCCCTGCGCCTCGAAGGTCACGGTATATTCGTCGCAGAGTTCGCGGCGGACGATAAAGGTCGAGGCGCTCATCAGGGCCTTGCCCTTCTGGTCGCTATGCCTGTCGAGCCGGATGATTCGCATTGCTCATTCTCCTTCGAGGACTGACCAGAGGGAGACCGCGCCGAGGATCAGCACAACCGCCAATGGTCCGAAAAGCAGCAGAGCCATTATTGCCCGCTCCGCTAGCAGTAGTAGTTGCCGACAATCACGCGTTCGTTATCGTCCACCAATTTGACGAGGATGCCGCTGAAGTAGGAATCGGCAGAGAAGCCGTGCCAGCCGCGCAGCGCGCGCCTATCGCCGCGCACCGACTCGAACTCGTTGATGTCGTAGGCGTGGCCGCGATAGCGAAAGAATCGCTGGTTGGCGTATTCCGGCTCATCGATGTAGTCGAATTCGGCCTGTTCCGAATAGGTCAGATCGGTCCAGTCGATCAGGTCGCGCGGGATGTTGTTGGTGCGAATGGTGATGCTGTCTGGCATTGCTCATTGCTCCTGCGCGGTTAATTCAGCGATCAGCGCCTCGGCTGCAGCGCGAGTATCAAAGCTGTCGATGGTTTCCTCGTTGTCATGGTCATCGATCTCGATGACCACAAACTGTACAGCCTCGCTTTCCGGCACCGCATCCCAACCATTGCCTTCGCCGTGCAGTTCGGCGGTAGGTTCGATGAAATAGCGCATTGCTCATTGCTCCTTTGGCGGGCTTGTGACCGCCTTGCCGCATTAACCCGCCTTGTGGGCGGGCCACTCTGCGTCAGGAGGTTGTGCGGGTATCGATCACCGGCAGGGCGGCTTGCATGGCCGCGATCCAGGTATCGAGGTCTTCCGCTGCCTTTGCCAATTGGCCGCGCTTGTAGCTCTTGCCGGTGATGCGCGAGGCGGCGGCGGCCATCGCACTGGGGGTATGCGCGCGCGATGCTTTGATGCCGTGCTTGATGTGCAGCTTGATCGCGCCGCGCAGCGATGCGGCCGCAAACAGCATCGTGGCGTCTTGCCCGACATAGGAGGTAAAGCCGTCCGCGAGTTCGACGTGGCTGTCAGTCATTGCTCTGTTGCTCCGTTTAAACGGGTTCGAGGTGGATGCGGGAGACGAGCACCAGATTGCTGGCGAGGGCGCGCGAGGTATGCGCCTCGATCTCTTCCCAACTAGCGAGCTTCGAATCCCATGCGACTGTGACCAATTGCGGCACGCCCTGCCATTTTTGGATGTCGGTCACGGTGCCGCGCATAAACCCGCCCGGTCCGGTGAATTGGCCGGTCGAGCGCAGGAAGGCTCGGGCAAAGGCGACGCGGTCGCCTACTTGAAATGATTTTGTGGTCATTGCTCGTTGCTCCTCTGTGTGTCCTATTATGTGGGACATAAGCGTCCACGTTCAAGGGGCTAAAACAGACCAGCGCTTGTCCAAATTCGCCATTGCTGCCCGTCCCATTGGTAGAGCGTGTCGCCAAACCGCCATTGCCGTTCCGCGGTATCGAATCGCTGGTGATAGCTGATCCGGCCATTGGCGCGGCCTAGCGCGTAGTGAAAGCTAGGGCGCGGTGTTTTGAGGGCGACGCGTTCGCCGCTATCGGCGGCGGTATGATGCTGCATCATTCGTCCTCCATGCCGTAGTAGGCGATCCATTCCCGCACGCACTCGCTGTCGGCGGTTGGGCCGTTCCAGCATTCTTGGACGTAGTCGTAGCCCTCCCCGGTCAGCGGGTTTTCGAGGAAGAGGCCGCAGTGGTCGCAGTGTTCTGGCGTGTCGCTTTCGCCGCCGCCGTTTGGGTACGGACCTTGCGGGTAATCGTCGCTGTCCTCGCTGTCCTCGATACCGCGCATGGCGAGATCGCGGATGCTCCGCTGCCCGCAATCGGCACACAGTAGCGCCGCCTGATAAGCGTAAACCTGCATCGTGTTAGCTCCCTCTGAGCGTTGGCGAGGCGGCCATGAGAGCCGCTCGCACTGGACGTATTTTCGGGGGATTAGCCTTTACAATGGGCCGCCCTAGCCTTTCGGATCAGTCGCCGAAATCAACGAGGATACGGCGCACGCGGCCATCTACGATTTTTGCATAGACGGGATATTCGCCGTCGCCGCCGCCGGTTGTGGTCACGATCCCGGCGCGGAATTCGAGCTTGCCGGTTGTGCTATGCACGGTCCAATGCGGCGCGTCCGCGCCCTCTGGTGAGCCCGCATACATATCGTCCAGAAAACGAGCCCAGGGCTTCGAGCCTAGGAGGTTATCGATGACATAGCAGGGATCGCCCACATAGCATAAGCCTGCGTCAACGCCGATTGTGCCGATTAGCACCATGCCTTTAGGTGTACGCGCCATTGCTCATTGCTCCTTAGTCTTAGTTGATGCCGTAAGCGGTGCAGTGACCGTCACTGCCAAAGTGCACATAGGCGGCGTGGCTCACCGCCGCGCCATTGTCGCGCCGCCGCAAGGAGCCGCTCACATAAGGGTTATACGTCACTGCCACGCCAACCAAACCAGGCGGAACACTATCGACAGGCTCGCCTACGATCCAAGCGTGCACGCTCTTCTGCCGCGTCGCGATAACCTTGAGGCGCGCGCCTTCCTGCGACACAAAGGTGCAATCCGCCAATGTCAGCGAGTGCGCGCCGTACAGCTTGTTGCCCTTGGTGCGGCGCGATTTAGCCGCCGCCACGGTCCACTGAATATCGAGGCGGTTCGAGCGCCGCGCGTGCAGGTTATAGTAGGCTGCAACCAACATCGCATTGCTCCCCTTGAGCATCCGAGACGGCCTATGCCGTCTCACCTTCAAAGTACTTTGCGCCCGCGCCATGCGCCGGTATCACAATCGACTTAGCGTTGCCGTGCGCGCCATCGCTGCCATCGCACAACAAGCAATCGATGCAATGCCGTCCTACCAATGACGGGCACGGCGCTTCCTTACCAACAACCATTTCCGATAGGTCGCGCACCACGCGAAAGGTGCGCCTACCCTGTTGCCACGCGGCCTCCGCCTCGGCCCTACTATCGGCCGATACCATGTAGATCGCGCGGTCAAATGATGACGCCGCATT
>Ga0307471_100002375_pt1 | contig 10812 bp, 11 predicted proteins | sample atmos_gasesAM3C__2_FD_204566 | JGI IMG/M metagenome (GOLD analysis project Ga0307471, IMG submission 204566) | Hardwood forest soil microbial communities from Morgan-Monroe State Forest, Indiana, United States - atmos_gasesAM3C_515 | ecosystem: Environmental > Terrestrial > Soil > Temperate... | reverse complement strand
GTACCTAGACTTCTATCCGCGCGAGCTCGACGTAGACGCGGCGCTCATCAAGCTTCATCTCGCGCGCGAGGTGAGCCGGAGCGGCCACGAGTACACGGACTACGCGCCGAGTTACGGGGCGCTGTTCCGAGACGAGGACTACGAAATGTCCCCGAACGGCGGCTACTACGTCTGGGTGATCGACCGAGACGGTAAGCCGCTCCTCGAAGGCCCGTACGGCCCGCATGAGCGGAGCGCTGCCGAGAGTCTCGCACGCATCGGCGCGACGGAGGGGAGCCACAACCGCGTCGTCACGCAAAGCCGGCAGCCAACCGATGCGGGCTTCAAGCTGGTCGCAGAGTACGAGGCCGGGACCGGACAGAAGACGGAGCTCTGATGGCAGCGGTCGAGGTCGAGTGGGTGCCGGAAAGCGACGAGGGTCGCGCAGTCTCGCACTGGGGCCGGCACGATTTTGCCTGGTGGCGCCGGCAAGCGAAGTCGCCGCGGCTAGAGCATCCGCCGAAGGCATACATCACGGTCGAGTGCTACGGGCCCAAGGGAGAGCGCGCGGACAGCATCGAGTTCGGGGCGGACGAGCTTCGGGCGGCCAAGGCCCGCGCAAAGCGCTCGGTCGAAGAGGGCGGCCTGAGCGCGAGCATCGCGGGGCGCGTGCGGATCCCGTTCGAGGACGACTACCGGGTGCAGGTATTCGGGGAGTACCACGCGAAAGAAGATCAGGGCGTCTACGTTTGGGACGTACGCGCGGACGGCATGCCGTACAGCCGTCGCGGGCCCTTCGATGTCGACGAGGCCTACGGAGAAGCACGGCGCCTGGCAGAACTTTCCGCGCGCGATCAGGTTGTCACGCATGGCTCGGATCCGACGGCACGGAGCTTCGAGATCTTGAAGGCGTACAAGGCGCGAAGTGGCGAGGTCTACTTCACGACCGAGCTCACGCACGTCGGCCGGCGCCTCGGGGAGTACCGATGATCGAGCTCCGCCGCTCGAAAAACGAGTACGGCGGCCTGGGCAGGTTTACGCTGCCCGCTGATCACGTGCCGGCGATCCGCGTCCCGAAGGGTGGATCATGTTGCAAGAATTGCATGTTCGTGGATGCGAAGCATCACGCGTGCACGGAGCCACACTACATCCTCTGGAATGGCGGCGATCCTGCCTTGCCGCCCGAGCTCGAACTCGATGAAATTTGCTCCGACTGGTATGACTGGCCGGGCTCGGGCGCCACTCCGAATCGCGCGCCAGATCCCGAAGCACGCTACTATGTTTGGGTGGTGACTGCACACGGTGAGCCCCTGAGAGAAGGACCGTACGGCCCGCACGCGCTCGCGGCGGCGAAAACGTTTGCCCGTGTGAGCGCGACCGAAGGCAAGCACGATCGCGTCGTGACGGTGGGAGCAAACCCGAAGTCCAAAAACTTCCAAGTCGTGCGTCGCTACAAGGCGCGCACGGGGGAGCGGGTGGTCTGATGTGGCTCGCTGAAGACAACGCCGACGTGGGCCTCGCGCTCTTCGACTACAAGACGCCGATGCACTTCGGCGTGGGCTTTGCCGCCGGCACGCTCGGCCTGAATCCCCACCTTGCCGCGCTCCTCTTCATCGCCGCGAAGGCCGGCAAGGTTGCGCTCGAAGAAGGACTCGGTCACGCGCTCTTCGGCGAGCGGGAGCAGCAATCGTACGGCAACGAGATGATGGACCTACTCGCCGAGATGACCGGGATCCTCGCCGGCCTGAAGACGCGCTCGCTCATCACCGGAGCACCCGCCCTTCCGGTGCACGGCCTCGCCGGTAAAATAGCCGGCCGCATCGGCAACAAATTCTACTCCGCGAACGCCGGCGTGCCGGCGGCCGCGCTCGCGGCACCGATCATGCTGTTCCCCGAATATTGATGGCGCCAGAGGTGCCCGGTTACCGAGGCCGAAGGCCGCGCACGGGCGGGGTAAATTGAGGCGGGGGCGGGAAGAGGCCCCCGAAAAGTTGCGTAGAACCAGGCGGGACCAGTACCCTCGGAGGCATAAATGGCGAAGCGCGGCCCAGGGAAGTTCGAGAGCGACCTTGACGCAGCGCTGTACGAGCTCGCGCTCGATCAGTCGGTCGTGGACGAAGATGTGGGATCGAGCTCGGAACCGCCCGGCACCTGGGCTGGGCTCCTGCGCGGCGGCGCCTCGCTTGCCCTCGCGATCAAGGAAAGCGGAGAGAGCGGAGAGTCACCGTTCCGGGACGTCGACGCCGATGATCTCGCGTTCTTGCGGCAGAAGGGTAAGGCCGGCGTCATCGTCATGGAACACGACTCGGGGCGTGTAGAAGTCGCCTACTACCCGACCGACACGAAGCTCGATCGCGACTGGGCGCAGGTGAAGGCCGATCTCTACGTAGCGGACTACGAAGCGAACAGCGAAGAGGACATGCTGCGCGACGAAACGATCGAGCCCTCCCTGAAGGGCAAGGGGCCGGTGTTTCGGATCCAAACCTGGAAGACGGAAAAGAGGGACCAGAGTCGTCACCGTGGCGGGCGCCCGATGCTCGGATTTCGCATCACGATGACGGAGCCCGGCGGGAGCCCCGAAGTGGTGTACGAAGGCGAAGAGTACAGCCCGAGTCCGTCGATTGAGCTCGACAGCGATCGGACGCTTGACGACATCGTAGCGTTTTTCGTGAACGACTATGACGACGAGAACCGGACCGCGCGACAGAAGGAAGTCGTGCGCGAGTACGGTGACACGCTGTCTGCGGAAGCTGGGACGCTGTTCGGTGAAGACTCAGAGCGCGAGGAGAACAGCGGCGGCCAGTCGCTGAAGCTAAAGCCCGTTGTGGGCCGACAATACCGGCTAGTGCATCCCGAGGGTGACGAGACAGTCACCGTCGTAGACCGTCAGCCGGACGAGTTTTTGGTGAAGCCTGGATTCAAGCGTGGCGCACTCGTCGTCGTGCGGCTCGAGACTGGCTCTGACAAGGGAGAGATCGGCCCGGTGAACATTGCGGATCTGCGCCCACTGCGGGCGAAGAATGGCTCGACTGCCTGGCTCGTCCTTCTAAACGGCGAACAGACCGACATCGTCTACTTCTCGGACGCCATGGATGCGGACGACGTGAAGCACTCGCTCGTGAACCACGATGGCTACGATCCGCGCATCACCGTGAAAAAGCGCCAGCGGAGAAAAACCCACGCTCCGGATGCCCTGGCGGAGAATGCATCGAAGGCGAAACTTCGATACGGCGACATCGTCAGGGTCGGGCCGGCCTATCGAATGGGGGATTCGCCGGGGCATGGGCGCCGCATTTCAGACGAATGGACAGGCGGCACCTACACGGTAGTTAGCCTCCCAACGCTTGGCGATGATGTCGGACTTGCTCGGGATTCGGCAGATGATCCGGAGGTCTGGATCACTGCCAAGCGACTGACGAAAGTGGGCTTGCGCAAGGCCACGGAAAGCTGATGGCGTTACCGAAGCCGCCCCCGCGCCGCCGGTTTCCGGGCCTCTCCCCCGGTCGCCGCCCGCCCACGTCGACGCCGGAGCGCCTGCGCCGTATGACGAAGGAGCACGAGGAAGAAGAGCGGCCGTTCGATCCGGAGCGGCCGGGGAGCTGGCGCGGGTCGAGCCGCGAGCTAGTCGTGAATCCAGGACAGTTCGAGCGTGATCTCCGTGAGCTCGTGGACGCATCGAAACTTGCCGAGCCAGATGAGGCGTTCGATAAGGCGAAGGAAATTTTGGATGAAGGTGGCGACCCGAACGACGTGATGGACGAGCTCAACGAGCTCCTGGACATGCACGGTGTCGAGGCGTTCCCCAGCCAGAAGCTCCCACACCCGGACTTTCTCTACCTGAACTCCGGCGACACCTACAATGCGACGCTCGTCTACTCGTACGACGAGAACAAGTACTTCGTGAGCACGTACGGGGACATCGTCGAGGGCGCGGAGCCCGCAGCGCTCGATGACGCCTGGGAGAGTTGGATCCGGCAGGGAGTCGAGCGCTGCGTACGGCGCGACATCGAGCACAACATCGATCTCAGCGAGGCCGAACAGGACGCGCTTCTCGGGCGCTTCGATGACTTCGATGACGCGGAGCTTCGCCGGATCTTCGAAGAGTCAGTACGCGACGTGAAGAACGCCGAGATCGGGTACGAGACGGACGGCAGCGTTTTCGTGCACCGGATGGGGGAAGTGTGTTCGGAAACGGCGGACCGCGTCATTACGAAGCTCCAGGCAATGAAGTCAAACCGGCGCCGAAACGGCGAGATGGGTGGGCTAGGGTTTATTGCCGCACTGCGCGACCTCACGGGGCCGGTGCTCGGAACCATTTCTGCTGTCCCGCCGTCCCATACCGGTCAACTCTTCGTGAACTTCTACAACATTCCGAAGCGCACAGAGCCGCGAGATCGTGCAGAACTCGAAAACAACCGCATGATGTTCACGGTGACTGGTTTCGGGCGAGAGAATGCCCCGCCGGCTAGTGGCAAGGTGAAGATCGAGCAGAGCCTTTCGGCGCTGCCGCGTGCCTGTCGGCTGCGAGCTAAATCGGGGAGTCCGGAACAGATCGCGCGCTATCTGGCGGAATTTCTCAACGAGGTTTCTGCCAAGATCCCGCCGAAGTACACGCACTCGCGTGCGACCAATCGGCGTTAGGCCGATGTCTGACCACGTCACGCGCTACAAGGAGCTCGCGCTCCGCTACCTCGACGTAGAGACGCCGCGCGAGTCCGGTGACGAGGCGGCACTCCTTGCCGAGCTCGATGCGCTCTGGTGGCAAATGAGCTTCGAAGAGCGCGAGATCATCGAAGAGTGGAACGGCACCGATCGCGGTGCGCTGTGACCGATCTAGTGCTCTTCTGTGGCCCGGTCGTCGTGACGGCCGCGCACCGGAGCATCGACTGGAAGGGCCGCGACGTGCGCATCGTGCCGATCATCAACGACGGGAGCGCCAACGCCGCGCTCGCTGCCGCGATGCGCAGCCCAGACGGCCGCATCCTGCCAAACCTCCTTCAGCGCTACGCGCCCGGCGTCGCGCCGGACAACATTGCGCTCGCTGCCTTCAGCGCCGGCTACGGACTCGTCGATCCGATCCTGCAGAGCCCCGCCGATCGCGCGGCAGTGACGGCGGTCGTGCTCTCCGACGCGCTCTTCTCGCAGGGGAGCCCGGCGACCGGCACGGGCGGCGTCCCGAAGCCCGGCATTGCCGCCTTCGGGGCGGAAGCGATCGGAGGCACGAAGCTCCTCGTCGTGACGACCGCGAACACTACCGACGGATCACACCTCACCGGTCGGCAATCCTTCCTCGTGACCGAAGCGGAAGCGCGCCGTCTCGGCGGCCGCTGCGAGCCCACCGAAATCTCCCCACCGGCGCCGGTGCCACCAGCGCCCGGTGGATGGTGGCAGGTGGGCGATCGATTCTTCTGGGGTGACTACACGCAATCGGGCGCCCGCCCGAACGCTGGTGACGCATTCACACATGCGGAGCACGACACGAAGGTCGGTCCCGCCGTCTGGCAGGCCTATCTCGCGCCCTGGCTTGCGGGGGAGCGAGGGATCCCCGTCTGGGTGTTCGGAGCCGCGCTCGGCGCGGCCCTCGGGGCGGTAGTGGCGAAACGGCGACGGACCGCGCCATAGCCCCGGAAAAGTTGCGGATCTTCGCGTCGCCCCACTACAATCGGGCGTAGCACCGGCGTGTTTCGGACGGAGCAGAGGCGCTCCTCCGTCCAAAATGAATCTCGCCGTCGCCTACCGACTTCTCTCGCCGCGCCAGACTTTGCTCGGGCCGACGGGCGACGCGCTCGAAAACGAGATCATCGCTCCGCTCGAAGACGGCTCGCTCTGCTTCGTCGTCGCTGAAAACGCCGTTTACTACCTCGCGAAAGAGTCGGTGCTCGCGCCGGCCCCGCCGCTCATCATTGCAACGAGTAAGGGTGCCGGTGTCCCAGGGCGTTGGATCCTGCTGACGGGCGGCGGCGGCATCGGCCCGACCGGACCTACCGGACTGACGGGACCCACGGGTCCGACCGGCAGCGGTACGACCGGCGCAACCGGAGTGACGGGCCCGATTGGCCCGACGGGTGCAACCGGGAGCACAGGTCCGACCGGCAGCGGTACGACCGGCGCAACCGGAGTGACGGGCCAGACTGGCGCGACCGGGAGCACTGGGCCAACTGGCAGCGGTACGACGGGCCAAACCGGCAGTACCGGAGCTACCGGCAGTACGGGATCTACGGGTCCCACGGGTAGCACCGGACCGACCGGCGCACCGGGGACGGCGGGTGCCGCGGGCGATACGGGCGCGACGGGACCGACAGGCCGCACGGGTCCGACCGGCAGCACGGGCGCAACGGGTACGCAAGGCGATCCGGGCGCAACCGGTTCGACCGGACCGACGGGCAGCACGGGACCGACCGGCAGCACGGGCGCTACGGGTACGCAAGGCGATCCGGGCGCAACTGGTTCGACCGGACCGACGGGCCGCACGGGTCCGACCGGCAGCACCGGCCCGACCGGCGCTCAAGGCGACACGGGCGCGACTGGTTCGACCGGACCGACGGGCAGCACGGGACCGACGGGCAGCGGAGCGACGGGTCCCACGGGATCGACAGGCGCGACGGGTGCAACAGGATCCACGGGACCGACGGGCGCAACAGGCGCAACAGGCGCAACGGGCGCAACGGGCAGCACGGGCCCGACGGGCAGCGGTGCAACGGGGCCAACCGGTGCGACGGGCCCGACGGGTGCAACGGGCCCGACCGGCAGCGGCACGACCGGACCGACCGGATCGACGGGCGCGACGGGCAGCACGGGACCGACGGGCAGTGGCACGACCGGTCCCACCGGCGCGACGGGTAGCACCGGTCCGACGGGTGCGACGGGACCGACGGGCGCGACCGGTGCAACCGGCGCGACCGGACCGACTGGGAGCACGGTCACGCTCGACGTGCAGACGTTTACGGCCGATGGCACGTGGACGAAACCGACGGGAGCCGTTTTCACGTGGGGTGATGTGTGGGGCGCAGGCGGCGGTGGGGCAGGTGGTGAAGGCGCCGCCGCAGGGACTGCACGCGGCTCCGGTACGGGGGGCGGCGGCGGGGCGCACGTGCCGATCCCGCAGGTCGCGAGCTCCGTCTTCGGCGCAACCGAAGCCGTGTCAGTAGGCAAGGGCGGTACGGCTGGTACTGGCGGGAGCAAAGCACTTGGTACGGCAGGCGGCGTGGGCGGGAACACTTCTTTTGGATCACACGCGAAGGCATGGGGCGGCGGCGGCGGATCGCCGACTGCCGGCGGCGACAACTGGGCGGGCGGCAGCGGCGGCGGCGGGCTCACTGCCGGCGCAACTTCATCCGGAGTTGGCAACGATACTTTCGGCGGCGCGCCGAACGATTCTACGACCGTTACCAACGCAAACGTCGGCTTTGGTGGCGGGGACAGCGAAACCGGCGTCACGAATGGTGGCTTCAGCGCTGCACACGGCGGCGGCGCCGGTGCGCCGGTCAACGCAACGACTCCGCAGCTTGCGGGTGGTGTGTCGATGTTTGGTGGTGGCGGCGGTGGTGGCGGCGGCGGGATCAGCTCGGGTAACCTCGGTCAAAATGGTACGGATGGTGGCGCGTCGGGGACGACGGCAGGAGTCATCGAAGGCGGGGGCGGCGCAGCCGGCGCCACCGGAGCCGGCACGAATCCCGGCACAGCCGGCACGAATGGTAGCGGCGTGAAGGGCGGCTTCGGCGGCGGTGGTGGTGGAGCAAGCACGGGTGCGACCGGTGGCGCGGGCGGCGCGGGTGGTACGCGTGGTGGTGGCGGCGGTGGCGGCGGCGGCGGCACGACAGTCGGCGGCGCCGGCGGTGTCGGCGGCCGCGGAGAGGCGGTCATCTACACGCTATGCGTAACATGAGGGAACTATGGTGAGTAAGCTCATCGTGAACGTCGACGTGCCCGGAGTCGGCACTTCGGATTCATCGGTGTCCGTGCCGATCACGAACTGGTCGGTGCTCACGCGCTTCACCATCAACAACGCCAATGCCATTCTCTCGATCCCGACGCTCGGCATCGTCGGGATCCCGGCCCCGCTCTTGGCGGCGATACCGTTCAATTTCCCGCTCGCACCGCTCAGTAACCTCGACTTTCTCGTGCACGTGACGAGCGGCACCGCTGACATCACCGGCTATATCGTTGGCATGGAAAACACCTGATGGCTTCGACTGTCTACCGTCTGATCCCGCCCCGCGCGCTTCTCCAAGGAGCGGGCGACTCACTGGAGAGCATCGTCGTCGATCCGTATGCGACTGGATCGCTCTGCTGGGTCGTCGAAGTACAGCGGCTGTACTACCTCGATCTCAGCTCGACCGCGACCGTTGATCCGCCGAACGTCATTGCTACGAACGCTGGCGCAGGATCCCCCGGCCGCTGGATCTCCGCCACCGGCGTGACGGGGCCTACCGGCGCGACGGGTGCGACGGGCAGTACGGGTCCCACCGGCCCGACCGGCGGTACCGGTGCGACCGGACCGCCCGGTCCCACCGGCGCGACGGGTGTGGCCGGCGCGGCCACTAACACGGGCGCGACAGGAGCAACAGGCAACACCGGCGCGACGGGGAACACCGGCGCAACAGGCGCGACGGGCCCGACCGGCGCGACGGGTGTCGCGGGCGCGGCGACGAACACCGGCGCGACCGGTTCTACGGGACCGACTGGCGCGACGGGTGCAACGGGCGCGACGGGATCGACTGGGCCGACCGGCGCAACCGGCGTCGCGGGTGCAGCGACGAACACCGGCGCGACGGGATCGACGGGGCCGACTGGGGCGACAGGAAACACGGGCGCGACCGGGTCGACTGGGCCAACCGGTGCGACGGGCGTCGCGGGTGCAGCGACGAACACCGGGGCAACGGGATCGACCGGCGCGACGGGTGCGACAGGAAACACGGGCGCGACGGGGTCGACAGGACCGACCGGTGCGACGGGCGTCGCCGGCGCGGCAACGAACACTGGGGCAACGGGATCGACCGGCGCGACCGGCCGTACCGGTCCGACGGGTGCGACGGGCCCGACCGGTGCGACGGGCCCGACCGGCGCGACGGGTGTTGCCGGCGCGGCGACTAACACCGGCGCTACGGGCAGTACGGGTCCGACCGGAGTGACGGGCAGTACGGGCTCGACGGGGTCGACGGGCCCGACCGGCGCGACGGGTGTTGCCGGCGCGGCGACTAACACCGGCGCAACGGGATCGACCGGACGTACCGGGCCGACAGGCGCAACCGGGCCGACAGGTGCGACGGGAGTCGCCGGCGCCGCCACGAATACCGGCGCAACGGGATCGACGGGACCGACGGGCAGCACTGGACCGACCGGATCTACTGGACCGACCGGCGCGACGGGTGTTGCCGGCTCTGCATCGAACACGGGCGCGACGGGTCCGACGGGCGCTGCCGGATCAGGTGGCGGCGTGGCGGGCTTCGTGCTCTTGCCGGGCGGCGGCCTCTTCGCGCTCACGAACTTCCCGCAGTACGACATCGTACAGGGCACGAACGCGCCCATCGACAACACGGGTTTCGCGGTCGGCGAGTCGCAGTTCTGGAAGTTCCCACTACGCGGCTACACCTCGGGCGACATCACCGTCGACGTCTACTGGTACGCGGCAGCGACGACTGGCAACGTGAAATGGGAAAGCGCGGTCGGCGCCGTGACCATCGGTACGGATACCGGGTCACTCGAAGCCAAAGCATTCGCGACCGCGACGAGCACGCAGTCGGCCGTGAACTCGAACGCCAAGGCCGGCTCGAAGACGACCATTACCATCACGGGCGCGTCACTCGACTCGGCAGCCGCAAACGACTTCATCCAATTTTACCTGAAGCGGATCGCAGCGAGCGCCTCTGAAATGTCCGGCGATTCGCTCTTCCTCTACGCGATCGTGAGCTGGTCATGAGTTGCAAAGCCGACGCCAACAGCAAGTTTCTGTCGAACAACAACCCCTGGAATAGTAACTTTTCATTCCTCTGTTGGGTGATCTGTAACACGCTCCCCACGAGCGGCACCTTTCGCAGTGTCTGGTCGGTCGATGACAACGGAACTTTCACTTCCCTCGCCTTCTTCAACAGCGCCGGCACTCAGCAGCTGACGCTCTCGGGACCAGGGATCGCGCCTGATACGGTCGTCTTGAGCGGTGTAACGGCAAACACCCCCTACTTCGTAGCCGGCATCTATCCGAACGTGGGCGGGGCGACGTTTACCGCCTATGTGGGGACGGGCGGATCGCTCACTACGGTGACGAGCCCGTCGGGGTCGTTCAGTGGGACTTCGGGAGACTTGTTTGTGTTCAACGAGTCCGCGAACGATCAATTTTTGAATGGTGAAGCGTTAGCTGTCAAAATCTACAGCGGCGTGCAGCTGTCGCTCGCCGCGGTGCAGAACGAGTACCGATCGTGGCGACCCGTGCGCACTGCGAGCATCTATTCGTTCCCGAAACTCTTGAACAACGGAACGCCAGAAGTGGACTGGAGCGGCAAGGGCAATTCGTTTACGGCTACGGGCACTCTCGTCGCGGCCGGGAACATGCCGCCCATCCCCTATTCTCCGCAACCCATGATGATGTGACGGGGCGGCGCCCACCCGGCGCCAACGGCAGCCAAAGGCAGCCAGCCGTGAGAGGGGACTATTCAGTCAGGGACGGGCTGTGGTACGCCCTTCGGAATGTCAGCGTCTCGCGTCGTCACATTTCCATCGGAAATCAGCTACGTCGTACCGGAAGAGCTCGTGCAGTACTTCGCGCGTGAGGGAGGCGAGCCGGAGAAGTCCCTCATCGAGTGGGGCCGTCGGTTTCTGCGCCCGGATAAGATCTTC
>Ga0307471_100002374_pt1 | contig 10815 bp, 9 predicted proteins | sample atmos_gasesAM3C__2_FD_204566 | JGI IMG/M metagenome (GOLD analysis project Ga0307471, IMG submission 204566) | Hardwood forest soil microbial communities from Morgan-Monroe State Forest, Indiana, United States - atmos_gasesAM3C_515 | ecosystem: Environmental > Terrestrial > Soil > Temperate... | reverse complement strand
GCCCGTGGATTTTTCCGAGTGTTCGCAGGAAGGTCTCCAATACGCAATCGGCTTCGCCAATCAATTTGGAGCCAGGATCATGCTACTTCATGCCACATATCTCGGATACATCTATTCGAGCGAGGGCACAGCGCTCTACGACGTCCGCGGGTTACAGAACGCGGCTCGCGAAAATGCTGAGCGCCAAATACGAAAGGTCGTGCGCGCGGCAAAATTCGGACGCGCGAAGTATGAGATAGTGTTTACCGACGGCTCACCAGCCTTGGACATCTGCGCCTTTGCAAAAGAACACAATGTCGATGTGATCATTACTTCGACACACGGGTTGACCGGCTTGAAACATATATTGATCGGAAGCGTCGCGGAACAGGTCGTGCGACACGCGCCTTGCTCCGTCTTGGTCGTGCCTTCACATCCGCAGATTAGAGGAGCGCACCTCGCGAAAGAGCGTCGCCCTAAAACGCGCGGACTAGCAAGTCGTCGGCAAGCACGAAAATTATCGAGGGGCAACGATTTCGTCGGTTGGGCGTATGACGATGGTCTCCGCAAAGATCAACAGGCACCAAGAGCAAGTAGATAAACATGAAACATCGAACCATTATCGGCCTTGCCGTGATTTTAACTTTAGTGGTTGTCAACGGGTCGGGCGTTCAACCGGTGAAAGCAAAGCCCCAGAGTAGGAGCATCCAGCCGTTCACGTATGGGAATGTTGTTGCGAATTTCAAAGCTGCCGGGCTTCGCGCGACCGAAGTGCAAAAGCGCTGCACCATCTTTTTCGAGGGCAAATGGGAGAATGCCTATATCTATAACTATTGCGTCATTATGATTGAAAACTCCGATGAAGATGTGCAAGCAACGTTTTATCTGACCGACGCCCATGAGATGAACTGGATAACAGAATTCCTCGACGCGCCGTTCTTCGCCCAATCTGAGACTCAAAAACTCTTTGGGCTGATGAACTCCGGACACGACGTTCGCGGAGAGAAGATCGGTCGCTTTCGCGTGGATTTCCATCGTTGGCAGCCACGCCATGCTGAGATTCTCGTATTTAGCTTCACGCCCGTTTCGCGCCGGGGTTAAACGGCAGTTGGGTAACGAGGAGGATCAGCAATGCAAAAAATGAAAGCAACTGTTTTTCACGGACCAAATAATATCCGTGTTGAAGAGGTGCCGCGGCCGCGCGCCGGCAGTGGCGAAGCGGTCATTCGGATAACACTAACGACCATTTGCGGGACTGATCTGCATATTCTGCGCGGCGAATACCTAGTCACGCCGGGACTCGTCATCGGACACGAGCCAGTCGGCGTGATCGAAGAACTCGGGGAAGGATTGTCGGGATACAAACTTGGTGATCGTGTTTTGGTCGGAGCGATCACGCCGTGCGGTCAGTGCCGGGCTTGTCTGTCCGGGCAATGGGCACAATGCGGCCATGGTGAAGACATCGAAGCGATTGGCGGCTGGCGATTCGGCAACACGATCAATGGCGCGCAGGCCGAATATCTGCTGGTGCCCAATGCTCAGGCGAATCTCGCAAAAATTCCGCACGAGTTGAGTGACGAACAAGTCGTCCTACTCGCCGATATCGCTTCCACCGGATTCAGCGGGGCGGAATCAGCGAACATTCGCATCGGCGATACGGTCGCCGTCTTTGCGCAAGGACCGATTGGGCTCTGCGCAACGGCGGGGGCGAAGTTAATGGGAGCTTCGTTCATCATCGGTGTGGAAAGCGATCCCGTCCGAATTAAAATGTCGAAGCGAATGGGCGCCGATGTTGTGCTCGATCCAAAGCAGTGCGACGTCGTTGCCGAAATTAGAAAGCTCACCGGCGGCGGGGCTGATGTAGCGATTGAAGCGCTGGGGCTACAGGAAACATTCGAAAATTGTCTGCGTTGCCTGCGTCCGGGCGGGACGCTGAGCAGCCTCGGCGTTTACTCTGGAAAACTTCAGGTTCCGTACGACGCGTTCGCAGCCGGTATCGGCGATTACAAAATTGTGACCACACTTTGTCCTGGCGGGAAAGAGCGGATGCGCCGTCTCATGTCGATGGTACAGTCGAAGCGCTTCGACCCGCTGCCTCTGCTCACTCATCGTTTCAACCTGGATCAAATCACAGACGCTTATGATCTGTTCGCTTCGCGTCGAGACGGCGTTCTTAAAGTAGCGATAACACCTTGAGCGAGATTCCTCCGAGGTTTAACCACAATCTGCTGCTACTGTTCCGACGTAGAAAACCTGCAATCGCAACGAGCCGATCCGAACAATTCTTCAGGCGCGTTCCTACCCAGTTGTTCTAGCTCAGTGAGCCATTTGGTTGATAGCTCGAGCTAATGTGATCAGACCGATAAGTAACACGAAGCCGAGTACGATTTGGCGAAAATGTTTCTGATGGATATGACTGAGAGTGAGTTTACCAAGGTACGATCCAGCGAACGCGATGACTAGCAGGCCGCCGATGTATATGAGTGAGTTTGGCGCGAGATAACCGCTGCGAAGATAGATAATCATCCGGCTGAAATCGACGCCCGAATCAATTCCTGCTGAGGTCGCAACGAACGTGCCCTTTTCTAAGTTGAAGGCTGCCAATGCAAGACCGCGAACCGCTCCACCCGTGCCGATGAGACCCGCCAAAAAGCCGGCGACTCCTCCAGCGCTGATCGCATTAAATTTCGTAGGGGAGACCTTAGCGCTCGGCTTGCAAAGCAAGAATAAGCTGAAGGCAATCAAAAATATTCCGAGGACCAGTTCGTCGAATCTGAACGTAAGTTTCGTGCTTAGATAAGCGCCGACGATAACGGTGGCGACGCTCGGTACGCCTAGCAACAACAGTAGTCGAAGGCGAATGTGTCTGCCAAAGAACACGAGTTTCGCTGCATTGCTGAACACGTGCAGGATGCTTGTTAACGCAAGCACTTGGTGAAAATCGAAGAAGAATCCGGCCAGAGGAACGAAGAATACGGATGAACCGAAGCCGGCGACTGTCCCTACGATCTCGGATAAAAGAGCAACCAGGAAGAACAGGAGGGTAAACATTCGTTGGTTTTCTGCCGCCTTGAATGATCGATCGCCATTCTTGCCAGACGCGGGCCGATCGCAAACGTCCTATTCGTGCGGGACAAGAAACAACCGAGATCGCGTTTAAGCGCCCCGCAGGCAGCGTCCGATAATCAACACATACAGGGCCATCATCGCGACTACGCCGAATGTAATTACGTATTCCATTTTGTTCACCTCACTTTCCATTGTTAGTACATTCAACGCAGGGGTGACCCCAACGGTCGCACCGACAACCGCGCTTCTTGGGATGAGGATTCGCATCATCTTCCTTTGTGATCGGAACGTGACGCGCATCCCTGGCCGGCGCCCTTACACGTGGAGCGACACAGCAGGCATTGAGGTATTCATCCATAGTTAGAACCAGATCCGTTTTCATAACCGTTTCCTCTTTTCGATCAGAGGCTACGGTCACGATGGGAAAGGCACTCCACCTGGATTGGCTTTTCCTTTGCAAAAATTGTCCAGGCTCCGGACAATCTACGCGAATCTTCGACGCGGCTTGGCGACGGCAATGCTAGAGCAATGCGACAATCCCTTGCCGTAAAAAGAAACGATCCGCAGCTCGTTGGTCCCCGAAAATTGGACGCTCCGTTAACTGGGCACCGCGGCGTGTCCTGATACGTTGAGACCTTTGTACGTTTCCGCGACGATATGATCGACGACAGCTTTCATGTCCTGAGTGTGTTCCCACACGGTGAGTTGCCGGTCGGCGCCGGTGCCTTCGCGCATAATCCGCTCGATGTGCGCCATTTCGTTCTCGCTGCCGAGCTCGTTTACCTCGGTCGAGACGAACTCAAGCAATTCATTTAACAGACTGCGTGCGTCGACTTCGGTTTCGCGACCGAAATCGATCAGCTTGCCGTCAATGCCGTAACGCGACGCCCGCCACCGATTTTCATCGAGAAGCCGGCGCCGATAAACGCGGAAGGTAATGTTTTGTCGCAGCAGCTTGTGCAGCTTCGCGATCACGGCCTGAATCAAAGCCGCAATCGCGAGCGTGTCGTCCACGCGCGATTGCGCGTCGCACACCCGGACCTCCAGCGTATCGAAGAACGGATGGAGCCGAATGTCCCACCAGATTTTTTTCGCGTTGTCGACGCAGCCGGTCTTAACCAGCAGCTTGCAGTAATCTTCGTACTCGGAAAGGCTCTCGAATGCGTCGGGAATCCCGGTGCGGGGGAAGCGCTCGAACACTTTGAGTCGATAACCTTTTAAGCCCGTGTCCTGGCCGACCCAGAACGGTGAGTTCACCGAAAGCGCATAAATATGCGGCAGAAAATAACGCGCTTGATTCATAACGTGGATGGCCATTTCACGATCTGCGATTCCGACATGCACGTGCAATCCAAAGATGAGATTGGCGCGTGCGAGCTGCTGCATGTCCTTGACGATCTCCTGATAGCGCTCGCCTTGAGTAATGAGTTGATCGCGCCAGTGAGAAAACGGATGCGTGCCCACCGAAGCAATCTTTAGTCCGCTGCAACCCGCAAGTTCTGCGAGTTTGGTGCGCAGTTCGATAACGTGGCCACGCGCATCGACAACCGACTGGCAAATTTCAGTGCCGAGCTCGACGACCGATTGGTGCATCTCCGGCTTGATTTGCTCTTTGAGCGTAACTTTCCCGCCCTCGAGAATTTCCTGGATATGCGACCGAAGCTCACGTGTCTCTGGATCGATGATCGCGAATTCCTCTTCGATACCGAGAGTAAAGACGTGGTTCTTTGCGCTCATCAGGGGGAGCAACTCTCTCTCAAAAACAATGCGCTGTCATCCCGAGTCGCGAGGCGACGAGGGACCACACATAGGCTCGTTACGGTTCTGCGGTGCGCTTTGGGACTACCGCTACGATTGTGAGGGTCCTTCTCCCGCGACTGTGGGATCAGGATCACAGAGTAGAGATTGGCGATCTTACGCGAGCTCGCCCAGCGCGCGCCTTGTCACCGCAGCTTGCACATATTTGCCCCAGCTCAAATTATCACGCCCGGGTTTGTGCTCGCGCGCTTTGCGGATAGCCATTTCGGAAACGGCCTCGACGACCCATTCGAAATTCGCCTGACCGACGTTGGCAGCTTCCGCATCCGGTGCGGGATTGCAAAAATCAATGGCGACCGGCACGCCGTCGCGAATCGCAAACTCAACTGTGTTCAAGTCGTAACCAAGAAACTGGTTCAGCGTCAGCACATCCTGCTGGACTCTTTCGAGGATATCTTTCGGCGCCTGCCATTCGGTTTGATATCGCAAGTGATAAGGATGCCGCGGCTCGTACGGCATAATTCGCACGTGCCGTTGATCGATTGAATAGCAGCGGAAATACATGTCGAATTTCACTTCCTCCTGCAACATCATCACGAGCTGGCCAGTCTCGCTGTAGGCGCGATAAAATTCCTCCGGGTTATGCAATCGATAGACGTTCTTCCAACCGCCACCCGCGAACGGTTTAAAAAATGCCGGCCAGCCGACATAATTGAAAATCCCGTCCCAATCGAGCGGGTAACCCAGATTGCGAAACGACTTGTCGCTTGTGTCCGTAGGCGGTTGGTTCGATGGAAGCAATACTGTTCGCGGAACGGCGACGCCAATCTTGGTCGCCAGCGCGTTGTTGAAGAATTTTTCATCGGCGCTCCACCAGAAAGGATTGTTCACGACTGCTGTTCCGCTGAGCGCTGCGTTTTTGAGCCAGGCTCGGTAGAACGGGACATCTTGCGAGATGCGATCGATTACCACGTCATAACCACACGGCTCGCCCTGAACCACCTTGTCGATCCTTACAAATTCTGCGGCGACGTCCTTGCCGCCGGTTTTCTGATTCACCCGCTCGACAAACGCCGGCGGAAAGCTGTGCTCTTGGCCAAAAAGAATTCCGATTTTTTTCATAGTTGAGCTAATGTCATTTCGAGCGAAGCCGGAGACGAGGTCGAGAAATCTCTGGAACCTTCAGACCTCAGCAAGAGATGCCTCGACCCACTCGGACCTCGCTCAGGGCAAGCTTTCGCTCGACATGACACAGACGGAATCGAGTTGGTGGACTCTCATTAATCCCGGGGTTAAGCCCGGTGCTCCGCGACATGCGCAATCAAGCCGTTTTAACGGCTTTGTCCAGAGCCAGAGTTTGAATCCATTTGCCGCAACAATAAGATAAGCCATGGTCAAAAGATTGCTGCACACGCGATACCGCGTACACGACTTGGAGAAAACGGTTTCTTTCTACAAGGATGTGCTTGGGCTCAAGGAGCTTCGCCGTCACACTTCGGGTCGTGGATCGCAGCTCGTGTTCTTAAAAGCACCCCACAGTGACGAGGAGATTGAAATTTGTAAATTTGACGAGAGCGGGCCAATAATGGTCGGCCCCGATCTAACGCACCTAGCATTTGAAGTGGACGATCTGGAAAAGTTCGCTAAGGAAGCGGAAACAAAAGGTTACCCGCTGTCCGATGGGCCGCATTCAACTGGCAGCGGTAAAATCGCGTTCATCGACGCGCCGGAAGGCTACGAGATCGAATTGATCGAGCGCGCGGGGGAATCGTAGCCACAAGAAAAGACGTATCCGCCGGCGCTTGCGCCATTAAAAGTTTTATCGCTAATTTCCGACCCATGAAATCGTCACGCAATTGGCTCTGGTTCCTTTGCGTTTTCATCCTGTCATCTGTTCCTAGCGTATGGAGCCAGGACGCCGCTGACTCCGAGTCCGTGCGCCCCAGCGGGGTCTCCGGGTCGGTCCGGAAGGCGAAGGCTGTTACAGCGAAAGCCGATGAGGATGCTGATGCTGAACCCAGTCCGACTCGCAAAGCAAAGACCTCGAAATCGACTCACGCCCGCTCGCACCGCACGCACGCAAGGGCGAAAGAAACATCAGAAACAATCCCTGCGCCGACCGAGTACACTCCCGAGGGAATACCAAAGACCAGCGCAGCTTCAGTGATCGTGGTGGACGCGAATACCGGCAAAACGTTGTACGAAAAGAATGCGGATCAGTTCAGGGCCGCCGCGAGCACGCAAAAACTACTTACGGCGCTCGTTGTGGCGGAGAGCGGTTTTCTTGATCGACAGGTCACAGTGCAACCAACAGATACAATGGCTGAGCCGGTGAAGTTGAATATCAAGGCCGGCGACACTTATCAGCGAATCGATCTTCTGCGCGCGTTGCTGGTAAAAAGCCCTAACGACGTCGCACGATGTCTGGCCCGAGATAATGCCGGCAGTATCGAAGGGTTTGCGGAGGTCATGAACAGACGCGCCCAACAACTTGGAGCCGTGCATTCGCACTTTGTGAATCCAAATGGTCTGCCGGTTCCGGGGCAGTACTCCACCGCGCGAGACCTGTCGCTCATAGCGCGCGTCGCCTATGCGAATCCGACAATCCGGTCGATTGTTTGTCTTCCGCAGCTTGTTTTTCGCTTCTCTAACGGCCGCACGCGCGAGCTTGAAAATACGAACAAGCTGCTCAGACGGCTGCCCTACTGCAACGGGATGAAGACTGGTTATACCGACGCAGCAGGCAAATGTTTGATCGCCAGCGGTACGCGTCCCGGTAAGGACGTGATCGTCGTAGTGTTGGGCGACAGCTCGAGCCGCGTCTGGCGCGATGCATCCGCACTACTTTCCTGGAGCCTCTGGATGTAAAGCCTCCGCTGCGTCGGCCAGGTTTGCGCTTCGTTCACGCGGTGACACGTCGTGGATCAGATGCTCAAAAATCGCGCGCAACCAGCGGAGAAAAAATCCGAGTGCAACACCCAACGACATTTTCGATTTCCCGCGTACGCGTTCACGAAAGACGATGGGAATTTCGCGTACGCGCAGCGTTCCGCGGGCGCGCACCATTGTCTCGAAAACAATTTTGAAACCGCTGGTTTGCGGGGCAAGTTCCAGCAAACGCGAACGACCGATCGCAAAGAAGCCGCACATCGAATCGTGCAAGCCAGTGAGCGGATAGGCAAGCACTGCGCCTGTTCGCGACACAGCCCGGCGCCATACTGGCCAGCCGGGTGTCGATCCGCCCTTCACATAGCGGCTTCCAACCACAAGGTCTGCTGTATCGGCGAACAACGGCGCCACCAAATCTATGATTCGATCAGCCGGATGACTCAGGTCGGCGTCCATCACAAGAAGAATTTCTCCTTGTGCGGCGCGCGCGCCCGACATTATGGCACCCGCCAATCCAGGACCTGCGCCGTCCTGTTCGATTAAGCGGATCGGACAGTTTCTCGCGAGAGCATGAATCTTGTCGCGAGTTGCGTCAGTAGAATGATCGTCAACGAACAAGATTTCCCGAAAAGGAACAGCGCACGCGGTAATTTCCGAAACCAGCGGCACGATATTTTCTTCCTCGTTCAAGGTTGGAACAATGATTGAGATGGAATTCTCGATGATTCTCATTCGTGAAATGCTTCTGTGAAAGAAGTGAGCCGACGACGGGATTCGAACCCGTGACCTGCGGTTTACGAAACCGCTGCTCTACCAGCTGAGCTACGTCGGCACGAGCGGTGCAAACATTGCATCCACCGGCGCCGGATACAAGCGCTCTACCTGTGGCCGCTTCGATACGCGAATCGATCGGACGCCTCGTCCGCGTGTAAGCTTTGCGTGAGGTGTTTGTGACGCGCACGATCACTCATCGGTCGAGGCGCCGTATCACAGCGGAGCGAGAAACCAAACACCCGTTGACGCCACGTTGACCGCACTGCGACTGTTACTGTCTTTCGTGGTCGCTGTTGTTCGCTGTTACACCTAGCCGCTTTTCATATCCCGCGCATACAGGTAGAATCGCTGCTGTCGGGAGCGCTTCGTCAAGGCGCGCAGAGTGAATCCGAAGAACATTTTGATCGAGTTGAAGCGGCGCAATGTCCTTTTGCCGAGCTGAAGGGTATCAGAGCTGTATCCCCGCTTGGCATTCAAATGCACTGAATCACGGCTGCAGGGTTATCTCGAAGCAGGGTTGCATGGTTGCAGCGGCAAAGGAGACCCGCCCCTGGCATGCCGCCGCTCCTTGTTTCTCGATGAAGGCGCGCCGCCTCACGAGGCGTGTTTGTTCATTTTTATCTGATCGACAAGGCAGCGTAAAATGTGAATGAATCGCATCGGAACATGTCGGCCGAGATCAAGAAGGAGATCCAGCTCGAGATCGCCCATGTTTTGTTCATCGACATCGTTGGCTACTCAAAACTTTCGATTAATGAGCAGCACGGAACTATTGATGAGCTGACGCAAATCGTCCGTGCGACCGAGCAATTTCAAAAAGCCGAGGCGTCGGAGCGTCTGATCAAAATTGCCACCGGGGATGGCGTGGCGTTGGTCTTTTACTCCAGTCCTGAGGCGCCGGTTCGCTGCGCGGTGGAACTGAGCCGAGCGCTCAAAGATCACCCGCGCTTGCGCGTACGCATGGGAATTCACAGTGGGCCGGTCAGCGGAGTGGTCGATGTTACCGGTCGCACAAATCTCGCCGGTGCCGGTTTAAATCTGGCGCGACGTGTGATGGACTGCGGTGACGCGGGCCACATCCTGCTCTCTAAACACCTCGCCGAAGATCTGGCCGAGTTCGAGGAATGGCGACCGCTACTGCACGATCTGGGAACATGCGAGGTAAAGCACGGGATGCAGGTAGCCATCGTCAATCTGTGGTCCGACGACCTGGGGAACTGTCAGCTCCCACAAAAGTTTCAAGCTCTCAAGAAACAGCGCGCCCGAGTGCGCTGGGCCGAAGTGGCAGCTGCACTGCTTTTACTTGCCGGCATCGCAGCTGCTTTTGTTCTCGTTTCCAAGAAATCAGCCAAATCGACATCAATTGTTTCGGAAAAAAGTATCGCGGTGCTTCCCTTCGAAAACCGTAGCGAGGAAAAAGCCAACGCTTATTTTGCAGAAGGCATCCAGGATGAGATTCTGACACGCTTATCGAAGATCGCAGACTTAAAGGTGATCTCGCGCACATCGACGCAGCATTACAAAAGCGCGCCGGAAAATCTGTCTGAGATCGCAAAGCAACTTGGCGTTGCGCACATCCTGGAAGGAAGCGTGCAAAAGAGCGGCGATGTTGTGCGTGTGAACGTGCAGCTCATCAAAGCGGCCAATGATTCCCATCTGTGGGCCGATACCTTTGATCGAAAATTGACTGACCTCTTATCCGTCGAGAGTGAAGTGGCTAAAGCCATCGCCGACCAACTGCGAGCGAAATTGACCGGCGAGGAAGAGCAAGAGATCGCCGCCAAACCGACGAATAATCCCGAGGCTTACGACGCCTACCTGCACGGCCTAGCTTTTAACGTGAAAACGACATACACGCCGGCCAACGCTCTTGCCGCACAGAAATATCTCAGAGAAGCCGTGAGGTTGGACCCGAAGTTCGCCCTTAGTTGGGCGCTACTGTCAATCGCGGACGCGCGCGGCTACATCACACAGAGTCTTGAACCAACGGTCGCCCTGCGTGAAGAGGCACGGCAGGCAGCCGAAACCGCGCTCGCTCTTCAGCCCAATCTCGGCGAGGCGCTGCTTGCCACGGGAAATTACTACCACGCCTGTCTAAAGGATTACGACACCGCGGTGCGTTACTTCGAACAGGCACGTCAGCTCTTGCCAAACAGCAGCCAGATTCCTGCGTTGCTGGCCTCTGTCGCGCGTCGGCGCGGCCAGTGGGACCGGAGCGAGTCGTATTTCAACCAAACCGAGCGGCTCGACCCGCGCAACGTTAACCTGCTCGGACAGCATGCACAATTGTATATCGAGCTTCGTCGGTTCCCCGTGGCGCTGCGAAAGTTTGATCAGGTTCTCGAT
>Ga0307471_100002373_pt1 | contig 10816 bp, 11 predicted proteins | sample atmos_gasesAM3C__2_FD_204566 | JGI IMG/M metagenome (GOLD analysis project Ga0307471, IMG submission 204566) | Hardwood forest soil microbial communities from Morgan-Monroe State Forest, Indiana, United States - atmos_gasesAM3C_515 | ecosystem: Environmental > Terrestrial > Soil > Temperate... | reverse complement strand
ATTCTTCACAGCATGACCGACATCATGGCAGCGGTGGTGGTGGTGGTGGCGGCGGACGTTATGGACATGGACAAGGCGGAATGTTCGATCAGTCGAATCCTTCCGGTTCGCCATCCCCGGTGCCTGGACAATAACAACTACGCCTTCGAATAAATCTCGGCGCCTATCCTTTAGTCAACGAACAGCGCGCGCGTTTTCTTAAACACCTCGTCGAATTTCGCGACCGTCATCTCTCGAACTGAGTAAAGAATGATGCGATGTTGACGAGCTTCGACTCTCCGCGAATCTCCCCCTGCGGATGACTTTCATCGTCATCTACCCAGCCGCTCCCGGTAAAAACAGTATTCACTCGTTCGCTCCAGTTCATTCAGGTATTCGGCCTGCCCAGTGCGCTGCCCTGGGCGCTGGTTCGGAACTGGTCGTCCTTGTTTTTGAACAGGATGTTGAACGTGGTGAGCGATCCGTAACAACGCGTGATATATTGTTGCAGGTCGAACTTGTCCGCATCGCTCAGCTTGCCGCTCGCGTTCACGTTCTGCTCGAGAACTCGCAGATTATTCCGAATCATGACGATTTTGTGGAAGAAGGTCTCGAGCGGGACTTCTTTCGGCTGCAGCGAACTGTCCACCGGCTGCATGACCAGCGTCCCGCGCTGCCATCGAGTTGCCAGACCTTCTACGAGCACATCCTTTTGTTCCAGTCCGAGTGCTTCGACCACAGCGTGAGCAGTATCGTGGATCAGATTCGCAAGCGGCATCTCTAGTTCGCTCAAAGTAGCGGTCGCTTCCGCCGGTTGGAGATCGCTAGAGGCCGGCGCAATTGTCCGCGGCGCATCGTCAAACGCGATTTCCGCGGTTTGCTCGGTCAGCGATCTCACCGTCCCGACGCCGTATTGCGGATGGCGCACCTTCATACCGATATGGAGCGCCTCGATATTCATGTTGCTCTCGAAGTCTGCGAGATCGTCATCGAAAGCGCCACGCCATATCTATGTCGCTCAATTCCCATTGGCCGCATTGAGTCGAATGACGCCCGCATTCTCGCCGTTCGGGCTGCCCGTCCATCTCATCGCGTCCCCGCATTTCGATTCATCGCCTTTTGCTTGGGGTCAATTGAAAAACTCACGCACTTTCCTCAACACCTCGTCGAGTTTCGCCGCCTGCACCTTTCCAACCGAGTTAAGAATGAGGTGGTGTTCAAGTGTGAAAAGTCGTTGCGGACGAATGAAGCACGGCTGACCGAGTTCGCCGCGTTCGCAATCGCTATTATCCAGCGGAACGGAGAAAGCATCGTAATGCGCGCGACTCGTGATCTGGCAGAGAATCAAGTCCGCGCCTGGAAGATCCTCAATCACCAAAGCGGGTCGGCGCTTTCCACCGGTCCGCGGAAATGGAATGACGACGATTTCGCCGGCTACAGGTTTGACCACGCGGCATCCTCTTCTGTGGAATTCCAATCTCGCGCGAGAACAGATTCGCTCAGCTCAGCGCCGTTGAACGACTCATCGCGCGCGTTCCTTTTGAGGCGCATCGCAAAGTCGTAGACCTTTTGCTGCAACTCTTCAGGCAACGAGGCGACTTCCTTGTCGATCGATTCACGCGTGCTCACGAAGAAATTATCTCACGTCATGGGCATTTGGTAAACTCTCGAGGACGCAGCCGACACGGCTGCGACTACAGATCCGAGCCCGACTGGCGCTAACGCCTCGACATAGCCCGTTCGACTTCGCTCAGGGCAGGCTCATTGGCGGCTACAGATAACGGCTTCGCATGGATCTGCTCATCAGGCGCACGCGGTGGCTCATCGCAGCAGGTATTTCGCGTTTGTGCATGAGAACCGCGTTGCGGTAACGTTCCCCCGCATCGCCATGGACCCGGCTACTTTTCTTACCGAGCTGAAGCGACGCAAGGTCTACAGGGTCGCGGTGGCCTACGTGATCGTGGCATGGTTACTGATTCAGGCAGCTTCCATTTTGTTCCCGACTTTCGAAGCTCCTCCCTGGGTAATGAAGGTGTTCGTCAGCGCAGTAATTCTTGGCTTTCCAGTCGCGCTGATCCTGGCGTGGGCATTCGAGCTGACTCCGGAGGGAATCAGGCGCTCGGAAGAAGTTACGCCGCGAGAGTCGAAGACACCGAAGGCCGGCCGCAGATGGACTGCGATTATTGTTGCCGCCGCCGTCCTCGCAGCTGCATTGCTTGCGTTTCAATTTGCGCGAACAAGAAGATCGTCGACCGCCGAACTGCCAAAACAAACCGCGCCAACTGCAACACTGGACAAATCAGTTGCTGTGCTGCCGTTCGAAAATCTCAGCTCGGACAAAGAGAACGCGTTTTTCGCGCAGGGTATTCAGGATGAAATCATCACCACTCTCTCGACAATCAGCGGGCTTCGCGTGATCTCACGCACTTCCACTGCCCGCTACAACAGCGCTCCGGAAAATCTGCCGGAGATCGCGCGCCAGTTGCGTGTGAGCAATGTGCTCGAAGGCAGTGTCCAGAAGGTCGGCGATCGGGTTCACATCAACGTGCAGCTGATACAGGCCGACAATGACGCGCATCTGTGGGCGCAAAGTTATGATCGTCAGTTGACCGACATTTTTGGAGTAGAAGGCGAAGTCGCGAAAAGCATCGCTGAATCTTTGCAGGCCAGACTTTCACCGCAGGAAAAGGCGCGTGTGGAAACCAAACCGACAACAAATGCCGACGCTTACATGCTCTACTTGCGGGCGCGCGATTACCAAACGCGGCCAGATAACCTGCTGCAGGATTTTCAATCAGCGACAAATCTTTACGATCAGGCGGTCAAACTCGACCCCAATTTCGCACTCGCACACGCGCGACTCTCGGCAACCGCGAGTAACGTATACCACTTCTACGAACCAACCGAACCGTGGAAGCAAAAGGCGCATGCGGAAGCGCTCGAATCGCTGCGACTCCAGCCAAATCTTGGCGAAGGCCATCTGGCGCTGGGGCTTTATCACTATTATATCGAAGGCGATTACGATGCAGCGCTGCGTGAACTGAGACTCGCGGCACAGGCACTTCCCAACGACGGTGACGTGGGTCTTTATACCGCGGCAGTTCTAAGACGCAGTGGGCATTGGACGCAGGCCCTCAATGCTTACCAACACGCGGAACAGCTCGACCCGCGCAATGCCATCACGCTCTATGATTCGTCGCAGACTTACTTCGGCCTGCGCGATTGGCAGAAGGCGGCTGAGGGAATGGATCGCGTGCTCGCGCTTTTCCCTGATTCTTTCAACGTAAAGATACAACGCGCTTACATTGAGTTTTACTGGAAAGGCAGCACGGCGCCGATTAAAGCCGCCCTGCAATCTCTGCCGCCTAATCTCGATCCTGACGGTGTCGTCAGCTTCGCGCGCTGGGACGTGAGTTTGATGGATCGCGATGTGGATGGCGCGGACAAAGCCCTGGCCGCTTGTCAACTCGACACGATCAGTTCGCAGACGGGAGTCCGGCTGCCGAAAAGCTATCTTCAAGCGTGCGTCGATCTCGTGCGCGGTGACGTAGCGAAAGCGCGGTCGGAGTTCGAGGCGGCGCGGCCGGCTATTGAAAAAATCGTGTCTGATAGCCCGCAGGACGGTACGCGTCGCGCGCAGCTCGGGCTGCTGTATGCATTCCTTGGACGAAAGGAGGACGCGCTGCGGGAAGGACATCGAGCGATGGAGCTGAAACCCATTACGCACGATGTGATCGAGGGCGCGGTAGTTGAAGATTTCTATACTTTGACGTGCGTGCGTCTGGGAAAGACGGACGAGGGGATCACCCGAATCGAACGCCTTCTCACCACGCCTTTCGCAGTCGATTATGCTGACGAAAGCATTACCCTTTCAGACCTGCGGCAACGCTGGGAATGGGACCCGTTACGCAATGATCCGCGTTTCCAAAAAATTCTCGCGGGGCCAGAGCCGAAGACCCTATACAAATAGCTGAGCAGATGAAATCGCAGCACACATCTGTCCTCGCAGCATTCGTTCTTGGTTTAACTTTTGTCGGATCAATGCGCGCACAACAATCTCCGGCAGAACGGGTGGCTGAAATTCAGGCTGCCTTGCGCGACGCCAGGCTCGATGGCTGGCTTTTCTACGATTTCCGGCATAGCGATCCGCTCGCTTACCGGATCTTGAAGCTGGACGAAAACATGTTTGCCTCTCGCCGCTGGTTCTATTACATCCCAGTCTCGGGCGAGCCAGTTAAAATTGTGCAGTCGATCGAGCAGTTCAAACTCGACTCGCTTCCCGGCAAGAAACTTGTCTTCCGCGGCTGGCAGGAATTGCACGCGCGACTGCGAGAGGTGCTGGGCGCGGTGCCGAGGGAATCGAAGCGCCGCATTGCCATGCAGTATTCGCCCATGAACGACATCCCCTACATCTCACGCGTGGACGCCGGAACGATCGAGCTCGTCCGGTCGTTTGGGGTCGAACCCGTCACGAGCGCGGAACTAGTACAACGATTCGAGGCTGTTTTTTCTCCGGCTCAACACCAGATGCATGTGGAAGCTTCCGACAAAATGCATCGCATCATTCAAGAGGCGTTTGCGGAGATTGCGCGCCGGATTCGCGCCAACGAACCAATTACGGAGTGGGATATCGCGAAGTTCATGCTCCGTCGCTACAGCGAGGAAGGGATGCAGCAGGAGCCGATGATCGTCGCGGTGAATGCAAACAGCGCCAATCCCCACTATATGCCGACGAAGGAAAAGAATTCACCTATCAGGCGCGGCGATTTGGTGCTGATCGATGCGGCCACTAAACTGAACAAACCGGCGGCAGTCGCGACTGACCAAACCTGGACTGGCTATGTGGGCGAAAGTGTGCCGGAAGAATTTTCTCGCATTTTCAACATTGTGCGTGAAGCGCGTGATTCTGCCGTCGATTTCGTGCGCCAAAACATTCGGGCGGGTAAATCGATTCGCGGAGCGGAGGTCGATGATGTGTCGCGCGGCATAATTACACGCGCAGGTTTTGGGGAACAATTCACGCATCGCACCGGCCATTCCATTGGCGAAGAAACCCACGGCAATGGTGTCAACATCGACGATTTCGAGACGCGCGATTCGCGCCGTATCATTCCGGGAATTTGTTTTTCGATCGAGCCTGGAATTTATCTCGAAGGAAAGTTTGGCGTTCGATCCGAAATTAACGTTTACGTTTCGGATAAAGACATCGAAGTCACCGGGCAGCCAATCCAAACGGAGGTCATCGCGATCCTAAAGACTCCGTAAGGTCCGAGTCGACCTGCATTTCACGGGCGATTACGTAACGGTTTACGCTGAGACAGCGGATTCTACAAAAGAACGCCTCGACGCAGCCCGTTCGACTTCGCTCAGGGCAGGCTCATTGGCGGCTACAGCATTACGTCTTCGCGTAAACTAGGGAGCCCTTCGCGACGAACTCCTTGGCTTTTTGTTCCAAGCCCGCTTGCAACGCTTGTTCCTCGGAGATTTTTTGTTCGGCTGCGTACTTCCGAACGTCTTCGGTGATGCGCATGGAACAGAAATGCGGTCCGCACATGGAACAAAAGTGCGCTGTCTTGGCTCCTTCGGCGGGAAGAGTTTCATCGTGAAACTCCCGAGCGGTTTCGGGATCGAGCGAGAGATTGAACTGATCCTCCCATCTGAATTCGAACCGCGCTTTTGAAATGGCGTTATCGCGATACTGCGCGCCGGGATGACCCTTCGCTAAATCTGCAGCGTGCGCAGCGATTTTGTAGGCGATGACGCCATCCTTGACGTCTTTCTTGTTAGGCAAACCGAGGTGTTCTTTCGGCGTGACGTAGCAAAGCATGGCGCAACCATACCAGCCGATCATCGCCGCGCCGATTGCGCTGGTGATGTGATCGTAGCCTGGCGCGATGTCGGTAGTGAGCGGGCCAAGCGTGTAAAACGGCGCTTCGTCACACCACTCGAGTTGTTTCTCCATGTTCTCCTTGATCATGTGCATGGGGATGTGGCCCGGGCCTTCATTCATCACCTGCACGTGCTGCGCCCAGGCGCGCCGGGTCAGCTCGCCTTGCGTGTATAACTCCGCAAACTGCGCTTCATCATTTGCGTCGGCAATTGAGCCCGGCCTCAGGCCGTCGCCGATGGAAAAGCTGACGTCGTACGCGGCCATGATCTCGCAGATCTCGTCCCAATGCGTGTAGAGAAAACTTTCCTGATGATGCGCGAGACACCATTTGGCCATGATGCTTCCTCCCCGAGAAACAATCCCGGTCGCACGTTTAACCGTTAAAGGGATGAAGCGTAATAGGACGCCGGCGTGAACGGTGAAGTAATCGACCCCCTGCTCCGCTTGTTCGATGAGTGTGTCGCGATAAATTTCCCAGGTCAGTTCCTCGGCACGACCACGAACTTTTTCGAGTGCCTGATAAATCGGCACGGTGCCGATCGGCACGGGCGAATTACGAATGATCCATTCGCGCGTTGCGTGAATGTTTTTGCCGGTGCTGAGGTCCATCACCGTGTCCGCGCCCCATTTCGTCGCCCAACGCATCTTTTCGACCTCTTCTTCGATCGACGACGCGATAGCGCTGTTGCCGATGTTGGCGTTGATCTTTACCAGGAAATTGCGGCCGATAATCATCGGCTCGCTTTCCGGGTGATTGATGTTCGCGGGGATGATTGCGCGGCCGCTTGCGACTTCTTGCCTGACGAATTCGGGCGTGATCTCGCGTGGGATGTTTGCGCCGAACGATTCGCCGGGATGTTGTTGATCCAAGTCGTTGCGGAATCGTATCGGCGGTTCGATGCCGTTGTAGCCGCTGCCGTTGGCTGCGGCACCGCGGTCAGCGCCCGCGGCTACAGCCAGCCCATTTTCGCGGATCGCGATGAATTCCATCTCCGGGGTGATGATTCCCTGCCGTGCGTACCAAAGCTGTGTGACCGGATGATCGGCAGAGGCGCGTAATGGTTTGTGGCGCGGCGCCGCCGCGGGCGAGCTCAGGTCGCGCCCTACCAGACCATTCTTCCCGTTCCCGCTGGCTGCATGTTTTTCGGAAAGATAGCCATCATCAATCGGCCTAACGACTCGTCCTTCGTATTCATCCACGTCGCCACGCGCGCGAATCCATTTGGCGCGCAACGCTGGCAAGCCTTGCGTGACATCGCCGTGAAAATCGGGATCGCCCCACGGGCCGCTGGTGTCGTACACGCACACCGGTTCGTTCTGAAGAATTACTGGCGAAGCGGCCGCGCTATCCTCGATCTGGCCGTTCATCGATTTCGTCGGCGCGAGCGAGATTTCACGAAACGGGACGCGAATATCCGTATGCAATTTGGCAGCGACGTAAGTCTTTTTGGAATTGAAACTCGATCGACTCCCGTCTCTCTCGCCGCTACCCGTCGCGGCTTTACCTTCTATGTCGCTCGCCCCGGTTGCTCCGTTTGGCAAAGGCGTGTCCGGCGCCTCAGATGGTTCAGAACCGTTCTCGATGTTCATACGCTTATCAAAGTATCGAGAGATCCCTCGACTCCGCTCGGGATGACAAAAAAAGGCACGCGAACGTCAGCAGCTTCATGTGTGTTCCAATCCGTGTTCATCCGTGGAATCCGTGGTTCATAAAACAAAAAGCCATGCGCGATCGCACGCATGGCTGACATCACCAGTCCGGCATCGGACCCTCGCTCCCTTCGGCGGCATTACCCGCATCAGGTTCAAGGGGTCTCCGGCCTTTCGCCAGACTCTCAGCCATTGCGGCTCCCCCGCACTTTGCTTGTTGGCCAGAATAAGACTCGCAATTGCGAAGTCAATGGTCGGGACGTCGCGCTGCGCTGTCGCCACTTCTTGTAGCGCCAGGTGTGTCGCCTGCGAACGCCAACGCCGCCGGCACGGCTGCCAACTACGGCGGACAGCGCAATCGGCGATCCCGCTGCCTTTAGCAAAACTGCTGACGAGATTCTCTATCCCGCAGGTTACGCAGCCGGTTCTTCTTTCATGTCAGTATGAAAGATGGCTTGCCACTGACCTTTCATCATCCGCCAGACAGAACCGGCATTGTAAGTCCCGGACGTGTCCTTGCCTTCCGACGTCGCCTCGATCTTCGCCTTATAAGTAATGATGGCCGTGCCTGGATCCGGAAAGACGACATTGAAATCGCTCAAGTCGTACGACTTAATGTCTGTCTTTGAGATCGCATCCAATTCCTTCTGCAAATTGGAGATTCCGGGACCGTAAACGGCCACGAGCTCTGGAGAGAGCAATTTCTTGAAGTCATCCGACTTCTTGTCTTTGAATGCTTGCCAGGCCGCTTTTTCCTTAGAGATAATCGCCTCTTTGTTGTTCTCGGGTGCGGCGACTGAAATCGCAATCGTCGCGAGGAGCGCTGTCAGGGTGTAGCTAATTAGTTTTTTCATGAGGAGGTTGTATTCGACTAGGCGGCCAAACCCAATTAAAAAATCGTGTCGTTGACCCTTTACCTAGGAGCCGTCTCGACGCCGCGGAGGGCGTCGCTACGTCACGGAACAATCGGCGCGGATTCGAGGGACGTTCTTTGCGAAGGAGTCGGTGCCTGCTGCGGAGGAAGAAATGCGGATTTGCCAACCAGGTTGACTATACTTGTGTCTACTTCCTTCAATTCCGCTTCCTGAACAACGAATTCATCCGGCGCTGACTTGATTTGTTTGCGATAGTCCGCGACGAGGAGTGGCGGCTGCTTCTTTATTCCCAATGCGCGATAACTCTCGATTCCGACGCTGATGGCGCGCGCGAGTTTTGCGCGCCATTCTTTTTGCGCAATTAACTTGCACTCGCCCTGCTCTGTCAGAAAACCTCCTTCGATCAGCACCCCCGGCACTTTCGTCAATCGCAGAACAGCAAACCGCGCGCGCTTGATGCCCCGGTCGTATTCCGGGAGATGCCCGAGTAGAGAATGATAGATGCACGCCGAGAGTGCCGTGCTTTGCGCATCGACAGCGCTGCCGGGTTGGGCACTGAGAGCACTTGGAGCTGCTGCGCTGTCAGACGTGGATGGCGCTCCGCGCGGAGTAAACGAAAAAATCTCAAAGCCCGTGGCGTTCCGATCGTCATTCGAACCATTGAAATGAATGCTGACGAAAATCGAATCACGCGCCTTGTTGGCGATCTGTGCCCGGACTTCGAGAGGCACAAAGTAATCGCCCTCGCGGGTCATGATCACGCGCAGCCCTTTCGACAGCAAAAGCGGGCGCAACTTTCGCGCCACATCTAGCGCAAAATCTTTTTCGTAACCGTAACGGTTCACCTGACCCTTGTCGTAACCGCCGTGTCCCGGATCCACAACCACAGTCTGAACTTTGCCGGCGTTTGGAACACGGTGCGGGCGTACCAGCGGCTCGATTGTTTTAGCTACATCAGTGCGTGAGACGAGAAGCCTTCCATTCTGTTCGATCACAGGAAAACACAACCAACTCCGCGCGCCGTTGATCATCATCTCGCGACTGCCGCTGACAAATTCCAGCGGATTCTTCGCAGTCTCGAATTCTTTTTCGCCGGAAGCGGCGATGCCGGCGGGCAATCCGTAGAACCGCGAAATGTTATCGACGCTTAAATAATCCTGGCCGCTAACCTTGATGATCTGCCAGTCGTCCGCGGCAAGTGCGGGTGTTTGTGTTATTGCGATGGCACCGACCAGGAACGCGATCGCGAACCATCGTTTCACTGGGAGGACCATGGTTGCGCTATAGTATCGAAAACATCTCCAATCTCAAATCGCGTGAATTTGAATCGGCGCGTGGCAAGCTCGATGTGAAATTAAATTGACGCAGCGTTTTTTTTCGTTAAACACCGGAAATGTTCCTGTCTTGCCGACGTATTCCCTCCTGTTGGATCACCTCGCTCCTGCTTGGTTTAACGCTACTGGTTGCAGTCCCTGTTCGCGCGGCTCAAAGGTTTCCGAAATGTTGTGTCTGGCGCGTGACCAACGCGAAGGCGCCGTTTTACTTCGTGGGCTCAATCCATGCGCTCAGCAAAAAAGATTATCCACTCCCTGCGCCGTACGAGATCGCGTTAAAAAATAGCAGGCGTTTCCTCTTCGAATTCGATCCGAACCGACATGTCGAATTCGAAAAAAAATTCGAGGCAGCCGGCAAATATCCTCGCGGACAGGATATCCGCTCAAAGGTTGACCCCGATCTTTTGACCTGGCTCCGCCACAATATTTTGACTGTTGAGGGTGAGGAGCGCCAGGGAAGGCTGGAACGAGTCAGGGGCTTCGATAGCCAGTTCGGGTACAAACCCTGGTGGATTGCACAGCACCTCGTCGGTCCAGCGACATACAGCAAAAGCTCTCTCTCGCACGGTTTGGACAACTATTTCGTGGACCGCGCTGCAAAAGAGAGAAAAGAGATCGCCGGTCTCGAATCAGTCGATGAACACGTTGCAGTCATGGGTGGGTTGTCAGATCGCGATAGCGAATTCATTTTGCGCGACGCTCTCGACGAGCCCAGGAACGCGGAAAAAGAATTCAGCAGGATGTACAAAGCATGGCGCAAAGGCGATACCGATGCGTTGTGGGCAGGTGACACTCGCCTCCGGACAAAGGCTCTCTGGATCGCCGCGCGTTTTGTCGATAATCGTAACACCAAATGGGTTCCGCGGATTGAAGCGGAACTGAAAAGCGGTAAGCCGACTGCGATCGTAGCTGGCGCACTACACTTCTCCGGTCCGAATAGCGTCATAAAGTTGCTGGAGAAGCGCGGATACAAAATCGAGCAACTCTAGTCCGGAAAAACCGGTGAAGCATTGATGCCGCGTTCATCGGGAATCACGGCCCGTATCGCTGCCAGCGCCGCAAAGAAAAACCCTGCTACGAGGCCTGCT
>Ga0307471_100002372_pt1 | contig 10819 bp, 4 predicted proteins | sample atmos_gasesAM3C__2_FD_204566 | JGI IMG/M metagenome (GOLD analysis project Ga0307471, IMG submission 204566) | Hardwood forest soil microbial communities from Morgan-Monroe State Forest, Indiana, United States - atmos_gasesAM3C_515 | ecosystem: Environmental > Terrestrial > Soil > Temperate... | reverse complement strand
CATCGCGAGCATCATTCCGTGACCAATCACCAGCCGCAGGATGTTGCCCGGGTTTGCGCCGAACACCATCCTTAATCCGATTTCGCGTCGGCGCTGGGCAACGCCAAACGCCATCACCCCGTAAATCCCCAGCACCGCAAGCAACAGGGCCGCCGCCCCAAACATGCCTGCGACCCATGCGTCGAATCGTCGCAGCGCGGCCGCTTCGGCAACCATTTGTTCCAGCGGAGCCACGCGCGACGTCGCGACCTCCGCGTCGGCGGCTTGCGCGGCTAGGCGTACCGGCGTCGCTAGCGCACCGGGATTCGCGCTTCCTCGCACGACCCACCACATCCCATTCACCAGGTAAGGGAGGTATCCGATCGAAACCTGCTGCAGCGGAACATACACATCGAAGGTTGGTTCCGCGTCGAGCTCGAGGTGCTTGACGTTTCCGACGATTCCCACTACTTCCGCGTCGCCGCCAGTTGGCGAATATCCTCCAAGGGTCAGGTGGGCGCCGATCGGGTTAGCGTTGGGCCAGAATCGCGCCGCGAGCGTCTGATTGATGACTACGACTGGGCGCGTCTCGAATCGGTCGTCCTCTGTAAACACCCTTCCGGAGTATGTCGGCATCGCCATGGCCTGAAAGTAGCCGGGACTCACCACCCGGTACTGCGCCGACGGCATCTCCGACGTTTTCAAAGGCGGGCGTCCTACGATCGTGAAGTCAACCGCCGCCCACGAACCGGAGAGTGGCAGGCTTGAAATCATCCCTCCCGAATGGACGCCCGGCAATGCTTGCAGCTGGGGTGTCAGCCGCTGTTCAAACGAGGTCACGGATTGCGCCGTCGCGTATCTGTGAGGCGGCAGAGACACGCGCATTGCCAGCACTCCGCGAGCGTCAAAACCCGGATCGACTTGCGCCAGCCGCGCAAAACTCTTCGTGAAAAGCCCCGCTCCGCTGACCAGGACGACTGCCAGTCCCGCCTCGACAACTACCAGAATCTTGCGGAGCCGCATCCCGGCCGCGCTCGCTCCGACCGCAGGCCCGGCCCCTTTAATGGACTCGTTCGGCTCTCTGCGCGTTGTCAGCAACGCCGGACCCAGTCCAAACAGCAAGACGGAAACAAAGCCGACCACGAGTACGAAGAGCAACACCCTTCCGTCAACCTCAATCGCGCCCAGCTCCCGCACTTGCGCCGGACTTATCCGTAGTAGAAGAGGAATGCACCATCGTGCAAAAAACACTCCCAGAAGGCCTCCGCCTGCCGCAAACAAGCAGCTCTCCACGAGCAACTGCCTGGCTAGCCTCCCGTTCGTTGCTCCCAGCACGCGCCGCACTGCCATTTCTTGATGTCGCAGCGAAAAACGCGCCAGCAGCAGGTGGGCGAGGTTTGCGCAAGCCAGCAGCAGAACCGTTGCCACTGCCGCGGAGAGAACGACCAGCGCGGTTCGAAGATTTCCGATAAGTTCCTGGTCCATCGGAAACGCTCGCACGCCGATGTTCTTGTCATTGGTCAGCGGATATTGCTGGCGAAGGCCTCCGGCAATCCTCGTCAAATCCGATTCCGCTTGTTCGGGAATCACCCCTTCTCGCAGGCGGCCAACTACGCGCAGGAATCGATCACCGCGATCTGCTCGGCGGCTATCGGCCGCCAGGTTTAGCTGCGATGCCATCTCCGCGTCTCGCTGCGGAAAAAAGAAGCCTGCTGGCAAAACGCCAATGACACCGTAGCTTCGGCCATTGAGCAGGATGGCGCGGCCAACCAGTGCGGCGTCGCCTCCAAACTCCTCTTGCCACAATCGGTGCGTCAGCACCACTACGGGCGGTGCATCAGGTGCTTCATCACGAGGTTCGACCCGGCGTCCAAGTAACGGCTGCACGCCGACGGTGCTAAAAAAATTTCCCGTGACCTTGATACCTTGTAGTCGCTTCGGCAACCCGTCGCCCGTCAGGTTCGCTCCCCAGATGCTGAAGGCCGCCATCGCCCTCAAGCTTCGGTTCTGTTTCTGGTAATCCTCAAAGTCAGCGATCGAGAACGGCGCTCGCGCGCGGTCGCTCCGCTTGCAATACATCCACACCAGCGTTCGCGGATTGTCGTAAGGCAGCGGCTTCAGCAGAACCGCATTCACAACGCTGAATATCGCTGCATTCGCGCCGATCCCCAGCATGAGCGTCAGGAACATGACTAACGTCGCGCCCGGACTCTTCGCGAGCATTCGTACACCAATGCGCAAATCCTGCCCAAAATCTTCCAGCCATCGCCAGCCCCACGCTTCGCGTCCCTGCTCACGGATCGCCATCCCATTCCCAAACGCACGCGAAGCCGCGTACCGCGCCTCGCTCGCGTCGACGCCTCTGGCGACAAGCTCGCGCTCCTTCATCTCGCGGTGCAACCACATCTCTGCGTCCAGTTCCCGGTCGAACCGATCCCGGCGCATCAACATTTGCACTCGCCGCCACAGTTCGCCTATCTTTCCCATCGTCTTTCCTCACTCACTCTTCCCGCAGCACCACCATCGAATCCAGTTTCCCCGCGGAGCGCGCCGGCAAGTACGCCGCAACGAGTGCGACTCCGGCCAACAACACAATAACCCCACCGAACAACCGCGGATCAAACGCGGAAATCCCAAAGAAAAACCCACGTAGGAGCCGGGCGACGCCAATCGCGAGGATCAATCCTGCGGCGATACCCCAGCCGGCAAGCCGCAACGCGTGGCCCAGAACCAGCATTTGCACGTCTGAGCGCAGCGCGCCCAGCACCATTCGAATTCCCATATCCCGGCGTCGCTGCTCGACCATTTGTCGCGTCACCCCGGCAACGCCGATGGCCGCCAGCAGCACCGTCAGCCCTCCGAACGCGCCCAGCACTACAGCACGCACACGCGGCTGCGAACGCAACTCACTCACGATTTGCCCTGGCGTCCGCAGGTTGCCGAGCGGCAAATCCCCGTCCATCTCATGGACGGCCGACGCGATTGCGTTCGCATTCAGCGTGGTGTCCTTACGGACGTACAGAAACATCGTCTGCGTTCGCGCGTCTGCGGGATTGCGCGGTTCGTCCGGTCGTTGAAAGAATGAGGTATACACCGCCGGATATTTGTCCCACTCAATCTGGTTGTAACGGATGGAGCGTGTGGTTCCAACGACTCCCACAACCGTCAGCCAGGGCTCCTTTGGCGACAGTTGATCGACGTACCGCAATCGAATTCGCTTGCCGATCGGATTTTCTCTGTCGAAATACCGATGCGCCATTTCATCGTTGACGACCGCCGCTGCTATCGAACCCGGCAAATCTCGAGCTTCAAAGCTTCTTCCACGCAGCAGAGGAATCCCTAACGCGTCAAAATACCCTGGACTTACTTCAAACGTTGCTGCCCTCGGCAGTTGGCCCATCGGCAGGCCCTGCTGCATCTCTGTTTCCAGTGGTGTCAATCCATCCACATTGAACGGCCACGTCAAAGCGGCGCCCGCCGCTCGCACCCCGACGGTCCGTCCCAGCTTTCCCAGCAGTTCTTGGCAGAACAGAGTTTGGTCCTGATTCGTCCCGTACACCGCGTTAGGCAACGCCACGTCCGTCACCAGGACGTCATCTGTGTGAAATCCCATCGGTTGCGCTCCGATTTTCGCGAACGTCGAGATCAAGAGTGCTGCGCCCACCAGCAGCACTGCGGACAGCGCAATTTGCAGCGCGACAAACAAGCTTCTTCCCTTCAGTTGTTCGCGCGACGCCGTGGCACGCGCGCTGGCTGTTCGCAATGCGTCGGCGTCTCGCACCCGGAGGGCGCGTAGCGCCGGAAGCAAGCCGAACAGCAAAGCCGCCGTTAACACCAAAACGCCGGTTACACCAAGAACGGTGAAGTCCAGTGATACTCCGCCGGGCGGCAACACGCCGAACGGGCTCCAGGCGACAAACACGGGCAGTAGCCCGAACGCGATGGCTAGCCCTGCGATTCCGCCGAGCGCAAAGACCGCCAGGATTTCCGCGCTCAATTGCTGTACCAGCCGTCTAGGGCTGCAACCCAGCGCCACGCGGACCGCAAACTCTTTGGCGCGATGCGCGTTTCGTCCAAGTATCAGGCTTCCCGTGTTCACGCACGCAATTAGCATCAGCACCGCCACGGCTCCGAACATCAGCATCAGGGAACTGCGTATCGTTCGCGTGTTGTCTTGTTGGAGATTTACTACCAGAACGCCTGAATCGTTTGGCTCGTCGGAGAAATCATGATTGAGCTGGATTTGCAGAGCGGATAGATCGGCTTCCGCCTGTGCGGGCGTCGCACCCTTCTTGAGCCTTCCGATCACGGCGACCGGCGAAGGAGCTTGCGGACCGTACCCCTCGGTATCCCGTGTGAGGACCGTCCAGACCTCTGTTTCGAATGGCCGGTCCAGCACGCGCACGGAAAAACTCGCGGGCAAAACCCCCAGCACGCGATACGTTCGGCGATTCAATTGAATCGTCTTGCCGATGACGTCGTGCGCAGACCCGAAGTGCCGCTCCCAGAGGTTGTGGCTGATCACACAAGCGAGTTCGCGTTGTGCATCCTGCGCTTCAAACAGACGTCCCAGTTCCGGCGTGGCGCCCACTGTCTCCAGAAAATTCCAGCTGGCCACCGCACCATGAATTCCTTCCGGTTCTCCTGCGCCGGTCAGCGCATAGTTCTGCTCAAATGTCCCGCCAAGGGAGGAAAATGTTCTGCTGCGCGAGGCCCAAGCCAGGTAGTCGTGGTACAGCGCGAAGTAAGCCGGCTGTCGAGGCGCTTCTGCCCGCGTCCTCCACACGCTGACCAACTCCTCGGGATTTTTCAGTTTCAGCGGGCGCAACAGCCACGCATTCACGATGCTGAAGATCGCGGTGTTCGCGCCGACGCCGAGAGCCAGTGTCAAAACCGCGGTGAGAGTGAATCCCATGTTCTTCCTCAGCATCCGCACTGCAAACCGCAGGTCCTGCGCAAAATCTTCCAGCCAGCGCCAGCCCCAGGCTTCGCGCCCGCACTCCTGCAAACTCATCGCGTTGCCGAACGCGCGCGACGCCGCATACCGCGCCTCGCTCTCCTCGGTTCCGCCGGAGCAAAGCTCGCTCTCCTTCATTTCGCGATGCACCCGCATCTCCTCCGCGAGCTCCCGCGCGGCATCTCCCCACCTCAGCAGCATTGCCACCCGCCGCCAAGTTTCCCCGATTTTGCTCATTGTTTCGGCCTCGGTACTTACGCCGTCTGAATCACCTGGGCGATCGCCCCGATCACCCGTTCAAACTGCGCGGTCTCCACTTCCATCTGCTTCTTTCCCGCCGGCGTCAGCCGGTAATATCGTGCCCGCCGGTTCTCTGCCGTAACGCCCCACTCCGCCTTCACCCAGCCTTTGATTAACATCCGCTGCAGCGCCGGATACAACGACCCTTCTTCCACCTGCAACACATCCTTTGAGATCTGCTGAATAAATTTTGCAATCTCATATCCGTGCATTTCGCCGTTCCGCGCCAAACTCCGCAAAATCAAAAGATGCAAAGTTCCTGGCAGCAATTCGTCCCGATTCATTCCCTCTCCTCGTACAAGTGTTGTTCCGGCCATGCAGGGGCGCGCTTCAGCGCGTCCTTGCCGCAAGGGCGTGGTTCGCCCAGGCGTAAACTCGATCCCAACGATTCGCACCCATAGACAGGCTATGCTTAATACCATAGATAGACTATGCCAGCCAGAAAAAGTTAGGTCGAGCTCTCGCGCAACTCTGGCGTTTTCTTTTCTCACGGTTGACCTTTGGACGCACGCGCCACGAATCGGCTTTGACGCAACACTCGCCTTGAGGCACAAAGAATGCGATAGTTTTTCTACCGAGTGAGTCGGGGAGGAAGATTGATTCGGCGATTGCTCGCTATTCCCGCAGTAGCGCTTTCACTCCTAGGTCTATTGGCAGCGTTCGCTTACCATCGCCAGCGCAATATCGAAGAGGAAGCCATCCGGCAGGCCGATCAGGCTCATGCCGAAGAAGTGAAGCAGGAAGCCCTAGCGGAAATCCCGCCGGTGGAAGCCAAGATTTCCCGCGGCGAGAATTTCTCGGTCACCTTGCAGAAGGCTGGCTTGAGTCCGGAAGATGCAGCCAACGCCGTAGCCGCCGCGCAGCGCGCCTTTAATCTGCGCCAGATGCGCGCTGGTAACACCATCGTCGTGAATCGCAATCCCGGAGGTACGCTTCGCGAGATCGACTACAAAATCGACCCCGACCGCATGCTGCACATCGTCCCTGGCGATCGCAACTTTGCGGCCGAAGTGAGGCCCATCCCTTCGAAAACAGAAATCGCGAACATTTCGGGCAGAATCGACGATTCACTCTTCAACGCCGTGGCGCAGACCGGGGAATCGCCGGAGCTGACTCTGCAACTCGCACAAATTTTCAGCTACGACCTCGACTTCTACACCGACCCGCGCAAGGGCGACACATTCCGCGTGGTGCTCGAAAAAAGAAAATATGCGGACGGCAAGGCCGCGGGCTACGGGAAGATTCTCGCCGCCGAATACGACAACGGCGGACGCAAATATCAAGCGCTGCTGTTTCACGACGAGACTGGGCGGCCGGACTATTACACCGCCGACGGCAAAGCGTTACAGAGGACTTTCTTGCGCTCGCCGCTGAAGTTTGCCGCGCCGGTAACTTCGCATTTCAGCAAAGCGCGATTTCATCCCATCCTGAAGCGCTATCGGCCGCATATGGGAACCGACTACGGCGCTCCGGTGGGAACGCCGGTACAAACCATCGGCAGCGGCCGCGTCATGTTCGTCGGCCGCAAGGGTGGCGAAGGCAACATGATTCAGATCGCGCACAATAATGGATACGAAACGATGTATCTCCATTTGTCGCGCATGTATGTTCACAACGGCGAGCACGTCGAGATCGGAAAGACCATCGGCTTGGTCGGCAGCACCGGCCTCTCGACTGGACCACATCTGGATTTCCGCATCATGCAGCGTGGGCAATTTCAGAATTTCGAAAAGCTGGGTTTGCCTCCATCCGATCCGGTCAGCAAAAAATATTGGCCGGAATTTGCGCTGGTGCGTGAGCACTGGTTGCCATTGCTGCAAGATCCCGCGCCCATTACAGCCACGGTCGTTGCGCCGATGGTTGCCCCAAGCCGCTAGACGACGACTCGCGGAGTATCGATGTCCCGCGCAATCTATCAGTAGATGATCGGCAGCTTCGAAAAATCGGAATCGGTGTGATCGATCACGCGAAGCACGAGCAGCGTGCGATCGTCGCGTGCGTGGAAGCCTTCGCCGACGTGCTGGTCGGTGGCGCTCACGATTTTGTCCGCGATATCGCTTGCTGAATCCTGCGGAGAAACACTCGCAAGCACGGTGGAGAGGCGTTCGTCGCCGAATTCTTCCAGCTCCGTGTTTTCTGCTTCCAGGATGCCGTCAGACGCGAACAGAATCGCATCGCCCGGCTGCAGATCCAGCGTGACTTCCTCATATTGCGTGTCGGGATACAGCCCGAGCGGTATTCCAGCGATGCGAATCGACTGCACAACACCGTCGCGGACCAACAGCGGATAAGGCGCGCCGGCATTTGAGAGCGTCAGGCGGCGAGAACCGGCGTCGAACACCGCGAACAGCGTGGCGATGAACCGGCTTTCGAGCCGCGCGCCATATAACCGGTTGTTCAGCATGGCGAGCATTTCGTGCGGGGGGCAGGGATGATCCACGATGTGCTCGCGAATCGTTCCGATGGCAAGCGAGCCAAACAGCGCCGCCGCTGTGCCTTTGCCCGAGACGTCGCCCAGCACTAGTGCGAGTCGTCCTTCGCCGTACGGAAGAAAATCGTAGAAGTCGCCGCCAAGTTCGCGCGCCGAGCAATACGCCGACGCGAGGTCGATCCCGGGAACTTCCCGGGCACCGGTGGGCAGAAGCTGGCGCTGAATTTCGCGCGCGGTGGACAAATCCGCCTGCAGTCGCAGTTCGTTTTCACGCGCTTCCTGAAACAAGCGCGCGTTTTCCAGGGCGATGGCGATGTACGAGCCCAGGGTCGCGAGCATGCGCTCATGCTCCGCGGTAAATGCATTCGCTTCGGTGCTTTCGAGATCGAGCACGCCGATCAGGCGATCCCGCAGCAACAGCGGAACCACCAGCTCGGAGCGCGTGTCGCACCCCACGTCGCACTTGATGTAGCGCGGATCTTCCAAGGCGTCGTTGACGCGCAATACCCGCCGCTCGCCGGCGGCCGTTCCGGTTAGACCGGTATGGAGCGGAATTGTGAGACGTGAGGCAATGGTGTCGCCGTAGCGCTGCGCGAACGTGCTTTCCAGCTGCTGCGTCCGCTCGTTGAACAGCATCACCGAGAAAACGTGATAGTTCACCAGCTTTTTCACGCGCTGGGCTACCCGCCGCAGCAATTCCTCGCGATCCAGGATCGACGTGATTTCCCGGCTGACCTCGTACAGCAACGACAGCGTGTTGGCCTGCTCCGGGTAAGCGACAAAAAGGCTGGCCGGCACGGGATCCGCATCGCCCAACAGTGGAAGGGGAGCGAGTTTGGCGGTGTCATCCATATAGGGCACACAGGAAGTATACGTGCTGCCATCTGAACAGATAACGATTTGATGTGCAACGCAAGCAATCGTTGCATAAGCCGCGCATCGGAAGCCAAGCTCTTGCTCACCCGATCATCCGCGCGCGGTGGTGACTATCTAGATGATTCCATGGGGGTTGTGAGACTCCGCGTGGCACGGTGTTCGCCGTCCCTACTGCTGATTCAGTGTCCTCGCCCACATGCGTTTGTATGGTTCATCCAGAAGCTTCACGGCTGCAAGATCTTTCCGCGCCATCCAGCAACTGCGGTCGCGTGCCGCCCCGCTATTTGGCCGGACCTCGCGCTGGAGTCGGGCAAGATCCTTGTCATCGAAGGTAACCAGAAACCTCTCCCGTGCGATCGCCGTCTCATCCTTCGAGAGAACAAGCGGCTTCACCTGCTGCAATTCCGCTTTGGCCGCGCGGTACTGTGAATCCAGAAAACTGGCTTGCGCTCCGTCGCTGATCTTTCCCAACAACGCCTCCATCACCCCCGCCTGTGCTGTACCTCCCGCTATTGCTTCGCAGGTCGCTTCATTCGCTGTCTCCATGACCTCCGAAAGCGCCCCATACCTCGCCAGAAGCACAGAATCCTCCAGCCGCGCTGTGCCTTTGTCCACCAATTCTCCGAACAATTCAGTCGCCTGCTGTTCTTGCAGCCCTCGCGCACGTTCCTGAAACGCCGGCAATGCTTTCAGCCGTTCAATGGGGTTCGTAACTGGAGCGCGTATCACTGGAGTTTCGTGCTCAAACTCAAGCACCCGCGCCCAACCTAAGTTCTGTGGTTGCGGCAAACTACTGACTCCTGCGTAGGACTTTCTCGCCAGCCAGCATTCCTCCTCGGTGCTTCTTGCCGTACGGCGCGTTGACAATTCCCGAAAGCGCTTCAGTTCTTCTGCGTTCAACGACTTCTCGAATTTGTCTCTGGCTTCGATCAGTTTCGTGAAAGAGGCCTCGGGAATTGGTTTTTCGTCCAGCTCGGCAATCGCGGCCTCCAGATTCACGTCCAGCCAATCCGTTACCAACTCTCGATCGACCTTCAGCAGAGCGCGCTCCATCTCGTCGGCAGACAGCCCGCCTCGCGCGATTGCGGCACACGTTTCCGTCTTGGACCGATCGAGCAATTGGCTCAACGATCGGTACGCGGAGCGAAGCCGGTCATCGCTCAGACGGCGAAACCCAGCGTGCGTTAGGTCCGCTCTCAGGGCATCCTCTTGCCTGACCGATAGCCCAACCGCTAGCCGCGCGTAAATCGGAGAAGTGACGAATCGAATCAGAACTGTCTGTTCCTGGCGCTCAACTTCTGCAGCGTTCATAAAACGATTCCAGAACACAGGCCATGGAAGCCGGGATTGCGGCGCCGCGTGGCCTCCAAGCACCAGCGGCAGCGCGAAAAATCCCATCGCCCCGGCCCTGATCAGGATGTTCAGCCTTCCGAACAATCGCCATCTTCCTGCCTTGCGCTGTGCTTTCCGGATCGCCGTAGCAACGTCGGTCCGCGGCTCCTTCTGCTCTAGTAACCGCAGTATCGATTTTCGAAGTGCGGCCCGGAACCACAAGGAAAAGGCTTCCACGCCGCGCACGTTTGGCGGGTCCAGCGTGAACATCATTCCCAACTCTTCGTATTCGGGTAGCGCGGAACCCAGGGATCCCATCGCTTGACGAGCCTGCGACCAGTGAGATCGCCAACTGAATTTGCGCGACTCTGGCGGCATCACGAACACCGTCCGGCTTAGCAGCCCGGTCTTTCGCACGTGTTCGATCTCCCAGAGCGTCCCCGGCCTGTGGGAAGGAATCAGCAGGATTCCTCGCGCCCTCTGAGACAGCTTGGTCAGGTCGTTCATCCACGTCTCATCCGACGTGCCCACGCGTCCAGCGCCGAAATTTTCTCCGGGATGCCCAAGCGCGATCAGCGGTCCTGATTTTCTGACCGCGCTGCTGACAAATCCTTCCAGCTCGGAATTGAATAGCCTGCTGAGGCCAAACGTCGACAGCTCGAGCAAAAAAAGGGGAGTTCGGAGCCGGCGCGTCGTTTCAAATGCTCGAAGATAGAGGAAATACGGCCGTTCGGCGGGTTTGTCTTCACGCACAGCGATCAGGATCCGTTGCGCAAGCTCGTCACTCTCGCTCTGGCTCAGATGTCGCAGCAGCTTTTGACACAGAATGGTGAGGAGCACGCACACGGACGCTAATTTCAGAATGCCGGATTGCCCGTCCAGTACACCCAAGACTTGTTGCGCGAACAGTTCTTGTCCGATCCCTAATCCGACGCTTGCGGACA
>Ga0307471_100002371_pt1 | contig 10820 bp, 9 predicted proteins | sample atmos_gasesAM3C__2_FD_204566 | JGI IMG/M metagenome (GOLD analysis project Ga0307471, IMG submission 204566) | Hardwood forest soil microbial communities from Morgan-Monroe State Forest, Indiana, United States - atmos_gasesAM3C_515 | ecosystem: Environmental > Terrestrial > Soil > Temperate... | reverse complement strand
GCACCGACCCTCTGTACACGTCGGGTCCTCTGCTCATCAGCACCGTGCACGGCGTCACATTCCGAACCGTGACAAGTGCCTCCGTCGTCGCGAAGGTTGCCGGCACGTACCACTGGCTGGCGGTGTATGGGGGTAATTCTGACAATCTGCCGTCGAGGGATTGCGTGCCGGTCGTCATCACCGGCGGCGGGGGTAGCGGCGTTCAGGGCACCCAGACGCACGCGCCCTCACCGGGAAGTGGCGTTCAGGCGCTGGCCACGCCCGCCGTCGGTGCGAATCTCTCTGGCAACCTGGTCGCCGGCAGCCTGCTGATGCTCGGCGGCGGGGTTCTGGTGTCCTTTGCCTGGAGCCGCCGCCCGCGCCTGTAGATCAGCGCACAACGCAGTCCGAGCCCGCCGGACTATGATCGTTCCGGGATGAGCGACGCCACCGCGCACGACGTCTGGGGCTTTCGCACGCCTCCCTCATGGGCGCTCAGGGCCCTCGAGAAGGGGATCATCGACGTCAATCGCTTCGAGGCGCTGCTGCGCGTCGCCGCCGAGGACACCGAGCGCGGCCGGCGCGTGAGCGGCCGCCGCACCGCACGGTGCTCCTGCCGCCGCCGTCCTCGCCGCGCCTGCACCAACTGGCGGGCCTAGGGTCAGTCGACCTCCTGGTGCGGGTAGCGCCAGTCGCTGGGGGGTGCGAACGTCTCCTTGATCGCGCGGGGTGACACCCAGCGCATCAGGTTGAGTCGCGACCCGGCCTTGTCGTTGGTCCCGCTCAGCCTCGCCCCGCCGAAGGGCTGCTGCCCCACGACCGCTCCGGTGGGCTTGTCGTTGATGTAAAAGTTGCCCGCCGCCTCGCGCAGCTCGATGAGCGCCTCGTCGATGGCACGACGGTCGCCGGCGAAGATCGCGCCGGTCAGCGCGTACGGGGACGTCTGGTCCACGACACGGAGCACGTCACGCCACTCGGAGTCGCGGTACGGATACACGGTAAGGATGGGCCCGAAGAGCTCCCGCTGCATGAGGTCGTGACCCGGGTCGTCGGTCTCGTAGATGGTGGGCCGCACGAACCAGCCGACACTGTCGTCACATTCGCCACCCGCCACCAGCGCGAGGTGCGCATCGCTGCGGGCCGACACGAGCACCGCCTCGTGCTTGCGGTAGCTGGGCTCGTCGATGACCGCGCCCATGAACGTGGTGAACTGCGCCGGATCGCCCATCGGGATCGCCTCGGTTGCCGCGGCGAGTGGCTCACGCAGCTTCCGCCAGACCGACTGCGGGATGTATGCGCGTGACGCAGCCGAGCACTTCTGTCCCTGGTACTCGAAGGCGCCGCGCAGCAGGCCGACCAGCAGCGGATCGACTGCGGCCGACGGGTGAGCGAGCACGAAGTCCTTGCCACCGGTCTCGCCCACCAGGCGGGGGTATGTCCTGTATTTGCCGAGATTGGCGGCAACTGTCGTCCACAGGTGCTGGAAGGTGTCGGTCGAGCCTGTGAAGTGGATTCCGGCCAGCTGCGGGTGCGCCAGTGCCGCCTGCGAAACGGCCGCGCCCGGTCCGGCGACCAGGTTGATGACCCCTGGGGGAAGCCCCGCCGCCTCGAGGAGTTCCATGATCACGAGAGCGGCGAGCAACTGGGTCGTGGCCGGCTTCCAGACCACGGTGTTGCCCATCAGCGCGGGGGCGGTGGGGAGGTTGCCGGCGATGGACGTGAAATTGAAGGGCGTGATCGCGAGCACGAACCCTTCGAGCGGCCGCTGCTCCATGCGGTTCCACTGGCCGGGCGGCGACACCGGCTGCTCCTCCTGGATGCGTTCGCCGAAGTACACGTTCCATCGCCAGAAGTCGATCAGCTCGCAGGCGGCGTCGATCTCCGCTTGGTGCACCGACTTGCTCTGACCGAGGATGGAGGCGGCGTTGAGCCGGTCGCGCCATGGTCCGCTGAGCAGGTCGGCGGCACGAAGGAACACGGCCGCCCGTGTCTCCCACGGCGTCCGCGACCACTCACGCCAGGCGCGCAGAGCGGCGTCGACCGCGCCGGTGACGTCGTCCGCGGTCGCCTGCCGCGCCTCACCGAGGACGAGCTCGTGCCGATGCGGCGCGACGACGTGGATCGCCGCTCCGCCTCCCTCCAGCGATTCGCCGCCGATGTGCTGATGCAGCGAGTGCGGCGCACCGGCCTCCATGCGGGTGAGCGCGTCGCGAAGGCGTGTTCGCTCCGCCGACTTCGGGGCGTAGGTGTGGACCGCCTCGTTGCGTGGCGGCGGGACTGTCGATGGCATGCACATCGATTGTCTCGCAGCAGTGGACGCCCCGTCGCCAATGCGAGATGCGTGTACAGTGATCTGAGATGGAACCGATCCCGCTGCGCCCCGTCCACCAGCGTCTCCTCCCCGACGGCGTGGACCGGAGGCCGCCATGGCTCACCGTCAAGCTGCCGATGGGCGAGGGCTACACACGGCTGAAGACGGTGATGCGCGGGCTCGAGCTCAACACGGTGTGCGAGGAGGCGCGCTGCCCCAACATCGCCGAGTGCTGGGGACACGGCACCGCCACGTTCATGATCCTCGGCGACGTCTGCACGAGAGCCTGCGCGTTCTGCGCGGTGACCAGCGGCAAGCGGGGTGGCGACGTCGACTGGGACGAACCTCGTCGCGTCGGCGAAGCCGTGGCGAAGCTCGGCCTCGGTCACGCGGTCGTCACCTCGGTCGACCGCGATGATCTGCCAGACGGCGGTGCCGCCGTCTTCGCAGCGACCATCCGCGAAATCCGCAGCAGGTCGCCGGGAACGACCGTGGAAGTGCTGACCCCTGACTTTCAGGGAAATCGCGAGTCGCTGCGCACCGTGATGCGCGAGGTCCCGGAGATCTTCAACCACAATGTCGAAACGGTTGGCCGGCTGTATCGCCGCGTGCGCCCCAAGGCGGACCTTGCCCAGAGCCTCGGTCTGCTGCGGGACGCGAAGGAAATGGGGCCCCGCAGCCGCACCAAGAGCGGCCTCATGGTGGGGCTCGGCGAGACGATGGACGAGGTGAAGGCGCTGCTCGGCGAGATGCGCGCGCACGACGTCGAGATCGTGACCATCGGTCAGTACCTGCGGCCGTCGCTGAAGCATCACCCGCTCATCCGGTTCTGGCATCCGGATGAGTTCGCAGAGCTCAGACGGCACGGGCTCTCACTCGGGTTTGCGCACGTCGAGTCCGGTCCGCTCGTGCGATCCAGCTATCACGCGCATGAACAGGCGGTCGCAGCGCAGGCGGTATGAACGCAGCGTTGCGCTGGGTGTGGCTCGGTACTGTGCCGTATCGCGACGCGTGGTCGCTGCAACAGCGGTTGGCAGCTGCGCGCCGCGGCGGTGCGATCGACGACGTCGTCCTGCTGCTCGAACATCCGCCCGTCTACACGGTGGGCCGCAACAGCGACGCGCGCCATCTCGGGGAGGGCGCGGACTCGCTGATTGCCGCCGGCGCTGAATGCCTCGACGTGGACCGCGGCGGCTCGGTGACCTTCCACGGGCCCGGTCAACTGGTGGCGTACCCGATCGTTCGGCTCGCCGAGGTGTTTCCCATCCATGGACATTCGGCGCATGGCGATGTGCATCGATACCTGCGCGCGCTCGAGCACGCGCTGATAGCCACCGCGTCCGCGTTTGGGGTCCGTGCACAGCGCCGACCGCCATACACCGGCGTTTGGTCGGGTAATCGCAAGCTTGCCGCCATCGGCGTCAAGCTGGCTGGGGGGGTGACCACGCACGGCCTGGCCATCAACATCCGCAACGATCTGACCTGGTTCGACCGCATAGTTCCGTGTGGGATCGAGGGCGCGGGGGTCGCGTCGCTGCAGGCGCTCGGCGCGCGATCGCTCACACCGGAAACGGTGGCGCCGTTGCTGGCCATGCGACTTGCTGCAGCATTCAACGAACAGCTGTTCGAAGCTGATGGCGTCACGACCGCGTTGGTGACGAGCCATCTCGACGCGACAGTCGCGGCGTAATCGGCAAATTTGGCCTAAACCCCTAGCCAGATCGCGCCGCGGTCGCTTAGTATCCCCCACGAGCGTCCATCCGTTCGGTCCGCCTTCATCACGTCATCCCCCCGAACCCGGTGGACGGCTCCAGGGAGCACCCATGGCCACCTTCGTCCGGAATCGCGTCCTCCACCAACTGACCTGGGCCCCAGAGGATGAGGCAGAGCGCTGCGGGCGCCGCGAGGCGTTATGCGAGCTCGACGGCCTCCTCGCACAACTCGAGCAGGTCAACCTGCATGGTGGGGTCATCCCGACTCGTGTGCTCGTGGCGCTGCGCCGCAAAGGCGTCATCTTCCGGCCTCGCGCCGGGGCTGCCGAGCTGATCGAGGCGATCTTCGCCATCCAGGAGCAGTTCATGCGGCAGCCGGACGGAGTCCGGCCGTCTGAACCCTTGACGCTCGACCTGCGCGGACGTCTCGCCTCCTAGCCGGCAACACCTCCGACCGCGCCGGCGGGCGGCTAGTGTCTGCGCCCATGGACGCAGAGGCTGCCAAGCGAGCCGCCGGTGAGGCCGCGGCTGCGCTGGTGGAGACCGGGATGGTCGTCGGTCTCGGCACCGGCTCCACCGCCTACTGGTTCACGGTGGCCCTCGGGAGCCGTGTGCGGGACGGGCTGCGCTTTCGAGGGGTCGCTACGTCCGTGCAGACCGAAGCGCTCGCCGCCGGCTACGGCATCGAGATCGTCGAGATCGATCGCAGCGGGCTCGACCTGGCCGTCGACGGCGCAGACTGCGTCGACAGCGATCTGCGCTTGATCAAAGGGAGGGGAGGGGCGCTGGTGCGCGAGAAGATCGTCGCCGCCGCCGCGCGCCAGTTCGTGGTGGTTGTCGACTGGACGAAGCTGAGCGATGTGCTCGGCGGCGTCGTCCCCGTCGAGGTCGTGCCGTTCGGTGTCCAGCACACGCTCGCACTGCTCGACGCGACCGGAGCAGTTCACGCGGTGCGCCATGACGCCGCCGGCGAACCGGTCCGCTCCGACAACGGCAACCTGATCGCCGACGGCAAGCACGCGGTGATCGACGACCCGGAGGGATTGGCCGCCCGCCTGGACGCGATCCCCGGCGCGGTCGGCCACGGCCTGTTTCTGGGCATGGCCGACCTGGTGCTCGTGGGACGCGACGACGGCGCCGTCGAGCGGCTCACGCCGCGCGGCTAGAGTTGAGGCTCGCGGGCGGATAGCTCAGCCGGTCAGAGCACCTCGCTTACACCGAGGGGGCCGCAGGTTCGAGTCCTGCTCCGCCCACGCCCGGCTACAGTCGCCGTCGCGTTTACTGGACGGTCGTGGCGTTCGACGTCCGGCTGAAGCCCTCGCCGTTGACGGTGATCGTCTGGGAGCCCTGCAGATAGAACGTGTACTGAAACGAAACGGTCCCCGCCGACAGTGTGACGCTCGTCGGGTTGGCCGGGTCTGTGCGTGCAACTGAGTCGGTGCTCGTCACGCTCAGAGTTGAGCTGTCAGCGGTCGCCAGGTTGCCCCACTTGTCCAATGCCGAGGCCGTCGCCGTGACCGCCGAGCCCGCGGTTGACGACGCCGGCAGCATGGCGGCCAGTTTCGTCGTCGCTCCCGGACTGACGGTCAGCGTGGGCGACGTTCCCGAGAGCCCGTTCTGACTGACCGTCAGCGCGACTGTCTCCGCGTTGTAGAGGGTGACGGAGGCGCTGCCGACGCCTTTGGTGAACGTGATCGATGTCGGGAACTTGGGTACGGTGCCGTTGGGCGAATTGTGCGGTCCCGACCACGTCAGCGCCTGACTTCCGGTGTTGGCGGTGATGGTGTTGCCGAAGGCATCGATATCGGTGATCGTTTCCTTGAACGTGGCTCCTGCGATCGGTGCTGTGGCCGGGTTGGTCAACGCAAAGCCCGACCACGTTGCCGGGCTCACCGAGAAGGGCGACGACGAGCCTGTGAGCCCTGTGCCGCCGTCGGTGACGTCCGTGACCGAGAGGGTGGTGCCGCTCTTCGCGTTGTACAGCGTGATCGATCCCGACGCCACACCTGAGGTGAACGTCAGCGGGTTCGACGGATACACCGGCGCATGCTGCTGGTCAGGCGAGTTGCTCGGACCCGACCAGTTGAGCGTCTTGGCGCCCGCGTATCCGGTGATCGTGTTGCCGTAGGTGTCAGCAGCAGTGATCGTCTCGTTGAAGGTGGCCCCTGCAGTCTGCGTCGCCGGCGTGGTGAGCGAGAGTTGCCCCGCGCTCGAGGCGCTGACGGTGATCGGGGAGGCTCCCTTGATCACGCCGTCGGTGACTGACAGCTTGGTGGTCTGGGCGTCGAACAGCGTGACCGAGACGCTGGCGGACGCGTTTGTGAACGTCACCGGATTCGACGGGTACACAGGCGCAGTCCTGTTCGGCGAACTGCTGGGCCCCGACCAGCTCAGCGTCTTGTCGCCGGCATAGGTGACTGCGTTGCCGTAGTTGTCGGTCGCCCTCAGCGACACTTGGAACGAAGTCCCCGCGAGGGCCTGCGCCGGGGCGGTCATCGCAAATTTGGTGGGCGTCCCTGCCGCGACGCTGATCCCGAGGCTGGTGCCACTGATGTAATCCTGCGTCACGCTCACCGGGGTGGTCTGCGCGTCGACAAGGGTCACTGCAACCTGGGCGACCCCGTTGCTGAAGGTGACTGGATTGGCCGGGTACTTCGGCGACGCGCCGCTCGGCGATTTGCTCGGCCCTGACCAGATCAGCGTCTGGCTCCCCGAATAGCTTGTCGCGGCGTTGTTGTCGAGGTCCTGCGCCGTGATCGTCTCGGTGAATGACGTGCCGGCCGTCAGCGTCGACGGGGTGCTCAACGCGAAGTGGAGTGCCGACGGTGACTGCGTGCAGCTCCACGGATACGTTTGGCAGGCGGTGCTTTCCGCAGATTCGGGCTGGTACGCGCAGTGCGAGCCGGCGCCCCCGGTCAGGTGATCGTCCGCATCCGTATCCCCGTCGCAGCTTCCCGATCCGAGACCGAAGTTGTGGAAGACGATGGGGTCGCCGGCGGTCGCCGCGTACACGCTACCGGTGGGCATCACAGCCACGGTTCCGTCTGGATACGCGTTGAGCGTGTTCGCCACCACGTTGCCGCTTGAGTCGGTCGCGAACGTCGCATACTCGGCGCGGCAGGCGCTCCCTCCGTTGCATGCGGCGAAACCCAGGGGATTGCCGCTGTTGGCCGGGGGCAGAGCGGTTTCGCGAATCGAGAAGGTGTCACTGTCCGGAAGCCCGGTGATCTGAACGCACCCGTACGTGGCGCTGGCGCAATTGCCTCGCTGGGCAGGACATGCACCTCCGACGAGGTGCAAAGACGTGGCCGGTGTGTTCACGCTCATGTCCACGGACTGCGAGCTGTCGGTGATGTCGTACTGCGAACCGCCGAGGGTGTGGTTGCACGAGTCGAGCGTCTGGATCCAAATCGATGCAGTGTCGCTCGCGTGAGCCGGCGCGGTGTTCACGCCGATAGCGAAAAGCACCACCAGGCACACTCCGACACGCGCCGCCCACCGCGACTTCAACAACGCCCGCCCCTGTTCACGATGACCCCCCTTTCTCCACTGACGCGACGTGGACAATGCCTATTGAGTCACGCCAACCTGTGGTGCCATCCTACACCAAGCGCGCCGGTCGATATGGACTACGGCGACGGTGATGGTGGGGCGGTTCCGTCGCCGAAGGGCCACGGCTGCTGCGTTGCCGGTCCCATGGGCACAGAGTCGTCGGCTGTCAGCGCTGCGCACTGCGGCTGAACCGCTCCAGGACTGTACGGATTGGGGTTCGCCGTCGATCCGAACCCGAGCGCGGTCGCGGCCGCAGTTTGCGTGCAGTACACGTGATCGCCATATTGCACGCTGACATTGAAGAATGCATTGTCATTTCCCGGCTGGCTGTAAGTGATCCAGGGGTACTCGCTGGCGGGCGCGATGAGATACCCCAGCTGATCATTGGCGAGCCCGAATGTGAATGCAGCCTGAACACCGCTCAGTTCCTTCTGCACTCCGAACCGAATGTCGGGGTATGCCTCGCCGGGCGCCGCCGTGAGCAGCACATTGCCGACTCGATGCGCCGACGCGAACGTGCCCAGGACATTGCCGCTCATCCACGGCGCGGTGCTTGCTCGGTAGGCGCCGAAACCGCGCGCGGGGATCTCGCCCGTGTAGCTCACGCCCAGCAGCGCCGGATTGGTGACCACCTCGCGGGTGAAGACCTCCTGGCTCGTCACCGGCGTGCCCTGCACCGCGACCGCGGTCGCGACCGCGTGCAGCACCCATGGCGTGAACAAACGAGTCCACGTGTCGAGCTTGTCGACGTTTCAGCTCGGATGTTGGGGCTGATCACACTTCGCGTCGCTGTTGGGTCGAGGCGGCTGTGTCCGTCCCACATCGGCGACCATCGTCACGGCGACCGGCTCGTGCAGCGTTGCCTCCGTGGCCTGCGCGACCCGGCCCGGCCAATCCGCGGAGTAGCCGAGATTGCCTCCGTCCATCACGGTGGCATGAGCCGCGTAATTGATGAGCGTTCCAAGCTGCCTACCGCCGATGCCGACGGCCTGCAGCACGCGCAGCTGGGTGTCGACTAGATCGTCGCGATACCCGGTGCCGACGGGCGCGGACGGGCTCGGTCCGGTGTCCGCCGAGAACTGGCTGTGATCGAAGTATTCACCCGGGGTCGCCGTCCCGGGGACGTACTGACCTGTGGTCGGGTCGGGCACGACCGGGACGTCGGTGCCGACGCGCAGCTGGGCGGGAACGCGAGTCCGGAAGGCGGTGTCCAGGGCTTTGACGGCCTGGTCGCGCACGAGCTGCAGATAGCTGACCGGGACGCCTCCCCAGAGGCCGATCAGGTCGGGCCCCGCGTGACTGTGATCCGTGTCGATCACGATGGACTCGATCGGTACGCCCGTGTCCTGAGAGACCTGCTGCCGGATGTCGTAAAGCCCGAACGGACCCTGCTTGTACGCGGCGAACATGCCTTGGTTCTCGATCGCGGCCAGCAGCAGGGTCTGCCCGTGCGTGTTGCTGACCGCCACGGCGCGCGCGTAGATGTGCTCGACGGCCCCGCTGCCGTCGACCAGCGGACCCGTCGCCACCCGCGTGGGTCCGAGCCCGTAGCCGCCGAGGTGGAAGTTCGCGTTCAGGTCGCATGGGACTGCGGGGTCGGGCGAGGGGCATGGCCGGGGGTCGACGACTTCCTTGTCGAAGCCGACCAGCCAGGGATGCTGCCGGGACGGGGCCGCCTGGACGGTGGCGGACATCTGCTCGTAGACCGCCGAGGCGCGTGCAAGCGACTGGGTTGCCGCCTGGTCGGTGCTGGCCTGAGACCGCCCCACGATCGCCCATGTGGCAACGGGGAGACTGACCGCGACCGCCACGGTGAGCGCGATCGTCAGTGCTCGACGCGATTGGAAAGTCCCAGGCAAATCGCTCTCCTTCCTGAGTACGGGGGGGGCGCGACAACGCTACCGCATGGACGAGCGGGCCGGCAACGCGGCGAGAGCCTCGATGAGCCGGATGTCTTGCAGTTCTGTCAACGCAACCGCGTCATTTGTACATCCGCGTACCCAGGTGGTACCGTCGCCCACCGCCAACAAACTCGGACCGGCACTCGCTGGTCGCGCGGTGATCAGAGATGGCCGGATCCTCATGGAGAGGTGGTCATATGAGGCACCTGAGGCCCTGGCTCTCGGCGGTGGCGGTGATCGGCGCTGCGGCGGCGCCATTCGCATTCGGAAGCAGCGGCTCGGCGCTGGTCACGACCCCAACTGCGACCACCGCGAGCAAGCACTTCGCACTCAACTGCCGAGAGAGCAGCCTGTGCACGGAGGTGGCCGACTACAAACAGGTCTTCGGCAACTACTACGTCGGGCACGACGAGCCCTCGACCCTCTTCTATTCCAACACGCCGGGGTCGGGAAACCACATGCGGTACAACCTCACGCTACCGACCGAGCCGACGTCCACCAATCCAAGCGCGGTGGGAAAGTCGTACACCTTCGAGCTGAACGGCGCCATCTGGTTCGGCTTGGCGATGTGCGACACGCAGTCGTATCCCGAGCAGCTCACCACGTGTCCGCCGGACAGCGACGCCAACATCGTTGATCCCGCCGTCTCCCCGAAGCACGTGGGTGAGGCATATATGGAGATGCAGTTCTACCCGCCGGGCTGGGTGCCGTGGCCGACGTGGGCGGTCGCCGTCGGTGCAAGTGCGTGCGACCCGACCAGGTGGTGTGCCGCACTCAACATCGACAGCCTGTCGTTGAACCCGGTCACCGGCCAGCTGAACAACTCGACATGCCTGTCCAAAGTGGGTGAGGAGTACGTGAACTTCGCGTTCATAACGCTGAACGGCGCGTCTCAGGCACCTGCGAACCCCCTCAACGCGACGCTGAGCACCTACACGCCGAGTTCAAAGGACCTGTTCATGAAGTCCGGCGACCAGCTGCAGGTAGCGCTGGGAGACACCTCAAACGGCCTCAAGGTTTCCATCAACGACCTCACCTCGAACCAGACCGGGTCGATGACCGCCAGCTCTGCCAACGGTTTCGCGCAGGTCAAGTTCGATCCCAGCGGGTCGTCGTGCACGGCGATCCCGTACAACTTCCACCCGATGTACAGCACGTCATCGCCGCAGACGCGCGTCACCTGGGCGGCGCACACGTACAACGCCGCCTATGACGCCGAGATCGGGCACTTCCAGTTCTGCAAGGGGCCCTACGCAATTCCCAGCACACCCTTCGGCATCGATTCGCTCGGCAATCCGACGATCTGCCCTGGCGACGATCAGGAGGAACAAGGCGCCTCGGTCGAGTCCAACGACAGCGATGACA
>Ga0307471_100002369_pt1 | contig 10826 bp, 9 predicted proteins | sample atmos_gasesAM3C__2_FD_204566 | JGI IMG/M metagenome (GOLD analysis project Ga0307471, IMG submission 204566) | Hardwood forest soil microbial communities from Morgan-Monroe State Forest, Indiana, United States - atmos_gasesAM3C_515 | ecosystem: Environmental > Terrestrial > Soil > Temperate... | reverse complement strand
AAAGTGAAGGAGAGGGTACAGCGCCTTGCTGGTGTTCTCGGACGAAAGGGCACTGGTGGATTCAATGACGATGAATCCCAGCCAAACCAGGGCTGGAACCCATGCCTTCCAGATACTCGGAGTGATTCTACTGGGGCCGCTCAAGAGGACTGACACCTGAATCTCGAGCCCTGACCGACCAATGTCCTACTCGAGCGCATAATTCGGCGCCTCACGGGTGATGATGACGTCGTGCACATGACTCTCGCGCAAGCCGGCTCCGCTGATGCGCACAAAGCGCGTTTTCTGCTGCAGTTCGGCGATCGTGGCGCAACCGCAATAGCCCATGCCTGACCTCAGGCCGCCCACCATCTGATGCACGATCATCGCGACTGAACCGCGGTAGGGCACGCGGCCCTCAATCCCCTCGGGAACGAGCTTCGCAAGCCGGTTGCCATCCCCATCGGCGAGGCTGGGCATCGCAGAAGAAGCCTCGTCGGTGTTCTGGAAATAGCGCTCGCTCGACCCCTGCGCCATGGCGCCCAGCGATCCCATGCCACGATAGGACTTGAAGGTGCGGCCTTGATAGAGGATCAGTTCGCCGGGGCTCTCGTCGGTCCCGGCGAAGAGAGAGCCGATCATAACGGCGCTGGCGCCCGCTGCGAGCGCCTTGGTGATGTCGCCGGAGTACTTAATGCCGCCGTCGGCGATGATGGGAACTTGCGCATCTTTGGTAGCGCGGAACGCCTCCGCGATCGCCGTAATCTGGGGCACGCCCGCGCCGGTGACGACGCGGGTCGTGCAAATAGAGCCCGGTCCGATCCCGACCTTGATGCCGTCGGCTCCAGCTTTCGCGAGTTCGCAAGCCCCGTCGAAGGTGGCGACGTTCCCCGCAAGCAGATCAATTTCAGGGAGTTTGGCTTTCACCGATTGGATCGCCTCGAGAACGCGAGTGGAGTGGCCGTGCGCGCTGTCGATGGCCACGACGTCCACCTTCGCTTTGGCCAATTCCTGCGCGCGCTCCAGGAAGTCGCCGGTGGCGCCGAGGGCCGCACCTACACGCAAGCGGCCGTGCGAATCCTTGGCGGCGTTCGGGTATTTCAGCTTTTTCTGAATGTCTTTAACGGTGATGAGGCCCTTCAGATTGTACTTGTCGTCGACAACCAGGAGCTTCTCGACGCGATGCTCGTGGAGAATCTTTTCGGCCTCCTCGAGCGTGGTACCGACCGGCACCGTGATCAAGTGATCCTTGGTCATCACATTCCGGATGGGAACGTCGAAGCGGGTTTCAAAGCGGAGGTCACGGTTAGTGAGGATGCCCACCAGGCGCCCGTCTTTCTGCGTGATCGGGACGCCAGAAATCTTGTACTTACGCATGACTTCGAGGGCGTCGGAGACCTTGGCATCGGGCGACATGGTGACGGGGTCGACGATCATGCCGCTCTCGGAACGCTTGACCTTGTCCACCTCGTTGGCCTGCTGCTCAATGGTCAGATTGCGGTGAATAATGCCGATCCCGCCTTGCTGCGCGATGGCGATTGCCATCTGCGATTGTGTAACCGTGTCCATGGCCGCACTGACGATGGGAATATTGAGTTGAATATTGCGGGTGAGTTGTGTTTGCGTGCTGGCCATCGCCGGAACCACGTCGGAGCGGCAGGGCAGCAGCAACACGTCATCGAAGGTGAGTGCCTCGGGAACGGGAAAATGGATCATAGATGTATTCCGAGCTCAGGATATCTCTCTATTGTAGGGAGAAGGAGCGCGCACTGGCAAATGGAGGGGATCACGAGGCGCGCCACGACAACTGGATCGCAACAATTGCGCCTTTCACGAAACGGGACGCTGTTGTGGGCAGTTGCGACTTCCTCGGTCCGATGTTCTCTCAGGCATTTCTGGGAGTACCTCAACCGTCAACCGTTTGATGAATCGCTTCTCGGGAATTGCCGCCCTGTTCCTAGAAGGATGGATGGGAGAAGGTACGTTCGCATGAACGATGCCGTGGAGGCTGAAGCTCGCGCCTCAAAGACCGAACCCGAGGCACGGCGGAAACCCTACCCAAAGCCGGAATTCCATTTCGAACGGGTTTTTGAAACGATGGCCCTAGCCTGCGGAAAAGTAAGCCCGACACAAAAGCACTGTCGGTTTATACCAATCCTACCGCCGGGGTGAGTGCATGGAGAGTTCCCATTGACGGCGGACCCGGCACCAAACTGATCGAGAATATTGATCGGCCCCGGATCGCGATTTCGCCCAATGGGCAGATGGTCGCAGTGCACTTGTGGGGGAAGACCGGCACCAGCCCGTCTGTCTTGGCGGCCATCCCCGCACAGGGCGGCGAGCCGCTCTACCATTTCGATGCTCCGCCGGGAATGTTCGGGCTCACGTGGTCGCCCGACAGCAAGGCGTTTCATTACGTTTTGACACGCGAAGGCATCAGCAATCTTTGGGAGCAGCCGCTGAGTGGTGGACCTCCTAAGCAGCTTACGCACTTCAAGACGGAGCAAATTTTGGATTTCGCCTGGTCGTCGGATGGCAAGGAACTGGTGTTGGCTCGCGGGAACCCCAACAGCAACGTGGTGCTGATCTCGAATTTCCAGTAGCCTTCGGCTCACACAACCTGTGCCAGTAAGGCAAGCAACTTCTCGAGGGCAGCTCAAATTGGCGCTCGAGGAGCAGCCTCGCTAGGGCTCGACAAAAGGGCGGGACGCCACGTTCCCCTCGGTTTGTCTTTTGGGCCTGACCAGCGTATATTCAAGAGTTGGAAACTGTTGTGTAGTACCAGCATTTGGCGAAGCACACCAGTGGGCGCAAGCCCACTTTTTAGTTTGGGGCCAAATGCAGGCCGGCAGGTTTCCTGTAAGTTATTGGATTCATGGCATTTGACGAAGAGCTGGTGCGCGGAATCGCCGACCGTGTGGCGGCCTCAAGCGGGCTGGAGATCGTCGAGATCGAGTTCCGCGGGGGTGGCAAGAGCCGCATGCTCCGGGTCTTCCTCGATAAGCCCGGCGGTGTGACGCATGAAGACTGTGCACTTTTCAGCCGTGAATTTGGAACGATTTTGGACGTCGAAGACGCGGTGCCCGGCGGAACTTACGTTTTGGAAGTTTCGTCGCCGGGACTCGATCGCAAGCTGAATCGGCCCGCGGACTACGAACGCTTCGCCGGTAGCAAAGTGAAATTGATGACGCGGGAACCGGTGAACGGCAATCGTCATTTTGAAGGGCGTTTGGAAAGTTTTCGCGACGGGCGTCTGACGCTGGATATGAGCGAGGCACGCGGAAAACGGCGCCCGGCAGCAGGCACGCCGCAGAAGCTCGAGATTGATCTGGCAAATGTAGAGAAGGCGAATCTGGTGCCAGAGATTTAGAAGAGCAAAGTTTCAGGGGTTCAGGGTTTCAAAGATTCGCTGCCAGAGGCAGCGGCCAGCAAGGACCGAATACGCTGGAACATGGAATCGGGAGATTTGGGGTTTCAGCATTGAAACCTTGAAACTTCAAAACCTGCAGTACGCTTTCATTTTCGTCTCGGAATTTCATATGGCAAGTGAGCTCTATAACACGATCGACGCGCTGAGCCGGGAAAAAGGCATTGATCCGCAAATTGTGGTGAGCGCGGTGGAGGACGCGATCGTGGTCGCCACCCGCAAATACTACAAGACGCAGGAAAATCTGCGCGCGCAACTGGATAAGGAATCCGGCAAGATCCGCGCGTTTGCGGTGAAGACCGTCGTAGAGACACCCGAGCAGGTGGAAGATCCGGTCCTGCAGGTGACGCTGGAGGACGCGCGCAAGCTCGATCCCAACGTTGAGATCGGCGGAGAGTTGCAGATCCCCAAGGCCACCGAAGGCATCCTGGGACGGATCGCCGCGCAGCTCGCCAAGCAGGTGATCTTTCAGAAGGTTCGCGAAGCCGAGCGCGACACGGTTTACAACGAATACATTTCGCGCGTGGGCGAGATCGTGAACGCGACCGTCAAGCGGGTCGAGGGTCCGGACGTGATCTTCGACATTGGCAAGGCGGAGTCGCGCATGCCTCGCAAAGAGCAATCGCGGCTGGAGTCGTTTGCGATCGGAGAGCGGGTACGGGTGGTGATCTCCCGCGTGGAGAAAGCCTCGAAGGGGCCGCAGGTCGTGGTTTCGCGTGCGGCGCCGGAGTTGGTACAGAACCTGTTCCAGACGGAAGTTCCGGAAATTTACGATGGCACAGTGGTGATTCGGGCGATCGCCCGCGAGGCTGGCGAGCGCACCAAGATCGCCGTGATGTCGAAGGATAAAGACGTGGACGCAGTAGGCGCATGCGTCGGCATGAAGGGCATGCGCGTGCAGTCCATCATTCGCGAACTGCGCGGTGAAAAGATCGACATCATCGAATACCACGAAGATCCGGTGACCTTTGCTGAAAAAGCGCTGCAGCCTGCCAAGGTGAGCCGCGTGACCGTGGTCGACGCGGGTGAGAAGCACCTCGAAGTCGTCGTCGATGATACCCAGCTTTCCCTCGCCATTGGGAAGAAGGGGCAGAACGTCCGCCTGGCGGCCAAGCTGCTGGGTTGGAAGATCGACATCAAGAGCGAAGAAGAGAAGCGGCAGGAGGTCGAGCAGCAGATGTCGGCGCTGGTCTCGCAGACGGCGACTCCGCTCGAGAACGTGCCGGGGCTGGGCGAGGGCTTGATCGAGAAGTTGGCTGCTGCTGGCATCACGACCGTCGAGGCCTTGGCCGACATGACTCCTGAGCAACTTGAAGCGATCGAAGGGATTGGCCCCAAAACGGTGGAAAAAATCAGCGTGGCGGTCAATAATTACTTCTCGAGCCTGGAAGGTGGAGAGGGCGCGGTCCCGGTCGCCGAGGGTGAGTCTGGGGAAGTGCCCGCGGAAGAAGTGGTGGGCGAAGCGCCGGCTGAAGGGGCGCCGGTCGAAGGCGGGATTGAGGAAGTAGCAGCCGCGGCCGAAGAGGCGGAGGCCGGTTCCGTCGAGGAAGTGGCCGCGCAGACCGAGGGCGGGGAGGAAGACACCTCCGCCAAACCAAAAGAATGATCGGGATTTTCCGCGCTCGTTGCCCAGGCGGCGAGGCGGCGTGCAACGCTGACTCCGTGAGGATGCTATGAAGACTTAAGGAGCGGTGCGGGGCAAAGAAGGGGCGGATGAGTAAGATTCGAATCAACGATCTGGCCAGGGAGCTGGAAGTCAAAAGCAAAGCGATTCTCGATGTCCTGGTCGAAGTCGGCGTCACCGAGAAGAAGACGCATTCCAGTTCGGTCGAAGAGCACGAAGCAGAAAAGGTGCGGGCTCACTTCCGCGCTGCTGCTGAGGCACAATCCGCGCCGGCCCGGTCTGCGCGTTCCGGGCGCGAGGCCGACGAAATCAAGACCAAGATCGATCTCTCCCACATCTCCAAGCCTGGCGATGTGCTGAAGCTGATTACGAAACAACAGCAGACTGCTGCAACCCCGGCGCCTCCACAAGCCCGCCCGGCGGCTTCGCCAGTCGAGACTAAGCCGGCGGCTCCGCCTGCAGCGTCTGCTGCGGCTGCGCCTCCCGCACCCAAGCCGGCTACGCCTGCGCCGCCGGCACCCCGGTTCATTACACCGCAAAGCGTCGCCCGTCCCGCAGTAAAGCCGCCTGCTGCGGCGACTCCACCGGCTCCGCCAGTGGTGAAACCGGCTGCTCCGACGGCGGCACCTGGCGCGTCAGCGTCGTCCGTGCTAACGCCGGCAAGTCCCGCGGTTCCGCCGCCGGTCGGCTCCCCAGCAGAATCCACAGTACACGCTTCAACGCCACCCGTTGCACCATCGGCTCCGCCGTCCGCGCCCGTGTCGGCTGCGCCCGCGAAGCCGACTGCTCCTGCAGCGGCGCCGCCGCGCATGATCGTTCCGCAAACCGGGCCACGTCCGGTTTATAAAGCCCCGCCGCCCAAGCCGGTGCAACCGGGTGTGCCGATCGCGTCGCGCCCCGCTCCCGGTCGTCCAGTGCCCGGCCAGCCAATTTTTCAACGTCCGCGTCCGGCCATGCCGGGAGCGCCGCGTCCGCCGCTACGGCCGGGCGAGCGTCGTCCGATGCACCCAACCCGACAGTCGCCCACGGGCGCTCGTCCGCTTGGAGTGGGTCCAGGCGCGCCCATGGCGCCTCCCGGACCATCCCGCCCCGGAAGCCGTCCGGGTGGACCGTCGCGTCGCCCGGGCCAACGTTACGTGCCACGAGGTGTGAAGGAAGGCCCGATGAAGGGCTACGTTCCGCCGCCGAGGCTCTCGCTCTCCAATGAGCCGCAGCCGATTACGCGGAATATCACCATCACCGAAGGCATCAGCGTGAAGGATCTGGCGGAGAAGCTGGATATTCGTGCGAAAGATCTGATCGCTCGGCTGCTTTCCCGCGGCGTCTTTGCGACCATCAATCAGACGCTGGATGCGGAATTAGCCAGTGAGATGGCGCGCTTCTTTGGAGCCGACACCAACGTGATCAGCTTCGAGGAGCAGGCGCAGAAGGAAATCGCCGACGCAGCTGGCACAGGGGAAGAAGGTGCTGTCGAAGCCGTGCCCCGGCCTCCCGTGGTGACGATCATGGGTCATGTCGATCACGGCAAGACCACGCTGCTCGATTCCATCCGCTCGACCACCGTCGCGGAAGGTGAAGCGGGCGGAATCACGCAGCACATTGGGGCTTACAAAGTTCGCGTCATGGACACGGAATCTCCTGCCTATGGCCGCGAGATTGTGTTCCTCGATACGCCGGGTCACGAAGCCTTCACGCGCATGCGCGCCCGCGGCGCCAAGTCCACCGACATCGTGGTGCTGGTCGTGGCCGCCGATGACGGCGTGATGCCGCAGACCTTGGAGGCGATCGATCACGCGCACGCGGCCGAAGTGCCGATCATCGTCGCGGTCAACAAGATCGACAAGCCGGAAGCCATGCCCGACCGGGTGAAGAAGCAGCTGGCCGATCGCGGCCTGATGCCTGAAGACTGGGGTGGCACGACCGTGTTCGTGGACGTCTCAGCGAAGAAAAGGACGAACCTCAACCTCCTGATGGAGATGATCTGCCTGGTCGCGGATCTGCAGGAACTGCGCGCCAACCCGACACGCTCGGCGAGTGGCGTGGTGCTCGAAGCGAAGCTGGATCGTGGACGCGGTCCGGTGGCCACAGTTCTCGTACAAGATGGGACCCTGCGCACCAGCGACAACTTTGTGGTGGGCAACGTCTATGGCAAAGTCCGCGCCATGTTCGATGATCGCGGGGCGCAGTTGGAAGAGGCGCCGCCTTCCACGCCGGTTGAGATCCTCGGTATGGAAGGGCTGCCTCAGGCCGGAGACCAGTTTGTGGTCGTCGCCGATCGCGACAAGGCCCGCGGAATTTCCGAATACCGCGAACAAAAGGCTCGTGAAGCGCAGCTGGCAAAGAGTTCGCGCGTGTCGCTCGAAGGTCTGGCAGAGCAACTCAAGACGGCCGGCACGAAGGAACTTAACATCATCCTGAAGGGTGACGTGGGTGGCTCGGTCGAAGTGCTGACCGACCTGCTCGCGAAACTTTCCAATGAAAAGGTGCGGCTCAAGGTGTTGCGCGCCGGAGTGGGCGCCATCACCGAGTCCGACGTGCTGCTGGCTTCGGCGTCCAACGCGATCATCATCGGGTTCAATGTCCGGCCGGAACGCAAGGCCCAGGAACTGGCCGATCAGGACAAGGTGGACATCCGCCTGCATTCGATCATTTACGAGTTGCAGGACGAAATCAAGCGCGCCATGACCGGCCTGCTCGAGCCCACCATCAAGGAGACGTACCAGGGCCGCGCCGATGTGAAAGACACGTTCCGGATTCCCAAGGTCGGCACGATTGCGGGCTGCCAGGTTACGGATGGCTTGATCAAACGCGATTCCGAAGTTCGCCTGTTGCGGGACAACGTGGTGGTGTTCAAGGGCAAGATCGCTTCGCTCAAACGTTTCAAGGATGATGCCAGCGAAGTGCGCAATGGCATGGAGTGCGGCATCGCGATCGCCAACTACGCCGACATCAAGGTGGGCGACGTGATCGAGGCCTTTGTGACGGAGCGGATCGCCGCGGAAGTGATTGCGTAGCACAGCTGTTGGCTGTTAGTCGTTGGTCATTTGGCGAATCCGGGTTTGCTGACACCAATGGCCAATGACCAACGACCGATGATCGCTTTTCTCACACTCGAGCTCAGCATCGAAGCTGCCCAGTCGCTCAAAGATAAACGGCAGGTCGTGCGCAGCATTAAGGATCGTCTGCGCGTGCGTTTCAACGTGGCCGTGGCAGAGCTGGATGCCAGCGGGATCTGGAATCGGGCCACGATCGGGGTCGTCGGCGTTTCTGACTCGCGCGACTATCTGGACGGGCTGATGAAAAATGTAGAGCGGCTGGCGGCTCGCATCGCAAACAATGGTGGTGCGGACGTCACAGACGCGTTTGTGGAATTCTTTTAGAATTTGTCCTTGGACTGTCCCTGCCACATCCCCCCGGGCAGCGCAATTTCTGATATTCTCGTCCGTTTTACTGTGAGGTGATTCAGTTGGAACGGCGCGGTCAAAAGTACCATCGGGAACGGCTGGGGGAAGCCCTGCGCGAGGAGATCGAAACCATTCTCGAGGGGGAACTCGGAGATCCGCGCATTGGACTGGCGAATGTGAGCGAGGTGCTTCTCGCTCCCGATTCGCGCTCCGCCCGCGTCATGGTCGTGGTCCAGGGAAACGATGCCGCGGCGGCCGCGACCATGGAAGGATTGCAGGCTGCTTGCGGGTACGTTCGACGGGAGCTGGCCGAGCGCCTGCATCTGCGCCGCCCGCCGGAGCTGATCTTTATCCAGGATCGATCGCAGCAGTACGAAGCGAGGATCGACGAGCTGTTGGGCCGCTCGAAAAAGAGAAGCCGGCCAGCTCGTCGAGCGTAGACCCATGTTGAGGGAAGTACTCGAACACATTCAAAGGCGGGAGCACTTCGTGCTGACGTCCCACGCCCGCCCCGACGGTGATGCGATCGGGTCCGCGCTGGCTTGCTGCGAGGTTCTTCGCCGCCTGGGCAAGGATGCCGACGTTGTGTTGCATGACCCCGTTCCGCGCATCTACCAGCCCCTGCCATTTGCCGACCGCGTGGTTCAGGCGGATCGCGTGAACGGCAACTACGAGGCAGCCATTATTCTGGAATGCGACAGCATCCAACGCACGCGCCTGGAGGGGCTTGAGAATCGCTTTCTGATCAGCATTGATCACCATCTTAGTGGCCGTCCGTTCGCAAACGTGAATTGGATCGATCCCAGCGCCACCGCCACGGCGGAACTGGTCTACCGACTGGCGCGCGAGGCGGGCGTGACGATTTCAGCGGAAATCGCAACCTGCCTTTACACCGCGCTGATGACCGACACTGGATCGTTCATGTTTCGGGGGACCAACGAACACACCTTCGCGCTCGCCCGTGAGTTGGTCCTGGCGGGCGCCGACCCCGCCCACTGCGCCCAGAATATCTATTTCGCTCATTCCACTGCCAAGATGCGGCTGCTGGGGGCGGCCCTGTCGAATCTTCACCGGGAAGGCCCGCTGGCGTGGATTTGGATCACACGCGAACAGATGGAACGCAGCCAGGCGAAGGAAGAAGACTGCGAAGGCATCGTGAACTACGCGCTCTCCATCGGGGACGTGGAAGTCGCGGCATTCTTCCGCGAAATGCCGGACGGACGTTACCGGGTGAGTCTGCGTAGCAAGGGCAAACTGAATGTCGCAGAGATTGCCGAACTCTTCGGCGGCGGCGGCCACGAGTGCGCCAGCGGTTGCTCGATGGACGGCCCCCTCGCGCTCGCCGTGGCTCGCATGCTGGAAAAGATCCGGCCAACTTCCGGGTAGAATAACTCCCTAGGAAATTCTCGATGTGGCGACAGTCTGCGTCCTTTCTGGGAGTGGACGCTGATCCGCATCTACGAGCCTTGCTGTGCCAGCAACTGTAGGAGTGACGATGCCGGTTTGCACGTTTCAGTTGGCCCGGGCCTGCCTGTGAACCAACGCACTCGCGAATGGCTGTTGCTCGCCGGCTTCTGCGTCTTCCTATTCTTCTACGGTCTTGGACAATTCGGCCTGCTGGGGGCGGATGAGCCGCGCTACGCGCAGGTTGCCCGCGAAATGCTGGAGCGCCACGACTGGATTACCCCGACCCTGGGCGGCAAGCCTTGGCTCGAAAAGCCAGTGTTGTACTACTGGCAGGCGATGGTCGCCTACAGCATTTTCGGGGTGCGCGACTGGGCCGCGCGCCTGCCGTCCGCGCTGGATGCATCGCTGATCGTGTTGGGTGTCTATTTCTTCCTGCGCAAGTTTCGACCCGGTTTTCAACTCGACGGCGCCTTGATGACGGCCTCAGCCGCAGGTCTCGTAGGATTTGCCCATTCCGCATCGACCGACATGCCGCTCGCCGCGATGTTCTCGCTGGCCATGCTGGCATGGTACGCGTGGCGGGAAACTTCCCAGAAAATTTATTTGGCGGGGTTCTACATTTTTCTGGCTCTGGCCGTGCTGGCTAAAGGCCCGGTAGCGACGGGTCTTGCGGGCATCGTGATTGTGCTTTTCGCGATTGCCGCAAAGGACGGCTGCATCGTTCTCAAGACCTTGTGGGTTCCCGGCCTGCTGTTATTTTTCCTGGTTGCGCTCCCGTGGTACGTAGCCATCGAGGGGCGTCATCCGGAATTCTTCCGCGTATTCATCCTCCAACATAACTTGGCTCGTTTTGCCAGCAACCTCTATCATCACGAGCAGCCCTTCTGGTTCTACCTGCCTGTGGGGGCGCTGGCGCTGGTTCCCTGGAGCGCGTTTGTGGGCGCGGCGACGGTTGAGGTCGTGCAAGCATGGTGGGCCGAACGCA
>Ga0307471_100002367_pt1 | contig 10829 bp, 7 predicted proteins | sample atmos_gasesAM3C__2_FD_204566 | JGI IMG/M metagenome (GOLD analysis project Ga0307471, IMG submission 204566) | Hardwood forest soil microbial communities from Morgan-Monroe State Forest, Indiana, United States - atmos_gasesAM3C_515 | ecosystem: Environmental > Terrestrial > Soil > Temperate... | reverse complement strand
ACGTGCTCGACCTGGAAGGCCATCCTTGGACTTTCGGCACTTATCGCCCGGCGGTTGACTAAGCTTGAGGAACAGCAAGAAGGATTGATTTGACTACGAACGCAAAACGCGATTACTACGAAGTGCTGGGCGTGACCCGTACGGTCACTGAGACGGAGCTGAAGTCTGCTTACCGTAAGCTGGCTTTGCAATACCATCCTGACCGCAATCCCAACAATCCCGATGCGGAAGAAAGATTCAAAGAAGTCAGCGAGGCCTATGCGGTTCTCGCGGACACGGAAAAGCGAGCCGTGTACGACCGTTACGGGCATGCGGGATTGGGCGGCGCTTCGAGCGGCGGTGCCGGTTTTGATCCAACAGTTTTCCAGGATTTCAGCGACATCTTTGGAGAATTCTTCGGTTTCGGCGACATGTTTGGTGGCGGGGGACGCCGCCGCAGCCGTGTGCAGCGCGGCGCCGATTTGCGCGAAGATTTGACTCTCGAGTTCGAGGAAGCGTTCTTCGGCACCGAGTCGCGCGTCACCGTGCGTCGCCACGAAGCCTGTGAAGAATGCCGCGGCTCGGGATCTGCTCCCGGCAAAGGGCCGACGACCTGCCGCTCCTGTAATGGCCGCGGGCAGGTTCGCTACCAGCAGGGATTCTTCAGCATTGCCCGCACCTGTCCCACGTGCCAGGGAAGCGGCAGCGTGATCACGGATCCCTGCTCGAAGTGCAAAGGCGAAGGCCGGCTGCTCCGCCAGCGCAGCGTCGAGGCCAAAATTCCTGCCGGCGTTGAAGATGGAACGCGCATCCGCTTTGCCGGATCCGGTGAGGTCGGACAGTTCGGTGGTCCAGCGGGTGATCTGTACGTCGTCCTTCACGTGAAGGAGCATCCGTTCTTCGAGCGCGAAGCCAACGACCTGCACTGCGTGGTCCCCATTTCTGTGGCACAAGCCGCCATGGGCGCTGAGATCCGCGTGCCCACGATGGAAGGCGAGCACACGCTGAAGATTCCCGAGGGCACGCAGCCGGGCACCACTTTCCGCATCCGCAATAAAGGCGTTCCCGTGCTGAACGGTCACGGGAAGGGTGATCTCTACGTTGAGGTACGAGTGCAGATCCCCGGCAAGCTCAATAAACGCCAGAAAGAACTGCTGCAGGAACTCGACGTCCTCTCCAAAGTCGATAATCAGCCTCTGCTCCGGTCGCTGCTCGGGAAAATGAAAGACATCTTCCAATGATCTGGTTTTGGGTGCTCGGGACTCGCGGCTAGGTAGTCGAATGACCCGACGCCGATGGATCGCCGATGAAATTTCCGGGAACCGCGCCGCGCTCGTCGGCGCGCATGCGGAACATCTCATTCGCGTGCTTCGCGCTCGCATCGGACAGGAATTTGACATCGTCGCCGACGCGGTAGTCCGACGTGGCAGGGTTGTGACCATTAGCGACAACCGCGTCGAGTTCGAACTCGGAGAAGAAGTTCCGGCAGAATCGGCACCGGTTCAACTCACGTTGCTGCTGGCGATATTCAAGTTCGACCGCATGGAATGGGCGATCGAGAAGTGCACTGAACTCGGCGTGAGTCGAATTGTGCCGGTCATTGCCCGCCGCACGGAGTCCCACCTCGCGTCGGCGTCTGTCAAACGGGTCGAACGCTGGCGCAGGATCGCTCTCCAGGCCGCGGAACAATCCCGTCGCGCTTCTCCGCCAGAGATTGCGGATCCAATCAAATTGCGAAAGGCAATTACGCTTGACGCCGAATTGAAAGTCGTGTTGTCCGAAGCTGAAGAGCAGTGCCAGCTGCGCGACATTTCCCAGCCCAGTGGGGAAGTCTTGCTTGCCGTTGGTCCCGAGGGCGGCTGGTCGGAAGACGAGTTGGAAACGTTCCAGAAACAGGGCTGGCTCTCAGTTTCACTCGGTCCTACAATCCTCCGGGCTGAAACTGCCGCCGTCGCCGCGGCCGCCATTACAATGTCGGCACTGAGTAGATAAAATCTCCCTATGAATAAAGGACACATCTATTTCGAAATCCAGGCCGACGACCCTGCGCGGGCCGTTCGTTTCTATTCCCAAGTGTTCGGTTGGAAGTTCGATGAGGTTAAGGGATTGCCCGTCGCCTATTGGAGAATTGAAACCGGCGGATCGAGAGGTGGACTGCTGCAGCGTCCAGCCAAAACTCCTCCTCCGCAGAGCGCGACGAATGCTTTTGTATGTTCGCTGGAAGTCGATAATTTCGACGCCATCGCGAGGATCATTGAGCAACACGGCGGGATCGTGGCCCTGCCGAAATTTGCAGTGCCGAATACCTGCTGGCAGGGATATTTCGTGGATCCGGAAGGAAATACGTTCGGGATCTTTCAGGTAGATCCGAACGCCGCCTAGAACACCGCGTATTGAGGCTTGGCTTTCGAAAAACCCCACTTCTCCCAAGGGCAGGGGAGAAGTGGGGCACCCACATTCTGCACAGGTCTCCTCAACTCTGCAGGTGATATCCTGAGCGGCAATGCCGGTTTCGAAGTCTATTCTCCGCCTTGCCCCGTTCACTCCTGATGATCGCCAGCGCGAAGCTATCGAACATGTCGAAGGGCCGATGCTCGTTGTTGCCGGAGCCGGCACGGGCAAAACCTCGGTCCTGACCCACCGCATCGAGCGGCTCGTCCGGGAAGGGCATGCCCGCACTGATGAGATTCTTGCCCTGACGTACACCGTCAATGCCGCTGAGGAAATGCAGGAGCGCGTGCGCAAGCTGCTGGGTGGAAAAGTCGTGCAGGCCCTGACCTTTCACGACTATTGCCTGAAGCTGCTAAGACGTGTCGGAAAGGATTTCGGTGTCCTCGATGAGAAAGATCTCTGGATCTATCTTCGCCGCCGCATCCACGACCTGCGACTGGAGCACTACATTCGAGCGGCCAACATTGGGCAGTTCCTCAATGATCTGCTGGAATTCGTCAATCGCTGTCACGACGAATTGGTGACACCGGAGAAATATGCCGACTACGTCGAGCGCATCGAACGGCGGGAAGTGCCCATCCCGCGGGTGGTGAAGTCTAAGAACGCGCTGGACGACGAGGAGGTCCTGGGCCGATGCCGCGAGATTGCCCGGGTGTTCTCCACGGTGGAGCGATGGCTCGCCGAAGAGAATCTCGGCACCTTCAGTCATATGATCACGCGGGCGCACGCCCTGCTGTACAGTGATGGCTCTGTTTTGGCCGAGGCCCGCGGCGGCGCACGCTTTGTTCTCGCCGATGAATTCCAGGACGCCAACTTCGCCCAAATCAAAATTCTGGCCCGCCTGGCAGGTGCTGAGGGGAATCTGTTTGCGGTGGGCGATCCCGATCAGTCGATATACCGATTCCGCGGCGCATCGAGTGAGGCGTTCGATCTCTTTTACCGGAATTTCTCCGCCGCCAAGCGCGTAGTTCTCGAAAAGAATCGCCGGTCGACCACTCCGATCTTGCAGACGGCCTTTACTGTCATTAACGAAAATCCCCCAGTGCTTGCCAGGCACGGCAGTGGTGCGTTCGCTTATCACCGCGTGCCGCTGCAGTCTGCCCGCGATGAGGAGGCTTCAGTTGCGGGAGTGAAACCAGCCAATCCTCTGGTGACTGCGATCCTTCTGAAAGATAGAGGTACGGAAGGACCCGACCTCGTCGCTTATCTGCGCGAAGCCCAACGCAAATGGAGATGCAAGTGGGCGGATTTCGGAGTGCTGTATCGCTCGCACATGCATCGCGATGATCTGGTGCAGGAACTCGCCGAGGCCGGCATCCCGTTTGTGATTGAGAGCATGGATATCTCGGACACTCCTGAGGCTCGCGATCTGTTTGCCTGCTTGAACCTAATCGTCTCCAGCGGAGATGACGTCAGCCTGATGCGAGTGGCAGGCTTGCCGTGTTTTCGAGTGAATCCTGAGCAGTTGCGGCAGACCTTGCGCGCCGTCGCGCGCGACAATCGTGATGCGCAGGTCGTGCCTCTGTTCACCGCGCTCGACCGTGTGGATGGCGGCGCAGAGGTCGCAGTCCGTGTGCGGCGGGTGCGCGAAACCATTCAGTCTCGCAAGGCCAAAGGGCGGACGGCGCTCGACATTGTTGTCCGGGAATTTGCCCTCGATGCGTCTTCGCCCATCCTGCAGGCAGCCTTACATTTCGTGGAAGAATGGGAGAAGAAAAAGATTAACAAGACCGCGGACCTCGAAGAACTCGTCGACTATCTGGCCTATTTTCGCGAGGCCAACGGCGTCATTCCGCTGCGGTCGGATGAGAACGAAAATGCAGTTCGGCTGATGACAGTCCACGGGGCCAAGGGACTTGAGTTTCCCCACGTTTTCATTCTGCGCGCCATCTCTCCTTCGTTTCCGGCTTCGTACAAAGAGACACTGGTAGCCTTTCCGCGGGAGTTGCGCGATCCCGATTCGTTGACCGAGGTGGATGACAAAACACTACACGAGCAGGAAGAACGGCGCCTGTTTTATGTAGCGATGACCCGCGCCCGAGATTCGCTGCGCATCTACGCGCGCGAAGGAACGGGCAAGAACGACAAGACTCCTCCCGGTTATCTTCGGGAGTTGATCAAGAACAAGGCGGCTGCTCCCTGGTTCCGCGCGATTCCGGCGGGTGGTGCGCAAGCGACTCTCGACATTGCCGCGGCAGCGTCCCCACTATATCCGCAAGAATCGCAAACCACCCGCTGGTTCGAATTGCCGGTTTTAGAAGGACTGCACAAGCGGCTGAGCGCGTCGGCGGTCGAGACCTACCAGCGGTGCGGGTTGCAGTTCAAGCTGGAACGCGACTGGCGCATTGCTGCCAAGCCCGCGGCGGCCATGCAATACGGCGCGGCGATTCATCGCGTGCTCAAGACCTATTTCGACTCGATTCGCCTTGGTCGGCCGAAGAGCGACAAGGAGATTATCGAACTCTTCCGCATCGATCTTGCCGGTGCCAAGATTCAGGAAGCGTATCAGCATGAACTCTATGAGAAGCAGGGCATCCTGCAGTTGGAGGACTTCCTTTCGAAAGCGCGTTCGATTCCTGCTACTCAGGTTCTGCATACGGAAGAATCGTTTGAGATCAAGATCGGGGAGACCACGGTGGTCGGACGCATCGACCGCATTGATCAACGACCCGATGGGACAATTGCGATCATCGACTACAAGACCGGCAAGGCGCGTGATCAGGAATCCGCGGATGAAAGTCTCCAACTTTCTCTCTATGCCATTGCCGCAAACGAAAAGTGGCGATATAAGGTCGGGGCGCTGATGTTTCACAATCTGGAGGAAAATGTCCCCGTCATGACCCTGCGCTCGGAATCCCAACTACTTTCCGCCCGCGCTTGCGTGGAAGACGCTGCCAAAGGAATTGCGGAGGGTGTGTTCGATGCGAAGCCCGGACAGCATTGCCACTTCTGCGCGTATCGGAGTCTTTGCCCTGAAAAGGAAAAGCGCATTCCGCGCTTGGCCGTTGCCAAAGCGTAATTCGACTTCGATCAGGTTCTGCCACGGACCCACGCGTCTTGAAACTTTGCAACCTTGAAACCTGCTTAAAAAACTTAGGGGACGCATTGAGCGTCCCCTGTTGACTTCGTACTGAACTTGCTTAGTGCTTCTTTTTCTTTTTTGCCTTTTTCTTGGTTGCCATTGTTCCTATTCTCCCTTCCATTCTTCATGGAAACGCTGCAGTGGTCTTCTACTGCAACTAGTTGATGTATAGAGTTAATGAAAAATGAAGTCAAGAGAAAAATGATGATCGATTCGCGCAAGTCGTGGCACCAAAGTCATGACGAAAGAATTTTGATCACGAAAGTCAACCCAATTTTTTCTGGAATGTGTGGATGCGTCTCGAAATTATTGTTGAAGACATGCTTCTTCGTCCTCTGAAGCACTGTGAAAATGAACAGTTGCAACTCGTGCTGGGCGACGCTTTCTGACAGGTGGCCCGGAATCACCCGAAGCCTTTTCTCTTCCTGCTCATCTATAATGACTGAGCGAAATCATCGCTGGAGCCGCGATTTATGCCTACTTTCGATGATGCTGTGATTATCTCCGGCTGCCGCACTCCCGTTGGAAAATTTCAGGGAAGCCTTTCAGATTTCACCGCTCCGCAGCTTGGCGCCATCGTTGTGCGCGAAGCAGTGAAGCGCGCGGCACTCGATCCCACGCAAATCGATGAGTGCATCATGGGCAATGTCATCTCTGCAGGACTCGGACAAAATCCTGCGCGACAGGCTGCAATCTTCGGCGGACTCTCTCCGGCGACAGGTGCCATGACAATCAACAAGGTGTGCGGCTCGGGATTGAAATCTGTCGCGCTCGCAGCGCAAGCGGTGCAGACGGGGAATAGTTCGATCATTGTGGCCGGCGGAATGGAGTCGATGACCAACGCTCCCTATCTTCTGCCCCAAGCACGCAAGGGATACCGTCTGGGCAACGCGCAGGTGATCGACTCGATGGTGCATGACGGGTTGTGGGATATCTACAACGACTACCACATGGGAATCACCGGAGAGAACGTTGCCGAAAAATATGGCATCACGCGAGAAGAGCAAGATGAGTTCGCGGTGAACTCGCACCGGAAAGCGATCGCCGCAATCAGGGAGTGCCGCCTCAAGTCGCAGATCGTACCTGTAGAAATCCCGGCGAAGAAAAAAGGCACGCCTCCAACGTTCTTCGACAAGGATGAGAGCCCGCGAGAAGACACGACGATCGAAGTTCTGCGGTCGCTGAAGCCGGCATTCAAGAAAGACGGGACTGTGACAGCGGGGAATGCTCCCGGAGTGAATGACGGCGCGGCCGCACTGGTGATCACGAGCGCGAAGCGCGCCGCGGAACTCGGAGCCAAGCCAATGGTCCGCATCGTCGCGCAGGCCACCAGCGGCGTCGAACCCAAATGGGTCATGATGGCTCCCGTGGGGGCGGTGCAGCAGATCTGGAAGAAGACCGGATGGAAGAATGAGGATGTCGACCTCTACGAACTAAACGAAGCTTTCTCTGTGCAGGCGCTCGGCGTGATGCGCGAGCTTGGCCTGAACCCCGACAAGGTCAATGTAAATGGCGGAGCAGTTGCCATCGGACACCCGATCGGTGCCAGCGGCGCGCGCGTTCTGGTCACGCTGATTTACGAAATGATCCGCCGCGACGTGAAGCGCGGCATTGCTGCGCTCTGTCTTGGCGGGGGCAATGCAGTCGCAATGGCTGTCGAGCGCGACTAGCGGAGCACGATTTCACCACAGAGGCTCACAGAGAAGTTTCTAATGCACTCCGGCCAGCGGCAGCGTCACGGTGAACACCGCTCCACCGTCCGTCGCATTCGCCGCCTCCACGCTGCCGTTGTGTTCCTTCATCACGGACTTGCAGATGCTCAGTCCCAAGCCTGTCCCGCGTCCGGGGCGCTTCGTCGTGTAGAACGGATCGAAGATGCTCGGCAGGTTCTCCTTCGGGATTCCCGGTCCATCGTCGTGGAAGCTGACCCGCACCGTGCCGTCTCCTTTGCCTAGACGGATGCGTAGGGTTCCCCGGTCCCGCGCCTCGCGGATGGCCTGCTCGGCATTCACGATCAGATTCAGAAACACCTGCATCAACTGGTGCGGATCGCCCAGCGCGTAGGGGATTCCGCTCTCTTTCAGGAAATCTACCGTGATGTTGTTCTTGCGCAGCGAATAGGCGTGCAGGTTCAATGTACGTTCCACGACCTCGACTAGATTGATGCGGCTCTTCCCCGGCGCCGGGGGGCGGGAGAAGTAGGTCAGATTCTGCACGATCTCAGCCGCGCGCCGGGCCTGCTGCTGCAACATGCCGAGTTGCTTGCGAGCGGTTTCGTTGGTTTCGGTGTCCTGGAGCAGTTCGCTTACACCCAGGATGCTGGTGAGCGGGTTATTCAGTTCGTGCGCCACGCCGCCGATCATTGCGCCCATGGCTGCAAGGCGTTCGCTCTCCACAACCTGCTGTTCCAATTTGCGCTCGATGGTGATATCGCGCAGCGAGAAAATCACCCCGCTGATCTTTCCCTCACCGTCGACCAGTTGACTGCCCGCTGCGCGCATGGTCCGCCCGCTTCCGTCCCGATGGCGTGTGCCATACTCCGCCGCGCCGAACGCCTGGTCGCCTGAAACCAGCGTGCGATAGAGCGAGACCAGATCCGGTGGGTGATCCTCCAGTTCCGAGATCTTCTTTCCCAACATCTCGTCTGGGCGGTAGCCGAGAAGGGCCTGCGCCCGCGAACTCACAAACGTATACCGCTCCTCAAGATCCACCACCAGGATCAGATCCGGGAAACTCTCCAGCAAACGGCTGCGGAACTCCTCCTGCTGCGCGAGTTGCCGCTCCATGTTACGTTTTTCGGTGATGTCGACCAGTGTTCCCTGGTAGCGGATGATATTGCCCGAGGCATCCCATACAGCCCGTGAGGAATCGAGGAAAATGGCGGGCTTGCCATCCTTACGACGCAACTTGATTTCGCGCGTGCGCACGCTGCCGCGGTCGTCGACCGCGCGCCCTAACACTGCAGATTCGCCTTCGAAGCTCAGCGCCGCTGGCTCAACCGAAAGCAACTCCTTTTTTTCGGCGTAGCCAAGCATGCTGACCAGCGCTGGATTGGCATCCTGCAGCTGTCCTTCCGGCGTGCTGAAGTACACTCCCTCTTGCAGCGTCTCGAACAATTCGGTGAAGCGCAGCTCCTTCTCGCGCTGTTCCGTTATGTCGCGGCCCAGGACGCTCGCGCCGACTACCTCATCGCCCTTGAGAATTGCATTCAGCACGCAATCGAAATAAAGTGGGCGCGAGTTGTTCTTCAGACGGATCCGGACCGTTCCCGTCCAACGTTTCTTCTCGAGAAAACGTCCCAGTCCGCGTTCGACGTCATCGCGCAAGGGCTCTTCCAGCAAGTCGTATACCTTGCTGCCGACCAGTTGCGAGTAGGTAAGCCCTGTCAGTTCAGCGACACGACGGTTCACGGTCCGCAGATTGCCGTCCAGCGAAACCGCGCAAGCCGGGTCGTCGAGCGAATCGATGAGCTCCTTGAAGTTGCGCTGCGAGCGCATGATGACCTGGCTGAGCTGATCAAGCTGTTCTTCCGAAGGCGCCGCTCCCACGTGATCTTGCAAGCCTCGCAACAAGCCCTTGAGCTCGCTGACCTCTTGCCGCCGCCCATAGGCGTAGATCGCGAACAGTACCGAGAGGCCCAGGATTCCCACCGGAATGGCACGAAGTGAGAAGGGGATGTTCTCCAGCCGCTCCCAGAGAAGGGCCGCCAGGGCGACCGACAGAAAGATCATGAACCACAATGCCCAACGCCAGAGTTGAGACTCTTCTCGATCAAGATTTCCGGGCGGATTTGGGCGCGGGGAAACGGGGTCCGGACTCATAGGGAGTAAGATTCGGCCTGAGACCCCATCCTAATGCACCGGAATCCGCCCCAACAATCTGATTGTTTGGCTTCTTGGTTCCGGAGGAACGATGAACCTCCGCCCAAAATGGAAATCAGAAGGGCTGCTCATCAGGCAGTTTTCCACAGCCGATAGTGACATCCGTCACAGCCAGCACTCACGACAGTCCGTATGGTGGTAGCCGAGAGAGCAGGGCGGCAATTCGGCCCTCTGTATCCGGTAACGGGCACCCCACTTCTCGCCCTTGGTTTGCGCGAGAACTGGGTTATGAGTCGAATCAGGCAGCTCTATTAGTTTCCATGCTCTACAAGACCCTCAGCGCGGCTGTTTACGGCATTGACGCCAACATCATTCAGGTGGAGGTCGACTGCTCGGGCATCAAGTGCGATCAGGACCACTTCCACACCGTAGGCCTTCCGGATGCCGCCGTCCGGCAAAGTCGCGATCGCGTGCGCGCCGCCCTGAAGAATTGCGGCTACGATATCCCGCCAACCCAGATCACCATTAATCTCGCGCCGGCGGATATCAAGAAGGAAGGCTCTGGATTCGACCTGCCGATGGCGCTTGGAATTGTCGGTGCCTATGGCGGCCTTACGAAGAAAGAGATCTCCGATTGCCTTTTTGTAGGAGAGCTATCGCTCGACGGCGGCGTGCGCGGTATACGCGGCGCCCTGCCCATTGCCATCGAAGCCCGGGAGCGAAAGATCTCGCGCATGGTTGTCCCCGAAGCCAATGCCAAGGAAGCCTCGATGGTGGGCGGAGTCGACGTCTATCCCGTCCGTTCCCTGCTTGACGTAATCCACTTCGTAAACTCGGGGAACGGAATCGTCCCGATCAAAGCGGACAGTGACTCGCTGCTGCGTGAGTCGCAACAGTTCTTCGTCGATTTCAAAGATGTCCAGGGCCAACAGACCGCCAAGCGCGCCCTCGAGATTGCCTGCGCCGGAGGCCACAACATCCTGATGATCGGCCCGCCCGGTTCTGGCAAGACCATGCTGGCCAAGCGGATGCCGACCATCCTGCCGCCGTTCACGTTCGAAGAAGCTTTGGAGACCACGAAGATCCACAGCGTCGCCGGAGTGCTGGATCAGAAAAACGCCCTGGTCGGAACGCGCCCGTACCGATCGCCTCACCACACCATCTCCGATGCCGGACTGATCGGCGGTGGTGTCATCCCACGTCCAGGAGAAGTCTCGCTCGCCCATAATGGCTTGCTATTTCTGGACGAGCTTCCGGAGTTCCCACGAAACGATCCGGAAGTGTTACGTCAGCCGCTGGAAGATGGAACCGTGTCGATCGCTCGGGCCTCGATGTCGCTCACCTTCCCGGCGCGTTTCATGCTCGCGGCGGCGATGAATCCCTGCCCCTGCGGATTTCATAACGACCGCACACGTGACTGCCAATGCACACCTCCCATGATCCAGCGTAATATCTCGAAAATATCCGGACTGCTGATGGATCGCATCGACATCCAT
>Ga0307471_100002366_pt1 | contig 10829 bp, 8 predicted proteins | sample atmos_gasesAM3C__2_FD_204566 | JGI IMG/M metagenome (GOLD analysis project Ga0307471, IMG submission 204566) | Hardwood forest soil microbial communities from Morgan-Monroe State Forest, Indiana, United States - atmos_gasesAM3C_515 | ecosystem: Environmental > Terrestrial > Soil > Temperate... | reverse complement strand
CGCTTCTGCAGCGCCGCGACGACGCGCTCGATTGCGACGCTTTCGGCATCGTCGAAATCGAGAATTGTGTACTTCCCTTCAAGCGTAATCTTCGTCACGACCGCTGCGCCGTGCACCCCGGCCGCCATGTTGCGTCGATAAGGGACGTTCTCGACGAACACCGCGTCCGTTGACGCGGAGACGGGTTCGAAAGCATTCTTCGATCTGGCGGAGGCATACGTGACTTCTATCGCAGGATTGTCCTTGAGCACTGTCCTAAAGATTGAATGGAGCGGCTGCGCCACTCCGTCGTCAATGAACCGGACGGACTTGAAACGCGGCTGCGTTTTCGCTTCGTCCTTGAAGAAGAGGTTCGCGTTCTGGAACAGTGCCCGAATGCCACCCATGTGATCGGAATGCGGATGCGAACAACTGACGACCAGCCGTTCGACGCGCAGTTCAGCGAGCCGGTCAAGCAAAGGCTTCCCGTCCAGAATGATCTCTGTCCCAGAAGCATCTTTTCCGAAATCGATGATGTACGCCGTCTGCTTTGCGGCATCGACGGCAACGCTCGCCTGACCGGGCCGCTGCAGCGGTAGATAGGTTAGTTGCTGGCTCCGGGCGGGCACCGGAACCAGGTTCAGAGCTAGCGCGAAAACCCAAAACAGCCACGAGCCGAAGCGGTCACGCATCGTTGACTCCCTTGCTGAACCTGTGGTCGATTTCTGAAAACATCTACGCCGTTACTTGAGGAGTGACGCAAACGCCGAAATCCCTACCCTTCCTGCTGCGTCGATTGCTAGAAAACTGGTCTGAAGCAACGACTGAGGTAAGATGTACCGAATGGGGCCGGAAATCATGTCGACATCCGTTCGTCGGCCCTGGGGCGCCGAACGCGACCATCGGCTCTCACTCAGAAACGGCGGGACACACCTGCGAATTGTGAGGTTCAGCGGTTCCGTTGGCCGTGAGCAGCGTAAATCCTTGATGCTGTGCCACTTGCTGGCATATCGGACTCTTCTGTGTGAACTAGAGGCCCCGTCCGTGGATATCCTAGGATGTCCGTGGTTTCAGTGGTTTACGAGCGTCCCAGGACGTCCCGGGATGTCCTAGGATGGCCGTAGTTGGACCCTGCGAACACTCCGCGAACACTTGCCTCCTCTTTCGGGGCGCTCGGTTTTGACACCGTTATTTGCGATAAACCTTCGCGCCGACTAATGGTTCGCAACCCTCGGCCCGTTATCGGGGGTAGGGAAATCTTTCCGAATGTCACTCCTAAATAGCAGGTCATGCGGCGCCGTTCCTCGCGGACCATCGCCGCAGCGAAACTGCGAGAGGAGCGTACGTTCATGGGTCAGCACCGCGCCAGATTGTGGGGTTTCACCCGGCTCGTGAGACGCACAATAAAGCAGTTCGCCGTGGCGGCCGCCGCGTTGTTGTGCGCGTGCAGTACAGTCCGCACTACCGTCAGCACTCCCGTCATCCTCGACCCGGAGTTCCACCCGATCAATCGCGGGTGGGGCAGCCCCGTGTGGCAGGACGAGTTCAATGGCACGAGCCTCGACGCGACAAAATGGGTGGTCGCCCGATTTTGCGGCGGGTACAACCAAGAGCGCCAGTGCTACACTGACCGTCCCGACAACCTTAGCGTGGGCGGCGGCTCCCTCACGATCACCGCTTGGCGCCAGTTGCCCGAAGAAGATGATGATGAACGCGCCCTGAGGTGCGATGGCGACGACATTTCCGTGGCCCCCAACGAGGTCGGCATCGTCACCTGTCCGGCCTCGGACCCGCTAAAGCCCGACTACGACTATTCGTCCGCGCGCATCCACACGAACGTGCCGGGTTCCCCGCACGCTTGGACTTACGGACGCATCGAGATTCGCGCGAGAATGCCGTACGGGCAAGGGACTTGGCCGGCATTCTGGATGCTACCGCTACCGCCCGCGGATCCCTGGCCTCAGTCGGGCGAAATCGACATCCTCGAAACGGTCAACCTTCACATCTTTAGCCCCGCCGATTTCAAGCCGACCGACTTCGTGCAGTCCAACGTCCATCTCTGCAGCGACGACCCCTCTTACCCGATCGATCCCAACGCCTCGACCAGCGCGCAGACACTCTGCCAATCGTGGGGCAGTGGCTACCACAAGGTCCATCAGCCCCTATCGCTCCAGTTGGGAAACTTTGTCGGAACGACCCCTGATCTCACTCGTAGTTTCCACACCTATGCGGTGGAATGGACAGACGTCGACATGCGCTTCTTCGTCGACGATCAGTTCCTCGGCCAGGTGATGCACGGGCCGGACTCCCAGAACCATGCGCCGTTCCAGCACCCATTCTATCTCATCATTAATCTCGCGATAGGGGGCGCAATGCCGGGCGCGCCCAACCCGGCTCTGTGGGCGTTATTTCACCGCGCACTGCTCAGTCTCGATTGGGTCCGCATCTATGCCTGCGGCGGCGATCCGACGGCGAAAAACTGCGCCTATTGAAGCCGAATCGAGGAGCGCGCAACCCAGGGGACGGCGAGACGACCTACCGTAATGCAGGACTCCAGCGACGGCGGGCGCAGGCTGTTTATAGTTTCAGTACTGCCTCGTACGTGCGTACGAGCATTCAGTTCCTCGCTGCGAACTACGATTGGACTGCCGATCACTTCTACGGGAGCGCATACTACGGCGGGTACTACAGCCAATTCGCGCAGCGCGCTCTCGGCATTGCTACCGGGCTCCTCGACCAGCGCACGTACGCTAGCACGCCACTCCCTCCGCCGCGTCACCGCGCCGTCGCCCACTAAACTGGAATGATCCCGCCTTTGCCCCCTGCAACAGCCCCAACGGTTGCGTGACGACCACAGGGAGTGAGACGCTCGTCATCCCCGCGCCAGACGAACACTGCACCGACAGCGACGGCGGCAGAAACCCGGCCGTCCGCGGCACGACCAGCGTCGGTCCGTACCAGTTCACGGACCACTGCGATGGGTACGCGCATCACGTCGAATACTTCTGCACCACGAGTGGCGTTCTCCTCAGCGAAACACGCGACGATGCTCGATGTACAGTCGCACATCCATGACGGCGTGCTCGTAGCATGTCGTCGGCTGTCGGATCTCCACACTTTCGCGTGAGAGACTCGGAGAGGCGTCGATGATTCTCAAACCGTTCTGCTCGCCGTCGCGAGATTGCAGCGACCTTTGGGTTATGAGGGGTTATTTGCGGTAACCGAGCCGCAACGATTTCGCCTAACCACCACACCGTCAGTGGTTTCGCTCAACAGCTTTGGTACTGGTTCGGCGTGGATTGGGCTCGGTTGTAGCACACGATGAGCACACTGGTTCGTCGGATCTTGCTCGGAGTACTGGCGGAGTATCGAACCGCCGTGTTCGCTAGAAATAGCATGACGGATCGAGCCTAACCGTTTCTCCTGCGGCTTCCAATCCAAGTTGAACGAATAAATTCGCATGTTGTTCACGGACAGCGGGCAGATCTGAAACGGCTATACTGCCTTCCATTCCATGCCAAAAGGTTTCTCTCTGGCGTTGGCGTGCCTGCTTCTGCTCGGCATCGCTCCGGATGCATTCGGGTGGGGAAAGGAGGCGCATCAGATCATTGGCGCAATCGCCGACCGGCGGCTCTCGCCGGCGGCAAGACTGAACGTGTCGAGGCTCCTCGGCGGCGAGACGCTGCAAGACGTTGCCGACTGGGCCAACACTAAGCGAGCGCCGGAACACCCGGGCCGATGGCACTACGTCGACATTCCGTCCCAGGCCAGCCGTTATGTGCCGGCGGTTCATTGTCCGGATGATGATTGCCTCGTCGCGCGGATCCCGTCGTTCGTCGCCGTGTTGCGAGACCCGGCGCGATCTCCCAGTGACCGGGCGAACGCGCTAAAGTTCCTCGTCAACCTGATCGGCGACCTGCACTCGCCGTTGAATTGCGTGCTCGACCGCGACCGCAGCGGCAACGAGATCATGATTGACTTCTTCGGCCAGCAGGCGACACAGCGCATGATCTGGAACTCGCTGCTGATCCAACACATGGGACTTTCTCCTGCGAAGTATGCGGTGTTGGTCGACCCTCGCCCTTCGGACTGGGACGTCCCGCTGGACGTTACATTCGCGCAGGTGGCTATAGAGTCGCACGATGTCTTCCTCAAGACGCGCTTCAGTCGGGACATTCGCGCCGCGGACTATTACAGCGTGCTGCTCCCTCGGGTAGAGCGCCAGTTAAGACTGGCCGGAATTCGCCTCGCGGCCCTGTTGAACGGAGTTCTGGGCGGAGCCTTGATTCCGCTGCAGGTTCCCGCTCTTTCGTCGCAGACCTCTTCCGCGGAACCGCCGGTCGTCGAGCCGTCGCGGTCGGTGGCGCTGCAGGTTCCGCCTCCTTCAACGCTCCAAATCTCTTCCGCGAAACCACCGGTCGTCGAGCCGTCGCGACCGGCGCCCTGGCAGAACACGGCTTGGCCTGCCACGGCCGCAACCGCTTTGCTCTCGGTGTTGCGAGCTCTGGGCGGGGTGGTCGTCACATACATGGCGGGCGTCGGGGCGATTCTTCTGCTCGCGCACCGCCGTGGCAGCAGCATCGTCGCGCGAAGCCGCCTTCAACACGCCGCGCTCGCTCCGCTGCGCCTCCAACCGGCCATGGCTCGTCGGGTACTGTTCATCGGCTATGCGCGACGGATCATGAGACGTCCCGACGTGGCAAAGGCCGCCGAGGATTACTTCGGAGTTCCGGCGCTTCTGGACGAGAGCAAGACAGTCTTTCCCGATTGGGAGGGGATGGCGCTTCATGCCGCGATCGCCAGCCAGGTCGCGTCGCAACGACCGCTGTTCGTGATCGGCGCGGGAGGGGCAGGGAAAAGTACGCTGCTCGCTCGGCTTGCGTATCTCGGTACGAAGGGCAACCTTCCCGGCTCGCTTCGCGGCTACATCCCGGTGCTGGTGTCATCCGCTCACTATTCAGGCGACCTCGTAGCCGCCATCGGCACCGCGTTGCGCGACAGCGCCTCCGTCGGCATTGGAAACGAGCGTGGCACCGTCATTGACCTCCTCCAGTCAGGCTCGTTTCTCATTCTGTTCGACGGCCTATCCGAAGTGTTCGGCGACCAGAAGGAAACGTTTCGCGAAGTGGTGAGGACTGCGAGTTCCGCAAACTTATCCAACTGCAGGTTCGTGATGACGTCGCGATACATGTACGGCGACGTCGCTGACGCTCATGTCATTCGCCTGCAGCCGCTCGACGCGACGACCATCGAGACGATTCTGAAGGACTTGAATGTGACCGACACGCATCGGAACCGCGTACGGCGGCAGATCGCTACATTCGGCGGACGGACCATCGAGCCGCTGCTCTTCACCATGATGATGGAGGCAAGCAGCGAGGAGGAGGCGCGGACGCGCAGCCAGGTCTACGAGCACTACTTTCGGAAGTTGTTGAAGATTCCGCTCGATGACTCGACTCCGAACGACCCCTGGCTGGCCTGGCGCGATGCGCTCGAGAGTATTGCCGCCCGATTCGTACTGCCGGACGGCCGGCGGGGCACAGGGTTGACGCACGAACAGTTGGTTGATTACGTGTGCGGCAAACGGGATGGCGGCAAGGAAGAGGAGGATCTGCCGGCCCGCCTGCGCAGGCTTTACGGAGTGAACACCGGAGAAGCGGTCGATCTGCTAAAAACGCTGGGAGCCGCGCGACTCCTCGTTCGCGAGCGGCGCTGGCGTTTCGCACACGACACATTCGAAGAATACTTCCTTGCCAGCTATGTGCTCGCTCGCGTCGCGGAAACCGACACCTGGTCTGCGCCGCAATCGTGGGCCGGCTCGGATAGCGCACGGGCGTTGGTGAACGTTGCGCTCTTCTTGGATGAGATGGCCGACGACGACGTCCGCGGCCGTCTGCTGGCGGCAGCCATTCCCGCCGAATGGCATCGGATGATCAGGCCGAGCGCGAAGGACGAGGTCCAGACGGTCTTCACCGTGACGTTCGAGGCCTTTGCATCCGATATCGCAGACCTCACGCTGCCCGCCGATGGCTTTCACACCGTAAACGACCTCATCGCGCAACTGCATCATGTTCTGGGCAATCGCGTGCGCCCTTACTACTACGGCGCAGATTGGGCGTTGCGGGACGCCGCGACAGGCAAAACGATCCAGACGGCCCGCATGCTCGCAGGCGTGCCGCCAGGGCGACGGCTCGCAGACTCTCGAACGCTGCCCGAAATAGGCATTTGGCCAGGAGTCCGTCTGGAAATATTCAAGCCATAGCCGCGCCGACTACGCCTACGCCATTGGCCTCCATGATGTCGATCAGGGTGAAGATGGTCGATAGCGGGTCAAAGGATTTTGGTGTAGGAATGCTCACACGGTTCTCCCTGATGCCGGCGGTATGGCTCCCGAAAAGTTGCCGCTCGAGACTCATCCTAGGAGTGCCCCGAACAGGAATTTTCCCTACCTGTTGAGCGCGCCATTGCGTTCGAAGGTAGACTCGACCCGATCAGCGGGCTTCGAAAGGAGTTGCGTGTATGGCCAAGCCGCCGACGGAAACGTTCTTCGCCGTGACTGGATCGCAGCGGCCGTACATCTACGACCTCCCCCAGGTCCTGTCACTTCCTCAAGGTTTCGAGTTCAGGTTCCGATATCGCCATCAGTGGATCGACGGTCAGCTATGGGACCGGATTCGAAATCGACCCGAGTCCTTTGAAGGCCAGGATCTCCTCCTCCTCTTCCACTCGCAAGAGGAGAAACGAATCGTTCCCCTTCGTCGCGCCTCGATCGTTCGAATCGAAGAACTCGGAGCGCTCGTATTCATCCGGTTTCGTTTGGGTGAGTTCGTCAAAAGTACCCTCCTCGATCTGCGTGCATTTGGGCGCGAAGCCGCCGCTCAGCGCAAGCAGCAGAGTGCGAGTTGGATGGACGCAGTGGTTCAACTCGGCGGCAGTACCACGCAGGGCTTTGGACAATTCAATCTCGCGGAGTCCCTCCCGGAGGGGTGGTACTTTCGCATCGCCGCAGAGTCGAATCTGCAATGGTCTAACGATTACGTTGAAGCGTGGGGCGGACTCGCTACGATGTTGCAAGACGAGGCGAATCTTTCAGGCGTGCCGCTCTTTTACCTTCTCGGCTTTGAGGATGAGCATCGCAAGCTGATCACACCATCCGTTGTTAGAAACCGCTTCCGACCTTCGGCGGCGGTGACGGGATACCGCCTTGTCGAGCGAGCGCGCTATCGGCTTCGTCTCCTCACTTGGAACGGCTCGTATCCTAAGGCAGCTGCGATGAGAGTTAACTCGCACGTTGATCCCTCGATCCTCTCCTTGGAGGGAGCAGCCGATCTCGTCCTCGGACGATACGACATCCTCGAATACACCTTTCTGGGCAACAAAGCGGGATACGCGGAACTCGGAATCGCGGCTGAACCGATCGAGCCGATCGGCGAGAAGACGGAACCGGACGCACAACCGGAACCGACAGGCTTCCTCGGTCGGCTTGTTGCGTCTTTCGGATGGTGCATCGAGCGTAACCTCGTCATACCGAAACAGCAAGCGAAGCCAACTGACCAGTGGAAGACGTGGCCTGCAATTTATCTCGCTCGCATTCCGATAAAGATGCGCGCGAGCATCCCACGGGCGCTGCTGACATTCCTCCTCGCGATCGGCGGCATCGCTCTCTATCTGGGTGCGCCGCGGCTCTTCCCGACGACCAAAGCGGGAGAGCCACTGAACACGATCGCGTCGGGCCTGCAGGCGCTCGGACTGCTGATTGCCTTCATCTGCGTGAGCGGGATTACCGAGAAGCTCATCAAGGTTCGTGAGCACGTGATCAAGCTTGGCGAAAAGCCAAAGCTTCCGGCACCATAGGTAACATGAGCGTGATGACGCGACGAGAACTACTCAGCGCGGCGAACGAGATTCGCCGCGAGGTTGAGCCGCACTTTCAACCCGATACTGCAGCGCAAGGTTTCAGCGGATCAACACCGAGCACCGGACACTGCGCAGCCGTCTCCGTGCTCGTGCAAGCACGGCTGGGCGGCGACTTCGTCAGCGCCATCGTGGAAAACGGCAGCCACTGGTTCAATCGTTTCCAGACCGCAGACGGAGCGATCGATATCGACGTAACCGCCGACCAATTCGACCGCGAAGCGGTGGTCGCCGCCACAGCCGGACAACTCTATGATGGCACTCGGGTTAGAACACATGGCGAGCTGAACGTTGAGACCTTGCAGCGCGCTGTTCAACTTGCGCGTCGCTCAGCTATGCATGAAGTTGCCGCTCACCTTCAGGGAGTTCTCGATGCGCGAACGGTTGCGGTCGCCTCGTAGCCAACCGGCTCTAAACTTGGTGAAATACCCTTCCAAGTAGGGCGAGGCCGGACAACCAAAGTAGGCTCGCGCGTGCTCGTCGCGGCAGGGTGTCGTTAGGGACGTGCGCGCGTTCACGCCCCCCGACCTACCGCTACTTCCTTGTTGGTATCGCGCTTGATGCGCTCGTGCTCCGTGGTCGCCGGATGCTTCTTCGCGTAGTCGTCCGTGACGAAGCGACCGGTTTTCGAACTGCGGTTAGTGTCGATGATCGGGAAACTCTTTGCTGCCATCCGTGTCTCTCCTTCGGCAATTACGGGTTGTGAGGCAGTGGCTCTTGATGCGTGCGCGTTGAGCAACGCGCCGAAGCCGAACATCCACCTTGACCGGGATCGCAACCCTTAAGCAGCGCGCGCCGATCTGGAGAACGTGGTGAGTCGCCGATAGATCTGGAAGCGGGAAAGTTCGAGGGCTGTCGCCAGTGTGCCGATGTCCTGATCGAGGTAGTAGCGTTCGACGACGATGCGCTGGCTGACCGGGTCCGCATGGCGTAGCGTGCTCCAGAGAAAGAGTCGGTATTCGGCATCTGCCTGTGCGTTGGCAGCCATCGGAGAAGGCTGTTCGTCGAGAACGGTCAGATCGTCCGCGACCCATTCGGCGTCTGCCGGGCCGTTGCGGAAGACATGATTGATATGCTTTGCCGCGTTGTAGGCGACGCCGCCTACGTACTGCTTGGCAGAGCATTGCTTCGGGTCAAATGCGACGCGTGCCGGATCGAGGAGGTATTGGTACGTCTCCTGGACTGTCTCGTCGAGCAGGTCTAGGGGGAGCCGGCAGTTGCGGCGTTTGGCGATGTTCCTGATGTAGGGACCGAATCGGCTCACGATCATCGCGGCGGCGTCCCCATCGCCGGCCTGCATGCGCTTGAGGAGTTCCTCGTCTGTCGCGAGGGTTCGAGGGATGGAGTCATAGGGTTTGGCTCTCCTGGTGAACTACAAGTTCCTTCGGTTGCACGTGCCACGGTGGCGAGCGCTTCGCGGAAGGCCTTGCAGTACCAGGTGGCATGGCGGAGTAACCGCACCCTGCAACTGCCCTCTTACCTTGCTAGTGTACTGCTGCTGTGCCGCGAGTGCGCGGCCACCGGCGATTTCTCATCCCTGTTGCTCTTCTTCCAGCGAGGTTGCCGGCGCCAGCCGGTCCAGCACCTTCAGCCCGATATTCAAGAACGGGCTCCAGCGGTGTTGTCGTTGGAACTCGTAGAACTCGGTCACCTTTCCCTCGGCGTTGAGTTCGGCGTCGGCGAGCGCAAAGAGAAGCATGTCGACGATGTACGAGGCCCGATCGTTGGTAGCTTCGAGAAGGGCAGCATAGAAGAGCTTGAAGAACGGATGCGCTTTGTTGATTTCAACCACTTTTTGGTACCCATTGCCGAATGAGGGACGATAGAAGACGCCTCCTTCTGACTCGAAGAAGTCGATCGCATACGCTTTCCTGGCCACCTCCTCGGCAATTGCTGCAGCGACCTCGTCTTCAGCCTTGCCCGTTGCTGCACTCCGGCGAAGGATGGTTGCGGCGAGTTGCGCCCGTGCTTCGGGGCGCCTACTTTCGGGTACGGTCCGCGTGCCCATCGCGTCGGCCGCTTCGGCGGCAGCATCGGTTGCGGGCGTCGGACGTGTTGGGTCGTTGCGTTTCTCCGCTGCCCGCCGCTCTTGCTCGGCATGCCGGGCAGTGCGTTGCTCGCGTTCTTCCTGCCTGAGCGCCTTGTCGATCTCTGCTGCTGCAAGTACCCGCCAGAAGTCCTCGATCGGACGCAGGTTCTGCTTGTCATGTCCGATGCCGAAGGCTTCGTCCATCTCTGGCGAGAAACTGGCTTCGACGGCCCAGTGGTAGGCATAGGACTGCAGGAGTGGCCAGTCACCCAGCCCCCGCGCCTCGTCGCGTGCGCTTCGCGGAAACGCGTCGAACGTATCGATTTCGCGTCCTGCGCGTACGAAGGAAATCCCGCGGCGGGGTTTCCGGAATTCGAAGCGCTTGTACTCGTCCGTGCCGCGGAAGCGTTTTTCGCCTTGCACGAAGCCGTAGGGAAACCGTGCAATCCGAATTGTCACCACTCCTACCTTCGCATGGGGGTCGCGTTGCGCCGTAGCCTGTGCTGCTTTGTTCTGTAGGAGTTCGAGGTGCCGTGCTCCGGTCTCTGGCTCGACGAAGAACTTGAGCGGGAACGTCCGTTCGTATGTTTTCGCCGCACCCCCGGCTTCCGGCGCTTTGTACAGTAGGGCGTCGCGTGTGAGAAATAGCGGGTCTACTTTCTGCACGCGCACGTCTTCCACGACGATCTCAAACTTGTCCAACAGCCCGCGGTACACGACGCCGAAGTCTTCGAGCAGGAGTTCCTTCAGCGCATTGCCTTGCGTGTGGGTGAGGCGGTCTGGCTTCACCCAGAGCACGACGGTCCCGGACTCGAGTTTCCAGCGAAGCTTGTCGAGGTACTTCGTGACAAAGCCGGGAAGCTCAGTAGGAGTCGCTTTCTCGATATTTACGTCAGCAAATTCTGAT
>Ga0307471_100002364_pt1 | contig 10829 bp, 9 predicted proteins | sample atmos_gasesAM3C__2_FD_204566 | JGI IMG/M metagenome (GOLD analysis project Ga0307471, IMG submission 204566) | Hardwood forest soil microbial communities from Morgan-Monroe State Forest, Indiana, United States - atmos_gasesAM3C_515 | ecosystem: Environmental > Terrestrial > Soil > Temperate... | reverse complement strand
AACGACTTCATGTACTGGGAACTCATGTCTTATGGAGCGATCCATGGTTATCGAGTCTTTGATTTCGGGAGAAGCAAGAAAGGGACGGGCTCGTATGATTTTAAGAAACATTGGGGTTTTGAGCCGCGGCCACTTCCGTACTGGTACCAAGCTATGAATGGACACTCTGTTCCTGATACGAGCTCGCTGAATCCGAAACTCCAATGGGCAATCCGAATTTGGCGCAACCTGCCATTAGCCGTGACAAAAGGTCTCGGGCCGCATATTTCTCGCCATATCCCCTAAAAAAATGAAAATCTTATTTCTTGCTCACAGGACACCTTTTCCACCCAATAAGGGAGAGAAAATTCGCGCTTACAATATCTTGGCGCAATTGGCCAAGAGGCACTCGGTGTCGATGGTTTACTGGGTGGACAGTCCAGACGATATCGATCATGTCAGCGCGCTAAGAAAATTTTGCCAAGGTACCGTTATCCCCATTTACCTGAATAGCTCGAACGCCATACTCCGAGGGGTGAAGAGTCTTCTTTATGGAAGGAGTTTTTCTGAAGGGTACTTTTACTCTCCGAAGTTTCAATCATTGGTCGATCGGTTGGCGCGGGATGAAAAGTATGATCTGGTGTACGCCTTTTCTTCGGTAATGGCCCGATCCATCATGGGTATCCACGATATTCCTACGATCGTAGATTTTGTTGATGTGGATTCCGACAAATGGGGCCAACTGGCTCGATTCAAAACGTTTCCTTTTTCCATTTTTTACCGCTTGGAGCAGGCTCGGTTGTGTCGCTATGAAGGGACGTTGTCGCGTTGGGCCCGATGGATTTTGTTCGTGTCTCAGGTCGAGGCGGATCTGTTCAAGCGACTAGGAGGAAGTGGTCCCGTTGCCGTGCTTCCCAACGGCGTGGATTCAGATTTACTGTGCTTGGCGCAACGCAAACCTCGTTCATCCGTCATCAATGGCCAGAATTCGCCCGCGAATTGTCCGGTGGTAAGACTGCTGTTTGTAGGAACGATGAACTATTATCCAAACACTGACGCAGTACTATACTTTGTAGAGGAGATTTTGCCGCTGATACAAAAACGATACCCGCAGGTCAATTTTGAGATCGTGGGGCGCTTTCCTCCACGTTCCGTCCGTAAACTCGACGGCGTAGGAGGTGTTCGCGTTTTGGGGGAGGTGGCGGATGTTCGGTCTTATTTGGTGCGAGCCGACGTGAGTGTGGCTCCTATGCGCATTGCTCGCGGCGTGCAAAACAAGGTCCTGGAAGCCATGTCTGTTGGAGTGCCTGTGGTGGCCACTTCCGAGGCCGTCAAGGGGATTCAAGTTGCCAAAGAGGTTGAAGTTCTTATCGGAGACAGCCCGCAGGAATTTGCCGCACAAATTGATCGAGTTCTTTCCGATGGCGCGCTTTATGAGCGAATCTCCACTAAAGCCCGAAGTCGAGTCATAGAGTCCTACAGCTGGGAACGTGTCGGCGCTCGGTTGAATGAAATTATTCTTGATTGTGGCAAGTGCGTTTCTCAGACCTGGGAACAGCAGCCATCCAGTGAATCAAGTGTGACTTTAGAGTTGGTATGATCGAAATCGAGTGTGTCACCCAAGAAGATGGGTTGCGGAATCTGCAGTGGGAGTGGGAGGAACTGTGGCAGAGTTCGTTAACAACATCAATTTTTCTGACCTTTAGTTGGATTTGCTGTTGCTGGAAAGAATTGGAGGCGCATAACGAGTTAAGAGTCTTTGTTGCTAGAGATGGAGGAAGGGCGGTACTTATTGCGCCATTTATGAAGTCACGACGGGCCCAGAGGGGATTGCCGGCGGATTGTCTGACTTTTATCGAGCATCCGGAAGCGCAAATCGCCGACGTTCTTCTCGCGAGGTCGCAGCAAGACTCGCGGGTACTTGAAGTGCTACTAAAATTTCTTATGAATGCACAAGCTACGGATTGGCATTTGCTTTCACTAGACAAGATTCCCCAAGGGTCGCCGACACTTGAATTGTTGGCGGCAAGTGCCCAGCGGTGCTTTTCCGGGCTCGAGGTCAGATCATCTCATGAAGCATTGTTTATTGCTCTCGTCGGCGGCTGGCAGGCATATTTAAACTCCCGTTCTCCCCGTTTTCGAAAGACGCTGAGAAATATAGTAAATCGAATTGAACGATTGGGAGCCATAGAAACCAAATGTTATAAGGGGGAGGAGGTCAACAATCAGACGATTGAAAAACTGTTCTCTGTGTCTGATTCGAGTTGGAAAGTCGCTGACGGAGTAGCTATTACGAGCCAAAAACGTCGTATGCAGTTTTTCGAAGATCTCTTGTTGGCTGTAGCCCAGCGGGGGAATGTCCAGGTCTGGACGCTAGAGGTCAATGGAGCGGCGATCGCTTCCGAGATTCAGGTCATTGATGGACCCACGGTTTACGCGCTCCGAAGCGACTATGACGAGCGCTATGCCGACAGCTCGCCAGGCGTGTATCTTCAGGGGGAAATTTTGCGGCACTTGTTTGAAAGTTCATACGAGTCCTACAACCTGGGGGTCGGTCTTAACCCGTACAAATTGCGTTGGACGGATCGACGCCTTCCGGTCATGAACGTTCGTATTTACAATCGAACGATGTACAGCCGCTTTCTGCGCTCTTTTGATCAGTATGATTTGGGTAAGCTCAGGCGAGTGCCAGGCATCCGAACCTTGCAGAATTTTATTGTTGGGAGAGTTTCATGAAAGCGCCCAGCATCGTATCAGGTAACGTGCTGGGTGACTGCAAGGAAACAGTTAAGGTGTTACCTCTCGGCTGGACAGCCCGCCAAAGAGTCTTTGTTGAAAACGGAGTCTCTCTGTTCGTAGATGGTTTCGTTGACTTGGACGAGAGCGCTTTCCAAGCCGGCAATAGATATGAAAAGGGTTTTGCCGATCGTTTGGTGAACTTATACAAGTCCAAAGGCGCTGGGTTTCTGAAACAACTACGAGGAACTTTCGCCTTGGGTCTATGGGACGCGGTGGATCGACGTGTCATTCTCGCCGTCGACCCCTTCGCCACACGGTCCCTTTACTATTGGTCAGGCTGCGATGAAATTGCATTTGCCCCGCGCATATCCTGTTTCTCACAACATATTGATATTCTCAAAGAGATCGACCCAAACATCATTTACTTTTACCTGAATCACTCGTTTGTTCCGGCACCGTTCACGATCTATCGGCATATTAAGCGGCTTGCGCCGGGGCAATGTCTTGTGTGGGAAAACGGGCGCGTCTCACTCCAACAATATTGGGACATGAGTTATAGTGAAGAACGAGATGCGGGTGAGGAAACGATATGTGAGTATCTACGAGCCGCAGTAGAAGAATCCATCCGTTTTCACTTGCGCTACCTAGATTGCCCGCCTTCCGAGCGAGGAGCTTTTCTTAGCGGCGGCACAGATAGCAGCACTCTTGTGGGGTTGCTGGCTCGAATCACACAGCAAAGCGTGAATACCTTCTCTGTTGGCTTCGCAGAAGAGCGTTACAATGAGATTCACTACGCGCGCATCGCGGCATCCCATTTCCAAAGTAAAGCCCATGAATACTTCGTCCATCCCGATGAAGCTTTGGATGCCATCTCGTTGATGGCACGAGAGTATGACGAGCCTTTCGGCAACAGTTCGGCGATTCCCACTTATTTTTGCTTGAAAATGGCACGCGACGCCGGCGTCAAGAGCATGTTTGCCGGGGACGGTGGTGACGAGTTGTTCGGAGGGAATGAGCGATATCTGACTGAAAAGGTGTTCACCCTTTACCACGCTATTCCAGGCTGGATACGAAGAGGAACGGATTTAGCAGCGCATAGGCTGCCTTTGGTCAATCCATGGCGCAAGGTGCGTAATTATATTCATAAGGCGAATCAACCCGTTCCGGATCGCTTCTTTTGCTATCAGTTGTACTTCCGAGATCACGCCTCAGAGTATTTCACTGACGAATTCCGCGGTATTATAGACTTCGACTTTCCGATCCGTATCCCGCGACAGCACTATGAGCGCATCGGAGATGTCAGTCCGCTAAATCGATTGCTTTACATGGATCTCAAGATGGCCATAGCGGACAACGATTTGTTTAAAGTGAACCGCATGGCCGAAGGCTTGGGTATCCAGGTATGCTATCCTTATTTGGATACCCATGTTGCGGCCATGACCGGTACTATTCCTGCCGATCTAAAACTGAAGAGGTGGACCAAGCGTTATATTTTTAAGAAAGCTTTCGGAAATCTGCTTCCCAAAGAAATTCTAACGAAAAGGAAACACGGTTTCGGTCTGCCTACCGGCGATTGGCTTAGGAGCCACGCCGGGTTTAGAGATCTTGCTCGTTCACTCCTGCTGGATTCGCGATCGAAACAGCGAGGCTATTTCAAAGAGAAGGCTTTGGAAGGCCTTTTGAAAGCGCATGACGAAGAATCGAGCGGCTATTATGCTTCACAGATTTGGAATTTCATGATGCTGGAACTCTGGCATCGCAGTCATGTAGATGGGTGACGAGGGTTTCCTTACGTCTGTAGCCGGCCATATGAAAACTGCAGTAGTGCGTATCGTCGCGAGCACGCTATTTCACTCGGGCGCGCTAAATGCGCTACAAACCAGAACGAGACGAAACATCATCGAAAAAACAGGACTTGTACCTCAGGTCTTTCCGTTCGGAGTGCTGCTGTACCACAGGGTGAATTCCGACGCTGATCCGTATTTTCCCCGCGTTTCCACCGAAGTGTTCGATGCTCAAATGAATTATTTGGCGCGCCATTATCGAGTGCTCTCCCTAGGGGAAATTCTCGGACGAATCGAGAATGGATTAGAGGTCCAGCCGTATACTATTGCGATTACCTTCGATGATGGTTATCGAGACAATTTTACATATGCGCACCCGATTTTGAAAAAATATCGACTGCCGGCCACGCTGTTCGTCGCCACCGGACATATCGGGTCCGATGGTACGATGTGGAATGATCGGGTCTCATGGGCTTTCAAGCATACAGGTCGCAAAGACTTCGCGCTCGAAATCGCGAATCGGCGCTTCGTAATTTCTCTTCGTTCAACAAAGGATAGGATCCGTTCTTTAAGTGTAGTCCTGGAGATACTCAAGGCGGTGCCTGATTCCGAAAAAAGCCGCATCCTCGACTCCATGGTGAAGGAGTTAAATAGTGAGGGAGCAGAGCCCCCAAGGCTCATGCTGAGTTGGGGTGAACTTCGGCAGATGGTTGAAGAGGGCTGGGAAATAGGGTCGCATACGGTCAATCACGTAATCCTGACGCGGGTACAAGCATCAGTCGTCAACGATGAGCTCCGGAAATCTAAGGAAACTCTCCAAAAAGAGCTGCAATGTCCGATCAGTTTGTTTGCTTATCCAAACGGAAAACAGCCAGACTTCGATTTGTCAATCAAGGACCTCGTCCGTGAGGCTGGCTATAAAGCCGCGGTCACGACTCTGGACGGTCTCAATGACAGGAGTACTGACCCGTTCGAAATCCGCCGGCGAAGCCCGTGGGAGCCTGATTTACCTTGTTTTGCGACGAGATTGCTTCACGTTTATTGGAAAAGAACTAAACAAACTTCATGGTCAGATTTTTGTCAAGGGAGATGGTTTTATGAAACCCAAACATAGTGGAATGTGGTCAATTGTTTTTGGCCTCGTAATTGGAACCGTGGTTTGGTTTGGAGTTGTTCACGTCGCCCAAGGGCAAGACTTCGATGCGATGTACAACGATCAAGACGTCGCCACGAATCATATCAATAGAGGATTAGCAAAACTGGGAGTGGAAAACTTGTACGGTGCAAGGAAGGAATTCGAGTTTGTGATCGGCATGGAGAAGGACACGGGGAAAAAATACCAAGCCTATCTAAACCGGGGCGTCATTTTTGCCTTGGAGGATCGTCTCGATGCGGCGGTCAAGGATTATTTGATGGCTATCAAGTTAAAGCCGGACTATGCGGAAGCTTATTTCAATCTCGGTGCGGTGTATTACAGGCAAAAGCTGTCGAAGAAAGCGGAAGAAGTATTTCTGAAGGCTATTGAGATCGATCCAGAATACGGACGGGCTCACTACAGCCTGGGTTTTCTATACCTTGATCAGAAGAAATACGATCTCGCAAAATTGCACGCAGAAAAGGCGGCGGAAAACGGTGTACCTTTCAGAACCCTAAAAGAACGGCTGGCAAAAGTTGGCCAGTAAATTCTTCGAAACGTGGAATGCCGTTTGCGTCTCAAAGAGGTCTAGCATGAATAACATATCGAGGTTAGGAATTTAGATTCGTTATAATAAGTAGCTCGGTAGATTGCTTCAGAGCGCAGATAATTTCCAGGACAAAGTTTAATTGCTTTATAACGACTTTTAGTACTCTAGAATTCCTAATAGTCGCTGAAATCCCGCGTTACTGACTTTCTATTTTGGCGGCTGGGCAGACTGTGGCGAGTTCACTATTGCGCACCGGTGACATATATTGTCATCGAATCGTGCTTTGCGACAGGGATCATCCTCCTGATGCATTGATGGCGGAAGCTTACCATGCCGGGAAACTCGAAATGGAATTTGGTAGGGAAGCCAAGGTTATGATGAAAGTCAAATTTTTTACGCGGAGTCAGATTTTTCTTTTTGGCAGTGTCTTGTGAGTAGGAGTCATCCGAACGGTTTGAAGGGGTTGGTATTAAGCGGTGGGCGCGGTACACGCCTCCGCCCTCTAACTCATACAGCAGCGAAGCAACTGGTTCCTGTTGCCAATCGGCCGATTTTGTTTTACGTGCTCGACAATCTAAAAGCCGCAGGCGTGAGCGAAGTTGGAATGATTATCTGCCCCGAAACGGGCTTAGCTGTTCAGAACGCCGTTGGGGATGGAAAGGCGTGGGGGCTTACGGTTGAATACATTCTGCAAGACCAACCGTTAGGCCTCGCCCACGCGGTCAAGACCGCACGACCTTTTTTGGGCCAAAATCCATTTATTATGTACCTTGGTGATAACCTTATTGGTTCGAAGATTTCACAATTCTGCGCCCAATTTCAAGCGTCTGATGGAGACGCCATGATTCTCCTCAAAGAAGTCGATTCCCCGTCGGCTTTTGGAATCGCGGAGGTCGATGGCAACGGGCACGTGAAAAATCTTGTTGAAAAACCGAAAAGTCCTAAATCCAATCTGGCCTTGGTCGGTATCTATATTTTCTCTCACAAGATCCATGCGGCGATCGATCGTATCAAACCATCATCGCGCGGTGAACTTGAGATTACGGACGCGATCCAGGCCCTACTCGATGATGGGAGCAAGGTGCTTAGCAATCGAATCGACGGTTGGTGGTTAGACACAGGAAAAAAAGATGATCTTTTGACGGCTAACAGAATTGTCCTAGACGATTGGATTCAACGGACCATCGAAGGACAAGTGGATAGCGCGAGCAGTGTCACGGGTCGAGTACAGCTAGGAAAGGGCAGCCGAGTCGTGAGAAGTCGGATTCGCGGTCCCGTCGTCGTCGGCGAAAACGTTTTCATCGAAGACTCCTTCATCGGTCCTTTTACTTCGATCGGCGATGGTTGCAAGATCCACTCCTCCGTTTTGGAGCATTGCGTATTTTTGGAGAACGCGACCGTAAAGCGCGTCGATAGGTTGGAAGACAGCTTGGTAGGGAAGAACTCGGTGGTGGTTAAAGAAGTCGGAGCACATCAAGCGTACCGCCTTATGATTGGCGACGATTCTGAGGTATCGCTTTAATGCCTTTTCGCTTCAGAGGTCTCGATCTTCCCGAAGTTGTTCTCATCGACCCCAAGGTTTTCCCTGACGAAAGAGGGTTCTTCTTGGAAACCTATAAACACTCCGAATTTTCTAGCAATGGCATTCAGGAGCGGTTCGTTCAAGAAAATCATTCCCACTCTTTGCGGAGAACCCTCCGGGGACTCCATTATCAAAAGAACCCGAAAGCGCAAAGCAAGATCGTTAGAGTAGTTGCAGGCACGATTTTTGATGTTGTTGTGGACATTCGGAAAGGATCGCCACGCTACGGGCGGTGGATAGGAGTCAATCTGTCGGCTGAGAACAAACAAATGCTTTACATTCCCGCAGGCTTTGCTCACGGGGCGTGTGTGATGAGCGAAGAGGCGGCGTTGCTTTACATGGTCAGCAGCGAATATGCGCCAGAGTGCGAGAGGGGTGTGATTTGGAATGACCCCGCTCTCGGAATCCAGTGGCCCCAGGACAAACCCATACTTTCATCACGGGATCAAATGTGGCCTCCTCTAGCCAATGCAGACAACAACTTTGTCTATGGGGATCGCCAACGCTAGATCCATTTAGGTAATTCTACCTGGTTTCCGGGAGTTTGCTTGAGAAATTTGTTAATCACGGGTGGTTGCGGGTTCATTGGGAGTCATTTTGTCAGACTCGTTTTGTGCGAACGCCCGCACTATCGGGTTATTAACTTGGATCTTCTGACGTATGCGGGTAATCTGGAAAATCTGGCGGCGGAAAGGCGCACACGAGAGAACTTAGCATACCGCTTTGTTCTCGGAGATGTCGCAGATGCAAGCCTTGTGGCCCGATTGATTGAAGAGGAAAATGTCGATGCCGTCGTCAACTTCGCCGCGGAAACGCATGTTGATCGCAGCCTCCTGGATAGTGCGCCCTTTTTGCATACCAATGTTGAGGGTACGCGAGTTCTTTTAGAGACCGTCAGCAGTCGAGGTGTCGAGAGATTCTTACAGGTTTCGACGGACGAAGTTTATGGTTCGCTTACGCTTTCCGAGCCATCATTCACGGAAGAAAGTCCGCTTAAGTCCAATAGTCCCTACGCGGCGAGCAAGGCGGCAGCAGATTTGTTGGTTCGCGCCTATCAGCGCAGCTATGGCGTGCAGACACTAGTCACGAGGTGCGGTAACAACTATGGGCCTTATCAATTTCCAGAGAAATTCTTGCCCTTGTTTATTACCAATGCTCTTGATGATCGCTCGCTGCCTCTGTATGGCGACGGACAACAGATCCGCGATTGGATCCATGTGGAGGATCATACACGGGCGTTGCTAAATGTATTGGAACAAGGAAGCCCCGGAGAGATCTACAATATAAGCGCGAGCGGCGAAAAAACCAATCTGCAAATGGCGGAATGGATTCTGCAATTGCTCGAAAAGCCACAAGAGCTGATTTGTTTTGTGAAGGATCGCCCCGGCCACGATCGTCGATACGCAGTGAATGCGTCCAAAATACGGCGGGAACTCGGATGGCAGCCCATTATCGGTCTTGAAACTGGATTGCGATCGACGATCGACTGGTACCGCCGCGAGCGCGGTTGGTGGGAGCGGATTAAGAGCGGCGAATATCGAAAGTATTACAGTCAAATCTATGGTGAACGTCTGGGATCTCAACAGTAGCGAAACGTTCGAAGCCGAATCATGAGCAATATAACTGAATCCACTATCGTGATCGAGCCCAAGAAAGGATTGTTCCAACTTGACTTGAAGCGGGTCTGGCAGTACCGAGAGCTCCTTTATTTCTTGGTTTGGCGCGATCTCAAAGTCCGGTACAAACAAACCGTAATCGGGATTGGATGGGCGGTGTTGCAGCCGTTTGTAACTATGGTCATTTTTACAGTGATTTTCGGCAACCTTGTCAAGGTACCGTCTGATGGCCTGCCGTATCCGATATTTGCCTACTCTGCGCTTTTACCTTGGAATTATTTTGCAAGCGCGCTTCAGCGCTGTGTCGTCAGCGTTGTGGGTGATGCCGCGCTTGTTTCTAAAGTCTATTTTCCTCGTCTAATACTTCCACTGGCAGGAACCATTTCAGGTTTCGCCGATTTCTTTGTTTCGTTTCTGCTCTTGATTGGGATGATGACTTTTTACGGTCTTGGCATTTCATGGACAGTTTTGACGCTACCGTTCTTTCTATTGCTTGCGTTGGCTACTGCGCTCGCGGTGGGTTTATGGTTATCAGCTCTTAATGTACGTTATCGTGATGTTGGCCATACTATTCCATTTCTTATGCAGGTATGGATGTACGCTTCACCTATTGTTTATCCGGTCAGTGTGATTCCCGAAAAATATCGTTTTCTTTATAGCTTGAATCCGATGGCAGGAGTCATTGAGGGATTTCGTTGGGCGCTATTAGGCAAGCAGAGCCCCGACTTTGCAGTGATGGCCATTAGTGTAGCCGTGGTGTTGCTCCTTATCTCAGGCGGCGTGGTCTTTTTCCGTAACATGGAGAAAACTTTCGCAGACGTGGTTTGATTCAAATTGTCCGGAAATTTGTTCTATGACAATTTTTGCCGGGCGTGTATTCGTTGCACTGTTATGAGTGATGTCGCGATAAAAGTGGAGCAGTTATCTAAGCGGTATAAGATCGGCGCGCTAAAGTCTCAGCACAATATGCTCCGTGATGTGCTGACGTCTGGTTTTGTTTCCCTCGTGAAGCGTAACGGTAACGCGGTAACAGGCACGGGGTCGGCGCATCATCCAGAGGGAAATATCATTTGGGCGCTCAAAAATGTTTCGTTGGAGATTAGGAAAGGCGAGGCCGTTGGATTCATAGGCCGCAACGGAGCCGGCAAAAGCACCCTGCTCAAGATTTTGTCGCGGATCACGGATCCGACCAAGGGACGTGTAGAAATCCGCGGACGCATAGGGACCCTGCTTGAAGTGGGTGCTGGATTTCATAGCGAGCTTACGGGACGGGAAAATGTTTATCTGAGCGGCGCCGTTTTGGGGATGACGAAGCGGGAAATCGATCTCAAATTTGATGAGATCATTGCATTTTCCGAGGTGGAAAAGTTCATGGACACGCCGGTGAAACGTTATTCCAGCGGCATGTATGTGCGGCTGGCATTTTCCGTTGCCGTGCACCTAG
>Ga0307471_100002362_pt1 | contig 10830 bp, 5 predicted proteins | sample atmos_gasesAM3C__2_FD_204566 | JGI IMG/M metagenome (GOLD analysis project Ga0307471, IMG submission 204566) | Hardwood forest soil microbial communities from Morgan-Monroe State Forest, Indiana, United States - atmos_gasesAM3C_515 | ecosystem: Environmental > Terrestrial > Soil > Temperate... | reverse complement strand
TCCATCCATTCGCGTTCTGCTGCAACGCTGCCTGCGGAAAGACCGGCGTCAACGTATCTCAGACGCAGCTGACGTTCGGATCGAGATTGACGATGCGCTCACATCTTCGCCGAGCGGAGTTGCATCTGCCACTGTCGCAACTCCCAGAAACAATCTGTTGTGGGCAGTGGCCGCAGCAGTGGCAATCATGGCGGTCGTTACGTCATGGGGTTGGTGGCGCTCGACGCGCCCCGTGCCGCAGCCATTGATGCGCATTGATCTCGACTTGGGCTCGGATGCGGAGGTTTCCGCAACGCAGGGCGGTCTTTCGCTTTCGCCCGATGGCACCCGGCTGGTGTACTCCATCCGTGGCTCCGATCGTAAGCTGCGGCTGGCAGTGCGGTCCCTGGACAGCTCTCTGGCGACTCCTCTCCCCGGCACGGAGGACGCGATCGACCCGTTCTTTTCGCCGGACGGCCAGTGGATCGGATTTTTCGCCGGCGGCAAGCTGATGAAGATCGGCGTCCAGGGGGGCGCACCGGTTACCTTGTGCGACGTTGCTAGCCCGAGAGGCGGAAGCTGGGGAGAGGATGGCGAGATCATCGTGGCTACCTCGGGCGGTACCATCCTCTCCCGTGTCTCCTCGAGCGGTGGCACCTTGAGCCCCGTCGGCCAATTGGATGCCAAGGACCTGGTCTGGAGCATTTATCCGCAGGTTCTGCCCGGTGGTGCGGCCGTGTTACTCACCGGCCTCAATCAAGGCAGCCCCAGACTTGAGGTCCAGACACTGAAGACAGGTCAGCGAAAGACGCTGGTGGGGGGAGCTTATTTCGGACGCTACACTCCCAGCGGGCACCTCCTCTATGTCCAGCAAGGAACTCTGTTTGCGGCATCGATGGACCTGAAGCGTTTGGAACTCACAGGCCCCCCCAGCCCGGTGCTGGAAAATCTAGCGGTCGATTGGATCAGGGCTTTTCGCCAGTTTGATATCTCGCAGACGGGAGTGTTTGTGGGCTTTGTTGGTGCATCCGGCCAAGGTAAGCAAACGCTGCGGTGGCTGGACGCCTCCGGCAAACCGCAGCCGTTGTCCGCCGCCGAGCCGGTCAACCATGTGCGGCTCCGTCTCTCGCCTGACGGGAAAAGATTGGCCCTGATCATTAACGAGGGCTCGACTACCAACCTCTGGATCCGTGATTTAGAGGCGGAGCGCATGTCCCGCCTCACGGTTCAGGGCAACGCGGATTCTCCCGCATGGGCGCCCGACGGCGGCCATATCGCTTACTACGCTCAGGTGCCGGGGACGAGTGGGGCGATGTACTGGACGCGCTCCGATGGAGCCGGCGAAACGGTGCGCCTGGCGGAGAAGCCGTTAGCTCATCCCGATGCGTTTTCGCCCGACGGAAAGTGGCTGGTGTATCACGTGCACGGAGGCGGAGAGGTGAGCGTGTGGACTCTGCCGGTTGACGCAAGCGATCCCGAACATCCCAAGCCAGGTCAGCCGCAAGCCTTTTTGCAGGGCCCTTCCACCCAGGAGTACGCAGCCTACTCGCCGGACGGCCGCTGGCTCGCCTATAAGTCTAGTGAGTCCGGACGGGACGAGGTGTACGTGCGGCCCTTCCCGGGGCCCGGAGGCAAATGGCTAATCTCGAGCGGAGGTGGCACCTATCCGCTGTGGTCAAGAAGCGGGCACGAATTGTTCTATCTCGGTTCCGACCAGAGGATTCAGGTGACCGACTACACGGTGAAGGGCGATTCTTTTGTGGCTGGCAAGCCGCGGCAATGGTCGGCTGCACAGCTCGCCCTCAGTCCTTCGCTGTTTGACCTCATGCCCGATGGAAAGCGCATGGTGATGGCGTTACCGCAGGAGGCCGACGCTGGCAAGCCCAACGGGCACGTGACCATGATGCTGAATTTCTTCGACGAACTCCGCCGCCTCACCAAACCCTAATAGGTTGCGGAATAAGGCAAGGGAAAGAGAGATGTCTAGTCGCTGTGCGCCTCGGAATGACCTGCTTGGAGGAGTCTTGCGGCAAGTGGGCGAGCCTACTTGTCGTACTGGATCAGCGAGAAGGCATCGATTCCGGGCAGCTTTTTGCGGCCATTGAGGAAGGTCAGCTCAACTGCAAAGGCTGCGCCAACCACTTCGCCGCCGAGTTTGCGCACTAACTCAACGGTTGCGGCGGCGGTCCCTCCGGTTGCGAGCAAATCGTCGCTGATCAACACGCGCTCGCCGGGCTTTATCGCATCTTGGTGGATTTCGAGCGTGTCGGTGCCGTATTCGAGCTGGTAGGACACCGAGGCCGTCCGCCACGGCAGCTTCTTCGGCTTGCGCACAGGAACAAATCCCGCATTCAGCCGGTAAGCCAGCGCCGGAGCGAAGATGAATCCCCGCGCCTCGATGCCGACGACCACGTCCACCGATTTGCCCGCATAGTGGTCGCACAGGTGGTCCACGAGCTCGTGGAAGCCGGGCGGATTTTGCAGCAGTGTCGTCAAGTCATAAAACAATATTCCAGGTTTTGGATGATCGGGGATTGCCCGGATGAGCGCTTTCAGCTGATCCATTCCCTTACTCCGCTAGGAAAGATCGAAATCAATACTCCCGCTCGATCGTGAATCCAGCCGAAAATTCCGGCAGGAGTTCCGCCTCGGCTTCGGTTACCTGGGCCACGGACGCGAATCGCGGGCCGCGCTGCAACTCGACTCGCAGGGCTTGGAGCTGCGCGGCGTTGCCGATGGCATACACTTCGACGCGCCCGTCGAACAAGTTCTTCACGTACCCGGTCACGCCCAACTGCTCGGCAGTGCGCTCGGCGAAAAAGCGAAACCCAACGCCCTGCACATTACCCGACACCAAATATCGCTTCGCCTGGTTCTTCACGGCGCCACGGCGCGCGGAATCTTTCCCGCAGCCGCGCGATTGTAGCAGAGCGTCCGCTCCCCCGGTGCGGAAATTGAGCGCGCCAGCGTGCCGCTCGGGCGCCGTCTGGGATTGTCGAAATACTCGCGCCAATCAGGTAAAATCTGAGGCTAATGTTAGGGCTACCTCCCTTTCAGAGGCAGCCAACACGGCACTGCCAGCGGCGCGGATTTGTTGCCGCCGCGGTCTTGGCAGGCCTTTGTTGCGCTCAGGTTCTAGCCCAGTCCGTACCGGCGCAGAAACCCGCGCTGCCGCCCCCCGGCGCGCGAATCGTGCTCGACGCTGGGGAACCTGAGTTGCGCGTGGACGGCGTGCCGTTTTTCATCCATGCCGCGCAATTCGATTACTTCCGCATCCCGCAAGACCTTTGGGGAAGTTCGCTGGACCGCTACCGGGAACTCGGCATCAACACTGTGGACTTGCGCATCCCGTGGAACTGGCACGAGCTGCGGGACGCGCAGTTCGATTTCGACGGGCACACAAATCCCCGGCGTAACCTGCGCGAATTGCTCCAACTGATTACAGAAAAGCGGCTGAAACTGATCGTGCGCCCCGGTCCGCTCGTGGCCGACCACTGGCGGAACGCGGGCCTGCCGGACTGGCTGCTCGGCTACTCCGAGTACGGAATGGACGCTGTAAGCATTGCGGCAGGCACCGGACCTCCGGAGGCGGATCTAGCCGCGGAGGACGCCGAAGCCGCTGCGGACCTGTGGCTGGCAAACGAAACGCACATGACCTACGCGCGGCGCTGGTTCACTGCTCTTGCCCGGGAACTCGTACCCTACCGCTCGACGTCCACCCTCCAGATCACGGAACCCGGAGACCGGGAGGGAGAAACCCGGGAGAAGGAAATCAGCGGCCCGCTGCTGCTCGTTGCGCTCGGCGACGGGATGGGGGTGCGCCCCGGGCAGCCCGCGCCAGATTTGGCGCGCTATTTCGCTGAGCTTCAGCGAGCGCTGGCGCGTGGCGGACTGGAGGCAATTTCTTTTGTGAGTGTCTCGGATGTTTCCGCTGCGGGCGTCGCTCCTATTTCCATGGAGCCAGCACCGGGGACGAAATCCCAAGTCGGCCTGGCCTCCAAGAGGGTTTTGCCTCCCGCTGTGGAGCAAAGTGCCGCGGAGCGCTCCATGAAACCTTCGTCCGATGCCGCTGAGGAATTCGCAGTCAATGCCGCAGAGGGAATCTCTCTCAAATTGCTGGCCACAACGCTGGCGACCCAGCCCGCTTTTCCTCCGTTCCTTTCTGATTTTGCCACGAGTACGTTCGCTCCCCCCGATGACGTCCGCGCCGCGCAGCCTTCTCCCGCGAACACGCTGCTGGCCTCGCGTCTGCTCATCGGCGGCGGACTTCGAGGAATCGAGTACTCACCGCTCCAGGACACGCTTACTCCCGCGGGCTGGGAGACTCCCTCCGCACCGCGGTATTTCCGCTGGGACGCCGCGCTTGACCTCGCCGGCAATAAAGGCCCCCGCGCGGAAGGCGTGAAACGAAACGGCCAGCTCCTTTCCGAGTGGGGTGCGATGCTGGCGGCATCGCATTTGCGCGCCGATTTCGGAATCGTGGACCTGCGGACGTCGCTGCCGGCGCTCACGGAAGGACAGGCGGCCCAAGCCACGCGAGCCCTGGAACAGATTTTCCGGGTTACAGAACTCGCGGGATTTTCTCCCGAACTTGTCAATCCTGCTGCCCAACCCGTCGAGCGCCTCTTGCGCGACTCCGTGATCTTGCTCCAGGCGATTGCGGGAATGGGTGGCAATCAGCCCCTCTCGAATGAGGCGCAAACGGCTCTAGTGGAATTCGTCCGCCGAGGAGGCGTCCTGGTCTGCGTTTCTTCACGCACAACGAGCCTTTTGCCGCCGCCGTTGCGGCAAGGGGCGCGGGCAGCTCCGCAAGGGGGAGAAACCCTTGCCGAGTGGGCCTTCGAGCGTGGCCGCGTCATCGTTTCGCCGGGCGATTTCTCCTCTTGGATTTCGTTGGATCGTGACTTAGACCCCAACCGGAGGCAGCCCGAAGCCACTCAGGCAATCGAGAATCTGAACGCGCTCATGACCCGCGCGGGTGCAACGCGCGGAGTCCAGCGAATGTCAGCCGACGGATCCAAAGCAGAACTGTTCGCGACCCAGCTCATTTCGAATGAAGTTTCACCGGGCGCAGGGCGGCCGTCGTGTGCAGCCGACCAGCTCTGCGCTGCGTCGTTGGTCAGCGTCACCAACTTCGGCGATGGCCAGCCCGCCGCTGCGGCCCTGGCGATCCAAGATATCGAGCACGCTTCACCCGGCAGGGTCCCGCGGACAATTTCGCTCGAGGTGACCGTTCCTGCGCACGATTCGCTCTTGCTCCCCATCCACGCCCCGCTTTGCTCCGCTGCCTCTGCCGAGGAGCGCTGCTCCGACGAAGTGGTCGCGGCCGGGGCCGAGCTGCTGGGCGCCCAACGCGACGGCAAAACCCTGGAACTTCTGTTTTATGCGCCGGCACGCGCGACGGTGAGGCTGAGCCTTGAAAGCCAGCCTGCAAAGATCGAACTCGACGATGACATCCGGCTCGAGTCCCAGTGGAAGCAAGAAACCGGAGAAGCCGAAGTGCTCATCCTCCGGGGCGCAGCGCCGGACTTTCTGCGCGTCCTCAAAGTCCATCTCCGCTATAGCCCGCACGTGGTTGAGAAGCAGGCTCCGGCAAAGCACCCCCGCGGTTTCACCTTCGAGGTCTTTAACGCGGTGAAGTTCCCGCTGGGGAGTGAAGCCTCGATCTCCACACAGCCTCCGCTGATCCTCGCCGACGCAGGCAGCGGCGGCAGCTTGGTCGTTTCCTCTAGGAACTCCTCGGAGGCGGGTCGGCTGGTGGACTTCAGCCTCAACGGCGCATTTCACGGCACGAGTTCCGCGCGGATTTTTCCCGGTGAACAAGACCTCACGCGCCTCCGGTTTCAACCCACTCGGGCTCCTGGCGGCACAGAGTCCCCTCCGGCCGCGTCCTCCGACGGATTGCTGCACGGCGAGCTGGGGATTCATTCCGGCCGGAGCCAGAAAGGCGGCCCAGTGTTGCTCGTGACGCCGGGTGAAAACAAAACCATTCATTACCAATATGATTTCGACCGGGACGGAGCGTTGGAGTCGGTTTTGGAAAGCAACCGGCTGCGGCTCATCGTTTCCCCTGCGGACGGGGGCCGAGCTCTGGCGCTGGTGGATAAATCCACGAACGAAGACCTCATCACCTTCGGCGGCGCCCTTTACGACCGATTTGACCGTGCCGACGCTGATCCGGTATTGAAGGAGGCGGGCGATCTTCCATCTAACCGTGAGTACCAGGCAGAGTGGGTCGAAGAAAAGCAGGGTACCGCGTTGCGCCTCACGTATGACCATCCGGAAATCGCGCCAATGGGCACGCGGATCGAAAAGACGGTGCGCCTGGCGGCTGCTGACGCCGTGGAAATTTCGTACCACATCTCACGAGCCACCACCGGCCCTGCGGAATCGCGGGACAGTTCCCCATCAGAACAGCCTCTCCTTTCGATGCTTTCCATTCCCTTGGCTCAGGCGGGTGACGGTCCCGCGCGCTTCTGTTGGCAGCCGCCCGCATCTTCCGTGCCCGCCGCGGCCCCCGCAAAGCCCGCCGCCGACCCGCGCTGCGAAGACATCACTCCTTCGCGAGAACCGATATTGATTCCTGAGGACGTCTCGCGCCTTGAGATTGAGACCGCGGGGCACAGCACTTTGGCTGTCGAATGGACCTCCGGCCGGGCCAGGATCGTCCCCAAGAACTTCTCCACTCAGGTCGAGTTTGCATTCCCCCTGCCTGCACGAGGCGCTGCGCCGGGTGAGTTCACTCTGCGGTACACTATCGCCTCCGGGCCATAGGGCGTTTGAGCTGCGGGAACGCCCACCACAAAGCTTCCAGAAAGTGCATCCAAAGGATTGAGGGCAGCATGATTCACCGCTCGACGAGGTTGGTTTCTGGTTTACTGGTGGCGGCTCTCTTGACTGCTGGGGTGAGTTTTGTTCGCGCCCAGGCATCGGGTCCGATGACCCCGCCCGCGAGCCGGGCCGCTGCCCCGCCTCCGGCGGTTAGCAAGCCCGAGACTCCACCCATGCCGCCGGAGGAGATGATCCGTCGCATCGCGCAGAAGGAAGACGCGATGGTCCGCGCGATGGCAGGCTATAGTTTCCAGCAAAGCATGCAGATCCAAGAGATCGGTGAGGACGGCAAGCCCACCGGGCAAGTGGAAATCGTCTCCTCGCAGTTTCCCGGGCCGGACGGCAAGCGGTATCAAAAAATCATTCGCCGCGCGGCGTCCACGCTTCGTTTCATCCAGGTCGAGCGTGGAGACCTCGATGGCTTTTCCTTGGCTCCGATGTTCCCGCTCGTCACTGCCCAGCTTCCGAAATACCAAATCAGCTTCGAGGGAAAGCAGCCGTTGGACGAACTCAGCGTCTTCGTCTTTGCGGTAAAGCCGCGCAGCCTGGACCGCACACGCGCGTACTTCTCCGGCACCGTGTGGGTGGACGAGCAGGATTTCGTCATCGTGAAAACAATCGGGAAGTGGGTCACCGAGACGGGCGACGTAACGCCTCCGCAATTTCCGTTCACGGTGTATGAGACTTACCGCCAGCAAGTGGGCAAGGATCTTTGGATGCCCGCATACTCCCGGTCGGACAGCGCTTTACCAGTAGGCCGCAGCAGCGTGCCGATTCGCATGGTCATCCGCTGGAGCGACTATGCGCCCTTCACCGGGGCTCCGCCGGCGGCACCGGCGGCGGCAGATTCACCGGACAAATCGAGCACACCTTAAAAACTACGTAACAGCGCGGGGAGTTCGCTGATCGTGTCGATGACATCGTCAGGCGACGCGGCGAGCAACCGATCCGGCACCGGCGATCCTCCGAGCACACCGATCGCGCGGACGCTGGCGCGGTGCGCCATCTCGACGTCCTCGGGCGCGTCGCCCACGTACACACACGCGGGCGCGGAAATGCGGAGCCTGCCAAGCGCCATTTGAAGCGGGGCGGGGTGGGGTTTACGGCGGGGCGCGTCTTCGCCGCACACCTTTGTGCGGAAGAGTGGCGCCACCTTGTGCTCCCGCAATTGCCGCCGCACACGCGCCCCGCTTCCGCTCGAGACCAGCGCCAAGGTGAATCGCCGCTCGAGCGTCAGCAGCACGCGGCGGGCTCCGGGCTGCAATTCCGGCTGATGCCTGCGGTAGTAGCGCATCCAGAGGCGGTCCGCTTCCTCCCACTTGGCCCGGGGGAGGCGCGCGGCACGGTAAACGCGGTACCAATCCGGCGAGTAGTGCTGTTTCAGCTCCTCGATGCTCCAGCTCATACCCAGTGCGCGAAACATGTGTAGGTAGGCCTGCGCGTCAGCCTCAAAGGAATCGAGCAGCGTTCCGTCCCAGTCGAACAACACTCCCTCGAGCGTAGCTGGCTTCTTAATTGCCACTAAAGCAAAAGTAACACACAAGTTGGCGTCGCCGCCAAACGCGGCGAAAAAACAGGGACGCTGGCGCGCCCCTCTCGCTTGAATTTGGGATGATGTTATTCTCTGTCAGAACTCAAATCGGACCGAGAGTTGCGCTTCCCGGGGGTCGCCGACGCCTTCCCGCAGGAAGCCATCGAAGTTGAACAGGCCGGGCGTGGTTAGTGTATTCACGTTGTTCTTGTTATTGAACAAATTGAAGACTTCAACCTTCGGAGTGAGTCGCATCTTCTCGCCCAGATGGAATGGCCGTGCCGCTCCAAAATCGAAGGCGAAGAAACCGTTGTCCTTGCGCAGATGGTTCCTGCCGCAGTCCACGCCGTTCACAATCCGCGTCACGGAATTATTGATGGTGCAGGGTGCGCCCGTGCCGTTCCCGAGCGTGTTGTCGGTTATCGGCTGGGCGGTATGCGCCTGCATTCGCACATCCAGCAAGAAGCCCGCCGGCAGCTCCGAATAGGAACTGAAGTTAAACTTATGCCTCTCGTCTCGGTCGGAGAAAGAGTACTCCCGTCCGAGATTGTAAAAGTCCATGTAGCGAAAGGTGAAGGGGTCGCGCTCGTTGGAATCGTCGTCGAGGTCCTCGGATACCACGTAGTTGGCGTCCAGCTGCAAATGCTGGCTGAAGCGTTTTCGTATGCCGACGGTCCCACCTCGGTAAAGGGATCTCGCCGAGCTTTGCGTGTCCGTAACGTCGAACAGGGCGTGGTTCGGTGCCGTAAACGGCGCAGGCCCGTTGTACGACGGCCCATCGCCGGTGTTAATGTCCGTCTGACCGGGCTTCAAATCCGCCGAGGAGCAGCAGACGTTGGGGTTGACGAAGCGAGTCAGATGCACCCCCTTTGACCATGTCAAGTCAATGTAGCCCGTCCAGCCGGAAAAGAGCTCCTGCTCGTAGGCCACGTTCGCCGTGTAGACGCGCGGGTTAGCATAATTCTTGTCGAACACTGTCACGCCCGCAAACTGCGGAAACGTCCCCGGAGCCAGCGGCGTCACGGGAAAGGTGTTGGGATATGTCGGGAAGACTCCGACGATGGTCTGTTGTTGCACGCCGTTCGTGGTGATCGCTCCCACCTGCGTCAGCATGTTCTGCCGCGCATTGAAAATGCCCCAGCTCGCCCGCAACGCAGACTTGCCATTGCCGCGGATGTCCCAGGCGAAGCCGACCCGCGGCTGGAACATCTTATTCTGGTTCGGAATGAATCCCGTCGAGGGGAAAGCCGGGTTGTTCAGGTAGAAGCCGTAAGCGGTTTGTGCAGGCGGGATGACTGGATCGGGAAAATGTTGTGCCTCCCACCGCAGGCCATAGTTGAGCGTAAGGTTTTTTGTGACCCTCCAGGTATCCTGAAGGAAAACGGCGAACTCGTTATTCACGATCGAAGAGGCTCCGGATTGATCCTTCGTCTCGCCCGGCTGCGTCGGCCCGTGCTGGAGGTATAGGAGGAGAGGGCTGCCGCCCGTACCACCCGGACAGGACGCTTTAGAACCAGTGAAGGTGGTTCCATTTGAGCATTCAATCGTGCCGGGCCCGAAACCCGCCCCCTGCGACGCAGGCGAGGCGTAGTGCAAGAAGCCTACAACATCTCCAAAGATGTAGCGCCCGTTGAAGAATCCTCGAAAGACCTGCGTGTTCACGCTATGCACCCACTCGCCGCCGAATTTGATCGTGTGGTTTCCCCGGACGACAGAGAAGTTATCTCGCGCGTCCGTATGCCAAAAGATTTCGTCCACAGAGGGTTCGAGAAAGAAGGGCTGGCCGAAACGGAACGACGTTGCAAAGCCGATTGCCGTATCCGGCACGCTGGAAGGATTGATCGTGATGCGCGGACGATTTTCCCGGGTGTACGTGAAGTGCGCTTCATCCAGCTTGGTCGGGGAAATGGTACTGAACCAATTCGTGCTAATAGCCTGGATTTTGGAGGGGCCCTCGATCCCATTCGCGGTGGTTCCGTAAGTCGGCACATCGAACGTTTGGTTCGTATTTTTAGAATAGTCGTAATTGTAGGAAGTTGAGATTTGATTTTTTGCGTTCAGGTTGTAGTCCGCACGCCCGAATGCGGCCCCGTTCCTGACCAGGTGGGCGATTGGCAAACCATCATTTTCATTGAAAGGGGCGGCCTTCAAAAAGTTCACGAGCACTTGCCGCTGGCAATCCGGGTTCGCATTGATCTGTGCTTCCGTAATGTTGCCGCTATTGAAGGCCGGATTGGCCACCGGACAAGCCGTCGCGCCGAGTTGGGTGCTCAGGTTGGAGCGGTTCAGGTTCTCCATAATGCCTTCGCCACTCCCAAAGAAGAACAGCTTGTCCTTCCGGATCGGCCCGCCCAGCGACCCGCCGAATTGCTCGCGCTTGAAACCGTCGAGCGGCTTCCCGTCCGAAGTATTCGAGGACAGCCCCTCGAGCCGCTGGTATTCGAACGCGCTGCCATGCAGCTGGTTCGTCCCGGATTTTGTGATGACGT
>Ga0307471_100002359_pt1 | contig 10832 bp, 13 predicted proteins | sample atmos_gasesAM3C__2_FD_204566 | JGI IMG/M metagenome (GOLD analysis project Ga0307471, IMG submission 204566) | Hardwood forest soil microbial communities from Morgan-Monroe State Forest, Indiana, United States - atmos_gasesAM3C_515 | ecosystem: Environmental > Terrestrial > Soil > Temperate... | reverse complement strand
CGACTGGCCGTTAACGGTTTCCTGTGTTCCAACTGCCAGGGAAATGAGTCCAGTGCCGGTCAGGAGAGCAACGATGGCCGCTGATGATAGAAGCAACGCCGCGATCCATCTTATTTTTTCTCTCATACGCTAACTCCTTTCGTGAGTTCGGTCGGACGGACCGGACGGTTCGGAATGAATCTGGTGGCAGGTATGCTCGGTCGACAACAGATCGGATTACATTTGATCATCAGCCGCTTGTTCCTCTGGCGAGTAATATTCCAGCCCCAAGCGTGCGGTTTTACTTCAATTACTGTCATCGCGTCGGCTGCAGTCATGGGTGTTCGACATCTTTTGTCAGAAGATGAGTGGAAATCATCCGCGCGAGTTCAAGAAACGCAGTCAGATTTTTATTCGCTCGCACAACGAAACGCTTCCCGTCTCCTCGATGCGCGTCAACAATCCAGATCGTTCGCACGCGTCGGTCCGTACTAATCCACGGATGGGGATGAATTCTTCGCCGCCAGCAGTTCGACGGGGACGCCGAGCCATTGTGCGGCTTCTTTGCGATCCTGGAAGATGCGGACATTGATCGGCGAACCGTGAGTCAGTACAGCATGCAACTGGGCGTGATGGATAATGGTGGAATCGGTTGCGAGAACCGCTGCCTTCACCGGTGGGCGTTTTCCATAAAAGAAGCGCCGGTAGAGAAAAACGCGAATGATGTATTCGAAGTTGAGATCAATTGCATCCGCTTGAAGGGTATCGGCGAAACGATTGAAAGGCTGCTTCAACGTGGCCTCCAGTTCTCCGATGACACTTATGATTCTGTTAACAGCCGCCTTGTTCAGCACCCCGCGCGGTCTCCAGACAACCAAGCGAACGTCTTCGTGAAACTCAACATCAGGGGGAAGTTTCATTCGTTCGTTTCCTTTCCGGAGCGGAAGGCGGAAGCGGTAATTATGCTCACGCCGCAAGGCCACTCCTGACGGAGTGGAGACGCACCAGTGAAACTAAAAAGCTGACGCGCCCTCCGTCGGAATTTAGGTTACCCAACTCGCCTGCGGGCGGTCAATCACAAACTCCGGCCCGCGGGCACTGGCGACGATAAATGGTCGCGGGGCGGCTTTGATGCGCGTCGCATGCCGCTTGACGCTCAATAGCCGATATGTTCGATTGAACAGCATGCGTGCGGCGCGCCTTGCAGACGCACTGGAACGACTCACTGCGGCGATATGTGATGTCGAGTCCGAGCTTGCGGCAATGAAAGCAGAACACGACCCACTGGCGTCGCACATCTTTGTTTCACGCCGGCAATATCGGAACGTCAACGATACGAAAAGCGGAAAGCGCCGCGAGACGATGGCCCGGCTGAGTTTCAATACGGCCTGCGAGCTTGGCTTTCGCGGCAGCCTGGACGAATGGGAGCGCCTCATGAGAGCAGTTGCCAAGCGACAAGTTTCGCCTTCGTTATGAATGATGTCGGCAGCGTACATCTGCGCTCGACATGAATCATTGCCGGAGGTTTTTATGAATAAGGTTTCTGCGGGTTTAGCTGGAACGGTTTCGTTTGGAAGCGAGCTTTCTGTGAATCGTCTTGGCTTCGGGACCATGCGTCTCACCGGCGAAGGGATCTGGGGCCCTCCGCGAGACCGGAAAAGAGCGCTCGCGGTTCTCCGGCGTGCGGTAGAACTGGACGTGAACTTCATTGATACTGCGGACTCGTACGGACCAAACGTTAGCGAAGAACTTATTGCCGAAGCACTGTTTCCTTATCCGAAGGGACTCGTGATTGCGACCAAGGGCGGGTGGAATCGTCCAGGGCCCGATCAATGGACTCATGACGCGAGTCCTGGTCATTTGCGCAAGGCAGTGGAAGGCAGTCTCAAAAGACTGCGATTGGCTCGCATCGACGTTTATCAGCTGCATACACCGGACCCAGTCGTGCCTTTTGAGGCGTCGATGGAAACTCTGGCCGAGCTGCGAAACGAAGGGAAGATTCGGCTCGTTGGTTTGTCAAATGTTACCAGGGAGCACATCGAGCGTGCGCGCAAGATTGTTCCCATCGTCTCGGTCCAGAACCGATACAGCTTTGCCGATCGCGAATGGGACTACGTCGTGGACTATTGTGAGAGCAACAGAATTGAATTCATTCCATGGTTTCCTCTTGCAGCGGGCCGGGTCGCCGGCGATGTGCTTAACGCGATTGCCAAAACGCATCAGGCAAGCCCGAAACAGGTTGCACTAGCCTGGCTCCTTCGACGGTCTCTAATCATGCTGCCCATTCCGGGGACCAGTTCGGTCGAACATCTGGAAGAGAACGTCGCGGCTGCCTCGGTGCAATTGACTGAGGAAGATTACAAGAGACTCGCGGATGTTCCGGAATTAAGCGCGTCGCGATAGCTCTTCCGACGCGGGTAGAACGAATTCGCGCAGAAAAAGGATGAGAAAAACGTAAGCTGGGCAACTCAGGATTGGAGGTCGCGCCGTGGGTCTTAGCTATCTCTTGTCAGAAGATGAGTGGCAATGATTCGCGCGAGTTCAAGAAACGCTGCCAGCTTATCATCAGCGCGTACAACGAACCGCTTTCCGTTGTCGCGATGCGCATCAGTAATCCAGATCGTTCGCCCGTTGGAATCAATCGCTGAGATACAGCCCCAACTCCATCCGGCCCGGCTGAGATGGTCGGCGATGATTTCCCAGTAACGCATTTAGCGCATTGAGAGTGTCAGAGCGCGCGAACAATTCCTAGTCAAAAAGTCTTTCTCGCGAGCATTTCATTTGCCGCCGTTCACTGTGTTTCGGAACTTCGTTCCGCCGTTTCCGTAGAACGAACTTGGAAGGGACGTGTTTCCTTCCCGCGCGGCGCTTGCGCTTGGAGCTTGGTCGCGGGTCAGGAGGCACGGACGCACTGAGCTGACTCACCCTTCAGCTGCATTGGACGTAAGATGGCTCGCCTGATTCTGATTTGCGACGGGGATGATCTCGTAGCGCATAAGTTAGGTAACGTTACTACGATTGGCCGTGCTTCGTTGAACCAGATAGTCATTGACAATCCGGCGATATCAGCGCAGCACGCGATAATCACGAGATTTGATAACTCCTATCGGCTGAAAGACTTGAATTCAACAAACGGGACACTGGTCAATTGCGTTTCTATTACTGACGCTGAGTTAAAGGATGGCGACAAAATTCGATTTGGTTCCGTCGTAGCGGTTTTTTGCGGGATGTTGCCGCAAAGGTTGATGACGAGCGTACTGAAATCGTGAATACGAAACATTGAAGAACTCGTTGAGCAACGTCGCATTCACGGCGTCAATCCCGCCATGATACCATTGGTTATTCCTGGACGCGTTGAAAATGAATGCGGCTGCTTCTCAGGATCGCGCTAGAATCGTTTTTGATTGCCGGACTATTGTATCCTTCGTTATTTGCTAAGAATCCTGAGCGGCTTTGCCTCGTGTCGTGCGATCCTGCGAATGCGCGTCAGGACGACGAACATCCACCATTAAAATGCGGAGAATGAACTGGCTAATATGGTCTAGCGATCACGGCGGGTGGTCGAAGCCCAACCGTCACGGATACACAAATCGCCTCGCCGATGCCGGGCGATATTCATTCGATGAAGCATTGGAAATTGTCCAAGATGCGAACTCTGGAACGTTCGCCCGTAATTTTCCAAGCGAAACCATGTGCCCCGACTGGACAGAAGAAACGCCGGGCGCGGAGCATTGAAGCACAGTCGAATCGGTACTGCCTCAACGCCGGTGGGCGTCCTAGATTTCGTTTTTGATTGCCGGAGCTCGAAAATGATCCGGTCATGATGTCATCGACGATTTCTGCACACGTTTACGAGATTCGGGCTTGCCATTTTGCAATCTTTTACTAGACCAAGCCTTCATGAACTCGGCGCTCTCTAAAGTGTTTAGCGTTATCATCATGAACTGCGAGAACCCATCCCACGCTCGTAAGATCGCAGGATTGTTGCGTGCTTCTTTTCCCCACAGACAGGGACACACCGCAGCCGATGAGCCTTCAACAGATTTTAGTATCATGGTGAAGGCAGACAGTCTCGCCTCCATACGAACTGCTATTTCTTCCGCGCTCGGGAAAGCCCGGGCAGCGTTTGCTGAGACGTCTTGGTTTTCCGAAAACGGAGAAATGTCAGCCGAGCCACCCAATTACATACAGTTTGCGCCTCCAAGACGTTTACGAAGTCAGACCGATCACATCGTGCCGTGATTCGCGTTTACGATGCGGTAACTTCGTAGATCGAGTATGCCTTCACCTTTGAAACGTGAAGATGTATCTGAAAGACTTGCCTTTGCCGGGCGACGTTTAGAAGAACTTCTAGAACTCAACGGAGGCGACCTGCTGGGCGCGGATGCTTCGTACCGTCAACAACTGATCCAAGAGTTCTTCTTTCATCTGGTCGGAGCTACCGACGTGCTTGCCCATTTGGTAAACGAACTTCGTGCACTAGGCATTGATCCAGAAGACGTGAGCATAATGCGAGTGTCAAAGGCGCTTTCCGCAAGCGACCCCGTCAAATCGAGGACCGAAGAAACTTGGACTGAGCTTTTGTACTGAAACAGGTGAAGATTTTAGCGAACTTGGAATCGCCCGCAATCGCCGTTGCCCACCAATCGAGCATCCGACACTGGTTCTCTGGGACTGATGACATCGAACGAGTCTTGGTGCCGTCGAGTAGATTCGCGAGTAGCTCATAACCCATGTTGTCGCGCAACCAGGCGTCCAAGAAGGCAACGCGCTCCTGGCGATCGAGTACTCTGAGATAAGCAGCGAGGTGCTGAGGGCGGATAGGACGCTTGCCGCAGAGATGCGCCGAGACAACGCTCGGAAAGATTCCTGACATTTCCGCGAGCTTGAGCTCAGTCCAGCCTCGAAAATCCATAAGCCGATACAACAGCTGCGAAGAGAGCCTATTGTGAACAGTTCGCGAATTGCGCAGTTCGTCTGGCATTCGAATATAAAACGTCCAAAAACGCTGGCGGGTTGCAATTATTTTTGAAAAATTGGTCCACTGTAGAGAGCCTTCCTCTTGTGGAGCATTGGGGCAATGATTTATCTAGAAAACGACAACAGTTGAAACAACCGCGGGGTCGCGCGGGGCCTCGGAAAGGACACCTCCCGCAGAAAAGGCCGCCGCGACACGGCGCGCCGATGTCAGTTCGCGTAAAAGTTATCTAAGTGGACGTAACCGGCGTTAGCCACTCTGCTGGATTCTCTTCCAAACTCACAACGTACGCACCTGGGGCTAGTCGCCCAGGCAAATATTTGCTGACAAAAAAAGACGACCGCGCTCTGAGCATGGGTATCAGTATTTCAACAAGCTCAAGGAGGCTGCCCGCTATACGATTCTCCATCGCGGGATTCGTCGTTGGAATGAAGATAATGTTTCCATCTGAGACGATCGGCAGCTCATTTCCCCACACATCCCTTTTCTGTGCGTCCGGATCGCGGTGAGCGATTACCTTGTCACGATACTTTAAGACTTCCTTGTGAACCTCTCTGTATTTGATGGGGACGTCGTCCTCCGCCAATCTCACTTCCGGCCATTGCTTGAATGGTCTCGCATACAGCACGGTCGCCGACACAGTCAGCCAAGTCCGCATCTGCGGTCCCTGTTGGCTTTGCGAAAGCATGAAGACCAGCAATCGTTGCAGAATGGTAAAGGAATCGAGCGCATATTCGTCTCGCCAGAAAGCGAGTCTTTCAGTTCTTGAAGGCATCATGACCTCGACCGTTTTCTGATCGAAAATGCCTCCCACATACTTGCCGGCATGGATCTCGCTTAACCGATCAATAAGCCAATTCCGCGCCTCGGCGGGATCGTCCGTCGTTTTTTTTACCTCCTTGGTCTTGGCCTGCCCGGCCACACCGGTTTCGAATAAAATCACGGTGGTCTTGCGACGTTTTTTTTCCCGGAATTTTGTCTGTCGTGGTGGGTGAGGTAACGTAGAGGTCTTCGGAACGGTGACCGCGGCGTTGCAGTTTGGGCACGGAGCTGTTACGCCGATTTGGACGCGTGTCGCGGAGAGGTGTTGACCACAGCTTGGACATTCAAACTTGAGGTCCATAGGCAGAATTTCTAACTGCGTTCGGTGATGTAGTCCCCCGTGCGTTGAATTCAACAAACGGGACACAGGTCAACGCGCCTCCTGACGCGCGACCAATCTCCAAGCTCAAGCGCCGCGCGCCAAGGAAACACGTCCTTTCTAGGATTGTTCTACGGAAACGGCGGAACGAGGTTTCGAAACACAGCTGAGCGGAACGTAGGAAATCCTTACGATCGTTAGAACAATTTACGATTCGGCACCGAACGCTTCAAAAGTTAGGTCATTTTGTTAAATTGTAACCCGGTAGCAAAAAGGTACTTACCAACTGTCAGTAAGAATTTCGCGTTTTGGGCACAGCGCTTGCCGCCTTTGGTAAGGAACCACGAGGAATGATAAGTAAATTTTGGGAATGCCTCGTGCGCCGCTATGCTTTTCCGCTTGCTTGGTACCACCATAATGCTTGGCGCAATCATAGGATTCGTTGAACTCAGTAAGGGAGCATTCTTTAGAACACTCGGAGGACAAATCGTGCAGGGAGTGGTCAGCATTGCCTGCTTCATACTCGTGGGAGTTGCTTTCTGGCAAAGCCCTATGAACAGAAAAATAGCTGCAGTATTGCTCATATCTTTGGCGTTAGTCGCAAAGGCGGCGGCCACGCCCGCCTATCCTCTGAAACCAAGCGCCAATGGCCGATACCTGTTGGACAGCAATAATGTTCCGTTTCTCGTCATCGGCGACGCGCCCCACTCAATACTTGCCAACCTAAACAATGCGGATGCGACCACCTACCTCACCAATCGTGGAAGCAACGGCTTCAACGCACTCTGGATTGAGCTTCTGTGCGATAGCTACACCCGAGGATTTGGCAAAGAAGGCTCTCCCAATTATGGACGTGATGTCAACGGCAACAATCCTTTCACGAGCACATTGACCGGTGGGTACTACGATCTGACGACGCCGAACCCGGCTTACTGGTCGCGCGTGGATTACATCGTCCAGGCTGCGGCCACGAATGGGTTGCAATGTGTGTTCACCCCATTGGATCAAGGCGGCTGGACGCAAACATCCCTTCAGAATGGAAAGAACCGTTGCTACCAATACGGTCAGTTCCTCGGAAACCGTTACAAGAATTCACCAAACATAATCTGGAATCTAGGGAACGATTTTCAGAACTGGGCAACGCAGCAGAACGACGCTGTGATTCTCGCTATTGCAGACGGCATCAAGAGCGTGGACACCAACCACCTGATGACCATTCAACTCAACGGCTACGTCAGCGAGTCTCAGGATGATCCAAACTGGATCTCGCGCATCACGGCTAATGGCGTTTACACTTATTATCCGACTTATGACGAAACGCTAGTGGCGTACAACAAGCCCCACGTCATGTCGGTGCTCTTTTTGGAGGGACACTACGAGTATGAGAACGTCGGCGGGGAGTTCGGGACGCCGAATGTCCTGCGCCGTCAGGAATACTGGTCGCTGACCTCGGGCGCTTTGGCCGGTCACATGTACGGCAACCATTACACATGGACTTTCGCAAGCGGTTGGCAGTACCTGCAGACGACAGGAATCAGGCAATTAATTAAGAACTTCTTCTCCTCGCGTAACTGGTACAACCCAATCACATGGACTTTCGCGAGCGGTTGGCAGTCTCATCTGCAGACGACGGGAGTGAGGCAGTTGATGTACTTTAAGAACTTCTTCTCCTCGCGTACGTGGTACAACCTAGTCCCGGATCAATCCCATACGCTTCTGACGGCTGGCTACGGCACCTACACCCCACGCGGCAACGTAAGCGACAGCGACTACTCGACGGCAGCCAACACGCCGGATGGCAAGCTGGCGGTGCTTTACACGCCTGTCAGAAATACACTGACTATCGCACTGACCAATTTCAGTAGCTCCGTGAGCGCACGTTGGTACGATCCGACTGCGAACACCTTTACGGCCATTTCCGGCTCATCTTTCCCGAACATCGGAACGCACGACTTCACAACTCCCGGCAACAATAGCGCGGGCGACAGTGATTGGGTGTTGGTGCTTGAGGCTCTAACCCCAACGGACACGCCAACAAGTACACCTAGCGCAACACCAAGTGTTACTCCGAGCGCGACACCTACCTCCACGCCAACGGCGACACCGACATCTACACCGACGCCTACTGCTACGCCTAGAGTAACACCGAGGCTTCGTCCGACACCAAATCCTCGCCCGACACCGTAGAACGGAATCATCTAATCAATCGATGAAGCCTCTATCTTCTTTAAAGGGCCCTTGATTTGGTGCAAAAAGGTGGCAGGTGCGAGATCCTCGATGAAGCGGCTTCTGGCGTGCTGTTCCGAGCGACCGGAAAACCATCGGAAGCAGAAGCAGCGCATCGCAAGGCGATTCAACTAAATTCAGATCATATCGATGCTTACACCAACCTCGGCATTCTGCTAAATGGGTTGAAACGAACTGAGGAAGCGTCGGCCTGCTTTAGCAAGGTGATCACGGTCAGGCCAAAACACAGAGAAGCGCGAAGACTTCTGGCGCTGGCGCACTGCACGCTGGGCCAGATCAGCGAGGCAGCGAACATATTTGAAGAATGGCTTGAAGAAGAGCCAGAGGATCCGATTGCATTGCACATGCTGGCGGCGTGTACTGGTCGAGATGTGCCAGTGCGCGCATCGAACGAATTCGTTCAGAGAACCTTCGATAGGTTTGCCTCGAGCTTTGAATCGAAGCTCGAAAGGTTATCGTATCGCGCTCCTGCGCTTGTTGCGGCAATGTTGGGGGATTTGGCCCTTAAGGCTTCAAAGAGTCTAGATGTCTTAGACGCCGGATGCGGAACGGGACTTTGCGGCCCGCTGATTGCCCCGTATGCGCGCCGACTTGTAGGTGTTGATCTCTCCGAAGGAATGCTGGCTCACGCGAAAGATAAGGATGTCTATAATGCGCTGGTGAAAGCCGAGTTAACGGAGTATCTGCACGACAACAGAGAAGCCTTTGACCTGATCGTGTCTGCCGACACACTCGTGTATTTTGGCGAGCTGGAAGGCGTGTTCGTTGCCGCTACAGAAGCGCTGCGACCGAATGGCTCCTTGGTGTTCACGCTCGAGCGCGCGGTCAGAAGCAATCCGGATGTTGACTACCGCTTGGAGTTCCACGGCCGCTACAGTCACGCCCGTGCCTATGTCGAACGAATGCTTACAGCCGTGGGACTGCAACCGAAAATCGTTCACGCCGAATTGCGCATGGAGGCCGGCGTCACGGTTGCCGGGTTGGTGGTTCGAGCGACGAAGTCCGTTGCGGCTCGCTTTTGATCCAGTGTAACAGCGCGGGGCAAGACTTGGAGCAATTTGCCTACGCACTGTGTTACGTTGAATTCGAGGCGCTCTCTCTTTTCATAGAGAGTACGCCGAAAACTGGACAGCATTGACGGCGACAGCGCGCCGCCCGCTGAGCGTGCGACCAGTGTTGCGAGCAACGCGGGATGTTACTAAACGGCTTATGATTTAGCCGCAGCGGCGTTAATCTGTTGCGCCCCTCGCTATGTTGTGACTTTAATGTGGGAAATGGCTTCGCGTGGTTGCCCTCTTCTGCAGCTCGCCTTTTTAGATCCGACTGGCGCGAGTTTTTTGTTGTTCCGATGATCTTGGACGGCTATCTTGAAACCTCACCGTGAATGCCACTGTCGGCAGCGGCTTGCGCATCGGGAGTCTTGCATTACGTCTCGATAAAGATAATACCGGCAAAATCAGTGCATCGTGGTCCAGCGAAGGGCCGCTGGCTCAATCGAATTCCTGTGCTGCGATGATCAAGCATGCGCTTGATTGTAGAACGAATACTCCTCTCAACGACGATTCGATTTCGATTTGGAGTGTGGGGCTGGAATGGCCCGAGTCGGAGGTACAAGCAGCGGCTGAAATCCTCTCATTGGATGAGCAAGAGCGTGCGAAACGATTTCATCGAGTGTCGGACCGAAAACACTTCATCGTGGCCCGCGCAGCCCTTCGCCTTGTTCTGACGCGCTACCTGAATGTAAATGCCAAACAAATATCGTTTGACCAGAACGCCTTCGGAAAACCGCGACTGACCGGTACGTACTACCCAGATCTCCGCTTTAATCTGGCTCATTCCAGCGGTCTAGCATTGTACGTGATTGCGAATGGTCGGGAGGTAGGCGTTGATCTGGAACGCATCGAGCCGGGATTCGCCACGATGGGCCTCGCGCGAAGTCTATTTGCACCGGAGGAAGTGGCAGCTCTGTCCCTCCTTAGTAATGAGGATTTTGTAGCAGCTTTTTACCGGTGCTGGACGCGGAAAGAGGCCTACGTAAAGGCAAAAGGCCTCGGATTGTCGCTGCCTTTGAAGAGTTTTGTTGTGTCAGTAGCACCTCCCAATGAAACCCCCTTGCTAGTCCCTAACCGGGATGAGATCGAAGAACAGGCAAGATGGATGTTAGTGGACGTCATTGTAGGTGAGGGTTTTGCCGCTTCTCTGGCCGTCGAGTGCCGGATTTAAATTTCACCTCGCTGAGCTTCATAGTGAGCTCACGCCAGCAGCACGATGAATTGGCCCGGATGAGGCAGTTGGCATTCGAGGAAGAATAGCGCAGCTGTCGATCTGCACAGCATCACGTTTCCTCACACGCGCCGCGCGCGGACGATGCGGTACTCCCATACTCCCGATTGCATTTGCTCATAGACGGCGGAGCCGGGGACCGCCAAAAAATTGTCGATCATAGGATTCGGTTCGCCGAATGCCTGTGCCCGGGTGGCCGCTACT
>Ga0307471_100002358_pt1 | contig 10835 bp, 11 predicted proteins | sample atmos_gasesAM3C__2_FD_204566 | JGI IMG/M metagenome (GOLD analysis project Ga0307471, IMG submission 204566) | Hardwood forest soil microbial communities from Morgan-Monroe State Forest, Indiana, United States - atmos_gasesAM3C_515 | ecosystem: Environmental > Terrestrial > Soil > Temperate... | reverse complement strand
GCGCCGTGTGGCTGCCCATCAGCCCCGGCAGGATCTCCACAATGAAATAGGCGATCATGCCGACCAGCGGCGCGAACATCACGATGAAAACCCAGTAATAGGGCCGCCCCGTCTTCATGACGTGAACCGCGCACAGGATTTGCGCGACGAAGACAGCGAGTCCGAGGATTGGCATCAAGAATCTCTTCTGGCGGAGTCGGGCGCCATTTCACGTCTCTGGGTCACCGGGGGAGCGCGGTTCACGTCTTTCGGCGCGCCAGAGGGTGGTGCGCCTCGACGAGCCGCTTCAGCCTGTCGGTCTCGACATGGGTATAGATCTGCGTCGTTGCAATATCGGCATGCCCGAGCATTTCCTGCACGCTGCGGAGATCCGCGCCGTGGTCAACCAGATGGCTGGCGAAGGCGTGGCGAAGCACATGGGGCGAGAGGCGCGCGGGCTCGATCCCGGCTTTGACAGCCAGGTCCTTCAACAGCTGGCCCACGCGTCGGCGCGTGAGGTGACCGGGCGCGCTTCGCGACGGAAAGAGCCAGGGCGAAGTTACACCTTCCGCGAGAAACCGGCTGCGCTTGGCGCGATAGTCCTGGAGCGCGGCGCGGGCGGGTTCCCCCAGCGGCACCAGCCGCTCCTTGCCGCCTTTGCCCCGCACCAGCAGCACGCGGGCATCCGGCCGCGCGGCCGAGAACGGCAGCCGCACGAGCTCGGAGATCCGCAAGCCCGTCGCGTAGAGCAGCTCGAGGAGGCAGCGCAGCCGTGCGCCCTCAGCGCTCTTATCCTGCTGGGCGGCGCCGATGAGCCCGGACACGTCCTCTTGCCCCAGTGTCTTCGGGAGCGGACGGCCGAGTCGGGGTCCATCGAGACCCGCGGTCGGATCGTCGCGCCGCAAGCCGTCGACCACCAGGAACCGGTAGAACTGCCGGAGCGCCGATAGCCGCCGCGCCAGCGTGCGCGGAGCAAGCTCCGCGCGCCCGAGCGCCGCGATATAGCCGCGGAGGTCCTCGACTCGCGCGTGCTCGAGCCTGGCGCCCCGCCCAGCCAAGTGAGCCACGACATGGTCGAGGTCCCGGCCGTAGGCGTCAACCGTGAGCGTGGCCGCACCGCGCTCGGCGACCAGCATCTCCAGGAAGGCCTCGATGTGGCGGGAGCGCGCGGGGCGCTTCGTCTCGGAGCGTCCCACCGCTAGAGGCCGGCCGCGAGCGCCGCCTCGAGTGCCAGATGCCGCGCGTCGTCCTCCAGTCCGAGGGCGCCGAGGCGTGCCACCGCCTCCGCGATCACGATGGGCTCGTTAGAAAGCCGCCCGCCCGATTGCGCCATCACCAGCGTCTCGAGCAGCGCCTCGCCCAAGCGGTGAGCCGCGACGGCATCGCGGCCGTCGAGCCAGAGTGCGGCATTCGGTAAGGGGGCACTGGCGGCGGGCGGAAGCGCCACCAGCCTCGCCCAATCGGCGGGTGTCACCGGCTCGCCCACCGCCTGCAACAGCGCGCCCGCCAGCAGGAGCTTCCCCGGCTCCACGATAGCATCCTTCGGCTGCAGCGCCTCGAGGATCGATTTGAATCCGTCCTTGGGCCAGGTCGGCCCGTTGTTGCCCAGTGCGAGACGCGCGACCAGGAACAGCGAGGCTTGAGCCGCCGGCCCGCCGATCTCGGCCCAGCGCCCGGCCTCTTGCGGGCGACCGGCGGCATAAAGCGCCCGCGCCGCCGGGGGCGCGAACCCTCCGAGGTCCGGGCTCGGCTGCAGCTCGAGCAGCAGCGGCGCCACGAGGCGCGCGGTCACCGGGAACTCGCCGCGCTTCAGGCCGGCCTGCAGCAGGGATTGCAGCGCCTCCGCGCGTGCCGCGGGGATCGTCTCCTGGCTCGCGGTCGCATAGAGCAGGGCGCGGGCGCGCGGACTGTCACCGGCCTGCTGCGCCGTGGTCTTGCGGTCCTCGGGCTTGGCCGCGATCTCGGCATAAAGCGCGCGCAGATCGTCGAGCGGAAGCGCGCCCAAAGCTGCCGCCCGCTCCGCGGCGGCGACACGCCGTTCGCCGGGTACTTGAGCGTTCGTGGCCCAAGCGCGCAGCACCGCTGGATCGGCGTTCTGGAGCGCGTCGGCCGGCAGCGGCAGCTTCGCAGCGGCCAGCAGCGCCACCCGGATCGGTGTCGCATCCGGCATGCGGTCGAGCTTGGTCGTGCGCCCGCCCGCCGCCTCGATCAGACTGTCGAACACCTGGTCGCGCGGAACTTGCCGCTCGCGCAGCAGGCTCAGGCCCAGAGCCGCCTTGCCGGGATCGCCGGCGAGCGCCTGGCACGCGATCTCGGCGCGGTCCCACCAGACGTCCTGGTAATGGCCGATCGCGTCTTGCACCTGCCGGCAGGCGGCGGCGTTGTCGTTCTTGAGAAAGCCGATCTCCACCCGAAGCCGATCGAGTGGCTCCGGATCGCCCTTCCAGGACAGCCGCTCGATCAACTCCGAAGCCGGGTCGACGTATCCCAGAGCCAGCAGCCGCTCGAGCCGAACTGCGACGAGGCCCCGACTCTTCGGCGCCTCGACGCCGCCTGGCGCGATCGCATTGCTCAGCAGGAGCCGACGGCTCAGGTCCTGCAGGGTTGGCGACAGGGTCGGCTGCAGCAGCGGCAGGGCCGCGATGACGAAGGCCCTCTCGGTGCCCTGCCAGAGAGTCTGGGGGAGCGCGCCTTCGGAGGCCGGGAGTGCGCCTGCCCAGGCGGGATCGACCGGCGCGAGGGGCATGGCCTCCACGCCGGGAGGAAGCGCCTGGGTCCCCGCCCCGGTATCCGGAATCGTCGGAGTCGCGCCGGGAGCGACCGGACCGGTTGGCGGCGGCACCAAGCGAATCGGCGGACCCACCTGCGCCGCCGCGGGCACGCTCAGCGCGGCCGCGATCAGCAGCGCCGGCAGCGCAAGCCGTCGATCACTTCGGAAACCGCGCATCGGGAATCACCCGCTCGATCGGTTGACTGGGTGCTGGAATATCCCAGAATGCCAGCCAAGCGAGGCCTCCGGCGACGGCGAGCACCACCACCGCCAGCACCACCAGGACGACTTTGCCCATCTGCTCTTATGTACCCCGCAAGCCCCGATTGACCGCCGATCGCCGCGATATGCTAGGGTGCGGCCGAGATCAGGCGGCCGTGAGTTTATCGGCGCGCCCACGCAGTTTCAACGATGGGGCGGGCCGACTCGGGCGGCATTCGGCCATGAGCACGCCACAATTGCATGTTCCCCGGACCCTCGTGCTGGTGGGATTGATGGGTGCCGGGAAAACCAATATCGGCCGGCGCTTGGCACAACGACTCGGCCTCGGCTTCACAGACGCCGACAGCGAGATCGAAGCGGCGGCCGGCGAGACCATCGAGGAGATCTTCGAGCGGCGCGGCGAGGCGGTGTTCCGCGAGGGCGAGCGCAAGGTCATCGCCCGGCTGCTCGGCAATCCCGTGCATGTCCTCGCCACGGGCGGCGGCGCCTTCATGGATGCTGAGACGCGTGCCCACATCCGCGAGCGCGGCATCTCGATCTGGCTGCGTGCCGATCTCGATCTGCTGCATCAGCGGGTGTTGCGCCGGAACAACCGGCCGCTGCTGAAGCAGGGAAATCCGCGCGAGGTCCTGGCGCGCCTCATCGATCAGCGCTACCCCGTCTATGCTCTCGCGGACATCGCCGTAGACACCGTGGATGGACCGCCCGAGGCCACCCTGGAACGCGTGATGGCGGCGCTCGAGCGGCATCTTTCGGGGCGCGCCGCGGCGCGCGAGCCGGCGCGATGAGCGCAGAGCGCGTCGTCCGCGTCGAGCTGGGAGCGCGCGGCTACGACATCCGCATCGGCACCGGACTGATCGCGCGGGCCGGAACGCACCTGGCGCCGCTCGCGAAAGGGCGCCCGATCGTCGTGGTGACCGACGAGACGGTGGCGCGCCAGCACCTGCCTGCGCTCGAGCGAAGCCTCGGCAGTGCCGGGGTCCCGCATAAAGCCGTGATCTTGCCGCCGGGCGAGTCCAGCAAGGACTTTTCCCATTTCGCCCGGCTTTGCGAGGAGATCCTCGCCATCGGTATCGAGCGCCAGACCATGCTGGTGGCGCTCGGCGGCGGTGTGGTCGGCGACATCGCGGGATTTGCCGCGGCGAGCCTGCTGCGCGGGCTCTCCTATGCGCAGATCCCGACCACTCTGCTGGCGCAGGTCGACAGCTCCGTCGGGGGCAAGACTGCGATCAATTCGGCGCAAGGCAAGAACCTCGTTGGCGCCTTTCATCAGCCGGTGCTTGTGTTGGCGGACGTGGCGGCATTGGCGACTCTGCCGCGCCGCGAGTTGCGCGCGGGCTATGCGGAAGTGGTGAAGTACGGCCTCATCCGAGATCGCGCCTTCTTCGAATGGCTGGAGCGCGACGGCCCGACGCTCCTCGCGGGCGATCCGGCCGCGCTGATCCGCGCGGTTGCCGAAAGCTGCGTCCACAAGGCCGCGGTGGTCGCGGCCGACGAGCGCGAGAGCGGCGAGCGCCACCTGCTGAACTTCGGCCACACCTTCGGTCATGCGCTGGAGGCGGAGAGCGGCTTCGGGCCGGACCTGCTCCACGGCGAGGCGGTGGCGGCGGGCATGGCCCTCGCGTGCGATTTCTCGGTGCGTTTGGGCCATACGACGGCGCAGACGGCTGAGCGCGTGCGCCGGCATCTCGCGGGCGCGGGGCTGCCGATCGGCCTTGGCGCGATCTCGGGCCGGCGGCCCGATCCGGACCGGTTGCTGCAGCACATGCGCCGCGACAAGAAGGTCAGCGATGGCCGGCTCACCTTCATCCTCGCACGCGAGATCGGCGATGCCTTCGTGGCCCGCGACGTGCCCGACACGGCGGTGCGCGATTTTCTCGCCGCAGCTCTCTCTTCTTGAGCCCGGGAATTCGCTGGCGGAACGCGCGGCTCGCCACTACATAACGACCCCATGCCTCTCTCAGCCCCCGCTCCCCGCGAGCACATCCACAACCGTGAGATCGACTGCCGCGGCTACCGCCGCGTGGACGGCCTCTGGGACATCGAAGCGCATTTGATCGACGTGAAGACCTACGCCTTCGACAGCGATTGGCGCGGCACGATAGAGCCGTGCACGCCCGTGCACGACATGTGGTTGCGTCTTACGGTCGATGACGATCTCGTCGTGCGCGCGGTCGAAGCGGTGACCGACGCGAGTCCTTACGAGCTCTGCCCGGACGTGACCCCGAATTATCAGCGCCTGATCGGTCTTTCGATCCGGCCGGGATTCATGCCGAAGGCGCGTGAGCTGCTCGGCGGGACCCAAGGCTGCACGCATTTGCTGGAGCTTCTGGCGCCGCTCGGCACCACGGCATTCCAGACGATATTCCCCTACCGCAATCGCCTTAAGCGAGACGAGCAGCCCCGGCCCGCCGAGCCCGCGAAGCGCCCGCGTCTGCTGGAAACCTGCTACGCCTTTGCGACCGACAGCCCCGTGGTGAAACGCTACTGGCCGGATTTCTACACGGGCAAATGAGCGGAGAGCCGGTGGCCCGCGCGGCGGTGCCCTTCCTCGGTTGCCGCGGCCCGGAAGTAGTCCAGTAGGAACACGCGGATCGCGGCGGTGAGGCTCGACTGGGCCCGACCGCGCTCGATATCGGTCACCAGCGCATGCATCGTCTTGCCCTCGCGCGCGCTGATCTCGCGCAGCGCCTGCCACATCGCCGGCTCGAGCCGGATGCTGGTGCGCCGGCCGGCCACGGTGATGTTGCCGCTGCGCAGCGTCGATTCCTGAGAGTGGGCAAGGCGCGCCTTGAAGCCGTTGTGCGCGCGCTCGTCAAGGGCATTTCGTCGCATGCCCACACTTTATGGCAGGGGAATACCCGATGCAATCAAATAGCGAGTATTTTGCTATGCAACAATTCCAGGTTGCGTCGGCGGAGAACGCAAAACTCTAGGCAAGGCGTCGCTCCATTCGGAAATTGGCCAGCGCTTGCCCGCGCCGGATCACGTCCTGCGCCGCGATGACGCGAAATCTCCGGCGCTCGAAGAAGGGCCTGGCGGCGATGCTGGCCTCGGTGAAAAGCCGGACCAAGCCGCGCGCCTCTGCCGACGCCTCGAGCCGCCGCAAGAGCATGCTCGCGACGCCCCGGCTCTGGAAATCCGGATGGACGTAGAGCATGTCGATATGGCCGTCCCACTCCATGCTGATGAAGCCCGCGGCGGGACCGTCGGACGTTGCGACCCAGGTGCTGCTCGCGGCCAGCCGGACCTTCCAGCCGTCCCGATCGATCTCGTCGGGCGCCCAGGCGAGGACCTGGCCAAGCGTGTAGTCGGCACCCGCCAGGCTCCGCACCGAGGTACGGAAGAGCGCGATGAGCGCGTCGTGATCGGCTGCGGCGTAGGGACGGGTGCGCAAGACCGGCCTTAAGAGCCCTCGCCGGGCGCGCGGGTAACCAGGCTCAAGGCATGGATTTGGTGGGACATTTCGTCCCTGAGGGCGGCATAGATAAGGCGCTGGCGCTCGAGCCGGCTTTTGCCCTCAAAAGCGGTCGCCACGACCTCCACCCGGAAATGTGTTTCGCCGCCTGGCCGCGCGCCCGTGTGGCCGGCGTGACGGTCGGATTCGTCGATGATCTCGAGCTTGATGGGGTTGAGTGCGGACGTAAGCTTCTCTCTTATTTGGTGTGCGACACTCATGATGAACGCCTCTTCCAAGCCGGAGCGAGGCTCGTCGCCAGACCCTGATCTGTCAAGGTGCAGGGACGGCAAAATGCAGGAAATGCAGGCCTGTACTGCCCCGCTTGTCTTGGCCGGACGGCCTCCTCATACTGCTGGAATGCGGCGTATGGCCATTGAATCACCGTTGGAGACGGCGAGCGTGCCGCCTATGCGGCCATGCGACCATCCGGGCTGCGCGGGTCGCGGCGACTTCAGGGCGCCCCGGTCGAAGTCGGAGCTCAATGCCTTCTACTGGTTCTGCCTCGACCACGTGCGGGCCTACAACGCCGCCTGGAATTACTACGCCGGCATGAGCGAGGCCGAGATCGAGGCGGAGATTCGCTCGGACACCGTCTGGCAGCGCCCGACCTGGCCGTTGGGAAGCCGCCTCGGCGCGCGGATCCATGTGCGCTGGGACGATTACGGTCTGCTCGATCCCGATGAGCCGATCGAGCGACCCCGCGAGCGTGCGCGGCCGCGTACGCCCCAGGAGGAGGCGCTCGCGGTCTTCGCGCTCGAGCTGCCGCTGACGCTCCCGGGGCTGAAGGCCCGCTACAAGGAGCTCGTCAAGCGCCACCATCCGGACTCGCACGGCGGGGACAAGGCGGCGGAAGAGAGATTGAAGGTGATCAACCAAGCCTATTCCACGCTCAGGAGCAGCTACTTCCCCGGACTTTGAATTTCGCCGGGCCGGCGCATCCCGCTCAGCCTCAAACCCGTTCCCTCCTTCGTAAGGACCCGTGCATTCCGATGACTTCGGCTCAGACCTCAAACGGATCGGCGGATCAACCGCCCAATCTGCCCGATATCAAGGTCTCCGTTCGGCAGACCTTCGGCATCGATTCCGACCTGCAGGTTCCCGCGTTCAGCCAGGCCAGCGAGCACACGCCCGATCTCGACGAGGCCTATCGCTTCGATCGCGACACCACCCTCGCGATCCTCGCGGGCTTTGCCTATAACCGCCGCGTCCTGATCAACGGATACCACGGCACTGGCAAGTCCACGCATATCGAGCAGGTGTCCGCGCGCCTCAACTGGCCCTGTATCCGCATCAATCTGGACAGCCACATCAGCCGCATCGATCTCGTCGGCAAGGACGCGATCGTGCTGCGCGACGGCAAGCAGGTGACCGAGTTCCGCGAGGGCTTGCTGCCCTGGGCCCTGCAGCACCCGACCTGCCTGGTATTCGACGAATACGACGCCGGCCGGCCCGACGTCATGTTCGTGATCCAGCGCGTGCTCGAGGTCGAGGGCAAGCTCACGCTCCTCGACCAGAACCGCGTCATCCGCCCGCATCCGGCCTTCCGCCTGTTCGCGACGGCGAACACAGTCGGCCTCGGCGACACCAGCGGCCTCTATCACGGGACCCAGCAGATCAACCAGGGCCAGATGGACCGCTGGAACATCGTGGCGACGCTCAACTACCTGCCGCACGATGCCGAGGTGGAGATCGTGCTGGCGAAGGCCCCGAGCTGGGACAGCGAGGAGGGCCGGCGCACCATCAGCGCCATGGTGGCGCTCGCCGATCTGACGCGCTCCGGCTTCATCAACGGCGACATCTCGACCGTGATGTCGCCGCGCACGGTGATCACCTGGGCCGAGAACGCGCGGATCTTCAACGATCTCGCCTTCGCTTTCCGGCTCACCTTCCTGAACAAGTGCGACGAGCTCGAGCGCTCGACAGTGGCGGAGTACTACCAGCGCTGCTTCGGCACCGAGCTCAAGGAAACCGGGGTCCAGGCGACGCTGGTCTGAGCCCGGCTGTCACCCGCATGCCCGAGTCCTTCTCGCCTGTCGACGTCTTCAAGCGCTCCACCACGGCGGCGTTGCGCGCGATCGCCGAGCGCGACGACGTCACCGTGACCTACGGACCGGAGCCGCCGGGTCTCGCGGGCCCGCGGGCGCGGCTCCCGATGCCGCCGCGTGACCTCTCGCAGCACGAGGCCTCTCTGGTGCGCGGCGCCGCCGACGCGCTCGCCCTGCGGCTGCGCTATCACGACGCTCAGCTCCACGCCCGCCGCTTGCCGCAGAACGAGGTCGCGCGCGCCATCTTCGAAGGCGTCGAGCAGGCGCGGGTGGAAGCGCTGGGCGCCCGGCGCATGAGCGGCCTCGCCGCCAATCTCGCGGCCATGCTGGACCAGCGCTATCGCCGCCAGGGCTACGATCGCTTGACCGAGCGCAGCGACAGCACGCTCGCCGAGGCGATCCGGCTGCTGACCCGCGAGCAGCTCACGGGCGCGCCGCCGCCTCCCGCTGCCCAGCGCCTGGTCGATCTCTGGCGGCCTTTCCTGGAGGGCCGCATCGGCCGCGACATCCGCGACCTCGACCGCCTGGTGGAAGACCAGGACGCCTATGGCAAAGCCGCCCGCAAGCTGATCAAGGATCTCGACCTGGACCTCGGCGATGCAGACGCCTCCAGCGAGAGCGAGGACAAGGAAGGCGAGGGCGAGGACTCGGGCGACGCGGAGAGTCAGAACGAATCCGGCGAGGGCTCGGTCGCGGGCGCCCAGAGCGCGCTCGAATCCGGCATTCCCGAAAGCAAGCAGGACGACGGCGATCCCGCCGGCGCCGAGGAGATCAGCGGCGAGCTGATGCCGGGCGCGGGCGACGACGATCCCGGCCGGCCCGGCCGCCCCGGCCTACTGCCGCGCAACAGCAATGCCGGCGACGACCCCGCCGCCTATCGCGCCTTCACCACGCAATTCGACGAGACGATCAACGCCGAGGATCTCTGCGATCCCGAGGAGCTGACGCGGCTCAGGAGCCTGCTCGATCAGCAGCTCGCCCATCTCCAGAGCGTGATCGCCCGGCTCGCCAATCGGCTGCAACGGAGGCTCTTGGCCAAGCAGACGCGCGCGTGGGAGTTCGACCTCGAGGAAGGCATCCTGGACGCGGCGCGGCTCTCGCGCATCGTCACCAACCCGGTCTACCCGCTCTCCTACAAGCGCGAGAAGGAGACCGACTTTCGCGACACCGTGGTGACGCTGCTGATCGACAACTCCGGCTCGATGCGCGGCCGGCCGATCACCGTGGCGGCTATGAGCGCCGACATCCTCGCCCGTACCCTCGAGCGCTGCGGCGTCAAGGTGGAAATCCTCGGCTTCACCACGCGCGCCTGGAAGGGCGGGCAGTCGCGCGAGCAATGGATCGGCACGGGCAAGTCGCCCAATCCGGGCCGTCTCAACGACCTCCGACACATCATCTACAAGCCGGCGGACGCGCCCTGGCGGCGCGCGCGCCGCAGCCTCGGGCTCATGCTGCGCGAGGGCATCCTCAAGGAGAACATCGATGGCGAGGCGCTGCTCTGGGCGCACAACCGGCTGATCGCCCGCACCGAGCAGCGGCGTATCCTGTTGGTGATCTCCGACGGCGCGCCGGTCGACGACTCCACCCTCTCGGTCAACCCCGGCAATTACCTGGAGAAGCACCTGCGCCAGGTGATCGAGGAGATCGAGCGCCATTCGCCGGTCGAGCTCACCGCCATCGGCATTGGCCACGACGTCACGCGCTACTACCGCCGCGCCGTCACCATCGTCGATGCCGAGCAGCTCGGCGGCACGATGCTGGAGCGGCTCGCCGAGCTCTTCGACGAGGATGCTCGGACCGAGGAGCGCACGCCCCGCCGCACGGGCGCCCGCCTGCATTGAGGCGACGCGCGTAGCCGGTCTCGGACCGAGTCACTGAATAACGAACGGGGCGCTATGCGACGCCGTGCGTCTTGAACCAGGCGAGCATGCGGGCCCAGCCGTCCTTGGCGGCCTCGGGCCGATAGCTCGGCCGGTAATCCGCATTGAAGGCATGCGGCGCATCGGGATAGACCACGAACTCGCAATGCTTGTGGGCGGCCTTGAGTTTCGCCTCCATCTCCCTGACCTGGGCTACCGGGATATTCGAGTCGGCGCCGCCATAGAGGCCGAGCACCGGCACCCTGAGCGTGGCGGCGAGGTCGAGCGGCCCTTTGGGCGTGATCGGGCTGTCGGGGTGATTGACGAACCCGTACCAGGACACCGCCGCCTTGAGCCTCGGGTTGTGGAAGGCGTACATCCAAACCTGCCGGCCGCCCCAGCAGAAGCCTGTGACGCCCAGCCGTGCGGTGTTGGCGGCCTTGTCTTTGCGCGCCCAGGCAACCGTCGCGTCGAGATCGGAGGCGACTTCCGCATCCGGC
>Ga0307471_100002357_pt1 | contig 10838 bp, 8 predicted proteins | sample atmos_gasesAM3C__2_FD_204566 | JGI IMG/M metagenome (GOLD analysis project Ga0307471, IMG submission 204566) | Hardwood forest soil microbial communities from Morgan-Monroe State Forest, Indiana, United States - atmos_gasesAM3C_515 | ecosystem: Environmental > Terrestrial > Soil > Temperate... | reverse complement strand
GCCGCGCGGGCCGAAGTGGTAGCGGATGATGGACGCCTGCGGGTAAGTCTCATCATAGCGGTCGGTGGAACTGGCCTCGACGCTAATGGGCGCTTCCAGCTTCAGCACGCGGAAAATTGTATCGTAGCTGTAGCAGCCCATGTCGCCCAGCGCGCCGCATCCGAAATCGTCCCAGCCTCGCCACACGAAAGGCAAATACGCGTGGTGGAACGGACGCTCGGGAGCCGGCCCCAGCCACAGATCCCAATCCAAACCGTCAGGCACAGGCTGCGTTTCCCTGGGGCGCTCGACGCCCTGCGGCCAGAAGGGACGCGTGGACCAGTTATGCACTTCGCGCACGGGACCAATAGCGCCGTCCCAGATCCACTCGCAAAGCAAACGCGTAGCTTCCGAGGCTTGATTGCCGACGGCAATTTGCGTGGCTACGCCCGTTTGGCGCGCGATCTCGGCGATCTGTCTTGCTTCGGTAATGGTATGGGTAAGCGGTTTCTGGCAGAAAACGTGTTTGCGCTTCTTCATTGCAGCCGCGGAGATGACGGCGTGGAGATGGTCCGTAGTGCAAACCACAACGGCATCAGCGTCTTTTTGTTTCTCCAGCAATTCGCGGTAATCGCTGTAAGCGGCGCAGCCATTGTATTTGCCGGAGGTTTGGCGCGAGGCGTAGAGAGCGTTGATGATTTGCTGGGAAGGCTCGCGGCCGGCAACGCCGCTGGTCACTTTCAGGGTATGCGACAATTGAAGGGGTTGATCCGGGCTCAGCCAATCCCAGCCGCTATCCACGCCAAGAAGACCCCTTACCGACTTGCAGAATTCGTGCGTGTCCCACTGGGGATAATCCGCGCTGGCCTTGTTGACGTCGCAAACGGCCACCCCTTGGACGTCAGGTTCCTTCAAAAAGTGCAGCATCACGCGCAGGCCTTGTGCGCCAACGCCGATAAATGCGATGTTGACCTTGTCGCTAGGCGGCACGAAGCCCGGGCCACCCAAAACGTAACGAGGTACGATGGAGAAGGCCAGCGCCGCGCCTGCGCTTTGCCCCACGAATTCGCGGCGGCTGAAGGTAGACGGTTTTCTAGAGGGTTTTGTGCCTGTGGCTTTTATCCCTTTCATTTTGCACCTCGAACAGCGGGGAGAATATCACTCAGCAGGCTTAAGGGAAAGATGGGCGGGAAGCTTTGGGCCTGAATTGCGAATTTGTTTCCGAGGTGGACACGGAAGGGGCTTTCTCGCGTCCAAGTTTAGGTGTAACCTGCGATTCTGCGTTACCCGGAGGTCCCCATGAAGCGGCGCGAATTCCTTCATCGAGCGGCTTGCGCGGCCGGTGCGGCCTGGTTCCCGTCGGCAAGCTTCGCCCATAAGTCGCTGGCCTTCCCGCCGCTCCCGCGGAAGTTCAGCGCTTCGGACACGGTTACGCTCGGAAGCACAGGCATCCAAACAAGCCGGCTGGCCATGGGAACTGGAACGGTTGGCAGCGGGCACCACTCTCACCAGACAGCGCTGGGCATCAATGGGCTCTCTGACCTGCTTCGCAACGGCTACGACCACGGGCTGAGATTCTTCGACAGCGCGGATTCCTACGGCAGCCATCCGCACGTGGCCGAGGCGCTGAAACATGTGCCCCGTGACAAAGTCACCGTGCTCACCAAAACCTGGGCGCGGGACGCCGCCACGGCTCGTGCCGATCTCGACCGCTTTCGCAAAGAACTCGGAACTGACTACATTGACGTCTGCCTGATGCATTGCCTCACCGAAGGCGACTGGACCGAGCGCTTCCAGCCCGTGATGGACGTGCTCTCGGAAGCCAAGCAGAAGGGCATCATCCGCGCGCACGGATGCTCCTGCCACAACATCGACGCGCTTCGCACTGCCGCCAAATCTCCCTGGGTTGATGTCCATCTGGTGCGTATCAATCCCATCGGGGCCTACATGGACGACAAACCGGACACGGTCGTGAGCGTGATCCGCGAGATGCGTGCCAACCACCACGCCGTCATTGGAATGAAGATTCTTGGCCAAGGAGACATGCGCAACCGTCAGGACGAGGCCTTGCACTACGCGCTTTCGCTGGATCTGCTCGATGCCTTCACAATCGGCGCGGAGTCCAAATTCGAGCAGGAAGATCTAATTCGCCGTATCGCCGCCGCTTAATTCAGACCATCGAACATCATCACACCGGGACGTTGCCCGTTTCGAAGAAGCGGGGAAGGCGGGGATTACCATTCACTCCTTGGATGGTTCCCAAAGCTCGATCTGATTACCATCTGGATCTTTAAGCCACGCAAAGGTGCCCATGGAGGGATATTCCTCGGTCTTTTCGATTAGCACGCCTTTACTCTTAAGATGGCTGAGGACTTCTCCCATGTTCTTCACTGTGTAATTAATCTTACCCGTTCGCGGCTTATCCTTGATGTCTTGATCAGTGGGCATAATCGCCCACGCTATCGTTCGCTTGATCTCCGGGTTTGCAAGATCCCTATATTCGAACGATGCATAGATTGAACTGCACTCAGCATCTTCGCCCTGAGGAACTATTCCGAGGCAATCGCGATACCAAGCTGCCAGTCTCTTTGTATCGTTAGAAAACAAAAAAGCGCCGCCAATTCCGTTGATCATAAGTTCCTCCCTTACGCATTGACTCGGTTATCGTCCCTTGTTTCGATCTACTTGCGAAATTAAAGCAGTCCCTGGAAGCGCGGCCATCACAAGTCTTATGTTAGCTCCGCATCTCTGCCGGTTTACGAATCGGCAGGCATAGTTCCAATTCAAAATGCGACCAATCCGTCGCGCTTTCTTTGTCCAGGAAAACCTCAAGTGCTGGCGCATGCTCGGGCTCGTAGGCACTGTTGATAAGCCAGTCTCTGTAAAGATAGTCCCAAGCCGTAGCTATCTTATTGATATCGCCGGAAACCTTTATGACGGCGTAGCGCATGGCTGGCATTTTCAATTTCGACATGCCTTCCCTGCACTCGAAGGGAAAAGACGACGCAAGACAGACCTCATATCGATAAAGATGCTTTGGGGTTACGTGTGGATCGTCTACCGTCATTCCGAAAAGAATCCCTTGCGAAAAAATATCCTGGGATTTGGCCCATTCGATCACTGTCTTGAGCGCGGCAAGTACTCTGTCCAGTTCGAACGCATTCGTAACCCGAATATAGGCGACTTGCCTTTCGGGAATGTCGAGCAATCTGACTGGAAACGCGGCTCTCTTTTCTTCCGCGCTCATGGGGAGACCATATTCGTCTTCCGGGAACAGTTCTTTGCAAATCTTGCTCTTTTTGATCTCGCCGCTTTTTCGAAACTGACTTGGCGAAGTGTCGTAGCCGGATCGGAAGGCACGTGAAAACGTGGCCGATGACGAAAACCCGCAATCTAAGGCTATGTCGGTCAGGCTTTGGTCAGAATAACGAAGAAGACGAGCGGCCTTTTCAAGACGAAGCCGATTCGTAAAATTCTTTAGGGTTTCGCCAGAAACCGCTCTAAAAATCCGATGGAAGTGAAATTCCGAGAAGCAAGCGACCTTAGCAAGCTCAGCTAGCTTCACCGGGCGATCCAGATTCCCGCGAAGGTAGTCAATGACCCGATCAATTCTTTGGGCATATTCGCTTTTGGCCTGGGTCTTTGCGCTTGGCACGGATTCTATTGACACTGTGTCGTAGATATACCCCAATTGGCCCTATGCCGTCAGCATCCAAAAGTCTGACTGCCATTAAAGAAAGAAAACCGCGCTAGCTCCTGGTAAACGCGCTAACCGGAAACTGACCAACTGCCAGATTTCCGCCCCGCGATTTCTCTAGCCGCGGAACGCGGATTCAGGATACAATCCTTCAACTCAGGAATCGCCCACGCGAGGTTGGAACCGTGATGTTTTCGTTGCGCCGGGGCAGCGCCTAGGAATGAAGATGTTGATCCCGCGAATCTCCCGAACGCTGTAATCCGCTCCCGCGGATTTTCCCCTTTCTCGTTTTTTACCATTTGATTTCCGCAACCGTGTTTGCGCGCCCATCTTTGGCGCGGACAAACACAGAGAGCTTAGGTTTTTATGTCCGTCGAGCAAGTCGTTGTTCCGGCGTCCCCGCCGCCGATCTGGAGTTCCATCCGCGAAGCGCTTCGCGGGTCACATCAGGACTTCACTACCGGCAGCCTGAATCGGGCGATTCTGCTGCTGGCCATCCCGATGATCCTCGAGATGGTGCTGGAGTCCCTCTTCGCCGTCGTTGATGTTTTCTGGGTTGGCCGCCTGGGCGCGAACGCGATCGCCACTGTGGGCCTTACGGAGTCGATGCTCAGTCTCGTGATGGCCATTGGGTTCGGTCTGAGTCTTTCCACCACCGCCATGGTCGCGCGCCGCATCGGCGAAAAAGATCCTGCTGGCGCGGCTGTCGCCGGCGTTCAGGCTATCGTCATCGGCTTGGTGTTTTCGGCCATGGTTGGCCTGCCTTGCCTTTTTTATGCGCCCAATCTGCTCCGTTTGATGGGTGCGTCGCCCCAGATAGTCGCCACAGGCTCCGGGTATGCCCGCATCGCCCTCGCCGGCGGTGGCGTTATCATGATGCTCTTTCTCAACAACGCCATCTTTCGCGGGGCCGGCGACGCGGCCATCGCCATGCGTCTGTTGTGGGTCTCGAACATCATCAATCTCATCCTCGATCCTTGCCTCATTTTCGGCTGGGGGCCATTTCCTAAGCTCGGTGTCACCGGCGCGGCCCTCGCTACTTTCACCGGCCGCAGCATCGGCGTGCTCTATCAGTTTTACCGCCTGCTCCGCGGTTCGGAGCGCATCCGCATTTTGCGCAGCCAACTCCGCGTCAACCTGGGAGTTCTCTGGCGCTTGTTGCGCGTTTCGCTCACTGGTATTCTGCAATTCCTCATCGCGCACACCAGTTGGATCGGCCTCGTGCGCATCGTTAGCGTTTTCGGCTCCGATGCTCTGGCTGGCTACACCATCGCCATCCGCATACTTATTTTCATTCTCCTGCCGAGCTGGGGTTTGAGCAACGCCGCCGCCACTCTGGTCGGACAGAATCTCGGCGCTAAGCAGCCCGAGCGCGCGCAAATTTCTGTCTGGCGCACAGGCTTTTACAACATGCTGTTTCTCGGCATCATTGGTGTGATCTTTCTTGTTTTCGCCACTCCGGTTGTTCGTCTCTTCACGAACGATCCCGCGGTCGTGCCCTTGGCGGCAACCTGCCTGCGCATTTTGAGCTACGGCAACATCGCCTACGCGTATGGCATGGTGATGCTCCAGGCGTTCAACGGCGCGGGCGACACAATCACGCCGACTTGGGTCCATTTTTTCGGCTTCTGGTTGCTGGAGATTCCGCTGGCCTATTTTCTCGCCATCCCCGCGCACGTGGGCGCGAACGGCGTGTACATCTCCATCGTTGTCGCCGAAGCGGCTATCGCCACGGCTGGAGTTCTCCTCTTCCGGCGCGGCCGCTGGAAACGCCAGCAAATCTAGCGTCGCCGCATTCTGCTTGACGCGCGGGCGTATAATCTCTGCGACAAAGGAGGTGCGGCATGGCCAAGACCAAGCAATTTACAATACCCGTGGATAACCAGCCCGGCGCAGTCGCACGCATCGCGAAGGCACTGGGAGACTCGAAGGTGAACATCCTGGCGCTTTTGGGAACGGCGGAGGGGACGAGCGGCACCGTTCAGCTCGTCGCCGAAGACGCGAAGAAAGCCAAGAAAGCGCTGGATGCCGCCAAGATTGTGTATCGAGAGACTCCCGCGGAGCAGCACGAGCTGCCCAACAAGGCAGGCGCCCTGGCGCAATGCCTGGCATCACTCGAGAAAAAGGGCGTCAACCTGAACTCGATCCATGCGACGGCTGCGAAGGGCGGGAAGAAGGCGGTCGTCGTGTATACCGCGGAAGCTGCCCCCAAGGCTGTAACAGCTACGGCATAAGGTCCAGCCTGCCTGCATCGTTCGGCGCGGAAGCGACTTGGCTGAGCGGCCCACTTTGTTGGTGCCTCTCAGACACGCGAATTCGGCTTGGTCGCGCTCGCTTAGTCAGAGTGTGGTAAACTGGACACGCCCGCTCGATCTTTCCAGCTCTTTCGCTCCCCTTGAGGTGTATCTATAAGTTGTTCAAAATCAATCTCTTAGGAGGCACTGCAAACCAGCGGGCCCCACGGCAATGAGGATGCAATTCCTCCATTGCGAGACTTGCAATCGCTAGTAATTAGCATTCATCTAAAAAGAGAGGAGGGCTGAGGCCATGTCGCTCAAGAGTTTCCTCAAGAAATTGCTTCGATATACGCTTTGTCTGGCTGCTGGACTGTTCACGTTTGCCGCCTGCGGATACACCGACTATCGCCTCTGGCCTCTGGACCTGCCCGCTTCGGCGCACCCACGGATCCCGGTGACGGCCGTGAAGGGCAAGCGGCTGATCGTTCCCTTTAGCATCGGAGTTCCAGCCGCGGAAATCGCCACGTTCAACGACCAGATGGAAGCCTTTCTGCGTTTTGAATATTTGCGCGGGCGCGAAGCGCGCGAGGGACACGACACCTCACACATGTACCTGACCGCCACTAACACAAAAAAGGGGCCGCAATACAAGATATTCGTTGTGACCGATAATGATTTGCTGTCCGCTTTGCCGCAGGTGGCGAGCCTGGAGGGCCGCAACCTCATCACGCACTATGAATTCCAGACCTGGTCGCAAAAGGAATACAACTATTACCAGCAGCAGAGCCACATGTTCGACGTGGCTTACGACGTGCCGACCGAGCAGAAGCTCGAATCGCTGACCTCTTCCAAGATGCTTCCCGCGCTGGCGCAATTCCTCATCTTCAAGTCGCAGACCGACAATCGCGTGGTGGACAGCAGTGACCCCGCGGCTCGTCCCCTGACGCGCGAGCAAGCCATGCAGCTCGCCGCAGACATTCTCGACGTGGCGCACTTTTATGACCTGCCGCTCGATTACTTCATGGGCGTGGGCGCCATGGAAAATGATTATATGGACGTGAACGGCGACCTCACCCACGCGTTCTGGAAGAAGCGCGCCGAGCGCGGCGACATCGTGCTGCAACGCACGCGGAAGCGCGTCAAGGTCAGCGACTACGCCATGGGCACCTGGCAGATCACGCGCCAAACGCTGCGCGCCGCGCACCAGCTCTATTTGCACGACAAGCGCGACTACAGCCAGCTTCCCGCGCGCCTGCGGCCTTCGCGCGAACTGGACTTGAACAATATTAGCGACGCTGTGCTCACCACCTACGCCGGATTGCTCTTGCGCGACCTGCTCGACCATTTCGGCGGCGACGTCGAGAAAGCCATTGGCGCCTATAACGGCGGCATCCGCACTCCCAATCCGGCCTACGCTTCCAGCGTCAAGAACATTGCCGACTACGCCCGCCGCATCCTTGAACACGCTTCTGCGCAGGATGAGCCGAATGCAAATGCGAAGAATTCAGACAAGTCTCAACCCGCCGCAGCTTGCAAGCCCGCCGCATCCAACGAGGCACAGAGCATGAATGCAAGTAACTGTGTGGCGTCCGCAACTCCGAACACTACTGACGCCACGCCAAACACTCCGCCCCTGCCAAAGCCTCCTTACCGCCGCAGCGACGACCACTGAAGCCCCGTCAAATAGGCAGGCAACGAGAGAGGCGCCGCTCTAGTCGTGGGACATGCCTGCCATTTCGTGTGTGGCATGCGTTTTGCGGCGGAGCGCAGCCATTTTTGAATCGTCCGCAGGAACAAAATAACCTACCGCAATGCCCATGGCGCCATCGTGGAGCAGCTTGCCGGTGGGGTTATCGTAGGTTGCGGAAGTCTTCAGGACGTCGCCAGCGGAAAATTTGAAGCCGCCTTCCTGAACAAACAGTTTCACCGGCACGGATTCCAGCATCCCCTTTTCGTCTACTTTGGCGTCGAGAGTGGCTACCGTTTCTTTGCGCGAAACGTCTTGCAAAACAATCTGCCTGCCATAATCGTGAAGATGTCCGCCCACGCCGACGAGCACGCCATCGTATTTCACTGTCACCGTTCCGGATCTTTCGCTTTTGCCGGCAGGCACGTCGTAACCGGAATTTTCGCAGGACTTCACGTCCATCCAAGCGGGGTAAACATTTTTGCGCGGCGCGGCGCTTTCGGTAGCATCCTGGTACGGGATGGCGACTTCCAGATATACCTTGTCATAGGAAGTCGCTGTAGGGTTATAGACCATCGTTTCGATGCGGATTTTCTCGCCCTTTTGCACGTGATAGCCGTAGCCTGGGAATTCGGCCCAGTCGGTCATTTCGCTGCCCGCGCCGAAAATATGCTCTTCCTTGTTGGGGCAAAGAAAGTCCGCGCGATTCTCATTCCAGAAGGCGGTGTGATGCAGAAGGGTTCCGGGAACGGCGTTCCCTGATGCATCTACGAGCCTGGGATGATAAGCGAGAAGCCAGCCGTCGAATGGGATTTGCCAGTCCAGATCGGGAGGCTGCGGCATTTTCATGTGGCCGGTGTTCGCGGGAAGATTCATTGGGCCAACGCGAAGAGTGGCGGTGTGCGACGCAGAGTCAACTTTCGCGTCCAGCGTGACGCCCTTGGCCACGGCGTGATGCATGCCTTCCTGCATGAAGCCGCCATGATGCATGTGCTGCATGTCCATGGGAGGTTCGGCGGGCTTTTCTTGAGCGCTGGCAATGCCAGCAGCTAGCAAACTCACGGACAAGAATTTGAGAATCCTCATAGTGCTACTCCAGGCCGCGAGGGATCGTGTGCTAAACACATCTCACTCTCCATAATAGCTCCGGGGCGCTCGCCAAGGAGCGACTTTCCGCCGTGCCGGTCGGCTCACACCCTCCCCCCACTTTTTTTCGGAACTGCGCATTCTAAAGGGGTTACAGCGAGTCGTTTTTGGATCTGCGCATTCTAAAGGACTTAGCAGGCGAAATCGTGGAACTGCGCATTCTAAAGGAGATAGCAGCGAGCGCGAGGTAATGAAATAACGAAGTAATGAGGTAAGAAGAAGGCGTAGCCCCCCCACACCCCGGGCAATTCGTATCGTTTTCAAAACAAAGTGGTTACTAAATTTGATTGTTGGAAGTTGTTGGAAACAAAGGGGCAGCAAAGGGCACTGGCAGGCTGAGCAAGGAAGTGAAAAGGTGTGGTCAGGGCTCATAGGCGGGCCAGACGCGGGTGGAGTCGAGAGTTCACGACCCATGATATACATATCTTTACTATTGTGTCAAGTACTTTCTTAGTACCGGTATCTTATTTTTAGACGCGTCAGTTCGAACTGGTTTTGCGTAAGAGAATGAAAACACAGGGATAGAGTGTGCAGAGGGAACGAGAGAAAACCCGCACTTTGAAAACCGCAGGGTGCGGGACCCTACGCGGGCCAGTCTATGCCCCACACGCCCTGGATTGGACGCCCAAGGGTTTGTGCAAAGGCAAGAACTAGGAAGCTACGCCACACCCGGCACGCGGTTCTTAATCCTGTTCTCCGATCGTTTGGGCATAGGTCTTGCCGTAAGGAAAGAAGAGCTCCTTGCGGCCTTGCTGCCAAGCGGCCTTCATTTCCGGTGTGGAGATGTCCCAGTCCGGCCGGCATTTCTTGGTAACGGCGCGAAGATCCTGGCGGAGATCCTCCATTGTGGGGCGCCCCCAGAACCAGTAGCCGTTGTAGATCTTATAGATGACGAGACCGGGCTCGAGAACAATCACGTGGGGAATCATGGGATTGTGAAGAGGATCGGTGTATTCGGCGATGTCGAGATCTTTTTGGACTATCCGCCCCGGGTCGCAGAGGAATGGCCAGTGGGCATCGATTCCGCTGCGATACTCATTCGTCTCGGTGATATTGTCGGTGCTAATCGTCACCAGCCGACAATAGGCAACCTCCATCTCACGATGGAGTTGAACGAGGCCTTCCGACTGCCGGCGGTCCTTGGGACAGAAACCTCCACGGCTGAGGACAAGAATCATGGGATGTGGTCCTTGCAGCGCGGAGAGCTTTCGGTGCTTCGCGGTGTGGTCGGAGAGCTCATAGTCGGGGAAAACCGCCCCGGGAACCATGTCGGATCGCATAGGAATTCCTCCGCAGTTTTGGATGCCAGAGACTAAATTATGTCGCAATGGGCCAGCAAGCGTTGCAGTCGCGAGAGTGCGCGTGCGCGCGCATCGCTGATGGAAATCCTACGCGGGGGAGATGCGACAGGTCAACGAAACCGTCTGGAAACAGCAATTAGAAAAGGGACCAAGAGAAAGACCCCAGCCTTTGAGAACCGCAAAGGGTCCCGACAGGGTCGGGACACGTAGGCCACCCAAAGGCGTTTTTCGGAATTAAGGCGCGGCCACCCGCCAGCTGATGCGGCCGCGATCAAAACGTCAGCCGGAACGCGAACTGCATTTGTCGCTCGGAGAACTGGCGGACCTGTGCGCCCTGCGTCGTCATCGTGGCAGAGCCACCTGCTAAGTTTATGCCCGTGTTGAAACTGCCGTTCTGAAACTGCGGATGGTTGAAAAGATTGAATACGTCCACACGGAACTGTGCTCTAAAACGCTCCGTTAGCCTGAAGTCCTTCATGATCCCGGAATCCCAAGCATGAAGACCGGGACCGTAGATCGCATTGCGCGCCAGATTGCCCGGCCTCGTGAAGCTTGTCCCAGTCACAGGAGGCAGGCTGAAGTTTCCTGTGACCACGCCCTGGCCATTGACAATTTTCGCTGAGACAGGTCCAGTGACATCCGGACGATTGCCCGGACTGTCGTTGGTTCCCGTAACGCTGAGGTCTATCGGTGTACCGCTCGAGAGAGTGATGATGTTATTCCACTGCCAGCCACCGATAATGTAATCGAGGGCTGTGGGGATGCTCGCCCCGTACTGCTTGCCTTTGCCA
>Ga0307471_100002356_pt1 | contig 10838 bp, 9 predicted proteins | sample atmos_gasesAM3C__2_FD_204566 | JGI IMG/M metagenome (GOLD analysis project Ga0307471, IMG submission 204566) | Hardwood forest soil microbial communities from Morgan-Monroe State Forest, Indiana, United States - atmos_gasesAM3C_515 | ecosystem: Environmental > Terrestrial > Soil > Temperate... | reverse complement strand
CGCTGTATCCAAATTCTGCAATCTTCTGGTAATACCCGAAATCCCATTGATCCCATATTTCGAACCACTGATGTGGACTCGTTACATACTTATCCCATAACACTGCGTAGCTCATCGCGCCGAAATAGAACAGGAGTAGCTTGATAGCCATTACCCAACCGACCACGATCCAATCCTCTCTTGACAGGAAAGAGACGATCCGTCTGAAGCTCCTCATCGGTTCCCAACATTATAACCTATGGCAACAACTGGCGGCGCCGCAGCTATGAGCAGCACTGTGTTAACTCCCGGATGCGCGGGATCAACTCTAAGGAATCGATTGAGTTACGTTCGCATACGAGCGGCGCCGTGAACATCTGCAGCAGTGGATTCTGACCGCCCTATCTCTTAAAATCCAGGGCGCCTTTTTTGACCGCGTAAGCGTAGCCCACCATCAGAATCGTGATGAAGCTGAGCATGCTCCAGAAAATGACGCTGCTCTGCTTGATTGCGTCGCGGTACACGACTGCCCACGGGTACATGAACACAATCTCAATGTCGAACAGGATAAAAAGCATCGCCACGACATAAAACTTCACGCTGAAGCGTGGCTGGGGTCCACCTTGGGGGATCATGCCGCATTCGTACGGGGTATCCTTGGCGGGCGTACGCTTTCCGCTTTTGCCTACCAGCACACTGACGACCAACGCGGAAGCGGCGAAGAGAATGGCTACTAGGATTTGCAGGAGAACCGGTAAATATTCGTCTGGCATCCGGAATTCCCTGGAATCAGGAGGGTTCCGTTATTTTACGCCAGCAAGATGGCCATTCTGCTGGGCAATCGCGCTGGCCAGAGCCGAAGGCAACCCCTTGTATTTCTTGCCGTTCTTCCTGACCGCGCCCCGCGCCACGAGATTTTGCAATTTCTCATAAGCTCGCAAGCGGAGCATTTCCTCGCCACCGCTGGCGGCGTTCCGGGCCCGAAGATTCTCGTGCACGATGTCGAACAACTGCTTAAATTCGAACGACGAACGCCGTGAGAGGACAGCGACCAGCTCCTCAGTTACCAGATCAGGAACGCGACGGGAGAATGCATTTTTCTTTAGAATAGCCATAAGGTGAGAAACATAGCACGTTTTCGCCAAACTGCAGCACTTTTCTTTGTTCTCCCGTGGCTAAAACTTAAAAGAGTGCCGAAATGTCTCAGCTCTCCAAGCCAGCAATTCTTTCCCACCTATGGCGTGGGCGACGGGCTGTTCATCGCCGGCTGCGGCGTGGCTGTCGAAGAAGGCGCCCAACCAAAGCCTGTGGCGGCGTGCTCTCGGGCCGCCGTGCCGACGCTGCTCAGGATGGCGAGGCCTATAGCCGCTTGGTCCAACGTGATTGGCCCCAGGGATTCGGCCACATAGCCATCGCGGTCATATCTTTGCGAGGAGACAATCGGACTCAGGTGCTTTGTAATCACCTCTGGCGATGGAATCTTGCCTAGATCAACGGAGCGAGATATTGCTGGCACGAAAGCCGCCGCCATTAGCAACATTGGACGAAGCGAAGCATCAAGCCGCGAGTACAGCAGCGCTATATCGACGTAGGAGAAAAAATTCATCGGCGTTGGTAGCAATCGCTCGGATGCTTTGTAAGTTTGCGAATCAGCGAGCTCCGACGAGCTGCGCGCGCTACGTTTCACCGCCTCTTCGACTGATACGGGATTGAAGCCGGCGATAAGAATCCGGTCAGATAATGCGATCGTTGGAGTGATTGCGACGAGTGTGGCTGCCGACTGCTTCGAAAAATAGTGGACACCGTCCTTCTCTGTTTGCGTCCAAATTGCCTCTTCATCGGCGCGTGTAAACGCCTCGATGATCTTACTGGCCTTGGCCACGTCCAGGACTGGCAGAGTCAGAAGTAAAGATGGCCAATGCGCACTGGATGGCCAATCTGCTAGCGCTCCCAGCTCGAGGCCGAATGCAGCTTTCCAATCATCGGCTGCAATCCCGCTGATGGCGAAGTCCTGGAGAGCTTTCTGCACCGCGCCGCTCAGCGTAGCGGCCTGGTTTAGTGTTTCCATCTTTTCTCCGAGATTCAGCAGCAGCGCCAGATAAAAAAACGTTTCCTTTGTTCCAAGCGTTAGCGAGGAGCGGCTAAGTGTGGCGTTATTCTCGAGCTTTGACATTCCAAGAAAAAGCACATCACGTATTTTTCCGTTCTCGAATCGCGTCGACCCCGCAACGCACCGCATTTTTTCAAGCATCGTTGTTTCGCCGTGAGTCGGGCTTGATTGCACAGCAGCACGCAACGCGGCAAGCCGCTCAGAAAATGCTTTGGGCTGCAGATAGAAAGACGCTGCGCAATTTGATGGCCGATGCGAGGTAGCCGTACGATATGCTTCGTCCTTGTCGAGGGTTTCGCCTGAATTTTTCGCGCGATGATCGACGCGATCGAGCAGTGCCTTTAATTCCGCCAGGTTTGTCGCCGCGAAGAACCATGGGCGATCATACGTTGTTGCCAGAGTAAATGGAGTCGCCGTGGCCACGTCGATTTCATGGCCCTGATACTGAAGTTTCTCCCCCTTCGTGCCTGGACGTTGGTTCAAAAGCATTGCGCGCCATTTGCCGATGAGCCGCTCGGCGTCCTGTTGGGTCCCGCGAAAACGAAAGCCGCCCACAACGCTTGGAGAGCTATCGCTGATGGACGTCAAGGCGAAGAAGACGTTCTTTGGGTCGAGCTGTTTCATCTCCTGCAGGGTTTGAGAGACGGGGTTTTGCTTTTGCACGTTGCCCAGCGGCTTGCGCAAAAAATCCTGCACAGCCGGTTCGCGGTACAGCTGATAAATATCCGACTGAAGCCACTCATGCTGCGTCCGGTTAAAGTCCGGCATGTGTGCAAAAAAAATTGTGTCCCGGGGGAGAAGCCCTGCCACAGGAGCGCTCGAAATTCGTTGGGAAAAATTCCAGTAGTACCAACCAGCGTATGCGGCGATGGCGACCGCGATGATCAGCGACAAAATTCGTCTCATAAGGGGCGCCTCTCAGGCGCGGATGCTCGATACTCGATGCTCCATACCTGATCAAACCCAAAGTGATCTAGCATCTCCAATCCAGGTCTGGTACCGCGCCGTATTCGAAATCTCTGTAGCGGCAGGCGTGTCGCCTGCGAAATCCAACTGTTTGCAGCCGACACGGCTGGCTGTACAGGAGTGAAAATCACGCTCTCGGATGAAATTTCCGATGCACGGCTTTCAATCGTTGTTGGTCGACGTGCGTATATACTTGCGTAGTTGAAATGTCAGCGTGGCCGAGCATTTCCTGGATGATGCGCAGATCGGCGCCGTTCCCCAGGAGATGCGTCGCGAAGCTGTGTCGCAGAAGATGCGGATAAATGTTCTGTTCGAGTCCGGCGCGGCGTGCATGTTCTTTCACTATCTGCCAGATACGCACTGTGGTTATTTTGGTGCCGCGCTCGGAAAGAAAAATCTCACTGCTGGTACGGCGCTTCACGAGTTTCGGCCGTTCAGTGGACAAGTACGCCGCCAGCGCCTCGCACGCCTTGCGACCTACGGGCACAAGGCGGGTCTTGTTTCCCTTACCAGTCACGCGTACAACTCGCTCTTCGAAGTTGAAATTTTCAAGACGCGCATTTGCCAGTTCAGAAATACGCAGACCGCTTGCGTAAAGCAGCTCGATCATCGCTCGATCGCGCAACCCGTGAGGAGCAGTCGTGTCGATCTTTTCCAGGAACTGCTCGACTTGCAATTCGTTCAGAGTTTCTGGGAGATACCGCTCGATTCGCGGGAGCGTCAGCGCTTCAGCCGGATCGCGTTGAACTTTGCCTTGAGCGACCAGGAACCGGAAAAAAATCTTCAACGCGACTACGATGAGTTTGATCGAGGAAGCGGAGAGGCCAGCGCGCTTGCGATCAGCAAGATATTCGCTGATCGCCGGCAAGGTCACCGAGCGCGGATCTTCGATTTTTTTCCTGACGGCACACCACCGCGCGAATTCGCACAGCGACCTTTGGGTGGAAAGCTGATAATTTTCAGAAAGGCCACGCTCGATTGCGAGGAAACGGATAAACGACTCGATCCCGTCTTCCATTTTCCACATTGTAGCTACAGGTGCGTCGCCTGCAAAACCGATGGTTTTGCGGTCGGCACTCTGAAGGCCTTCGCGATCAGGCCGCTACCTCTAACAGGAAGCGGAGGCGCGATATTATTGACAAGGCAACGTTAAGTGTTCGATGTTTGGTTACGATGAGTTTGGATCTCAATACCATCCTGAGAGATTGGCCGCACGAGAACGGCAATATCAAAGTGCGTAAGATCGCCGGGCTCGATGGGCGCGAGAAATTGCAGCTGCGGGTGGACCTGGGCGTATTACAAATGGAAGTGGCTGGCCGGCCGGATGGCCGGCGTCCGCATAATTGTGAGTCGCTTTTGGAATATCATCAAAAGCGGGCGATCCGCGCTGCGGCGAAAGGCGAAACCTACGAGCTTACGCCAGAACAATGCGCAGAGCTTCAACAGGAAGGTATCCAATATTATCATCGTTATCTAAGCCTGTTTCAGATCAATGATTTCGAAGGCGTAGTCCGCGATACGCAGCGCAATCTGGATCTTTTCACGTTTGTTTCCGAGCACACGGATCGTGAGGAATTTTCCTGGAGCCTCCAACAGTTCCGGCCTTATGTGCTCATGATGAATACGCGCGCCAAGGCGTCTATTTTCCTTGGGCAGGGCAAATTTGCCGAAGCCATAGGCGAAATTGAGCGCGGCCGTGATGCAATCACGGATTTCTTCCAACAGTCAAACTTTCCGGAACTGGTATCGAAGAGCTCCGAGATCGCATTTCTCGACGAATGGCTCGAGGAAGTGAAAGCAAAGCGCCCGCTTTCCAAGCTGGAGATCATGCAGCGCGAGATGCAAATTGCGATCGCAAAGGAACTTTACGAGCGCGCCGCGGAGCTGCGCGACGCGATCAAGCTGCTGCAAGCGAAGAAGCATTAGGACTTGAAGCTGCCGCCCGATCATGGGCGGGTCGCCATGCCGGATTTAATCTGCGATCAAATTGCAAAATCCCTTGCCGGCCTGTGAGAGCAGCGTGAAGTTTTTGCTGCTATGGCTACGCATCCTACGCAATACGCGCATCCGGAAGCGCTGGTAGAAACGGATTGGCTCGAGAAACACCTGAAAGACGAAGGGATCCGGATCATTGAGTCGAACGAAGATGTGCTTCTTTACGATACCGGACATATTCCTGGCGCAGTACATATCGATTGGCGCGCTGATCTGCAAGACCCCGTGATTCGTGATTATGTCTCGCCTGAGAAATTTGCGGAGCTCTGCAGCCGTAACGGGATCACGCCAGACACCACCTGCATTTTTTACGGTGATAAAGCCAACTGGTGGGCCTGCTATGCTCTCTGGGCCTTCCGGCTGTTTGGACACGAGAAAGTGAAAATTCTCAATGGCGGTCGGGACAAATGGAAAGCCGAAAGCCGCCCGATGACCCGCGAAGTTCCCAAGTATGCAAACACAAATTATCCGGTGCCGAAGAAACGATTCGACAAAGAGATTCGTGCTTTCTTCGATGAAGCGCTGGCGCAAAGTAAAAACGGCAAACCCCTAATCGACGTCCGCTCGCCGGGTGAGTACAAAGGCGAGATCACGCACATGCCCGAATATCCGCAGGAAGGCGTGCTGCGTGGTGGCCATATACCCGGGGCAAAGAGCATGCCGTGGAAAACGGCTACCAATGACGACGCCACGTTCAAACCGGCTTCGGAACTGGCCAAAATCTACTTCGACCAGTGCGGAGTCGGACCAGAAAAGGAGACAGTTGTTTATTGTCGCATAGGCGAACGATCGAGTCACACCTGGTTCGTGCTCACCTATCTCTTGGGACTAAATAACGTGCGGAACTACGACGGTTCATGGACCGAATGGGGCAACAGAGTCCGCGCCCCGATCGAAAAGAGCGCGTGAGCGAACTGAGCAGTAACGCGACTGGCGCGTCTGCGCTTCCAGACTTGTGTTCAAACGCGTCCGGTTTTTACCAGCAGCCCATGGATTAAGCGCATTCTCTCTTGCTCTTTTCGGCTGGAACTCAACTGCGCAATCGAGCGCCGCATTCGGCGTGTCCAATTCAAGTTCGCCTTTGTCCCGGGGACGTTGAAGCGATATTTGCGCGCTAGCAGATCGGTGATCATGACAATGGCAATCCACGACTCGCTCTTGAAAAGCGCTTCCATAATCGCCGGATAGAAATCCTTTTCGAAATGGATCTGGTCGATTGTTGGCTGGAAACCGGCGAAGACGGCAATCTTTGCCAGATCGAATCTGGATTGTTCCGATGTCGCTGTTGGATGTTCGAAGACTTCTTCCCATAACGCGCGGACGGGCTTGTGATCATGGGTAGCATAGGTCGCAACGGAAAGCCGTTCATATTTGTCTCCTGGCGTGATTGCGCCATCGCGCACTTCCCACTGCGGGATTTTGAATCCGGCGATGCCTAGCGAGTGCAGGTCTGGACGCATGTAATCGGGGACCATGCCAAGGTCTTCGCCGATCACACATGTGGAGCCGGCCTCTTCCAAGACAATGCGCAGATACTCTTCGCCATTGCGTTTATTTGCTTCGCAGTTTTCTGGTGTCTGGTCGTCACGCGGAATGAAATGCGGCGCCCGGTCACCGGTTTGTTCCAGCATCTGATTCCAATTGAGCGGAAAGAAATGATTGTTCTTCCGCGGCCGCCATGGAAAGGCATAGATACGATAAAACCCGAGCACGTGATCGATCCGAAAGAGATGGAAAATAGATCGCACTGCACGCACGCGCCCGCGCCACCACGCGAAGTTGTTTGCACGCATTTTCTCCCAGCGATAAACCGGTATACCCCAGTTCTGGCCCCATTTTTGCGTGAAGGCATCATCCTTAAAATACGGCTCTGGAGGCGCGCCGCCTGACCACTCCAGCATGAATTCATCTCGCCGTGTGAAAACGTCCGCGCTATGATAACTCACGCCAAATGGAATATCGCCCATCAGCGCGGTGTCCCGCGATTCTGCATACGATTTGATCTCGCGCCATTGCTGGTACGCGATCCACTGCACATAGCAGAAGAAATTTTGTCGATGCCTTATGATCGTCTGTCGATCCTGAGGCAGATCGCTCAGCCAGTTTCGGGCTCGTTCCATTGATTGAAATTGCGCTGGCCAGCGATTCCACGTCGGGCTGTCGTCATTCTCATGCATTAAGACCCGAAAAAATGCATAATCGCGTAGCCACATGGATTCTTGTTCGCAGAATTTCTGAAAAGCAGCTTGTCGATCCATGTCTGCGCGAGCAGAGAAATTCGCGAACGCTCTCTCAAGGATACGTCGCTTCAGTTTTTTCACCTGACGATACTTGATTACGCCGCTACGGAGCGTCGTGAGGTCGATATCGGCAAACGCGAGATTAAAATCTTCCCGCGTTAGATCTTGCGGCGAGTTTGGTGCAAGGTGGACCGTTGTCGGCTCAATCGCCATCGCGCTGATGGCGTTGTATGGGCTGTTGTCGACTCCGGTCTCGTTGATAGGCAGGAGCTGGACAAGTTTGAATCCAATTTCGGCCGCCCAATCGATGAACTCCCGCAACGCGCCGACGTCGCCGATCCCTAAATCGTCCTCTCCGCGCAGTGCAAATGCAGGCACGAGGACACCAGCGATCTTTTTTTCCGGCGAGAGATTCATTTGCTCATCACTTGCCAGTCTTCTGTACGTCGTTTTGTCATGTCGAGCAGAGTCGAGACATCTCTGATTTTGAACTCGTTTTTCTCAAGCAGCCAGAGATTCCTCGACTTCGCTGCGCTTCGCTCGGAATGACAACCACTGAAATCAGCGCCGCTGCACTTGCCAGTCTTCCACGAGTTCGTTTGGAATTTCCTGGAGAAAACGCGAGGGTCTCTGGAAAACATCGCCATACCCTCCGCTTAGGCGCATTTGCGGATAAGCGAGATAGAGCTCGTCGCGCGCGCGTGTGATGGCCACATAAAACAGACGCCGTTCTTCCTCAAGCGCGTCGCGCGTATCGAGCGAGCGATTACTGGGAAACATCCCGTCGGTTAACCAGATCACGAACACAGTGTGGAACTCAAGGCCCTTGGCCTGATGCACCGAAGAAAGGTTGACGGACTCTTTGTCGCTTATTTGGCCTGGCGCGGCTTCGGCATCGACGTTGCTGATCAGCGCCAATTGCGACAGAAATTCGTGCACGTCTTTAAACTGGCGGGCAAAGATTGCGAGCTGATTCAAATCTTCGCGGCGAAGTTCGTAGTTTGTGAAATTCGCTTTGGCATAATCATCGTAGATGGCTTCGACCACGGACGTGATCATTTCCGATGGCATATTGGGCAGACCAGCCGGAGCAATTTCGTCCAGGGTATGCGCGAGTTGTTCCCACGCCTTCTTTGATTTCGCCGGAACAGGCATCGACGATAAGCGTTCACTCCACGAGGAGATTTCGCCTCGGTCGGTCAATGAATTTTCCCAACTGCGCCAAAGATTTTCTGCCGTGCGATTGCCAATACCCGGAAGCAATTTCACCATCCGTTTGAATGCGACTTCATCGCGGGGATTGGCTACGACGCGCGCAAACGCGGTCACATCTTTAATATGCGCCTGCTCGAAAAATCGGATGCCGCTGGTGATTTGATAGGGTATTCCGCGTCGCGAAAGCTCCAGTTGTAGTTCGATCGCGTGATAATGTGCGCGATAGAGCACGGCAATGTCGTTGAGATCGACATTTTCATCGCGCAATTCGAGAATCCGCTGCGCGACAAACTGCGCTTGCTCAGCACTGTCGTTCAGCGCCACCAAAGCCGGTTTCAGCGCTTTTGATTCCCGCGTTGCGCTTAAGTGCTTTCGGAATTGCTGGACGTTTGCGGCGATGGCCGCGTTCGCTACCTCCAGAATTTCGGGGACGCTGCGATAATTCATTTCAATCTTGAACACCTGCGCATCCGGATAACGCTTCGGAAATTCGAGAATGTTCTGGAAGTTGGCGCCCCGCCAGGAGTAGATCGACTGCGCGTCGTCGCCCACTACCATCACGTTGTGATGATCGCGGGCGAGCAGATCAACGAGGTCAGCCTGGATCTTGTTCGTGTCCTGGTATTCATCGACGAGAATGAACTGAAACTGCCGCCGGTAAATTTCGGCGATTCGCTCGTGCTGTTGAAACATCGACAACGTCTTTTGCAGCAGATCGTCGAAATCCATCGAGTTGGTCTTCTTCTTCTTTTGTTCGTAGCGCTCCCGGACGTCTTGAATTTGGTCGAGCAGAGGGAGGAAATAAGGAAACTTTTCCGCAAGCAATTCCTCCATCGGTTTTTCCGTATTGACGACGAAGCCGAAGATCTCCGCGAGCACATCGCCTTTCGGAAATCGAATCTCCTTCGGATCGATCCCTGCGCCGGTTACGACAGCATCGATCAAATCCTTTTGATCTTCGCGGTCCATGATCGTGAACCCGCTCGAGTAGCCGAGTGCGGTGCCGTGCCGGCGCAAGATGCGGTTTCCCACCGAATGGAATGTCCCGCCCCAGAGTCCGCTGGCGTCGAACGGCAGCAAATTCGCGACGCGGCCCAGCATTTCGCGGGCGGCTTTGTTCGTGAATGTGAGAAGCAGAATGTTTCGAGGATCGATTCCGTTTTCCAGCAGGTACGCAACGCGATAGGTGAGCGTGCGTGTTTTCCCTGAGCCCGCGCCAGCGATCACAAGGAGCGGACCTGGCGGCGCAGTCACTGCCGCAAGCTGCTGTTCGTTTAGCTCGGCGGCGTAATCGATATGGACCCCGCCGTCGCGAGATGCTGGCGCTCGTTGCAGCGTATATTGACGGGACATTCCGATTCACTTGTAGCGGCGGTCCATCACCGTCGCAATTGTCCGCCGAATCAACGCACGGTTACCGTGCAGGAACCGGAGCGTCCGTGATCGTCCAGCGCGGTTAATTCGTAGCGGCCGGGTGCTGATTTCCAGGAAAGAATGTCGGTGGCAGCAGATTTTCCAATGAACGCCTTGTCGGCGAACCAATATACTTCACGAACATCGGCATCCGTTTTTGCTCGCAACGGAATTCCTTGTTTGCGACTCGAGTCACTATTTAGAACTTCATACGTGCTCCCCGCCGCGGGAGCGATAATCCGGGGAGGATTCCCAGTGCGCGCGACCAGCTCCGGATCCGTGTCCGGCAAAAAAGGCGGCGGCAATTTTCTGGGCACTCCAGCACGACGAAAGATCGACAGCAATTCTGTCGGCCAAAATTCATAGACTTCACGCCGGAGCTGGCGCGTTCCGTCATCACGCGCGACGCGGAGCCCGCTTACAGCATCGACGAGCACTTCCTGATGGACATCGCAAAGTTTGATCGGTGAAATTCCGGGAATGAACCATCCCTCGATTTGTTGTGCACAATACGGCTCAGGTAAATCACCCGAGACCGCGCAAAAGGAGACACGTTTCAAATTTGCGCCCGGAGGCGGAAGATGCGGTTGGTTCGGCTCCGACCAGGTCGTGCGCAAACTGTCGATGATTTGAAACAAAAGCGGAGCAGCGGCAATTCGTCCGACAAAAGTTCCGTTGCCGCGGCCATCAAAATTTCCGATCCAGACTGCGAGCACATAATGATTGAAGACAGCGATTGACCAGGCATCGCGAAAACCATGGGATGTTCCCGTTTTCCAAAAAACCGGCGTAGCCTGGTCCGAATATGCACGACCGACTTCAGGCCGTGGCAAGTTGAGCATTTCCAGAGTCAGGAACGCCGCTTCCGGCATGATAATCGAGCGGCCTCGCGACGCGGTTGGATCGCGCGATGTGTGGCG
>Ga0307471_100002355_pt1 | contig 10840 bp, 11 predicted proteins | sample atmos_gasesAM3C__2_FD_204566 | JGI IMG/M metagenome (GOLD analysis project Ga0307471, IMG submission 204566) | Hardwood forest soil microbial communities from Morgan-Monroe State Forest, Indiana, United States - atmos_gasesAM3C_515 | ecosystem: Environmental > Terrestrial > Soil > Temperate... | reverse complement strand
TTCATGAATCGATGCGCATCAGGATAAACCTTAATGAGAGGGAGAAACGAAGCCCTGGCGCTCATGGTTCGTTCGCAGCGCGCTCATGGTGTGGGTGCATTCCCGAGGCGCTCGGGGCCGGTGCGCGGGCCGGTGAGACTGCGAAACCAGGCGCAGCCAGCGAGACGACAGCGCCGAGGCTTATCCGCAGATGACGCAGATGTACGCAGATAAAACCGTCCTCCATCTGCGTCATCTGCGGATAAGGCTCTTCATCTCCACCCGGCCACGGCTTAGACCAATTTCGGACCGCGAGACCGCGCAACCCCGAGACCGCAAAACCCAGCAACGCAGCAGCTCAGCAACCCTCACCCGGCCAAGCCATCGCCTCGGCGAACCCCGGCAGCGCCGCCGACAGCTCCTCGATGTGCGCGCTCCAGCTCCCGCTCCTTCCTCGCTTGCAGTCGGACCGGCTCTTCGCCGCCTCTACTGAAACGGATCAACGGCGCGAACGGTGCCGTAGAAGCGGCCGTGTTGAAAGTCCTCGGAGAGAAGCTCGCGCAATCCGTTGACTTCGGCGTAGGCCCACATATGAGCGTCAAACCAAACGAGAACGTTCGTGTCAACGAGAGTGGCCACGATCGTATAGGTCGTCCCGGGTCCATCCTCTGGGCGATGACGGCCGTTTGGGCCTGTGGAGCTTGTTTCTCGCAGCCTGTCTTTGGCTCGCCAGATCGAAGAGCTCGAGACGACGTTCTCGAGAAAGCGGACGGCTCGCATCCGCGTGCACAATCCGAAGCTCGCCGCCGGTGATCCGCCATTCAATGTCATCGCCGGGACGAATGTGCAGTTGCTCGGCAAGCGCCTTGGGAATACTCACTTGAAACTTGCTCGTAACTTTCGCCATTGCCTTACTGTAGCAGGGCGGCACCCCTTGCCCATCATCTCCGCCCGCGGAAACCACTTCTCCAGCGGCGTCGTCCACAGCTCGACCTCCCCCACCTCGATAGCCTCGGACATCGGGCGACGCGTCCACCCGAGGAGCCTCGTCGCCTGCGAAATGCTGACATGCGGCCGTGGCTGCAGGAAGATGGCGGAGTTGGGGTCCAACTTCATTTTGAGCGATATACTTCTGCAGGCAACCCCATCATTCAATCCCGACGCCCACATTGGAGGACCGCGATGACCACTCCGTCGAACGAGGACGTCCCTCAGATTCCACGCGAGTTCGCAGTCACGTTGAGGACCGGCGATCAACGCACGGTGAGCGTGCAACGTCACGGCGACAGCACGGTGAGGCTTCTCGCCGGCGCGGACGCCTCGGCGACGTTCCGGCTGGTCATGGTCGATCCCGATCGATTCGGGCTGCGATTGCATGAAGGGAGCGAGTACCTTTCAATCCGAGACGGGTCCATTCGGTTGTCGGCGGACTTCGGCACGCCCGAAACGTTTCAATTGGTTCAAAGCTCCGACCCGCGGCTCTTCGGGTTTCGGAGCCTCGGCGCGGACCGGCATTTGTCCGCGCCTCCGGGCGCTGGAGCGGAATTAGGGGTGAATGCCGAGCGGGTCGGTGAGACGGAGCTCTTTGCATTCGAGCCCGCTCCCATTGAAGGCACCGAAGAACATCGCTCCTGTTGTTGTGGTCCGGCGCCTCGCATGCATGCCGGCTCCGACACGCTGTGGGACGAATACACGCATTTCCGCATCGTCGAGCTGGCCGTCCATCTCCTCGGAAACATGCAGAATCCGACGCGAGAAGCGACCTTCGTCCATAGCGTCTGGCAAGCGGGCAATGCCAAGGCCATTCGCGAAGGCTTGAAAGGAGCCGACGAGTGGGATGACTGGAAGCCGACGCATCCTATTTGGGCGATGTACTACTACCATTTCTTCGATCCCCGCAGCGGACACAGTTTTCCGCGGCCGCCGGAATGGTACCCGCACAACGCCAGAAGTAAGGGCGCCGAGACGTTCAATGGCAGTGTTGCGCGATACCGAAATGATGCAGACAAGCGCCAGGCGTGCATCTACCTCGGCCTGACGTTGCACTACCTCACAGACCTCTGCCAGCCAATGCACGCGGCAAACTTCATCAACATGCCGCTCACTGGCGACTGGCGTCACGCGGGGTATGAGACGTATGCCGAGGACTATGTCGCCAATCGAAATTTCTTCAAACAACCGGGCGGCTATCCGGCGCTTCAGCGCAGTGAGATCGAAGACACCAGCCCGACTCCCGACCAATGGTTGGATGGAGTGGCCGTTCAGTCGGTAAGGACGTGGACGGAAGTTCTGGAAGCTGAAGCGGCGAAAAAAGAGATCATCAGGCCGGGCCCACATGGGCCGGTCGTGTTTTACATCAACAAGTGGGGGGCTGAAGCCGATGCGTCGTTGATGCGGTCGCTGTGGCTCGCGCCGAGGAACACTGCACGATATCTGTGCATGTGGGCGAATCGCGTGCTGCGGTAGGGTCGAGGCAGCTTCTTGTTACCGAGCACGTTCCTCCCGGCATCTTGCCGCGCTCGGCCTTCACGAAGAAATGAGTCTCGACGGCTTGGCGGTCTGTGTCCATGCATCGGCGACACATTGATGGAATCCACGCCGGTAGCTGATGAAGATGCTTGCGTCTGTGCGCTCATTGCGTGGGTGCCCCGAGATGCTTCAAGGCGGCCTCGGCGTCTTCGAGCTCTTCCTTCCGGCGCAGGTAGCCGTGTTTGAAAATCAGGCGACGGGCCTCGGCGAGGTCGTGTTGCGGGGATTGCCAGGGGTACTTTGCTTCATCGAAGAAAAGCCGCGCGCGATACAGATGGATGTCGGCCAGGAACAACGGCATCGGCCCGCGCTCGGCGATCTCCCACGCTTCGTCCAGATCGCTCTGCGCGCTCTCGGGACCGGTGCGCGGGCCGGTAAGACTGCGCAGCCAGGCGCGGCCAGCGAGACGACAGCACCGAGGCTTATCCGCAGATGACGCAGATGTACGCAGATAAAACCGTCCCCCATCTGCGTTCTATCTGCGTCATCTGCGGATAAGCCTTTTTGAATCCCGGACTGCGAGACCCCGCAACCCCGAGACCGCGAAACCGCGAAACCCCAGAAACCCAGCAACGCAGCAGCTCAGCAACCCCCACCCGGCCACGCCATCGCCTCGGCGAACCCCGGAATCGCCGCCGACAGCTCCTCGATGTTCGCGCTGGCGATGCCGTCCAGCTCCCGCTCCAGCACCCCGCTGACGGTGGTCTCCTGTTGCTCTGCCCGATACTCCAGCATGTCGATGTGATGCCGTGGCGGCCGGACGCGCAGCTCCGCGCTCCGGATCGCCCGCGGCAGGATGCCGTCCGCATAGTCTCCGAGCGCCTCTTCGATAATGTGCAGCGGCCAGATCTCCAGCGCCTTGGCCATCATCTCCGCCCGCGGAAACCACTTCCCGAGCGGCGTCGTCCACAACTCGCCTCCCCCGCCTCGATGGCCTCGGACATCTGCCGATGCGTCCATCCGAGGAGCCTCGACCATGGCACTTCGTGCCCGGTCTCCACCGCACGCGCACCGCGGGGACGCGCCTCAGTTCCCAGCTAACTCTAGCCAATGTCGTTGCGTCGATCGGCGTACCGACGCCATGGAGCTTGAACGTTCGTCACCTTGTCCCACTTCTCTGGGCAGGTAAACCTCAATTCCAGTAGAATTTACCCGTGACCGGCACCGGCCTTCAGCCCCTTCGACTTCTCCATCTTTCTGACATCCATTTTAGCAAGAAAGACTCTGGTGATGTTTACGACTTGGATGCTGACCTTAGGAATGAGATCGAGCGGGACACCGCAGAACTGATCGCACGAGTCGGATCACCGACCGCGATCGTACTTACGGGCGACGTAGCATACGGCGGTAAACGCGTCGAGTATGAGATGGCTGATGCGTGGCTGGAGCGCCTCTGCTCTTCTCTGAAAGTACCGCGAGAACAGGTGTTTGTCGTTCCAGGCAACCACGATGTCGACCGCTCGATCATCAACAGCGATCCACTAATCGCAGACGTTCACAAGCTCGTTCGGCACTCGGATCGCACGACGCTCGACGCAGCAGTCAAGCGGTACTTTACGCTCAGCCCAGCAGCCGGACCAGCGTTGTTAGCACCTCTTGCTCAATACAACGATTTCGCGCTGAAGTATCAATGTGCCGTCACACCCGAGATGCCATTTTGGGAGCAGTCGATTCAAATGAACGATACCTCGCTGCTCCGAGTGCGCGGGATGAACTCGACCTTGATCTCAGATTCGGACGACGATGACGGAGCCAATCGCCTGGTGCTCGGGCTGTTCCAAGCGACTTGTCCAAATGCGGATGGTGTCACGTATCTCACGTTATGCCATCACCCACCGGACTGGCTCCTCGATGGTGAGCAGGTCGACGACATGCTCGCTGCGCGAGCACGTGTGCAGTTGTTCGGTCACAAACACAAGTTCAAGGTCAAGCGCCTTGACGATTCCGTCCGTGTCACGGCCGGCGCTGCTCATCCGAACCGGCGCGAACCTAACTGGCTTCCGCGCTACAACTATTTAGTTCTTGAAGTTCTAGGAACTGGAAACGAACGGTCGCTCCGGGTGGACGTGTTCGCCAGAGTCTGGAATGACTCCGTAATGCGATTTGTGGCTGATCAGGTCCAACCGAACGAAGAGTCACGTCGCTTAGAATTGCCGCTGCCATCATGGTCGGCGCCGGAGACTATTAGCGGAATTCCGCTAGCAGCCAAACCTTCATCCGTACCAGTTCCAGCAGCAGCCCACGAGGAGGCCATCGCCGTGGATCCAGAAAGGCGTTTGATCTACACGTTCTACTCCCTCCCGTATCACAGGCGTGTCGCCTTGGCGCAGCGACTCGATCTGATAACGGATGAGGATAAGAACTTGCCAGAGGAGGTTCTGTTCCCCCGGCTTTTCCGTCGCGCGGCCGAGCGAGGCATCCTAAAGGATCTTTGGCGCCTCGTTGAAGAGCAACGCGGAGGCGTTCCAACTGATAACCCATTCGAGGCAACCGAAAACGGCAGGAGAGATCATGCTTCGTGATTTTGCAGATTGGCTGCGGTTGGCTCGGCCGGAACTGACTTCGGAAGTCGTAACACAGCGCTGGGCCGCGACTGAAATATTCAAGGAGTCTCTCGACGCGCGCACTACACTAGACACGGTGCGTCTTAGCTACAGACTGACACCTCGTGATGGAGCAGTACGCGATCGGCTAGAAACCGCCCTGCAGCAGAGCGACGCTGCATTTCCCATGCACAATAATGACTACGAGCTGCAAATTGTGGCAGCCAGTGCGGCAATGCTCGTCCTAGAGGATGAAAGTGACGTTGCCGACGTTACTGCGTTGGCCATCATCTCAGGCAATGCCGCAGATTTTCGCAACCCTCCAGTCGTGCCCGACCTCGTCCCGAGATCAGAAAAATATCTCGTTCAACGCGGAAGAGATGTTCGCCGCGTGGTAACCGTGGGGCGTCCACTGCCGGTGATATCAGTCAACAAGGCTGTGAATGAATACGTCAAGGAAGAAGCCGCGGCCCAAGATGCCTCACAAGCGCTAAAGGACATCTCGGCAGCGATACAGTCCCTTGCTGACGGCGTTGCCACAATAGACGATGCAACCAGTAGGTCAGTGGCCACGTTGTTTGAGCGGTCCGAGATGATGTGGTATGCGTTTGGGAATCATGACCTGCTCACAGGCAAGAATCTCAAGTCGTTCGGAGACGCGGCGCCGTTGGTTGTAGCAGCCGACATGGCCGACATCACACGTTTTCGAGTTCCTCCCGTGGCTATTCGGGCGATGATGCTTCGCGTCCTGACCGAGGCACTCGGCCGAAAAGGTGTCAAGGCCACTTCGATAACTCACGCACTAGCCGCGATGAACGTGGAGAGCCGCGCCCGCTTCACGGATCGCCTGCCACCTCATGTATCCGCGGACCTCTGTCCCATCCATGAGGCCATTGCCACTTCTAATAGCGGCAAGTGCGACTTCGGCAATGTGTTGCGGTTCGACGGCAGCGTCACTTGGGGGGCGGAACAACTCGCTTACCAAGCCTATACGGAGCGACTTCTGATCGCCGCAGCAGGGGTGAAATGATAATGGACATAGAAGAGACTGAAGATGAGTCCGTCACCCCCAACGAGATACCACTACATCGTGGCGAGGAACTCGTTGGCCGGGAAGCGAATGTCGTGGCTGGCGGCGCACCCACACGCGTCATCGCGGTGGCGGGTGACGTTGGCGCCGGAAAAACTACACTTCTGACGAGCATCTATGAACGATTCCAGCGCGGCATGTTCGGAGGCTTCTGTTTTGCTGGTTCATTGACGCTCGTCGGGTTCGAGCGCAGGTGTCACGCGTCGCGAATAGCATCTGGCCGGTCGGCTCCCGACACGGATCGCACACGGCGAAGCGAACAAACCGCGTATCTGCACTTGCGACTCGCGCGGCCGTCCGAACAAACGCAATTCGAGATCCTATTTACCGACATTTCCGGCGAGGACTTCCAAGCGGCAAAAGATTCGTTGCCAGAGGCACGCCGGCTGAAAGTTCTAACCCGCGCTGACCATCTTCTGCTACTGATCGATTCCGCAAGGCTCATCGACAGAACGCTTCGCTTTGAGGCTTCTCAGAGCGCGTCGACGCTACTGCGAAGCTTACATGAGGCGGGGATGATCGGAGCAACGTCAGCGATCGATGTTCTGCTGTCGAAGTTTGACTTGGTCGGCACGACGACCTCACAAACAGATAATCGCTTCATAGCGAACTTTGAAGAGCACCTAGCACGCACATTCAGTCCAACTTGTCGCGAATTCCGCGTCGCGAGAATCGCGGCCCGACCTATCCATGAGAACCACCAATCCGTTGACGATCTCGGCGACCTGTTCCAGCACTGGGCCACATCTTCGACAACATCAAAGCATGCACCACATTACGTGGCCCACGTCGAGGAACTAGAAGATTGCTATGACCGCTATCTTTTGACAGCGAGGAACCATGGCTGACCCGACCACATTATTGGTGATTGGGCTTCCGTCCGCCGGAAAAACAACGTTCTTGGCCGCGCTCTGGCATGTCGCGGAAACCGGCGACGTGTCCGGGTCGTTATCAGTCGATCATTTAGCCGACAACAGGGAACACGTTGAGCGTATCAGGAGCTCGTGGCTGAGATTCGAACCAGTTGGACGAACACTGTCCAACAGCAGTAGTCGCGTAGTCATACCAATACGCACGTCACCGGAAGCTCCGCCCTCCACGCTTATTTTCCCCGATCTGGCAGGCGAGATCTTCACGAACCAGTGGCAGTTCCGCTCTTGGTCTACAGACTACGACGCTACCGCTCGAAGTGCCTCAGCAGCTTTGGTGTTCCTAAACCCCGACGCTCTCGTCGAGCCTGTTACGATCACAGAAACGGATGCGGCGTTCGAAGCGGCGTTCGGCCCCGCGGCGACGGACGCGAATGATGCTGATGTTTGGGATGCGTCAAGTTCGCCAACGCAGGTGCAACTCGTCGAGTTGATACAATTTCTGCTACATGACGCACGCGCTCCGCTGCGGTCGCTCGTTGTGGTTATATCCGCATGGGACTTGGTAGCGTCAGCGGGCTATACGCCCGAGGAGTGGCTGCTAAAGCGAACGCCGCTGCTTTGGCAGTTCGCAACGTCGCGATTTGGCCGCAACAATTTTCAGGTTTACGGGATTAGTGCGCAGGGTGTGGCGCTTGAGGCACGGGAGGAGGTCGAGAGGCTACAACAAACGCTCGAGTCAGCCTCTGCGAAAATCAGCGTTGTCACGCCAGATGGCTCGACCTCTCACGACATAACGCTACCAGTCAGATGGCTGATTGAGAATAGCCGCCGTGTTTGCTAACGCCAAGAACATAGCCGTGCACCAGACACTGCACGGTTATGATCGCGGACACCACCTCCTGGCTGGGTCGCTCGATCTGCCAACCCTTGCTGCACGGCGCCTCCAGATCGCCACTGACCTTTCAGGACCGGCAATTGTTCCTGGGTTTGAAAGCTATCTCACCGGATTTCCGTTAGACAACTCCTACTACGCGATCGCGCGAACATGGTACGCGGACGAAATGCCGCGTCCCGGCTGCGTGTGGACTCACACGTTATTGCTGAGATTACGAGACGTTCGCCAGGTGCGCCACCTCGAGATGTTTCTTCGCTATTTCCGGCGACCGACGCTAGGTGAGTCACTGGAAGCATATACACAAGTTCTATGGGTCGACTCAGTGTCGCCCTCAGCAGGAGAAGTCGTGATCGACGATCGCGCCTGCGCGATGATTGCTGCCCTATATTCAAGCCGCGATCGCACCGTTCTTGTGCCATCTGCAGCGGCGAGCGATTTCGACGCTGTAGTATTGGCGCTGTGGCAAATACATCCTACTTGGCTTCGGCGCGCTTTTTCATTTTGCACCGGGGCACTCTCGCTTGCATATGCTGGCACGGCTCGCGATCTACTTGTCGTTCCGGAATCTCTGGCTCGCCGTCAGAGGAATGATGCCTTGCTGGCGGTAGCGACGCGAACAGAACCGTATTCTTGGTTGGCGATCATCAAGGATCAACTATCCCTGCTAAGGCCAAACCATCTCCTCCGCGCTCTTGCGTCCGATGTCGTTCGTGACCGAACCAGCATTCGCGACGTGGCGGAGGTGATGGCTCTAGCCCAGGCGGCCAACGTCGATATTGCAACTGTAAGCGCGGCGTTGAAGCTAACCGCAGACAGGTTTCCTGCCCCTTTGGACGCGCGGCAGCTTAAGACTGCACTGTTGGATCCTAAAAAACGTTTGCTTTCGGCAGGTCCCGGCTACCTGTTGGAGAAGCTAACGACGCAGGATCAGGTTCTAGAGGCGTTTGCGCCAGGCCGAAAGATTCTTGCGCGACTTGTCCAGGACTCCTACAGAGAACGGCCATTCATATTACTGCAACTCGCAGAGCGACTAATCCAATCTCGCGGTAGTAGTGCGATCTCGCGCGCTGCCGTGGCTATCGTCACCGCTCGCGATTTGAGCACAACTCCGAATGAAGTTGTCGTGGAAGCGCTTCGTTTGAGCTCGAAGCGCAGCCGAAGCGTTGAACTGTGGGCAGCACTTGGCGAGCGCGGCGACGCCATAGTGCGTGTAGCAGCCGATCAAGAGCAGACGTTCCCGCCGCACAGATGGGCCGATGTACTCACAGGCGTGCTGACAAGCGGAGTCGAGGTGGATGTTCGGCGCCCTATGCTAGATCTGATGCCTGCGGCAATGATCAGAGACGTCCTAGCGCGCACGCCCCTCGCGAACGCGTCGTCTACGACGCGTGAATCGCTGCTCGCAGTGCTGTTGGCTAAGCCAGTTGTAATGAGCCAGTTGCTCGCGAGTGCGCGAGCCGGGGACTGGCTCGAACTCGCAGTCGATTTCCTGTATTCTCGACCGGCACAACTCACCCCCATCGTACCGTCGCTTTGCCGCCTGACGGCAGCAGCTGGTTCCGCGGCTGCGGATCTCCACCCGTTCGTTGCACTGTTAGGCCTGCGTGAAGCAAACGTGGAGCTTGTCCCGTGCATTCTTCGAGCAGCCACAAAACTGAACGAGACCCTCGCTGACAAACCAGCGCGCCGTTTGCAGGACCTTGCTGATCGCGAGCTTCCGTCAATTGGACGGCCCTACGACTGGGATCTCTGCGAACGCCTATGTCACGCGTTAACCACAAGATTCGTTGATGGATCATGGTCCCCTGACCTGTTGTTATCAGCAGTAGACGATTCCGAACTGTTTCGATCGATCGTGCGCGTCGCCAGCTACTCCAAGGTCGGACGTCGTTGGCTTGATCGCCTTCGACATTCCGTGCTTACGCGGAGGATTCCAGCGGCAGCGTGGCAACGACGCATTGTGCTCAACTAGCGTAGCTTGTCTATGATCTAAAGTCTAAAGTGTGCTCATGGGTGTCGCCGCTGCGATAGAGCAGCGTCGCACTGTAGACTTTAGATTGGCAGCACTTGTTCTAACCCCACTTCGGTGGACCTTCCCGGCGGCGCCGCAATCATGCACTTCTGCCGACCCTCAGGCCGTCTCGATCCTCAAAACCCATCGCCGAAGCGAACTTCGCCCGTCGCCAGCTTCACGGAGAACGCAGTCCATCCGGATGCGTGCCGCGCTTCGCCGACGATACTCGTGTCGTTGAGCGCTAGTTCTCGGAATCCTCCGGAACTGATCGTGTCGGTTTTCCAGAGGCGGCCGGTCCTGCCGAATGCTTCCAGGCTCGTGCCGTTGTGATCGACGAGGAACAGCGTCCTGGGCGCATCCTCGGTCACACCGGCGACGTGGGTGCCGATCTGCTCCACCAGCGTGTGCGACTTCAGGTCGATGATGTAGCCGGCGCCTTTCGCGGAAACGAAAAGGTGCTTGTCGTCGGGCATCATCTGGACCGTGCCGACGCTCATGTGACCGATCTCGAAGCTGCCGATCCAGGGGAGAGCAAGTGGGGTCACACCTTCGTTCTTCTGTCGTTCGGGATCATTCTCGCGCAATTATCGGTCTCGGAATAACTTACAGCTTCGGGCACAATTCACAAGACCGTCCACGCGAAGAATCGACTCAGCGGACAAGCGACGCGTTTGCAACAACTTACGCTCGAAATCGATCCTCAGCGCGCGTCAATGTTCTCCCGGCGTGGCTAACGCAAGTCAATGACGCTACACGAGTTATGTCCGCGTTCACCGAGCTTGGCGAAAGCGGAAGGTGTGGCCCCACGAACCCTCGCACCATTTCTTCTTGCGATAGTCCTGACAGAAGAACGGAACGATCAAGTCGGATTCTGTCAGGTAGATGCTCTGGAGCTTCCGATTCGAGGTAAAGCCGATG
>Ga0307471_100002354_pt1 | contig 10840 bp, 7 predicted proteins | sample atmos_gasesAM3C__2_FD_204566 | JGI IMG/M metagenome (GOLD analysis project Ga0307471, IMG submission 204566) | Hardwood forest soil microbial communities from Morgan-Monroe State Forest, Indiana, United States - atmos_gasesAM3C_515 | ecosystem: Environmental > Terrestrial > Soil > Temperate... | reverse complement strand
CCCGACCTACGAAACGGAGGACAAGCGCCTCCAGCACCTGCGCCCCTGCACCCGGCAGGAGGCCTACCGCGCCGACATCACTTACGGCACCAACAATGAGTTCGGGTTCGACTACCTGCGCGATAACATGGTGGGGGACTTGGCGGACTGCGTGCAGCGCGAGGTCCACTACGCAATCGTCGACGAGGTGGACAGCATCCTGATCGACGAGGCCCGCACGCCGCTGATCATCTCGGGGCCGACTGAGGAGTCAACCGACCTCTACTACCGCATCGACCGCATCATCCCGATGCTCAAACGGGACGTGGACTACACGATCGAGGAAAAGACCCGGACGGCCGCGCTCACCGAGGAAGGCAACGAGAAGGTGGAGCGTGCGCTGGGAGTGACGAACCTCTATGACCTGGCCAACATGGACCTGGTGCATCACGTCGTCCAGGGCCTGCGGGCGCACGCGATGTACCATCGCGACGTGGACTACGTCGTCAAGGACGGCGAAGTGATCATCGTGGACGAGTTCACAGGCCGGCTGATGCCCGGGCGCCGCTGGTCGGACGGCCTGCACCAGGCGGTCGAGGCGAAAGAGGGCGTCAAGATCGCCAACGAGAACCAGACGCTGGCGTCGATCACGTTCCAGAACCTGTTCCGGATGTACCACAAGCTCGCCGGCATGACGGGCACGGCCGACACCGAGGCCGGCGAGTTCGCCAAGATCTACAACCTGGACGTGGTCGTCATCCCGACCAATCGACCCCTCATCAGGCCGGACTTCCCGGACGTGGTGTACCGCACCGAGAAGGAGAAGTTCAACGCGATCGTGGACGAGATCATGGAGTGCCACAAGCGGGGACAACCGGTCCTGGTGGGCACCATCTCGATCGAGAAGTCGGAACGGCTGGCTGGCTATCTCGTCCGGCACGGCATCAAGCACAACGTCCTGAACGCCAAGCATCACGAGAAGGAAGCCGAGATCATCGCCCAGGCCGGCCGCAAAGGCGCCGTCACCATCGCGACGAACATGGCGGGCCGTGGGACTGACATCCTCCTCGGCGGCAACCCCGATTTCCTGTTCAAGAAGGCCTTGTATGCCGACCCGGAGATGCCGCCAGAGCGGCAGGCCGCGCTGCTGCATCAGATCAGGGCCGAATGCGAGGAAGAGAAAAAGGAGGTCGTCGCCCTCGGCGGCCTGCACATCCTGGGCACCGAGCGGCATGAGAGCCGTCGCATCGACAACCAGCTCCGCGGCCGCGCCGGCCGCCAGGGCGACCCCGGCTCATCCCGCTTCTACCTGTCCCTCGAAGACGACCTGCTCCGCATCTTCGGCTCCGACCGCATCTCCAAGATCATGCTCAAGCTCGGCATGGAGGAGGGCGTCCCGATCGAGGCCAAGATGGTGACCCGTGCCATTGAGAACGCCCAGAAGAAGGTGGAAGCCCACCACTTCGAGATCCGTAAGCAACTCCTCGATTACGACGACGTGCTGAACAAGCAGCGCGAGGTCATCTACGAGCGCCGGCGCATGATCCTGAGCGGCGAGGACCTCTCCGAGGAGGTCAAGTTGGACGCCGAGGAGGTCCTGGACGCGCTGCTGGACGTCTACTGCCCCAAGGAGACCTATGCGGAAGAGTGGGACCTCAAGGGGCTCGCGGAGGCGGTCTACGCACAGTTCTCGATCGACCTCAAGGACCGCCTGGCCGAGCTCAAGGAGATGGGCTTCGAGGCCCTGCGCGAGGAGCTGGTTGGTAAGACTCACGAGGCGTACGCCGCCAAGGAGCGTGAACTAGGCCGGGACCTTCTGCGGTACCTGGAAAAGATGGTCATGCTCCGTACCATCGACACGCTGTGGAAAGACCACCTGCTCGCCATGGACAGCTTGCGGGAGGGCATCGGGCTGCGCGGGTACGGCCAGAAGGACCCGCTGATCGAGTACAAACGAGAAGCCTTCGACATGTTCGCCGCGATGATGGACCGGTGCGAGCGCGATGTGCTAGAGCACCTGTTCCGCGTCCAAGTCGTGCAGGGCGAGCAGCCGCCTCCGGTGCAAGAACGCCCCCGCCGGGCGCCGCAGTTGAGACTGAACCGCGGCGACGATGCCGGCGGGGGGAACGACGACAAGACCGTGCGCCGAACGGGCGAAAAAGTCGGACGGAACGACCCGTGCCCTTGCGGCAGCGGGAAGAAATACAAGAAGTGCCACGGGGCCTGAGCGCCCGCCGACGACGCTATGCCGAATCTCGGGCAATCCCGCACCAGACGAACTCCGCCGCACAAGTCGCCTACCGGCGTGCAGGGCCGGACCCTCGCGCTGGTGCGCGAGCTGCGCCTCCTGATCGAAACGACCCGCGCCCTGACCTCCGTCCGTGAGCCCAAAGCAGTCTTGCGCGTGATCTTTGACAAGGCCAAGGCGTTCGTCCGGTGCGAAGCCTGGTCGCTCTTCCTGATCGATCCGTCCACCCACGAGCTGGTCTTCGACATGGTCGGCGGCCCCAAGGCCCGACGGCTCAGAGGCTTTCGCATCAAATCCGGGCAGGGCATCGTAGGGTGGGTTGCCCAGCACGGCAAGCCAGCTGTGGTCAACGAAGCCCGCAAAGACCGGCGTTTCCTTCCCGATGTCGACCGGGCGACCCGTTTCGTCACGCGATCCGTACTCTGCGTGCCGATCTTCAGCCGGAAACGTCCCGCCGCGGTGCTGGAAATGGTGAACAAGGTCCGCAAACCCTTCGATGGCCAGGACCTGCATCTCCTCACCCATCTGGCCGAGCAGGCCTCGATCGCGCTGGAGCGGTTGAATCTGCAGGAGCAGGCGGCTAGTCTTGGGGTCACCGACGAACTGACGAAGCTCCACAACGCCAGGTTTCTGGAACAGGCGCTGGATCGGGAAGCGCGCCGCTGCCGGCGTTACGGCTCCATCATGGCCCTGATCTTTCTCGACCTCGACGACTTCAAGAGGATCAACGACCAGTACGGCCACCCGCTGGGCAGCCAGTGCTTGGCCCAGGTGGCTCAGATCATGCTGAAGAGCGTCCGCGACGTGGACATCCTGGCCCGTTACGGCGGCGACGAGTTCGTGGTGATCCTGCCGGAGACGACGGTGTCCACGGCCCGGGCCGTGGCCGAACGGCTCCACGAGGCCATCACCTCCCACATCTTCCTGAGCGAGGAAGGAATCAAGGCGCGTCTCACCGCCAGCATCGGGATCGCTGGCTTTCCCGACCACGCGCAGAGCAAGGAAGAACTCCTACGCAAGGCGGACGAGGCGATGTACCGAGCCAAGGCCGCGGGGCCCAACAAGATCCACGTCGCCGAGTAGCATCGTCAGGCAGACAAGGGGCCTTTCTGCCGACTCTCCTGCGCACTGGATACCAGTCTTTCTGGCACCTGATGAAGCTCCAACCCCTTGTTCCAACAACGAGTTTCGGCTTGACTAACGCGAAGGACGTAGGCTATCGTAACTCCTTTCTCTTTCAGGAAATTTTGTCACAAGTTTGCAGAGGAGCTCCTGTGGAACTCGGTCATCCCGGGCTGGTCCAGAAACTGGTCGCCCACGTAGAGCGGAAGGGCCCCATCTCCTTCGCTGCCTTTATGGAGGCGGCGCTCTACGACCCTGAATTCGGCTACTACATGACGGCCGGACCGCGCATCGGACGCGAGGGGGATTACTACACGAGCCTTGACGTGCATTCCACCTTCGCCGAGTTGGTCGGCCGGCAGGTCGCGCAAGCCGCCGAAGCCATCGCTCCGTCGGGCGAGTTCACGATCGTGGAGATGGGAGCCGGCAAAGGGCTTCTGGCCAAACATTTGTTGAGCGCGTATCTGCGCGATAATCCGGACTTCCTCGCCCGCCTACGGTACCTCCTGGTGGAACGGAGCCCAGCCATGGTCGAAATGCAGAAACAGCGCCTGCGCGAATTCACGGGCGCGGGTCTGAGCGTCGCCTGGGTACCGGACCTGAATGCAATACCGGCTGACTCGATCACGGGCGTTTTTCTCTCCAACGAACTGGTGGACGCGTTCCCGGTGCACCGCGTGGTCAAGCGACCGGTGGGCCTGCGAGAAATCTTCGTAGGATGGGAATCAGGAAAGCAAACAGTGAGTGCGGGAGGGGCGTCTGCGGGGCCCCCTTCCGCTATAGAGGGCCGTTTCGTCGAAGTCGAGGCACCGCCCTGCTCCTCGGCCCTGGAAGCCTATTTTGCGCGTCTCGGAATCAGCCTGGAGGCCGGCCAGGAGGCGGAGGTCAATCTGGAGGCGCTCGAGTGGATGAGGCAGGTCGGTGCGCGCTTGCGCCGAGGCCTCGTCGTGACCATCGACTATGGCCACGCCGCCGCCGATCTCTTCGCGCCGGCGAGAAAGACCGGCACGCTGCTCGGCTACTACCGGCACACCGTGGTCGACTCCCCGTACGTTCGCGTCGGTCAGCAGGACTTGACAGCGCATGTGGACTTCACGAGCTTGGCTCTGGCCGGGCAGGACGTAGGCCTGGAGGTGACCGGCTTCACGAACCAACTGCACTTCCTGATCGGCCTGGGCATCGAATCGACCTTCGCCGGCCTGGACCCGGAGTCGCCCCAGGTAGCCGCGATGCGAGAGCTGCTCCGGCCCGACGGCATGGGTACCACGTACAAGGTCTTGATCCAGCACAAGGGCATGCTCGCGCCCCAGCTATACGGTTTGCAGTCGAGGCCATATTTCAAGGACGCCCTGGGGGTGCCGGAGCGGCGACCAGGCCCGTCCCTGGAAAGCGTGGTCCCCTGATGCCTGATCTGATCGTCCAGAACTACCTGCCGATCCTCTTCTTCCTGGTGATCGCGGCCGCCTTCGGCGTCGGTTCCATCCTGGCGGGCTACCTCGTCCGGCCCTCGCGTCCCTACAAGGCCAAGCTCATGCCCTACGAGAGCGGCGCACCGGTGTTTCACGACGCGCGCACCAAGATCCCGATGCGGTACTATATTATTGCGATGCTATTCGTGATCTTCGACATCGAGGCCGTGTTCATCTTTCCCTGGGCCGTCATCTTCAAGCAGCTCGGCCTCTTCGCCCTGATCGAGATGTTGGTCTTTATCGCGATCCTGCTCGTGGGCTACTTCTACGCTTGGAAGAAGGGGGCGCTGGAATGGGACTGACAAGGCCCATTCAATTCCGTAGCGAGGCGGTCGAGACCGAAGTCCGCGGTGGCTTCTCGCAAGCGAGGACGACGCAGGCGTACTGTGGTACGTCGAGGAGGCCGAACGAGAAAAGCCGCGCCGGACGAGAGGATCGACTGACGGAGTAGGAATTTATGGGACTGATCGAACGGTCATTGGACGCCAACATCGTAACGACCACTCTGGACGCCGCCATCAACTGGTGCCGCAAGGGATCCCTCTGGCCGATGACGTTCGGGCTGGCCTGCTGCGCCATCGAGATGATGGCAACGGTGGCGTCCCGCTACGACATCGACCGTTTCGGGGCGGGGGTCTTCCGGGCGTCGCCCCGCCAGTCGGACCTGATGATCGTGGCCGGCACCGTGACCCGCAAGATGGCTCCGATCATCCGCCGCATCTACGACCAGATGCCGGAGCCCCGCTACGTGATCTCCATGGGCTCCTGCGCGACGTCGGGCAACCACTACAACTCCTACAGCGTGGTCCAGGGGGTGGACCAGATCGTGCCGGTGGACGTGTACGTCCCCGGCTGCCCGCCGCGGCCTGAAGCGCTCCTAGACGGGCTCATCAAGCTCCAGCAGAAGATGATGCAGGAAAAAGTTCTGGTGAAATGACGTTAAACGTTAATCGTTATTCGCTAATCGTTGAAGTCTATAGAGACCGTTTAACGTTTAACGAATAACGTATAACGACGAACTACGATGCACCCGCTGCTCACCAAGCTGAAGGACCGGTTCCCCGACGCCGTGCTCGGGGTCCGCGAAGAGGGGCCCTACCAGGACCTCGTCGCCCAGGTGGAGCCGGCGGCCGTGCCCGAGGTCGCGCGGTTCCTACACGACGATCCTGCAATGTCCTTCGACATGCTTTCGGACATCCTCTCGGTGGACTACCCGGAAGACCAGGACCGGTTCGAGGTGATCTACTTGCTCAAGTCGCTGCCGCGCAACCACAGACTCCGGCTCAAGGCCCGCGTTCCGGAAGATAACCCGACCATCCCAACGGTCACGACCGTCTGGAAAGGCGCCAACTTCCTCGAGCGCGAGGTCTATGACCTCATGGGCATCAAGTTCGCCAGCCATCCGGACCTGCGTCGTATTCTGCTGCCGGAGGACTACGAAGAGGGGCACCCGCTGCGAAAGGACTTCCCCACGGAAGGCCGGGGCTGGCGCAGCTCGTTCCCGTTTCTGCCGCGACTCGACGAGCCGGCGTCGGCGGCGGTGGCCGCCGGTGAAATCCCGGTGGAGCAGCATCGCCCCTTTCTGAAGGAAGCCGAAGGATTGCCCGAAGACGCCCAACCCGTGCGCCGACAGGAAGAACTCCTGCTCAACATGGGCCCGCAGCACCCAGCCACGCACGGGGTTCTCCGTGTGGTACTGGAGCTCGAAGGCGAGCGCATCGTAAAGGCCACGCCGGACCTCGGCTACCTGCACCGCGGCGTAGAGAAACTGTGCGAGGGCTTGACCTACCAGCAGATCATCCCCCACACCGATCGGCTCGATTACGTCTGCTCGATGACCAACAACTACGCCTACGTGCGGGCCGTGGAAAAGCTGCTGAACATCACGGTTCCCCCGCGCGCCGAGTACATCCGTACGATCGTCGCCGAGATGCAGCGGATCATCGGGCACCTCTTCTGGCTCGGCACCCAGGCCCTCGACATCGGCGCCATGACCATCTTCTTCTGGACGTTCCGCGAGCGCGAGGTCCTGTTGGACCTGTTCGAGAAGCTTTGCGGCGCCCGGCTGACCCTGAACTACTACCGGATCGGCGGCGTGGACAGCGACTTCACGCCGGACCTCGTCCAGCGACTGCACGCCTTCCTTGACACGTTTCCGGACCATCTTCACGAGTACGACGAACTCCTGCTCACCAACCGCATCTGGCTGTCGCGGACCAAGCACGTCGCCGTGATTTCCGCCGAGGACGCCGTCAACTTCGGGTGCACCGGCCCGGTGCTCCGCGGCTCCGGCATCGCCTACGACGTCCGCAAGGCGGAGCCCTACGGCGCCTACGACAAGGTGGAATGGGAAGTCCCCATCGGCAAGAACGGCGACACCTACGATCGGTACTGGGTCCGCCGAGAAGAGATGCGGCAAAGCGCGAAAATCATCCGCCAGTGCCTGCAGCAACTGCCGGACGGGCCGATCCTCGCCGATGTGCCACAGGTCGTCCCCCCGCCCAAGCAGAAGGTGATGCGGGACATGGAAAGCCTGATCCACCACTTCATCATCTTCACACAGGGCTTCAAACCGCCCAAGGGGGAGACCTACTGCGCCTCGGAGGCGCCTAAAGGGGAGCTGGGGTTCTTCATCGTCAGCGACGGCGAGCCGAAACCGTACCGTCTGAAGATCCGCGCCCCTTCGTTCGTCCATCTGGGGGTGTTCGATCACATGGCGCGCGGCTATCTCGTCGCGGACATCATCACGATCTTCGGTACCTACGATATTGTGATGGGGGAGTGCGACCGGTGATGCAGATGTGCAACGTTAAACGTGTAAACGTTAATCGTGGAAGCAAGGCATTTAACGTATAACGTTTAACGATTAACGAGCGGAAGAGATGCTAATCGAGAAATACAAGGACAAGATCGCCGAAATTCTGGGCCGGTATCCGGAGAAGCGCGCGGCCCTGCTGCCCTTACTGTGGCTCTCGCAGGAGGAGCAGGGCTACCTGTCCGAGTCGGCGATGAAGGAGATAGCGGGATTGCTGGGCCTGACGCCTCCGCAGGTCTATGAGACCGTGACGTTCTACACGATGCTCAACCGCCAGCGGATCGGCAAGTACCACATTCAGGTCTGCCGCTCGCTCATGTGCGCGCTCGTCGGCACCGAGCAGTTGCTCGGCTGGATCCACGCCAAGCTCGGCATCAAGCCTGGCCAGACGACTCCGGACGGCCTGTTTACGCTGAGCACGGTGGAGTGCCTGGCGTCCTGCGGGACCGCGCCGATGATGCAGGTGAACGACGACTACTACGAGCAACTGACCCTGGAGAAGGTGAACCGCACCCTGGACGACTTGAAGCGCGACGGCAAATCGTCGCTCGCTTCCGGACCATTCATGTTTCCGGAAGCAAGCGGCGTTAATCGTTAACCGTTAAACGGTGGAAGACGGCTCATGAAACACGATTCACGATTAACGAATAACGTTTAACGAAGTAGTCACTGATGCCAAAGCACGAATTACTGCTTCTCAAGAACATGTCCCAGCCGGGCTACACCGGCTCGCTGGCCGACTACGAGCGCGCGGGCGGCTACCAGGCGCTGCGGAAAGTACTGGGAAAGATCGCGCCGGCCGACGTCATTGAGATGGTCAAGAAGTCCGGGCTGCGGGGACGCGGCGGGGCAGGCTTTCCGACCGGCGTGAAGTGGTCGTTCATCCCGAAAGATCACCAGGGCCCGCGCTACCTGATCTGCAACGCCGATGAGAGCGAGCCCGGCACGTTCAAGGACCGCCAGTTGATGGAACGCGACCCCCATCAGATGATCGAAGGCATGATCCTCGCAGCCTACGCCATCAGCGCACACACCGCCTACATCTATATCCGCGGGGAGTTCGTCCTCGGCGCCAAGATCTTAGAAAACGCGCTCGCAGAAGCCTACCGGGCCGGCTACCTGGGCCCGAACATCCTGGGCTCTGGATTCGCCCTGGATATCTACATGCACCGCGGCGCCGGCGCGTACATCTGCGGGGAGGAGACCGCCTTGCTGGAGTCTCTTGAAGGGAAGCGGGGCTTGCCGCGCATCAAGCCGCCGTTCCCCGCCACGCACGGGTTGTTCAAGCTGCCGACAGTGGTGAACAACGTCGAGACGCTGGCGAACGTCCCGTATATCATCAACCGTGGGTCGGAGTGGTTCGCCTCCATCGGGAGCCCGCCCAAGAGCACGGGGACCCGCATCTTCTGCCTGAGCGGGCACGTGAAACACCCGGGCAATTACGAAGTGCCGATGGGCATCACCTTCCGGGAGATGATCTACGACATCGCCGGGGGGATGCGGGGGGACAAGCCGCTCAAGGCCTTCATTCCGGGGGGCGCGTCGGCCGCCTTCATGACCCCTGAGCATCTGGATGTCAAGATGGACTTCGACTCGGTTGCACAGGCCGGGTCCATGCTGGGGTCCGGCGGGGTCACGGTGATGGAGGAAGGCACGTGCATGGTCTGGGCCTCGGAAAATCTCTTGCACTTCTTCAACCACGAGTCCTGCGGCAAGTGCACCCCTTGCCGGGAGGGAAGTTTGTGGCTGCTGCAAATACTGCGAAGGATCGACCATGGGACAGGCAAGATGGACGACCTCGCGACCTTGTTGAGACTGTGCGGCAACATCGCCGGCCGCACGGTCTGCGCCTTTGGGGATGCCGAGATCGCGCCGATCACCAGCACGCTCCAGTACTTCCGAGACGAATACGAGGCGCACATCCGCGAGCAGCGCTGCCCCTTCCGGCCGCAGCCGGCGCCCGAGTTGATCACGGTGGGGCACTAGGAAAAAGCCATGGCTGACATGGTCAATGTCCTGATCGATGGCAAGCCGATCGCGGTGGAGAAGGGCATCCTTGTCATCGAGGCAGCCCGGCGGCTCGGGGTCATGGTCCCCCACTTCTGCTACCATCCCAAGCTCACGTACGACGCCAACTGCCGCATGTGCCTGGTCGAGATCGAAAAAATGCCGAAGCTGCAGACCTCCTGTAGCACGGTATGCACGGAAGGAATGGTGGTCCGGACCAACACCCCTGTCGTCAACGAAGCCCACCAGTCCGTGCTGGAATTCATCCTGGCGAACCACCCGCTCGACTGCCCGATCTGCGACCAGGGCGGACGCTGCGACCTCCAGGACTTCTCGCACCAGTACACGCCCACCACCAGCGTCTTCAGCGACACCAAGCGCGTGTATCAGAAAGAGTTCTTCAGCCCGCTGATCGAGAAGGAGATGAACCGCTGCGTCTCCTGCCTGCGCTGCGTGCGGTACTGCGATGAGGTCATGGACGTCAAGGCGTTGGGCAACGCTGGCCGGAGCACAATGACCGAGATCGTGCACTTCGCGGGGCACCAGTTGGACTGCGAGTTCTGCGGTGGCTGCGTGCAGATCTGCCCGGTGGGCGCGATCACGAGCCGGCTCTCGATGTACGAGTTCCGCCCCTGGATGATGAAGCGGGCGGACACCACCTGCGGCTACTGCGGCGACGGGTGCACACTGATCCTCCAGACACGCGACCAGAAAGTCATCGAGGTCATGTCGGCGTACGGGGAAGGCCGCAACAACGGCGACCTGTGCGCGCGGGGCTTCTTCGGCTACCAATACGCCAACCACCAGGACCGGCTCACGAGCCCGCTGATCCGGCAGGCGGGCGGCCAATTGCACCCCGCCACGTGGGACGAGGTGCTCCCCACGCTCGCCGAACGGCTGACGCAGGTGAAGCTGATGCATGGCGCCGAAGCCATCGGCGGGCTCATCTCCGCCCGCTGCACCAACGAGGATCTATACGTCTTCCAGAAGTTCATGCGCCTAACGATCGGCTCGAATCACCTGGACAGTACGCCCCGCTACGGGCACGTCAACGCGGCCCGAGCGCTGCGTCGCGTGCAAGGGACCAACCGCTGGACGGTTTCCTACGAGGACCTCGTGCAGGCCGACGTCCTCCTGCTCATCGGCACCCAGGTCACGGCCGCCAATCCGATCGTCGGGTTGAAGGTGAAAGAAGCCGTC
>Ga0307471_100002353_pt1 | contig 10841 bp, 13 predicted proteins | sample atmos_gasesAM3C__2_FD_204566 | JGI IMG/M metagenome (GOLD analysis project Ga0307471, IMG submission 204566) | Hardwood forest soil microbial communities from Morgan-Monroe State Forest, Indiana, United States - atmos_gasesAM3C_515 | ecosystem: Environmental > Terrestrial > Soil > Temperate... | reverse complement strand
CGTGAGGTCGTTCGTGCCGACCGACAGAAAGTCCACCTCCGCCGCGAGTCGGTCGGCCATCACGGCAGCCGCCGGCGTCTCGACCATGACACCCAACGGCAGCGACGTCGCGGCCGCGACGCCCTCCTGCGCCAGCTGGGCGGCCTGCTCGGCTACGAGTGCGCGGGTGCGATCCACTTCGTCGAGACGCGTGACCAAGGGGATCATCAGCCACACGTCGCCGTGCTTCGCCGCCCGCAACGCCGCGCGCACCTGGGTTCGGAAGATGTCCGGTCGATCGAGACACACTCGGATGGCCCGCCAGCCAAGCTGGGGATTGATTTCCGACGGCGCGCGGAACGGCGCCGGGAGCTTGTCCCCACCCAGGTCGTACGTGCGGACGATCACGGGATGGCCCGGAAACGCCTGCGTCACCCGCCGGAAATATTCAGCCTGCTCATCCTCCGTCGGCAGGTCAGTGTGCCCGGTGATGAGGAACTCCGTGCGCAACAACCCCACGCCTTCCGCCCGATGGTCCTGCGCGGGCTTGATCTCGTCGGGAAGATCCACGTTCCCCCGCAGCACGATGCGGACCCCGTCGGTCGTGACGGACGGCTGATCGAGGACCTCCTCGAGCTGCAACCCGAGCTCCCGCCGCCGCAGCTCCCGCGCCTGCGCCTCAGCGATTTCGTGGGGCGTCGGCTGGAGCAGCACGGTACCCCGCGTGCCGTCCATCACCACCATGGTCCCGGTCTCGATGCGGTCGATGGCTCCGGCGACGCCGAACACCGCCGGGATCCCGATCGAGTGCGCGAGGATGGCGGCATGCGACGTCCGCGTCCCTTCTTCGCTCACCAGCCCGACGACATGCTCGCGATCGAGCTGCACGGTGAGGCCGGGCGAGAGCTCCTTCGCGACCACGACGGTGGGTTGGCTGATGCTCTCCCACAGCTCGTCCGAGCCGCGGTGCATCAGGTGCTCGATCACGCGGACGGCGACACCCGAGAGGTCCGCCAGCCGATCCTTGAGGCGCGGGCTCCCGGTCGCGGCCCACATGTCGCGTACCTCGAGCGCCTTGAACTCGTACGCCTTCTCGGCGGCGAGGAGGTTCTCGCGAATCAGGTTGGCGACGCCGGAGAGAAACTCCTTGTCCTCGAGCATCAAGATCTGGGCGTCGAAGATGCGCGCCTCGTCGACGCCGGCGCGGTCCTCGGTCTTTTCCTTCAGCGCCTGGAGATAGCGCTTCACATCCTTCACCGCGGCCCGCAGGCGGCGTACCTCCTTCTCCACCTGTGACCGCGGCACTACCCGGTGCGGGACCTCGGGCATCGTCCAGCGCACCACAATCGCCGCGCCGACGCCGATCCCGGGGGACACACCGATTCCCTTGAGCTGCCGGTCGCTCATTCGAGCCCCTCGTTTTCGCGTTGCTCCGCGTCCCGCAGCTCGGCCTCGCGCAGCTCTTCCGTCAGGTGCATCTCGTGGAACCCGTCGGCGACGAGAGCCAGCAGCGCCGTCATCGCAGATTCCGCATCCTCGCCGTCGGTCTTGATGGTCAGCGACGATCCGCACTCCGCCGCGAGCATCATCACGCCCATGATGCTCTTCCCGTTCACGGCGAGATCGTCCTTGCGGACTTCGACCGCCGACTTGAAGCGGCTGGCGAGCTTCACGAACTCCGCCGCCGGCCGCGCGTGCATGCCGAGCGGGTTCACGATCTTGGCGTCGCGCTCGATCACGGCCATAACCACCCTGCCAGCGCCGCGATGGCGAGCAGGGCGAGGCCGAGCCGCAGCCCGGTGAGCCGTGCCCGCAGCCACCACAACAGCGCAAACCCGCCCGCGACCACGCCCGCCAGGGCCACCCGCGCCCAGCCGAAAAACGCGCTGCTCAGGTACTGCGCGACCAGCGGCAGGGCCGCCCCGATGACGAGCGCCATCGCCGGTCCGGACAAGGCCGTGGCGCGCTGCAGCAGTGGCTCGCGCAGCGCCTGCGCCACCCGCGCTCCATAGGTCCAGCCGGCGCGCAGGGCCCACCAGCGCAGGGCCACGTGCCCGAGGTTGTAGATGACGACGAAGCCCAAGATGGCCGGGAGCCCGAGACCGAGGGCGACGCCGATGAGCGCCAGCCCCGAAGTGAACGGCAGCCACCCCGCCCACACGAGCCGGTCGCCGAGCGAGCCGAGCGGCCCGCACAACGCCGTGCGTAAGCGCTCGACCTGCTCGGGCGGCACACCGTCGTGCTCCGCCCGCGCCGCGGCGCCGACCGCGAGGCCGCACAGGTACGGGTGCGCATTGAAGAAGCGCGCTCCCCGCGCCACGGCGGCGCGGTACGCCACCCCGTCCGCTCCGCCCTCCGTCCGCAGGTCCCGTAGCAGCGCCTCCTCGGCGACGCCAATGCCGATGCCCTGCATCCGCTCGTAGTTCCAGGACCCCTGCACCGTGAATAGACGGAGCAGGCTGCGGACGAGCCTGGGGCGCGCGCGGGTGGGAGGGGAGCTCATCGCAGCCACGCGACGACCGTACCGCCCACGACCCCGGCCGCGAACCAGCGCAGACCGGGACCGCGGCCCACGAGGCGCAGGGTGCCCGCCGTCCCCGCCGCGAGCGCCGCGCCCACGGCCGCCACGTTGAGGAGCGCGACCCCGTGCGGCGGCAGCGCGCCGGCAAGATAGACCCGAGCCATTTGCGCGAGGACGAGACCGAGCGCGGTCACGACGGCCGCTCGTACCGCGTCGCGCAGGATCCCCGCCGCGTGCACGCGCTCGAGCACGCGCGGGTCGCCGGCTTCGAGCGCAGCCGCGGCGCGCCGCACGGCCCGGGTGTTGAGCTGCCGCAGCGCGTGCAGGCTGAGTCCGCCGACCATCCCCGTGATGAGTCCGACCAGCGCGCCAAGCCCGAGCCCCAGCGTGCCGGTCGCCGCATGCGCCGCGCTGACGGCCGCGACGGTGGCGGGTCCGTACTCGGGGTAGCGGGTCGCCCCCATCGGCAGGATGTCGTACTGGAACAGCTCGAACAACACGCCGAGCTGGAGTCCTGTCGCGACGTCGCCCAGCATCGCCCCCGCGATCGGCCCGGCGACGAGCGGCCGCGCGATCATCATCTGCGGCACGCTCACGAGGTCCAGTCCCACGAGGGTGCCCCACGCCAGCAACAAGAGCTGCAGCTCGAGACTCATGTGAAGTCCTCGAGCGGCACCGGGGCAGCCGTCGGGACGTCCTGAGCCGTCACCTCGACTCCCCGTGCGGCGAGCGTCTTGAGCTGCGCGGCCTCCGCGTCGCTCAGGTAGACGTAACGCAACCGCTCCGACCGTCCGGGGCGGTGGTGCAGGCCGCCAACGTTGACCCGGCTCACGCGGTGCCTGTTGGCGGTGAGGGCCGCGAGTGTGCCGATGTCGCCCGCCACGAGGATGCCGACGCGGCCGTCGCTTTCCCACTGCGGAAGGCGCTCCAAGGCTTCCTCGGTCGAGGCGAAGACCACCTCGATGTCGGGCGGCACGCCCATGCGGTAGAGCTCCTGCTCCCAGGCGCTGGCTCGCACAGCGTCGTCCACCAGCACGATGAACCCCACGTTCAGCGGTTTCCCCCACCCCACGACCACCTGGCCGTGGATCAGACGATCGTCGATCCGATACAGGGCGATGCTCATGCCGCGGGTGTGCGGATGGCGCGGCTCCCCGCCTCGGCCGCGCGTCGCGCCGCGTCGCCAGGCGGGAGATCGCGGTGGAACACGAAATCGAGCAGCATCGCGAGGTTCACGCCCGTGACCACCGCCACGTCGGTCTTGCCGCGCGCGAGCCGCACCGAGCTCGTCAGACACGAGCCGCCGGGCAGGTCGACGAACAGGACGGCCGGTTTGTTATCGATCGCCTGGTTGAGGCGGTCGGCCAGGGCTCCCGTGTCGCAGCCGTCATTCGACACCGGGACGAGCGCGTCGCGCACGCCGGTGATCGCGGCGACGGCCGCGAGCAGGGCCTGAGCGACAGCCGCGTGGGAGACGATCACGCCGCGCAGTGGCTCACTCATTGTCTTCCTCGAGATACTCCTGAAGCTGGCGGCGCTCGGCGAGCCGCTTGAGCAACCGGTCGTTGAACGCCCGCGCCGAATCCACACCGCTGTAGCGCAACAGGTGATTCATCGCGACGACCTCACATACCACCGTGAGGTTCTTCCCCGGGTTGAGCGGCACGGTGACGAGCGGCAGCGTGACCTCGAGCACCTGGGTGGTTTGGCCGTCGATCCCGGTGCGATCGTACTCGCGCGTCGCATCCCAGTCCTCGAGCTGGACGACCACCTCGATACGCTTCTGCTGCCGCACGGCGCGGACGCCGAACAGCGCGCGGATGTCGATCAGCCCCACGCCCCGGATTTCCATGTAATGCTGGGAGAGCTCGTGCCCCCGACCGATCAAGACGTCGTTCCCCCGGCGCGTGATGTGGACGACGTCGTCCGCGACCAGCCGGTGGCCCCGCTCCACGAGATCGAGCACGCACTCGCTCTTCCCGATCCCCGAGCGGCCGAGGAACAGCAGGCCCACGCCGAACACGTCGGCGAGCGACGCGTGCACCGTGGTGGCCGGCGCGAAAGCGTCGTCCAAGAACGGCTTGAGGCGGCGGTAGAACTCCGCGGTCTTGAGTCGGGTGCGGATCACCGCCACACCTTTGGCGCGCGCCAGGTCGACGAGCTCGGGCGGCGGCTCCTGCCCCTTCGAGATGACGACGCACGGCAGTTCGAACTGCAGCAGCGTCTCGAGAGTGCGACGGCGCGCGGCGGCATCGAGCGATGCGAGGTAGGTAACCTCGGTTTCGCCGAGGATGTGGATGCGATGCGCGGCGAACCGCTTGGTGTACCCGGCGAGCACGAGCCCCGGGCTCGACGCTTCGGGAGTGGGAATCTCGCGATCGAGCCCCACGTCTCCCGTGAGCGCCTCGAGCTGCAACAGATCGCCTTTGCGCTCGAGCAGGTCGCGTACCTTGGGCTTCGTCACCGGGGCTCGCGCTCCAGGGCGCGGCGGCGCGGAGCGGCACGCCGCCGGGTCGGGTCCTTATCGAGCTGTCGCCGCACCTTGGCCACCGCGAGGTCCAGCGCGGTGCGGTGGTCCGCCCCGCGCGCCGTACCCACGTGTACCGCACCGCGCGCGGTGTGCAACCGCACTTCCACGGTCGGGCGCCCGTGATCGGCCACGAACACGACTCGCCCATCGTGCGGCCGGGGCGCGATCCGCGCGAGGCGTTCGAGTCGCTCCCGAGCCCGCGCGCGCAGCTCGTCGGGAATCTCGCAGTGGCGTGCCGTGATGGTGATCCGCATCGGTCAGCCTCCCTGAGCGATGATCCGCTGGAGATGCGCTTCCGTCGCCCGGGCCGCCCGCTCCCAAGAGAGCTGCTCCGCGAAGGTGCGGGCGCCGCGACCCAGCCGCGCCACGAGCGTGGGATCGGCGGCGAGCGCAAGCATCCGGTCCGCGAGCGCGCGCGCATCACCGTGCGGCACCAGAAAACCCGTCTCGGCGTGCCGGACCGACTCCCGGAGACCGGGACTGTCAGACGCGAGCGCGGGGGTACCGCACGCCGCCGCCTCCACGTTCGAGATGCCCCACCCCTCCTTCGGGCTCGCCAGCACGACCGCCCACGCACGACGCAGCAGCCGACGCTTATCCGTCTCGGACACGAACCCGAGGAACCGGGCGGCCTCGCCCAGGCCCAGTGTCCCCGCGAGGCGCTCGAGGCGCGCGCGGTCGTCGCCCCCTCCGGCGATTTCGAGGACCAGGCCGGGACGCGCCTGGCGCGCGAGGGCCAACGCCCGGAGGGCGATCTCCACTCCTTTATAACGCTTGAGGCGCCCCACGTACAAGAACGTCGGCTCGCGGGCTCGCGGTTCGGCGGCGTCGGGGGCGTACCAGGTCGCATCAACGCCCGGATAAATGACTTCGATCCGCTCCTTGGGCACCCCCCGGCGCACCAGGTCGTCGCGCGTGCTCTCCGAGATAGCGTGAAACCACGCGCGGCGATACGCCCAGGGGATGGGCCGCTCGGCCGCCCACACCACGCCGGCGATCGGCCAGCTCGCTTCCCGGAACGCCGTCGAGCCGAAGAGGTGTGGCACGAGGGCGCAGAACGGCCGATGGGTAAGCATCGGGAGGAACAGCGGGAGCTTGTTGATGTCCTCGACCACGACGTCATAGGGGTTCGCCCGCAACAACCGGCGCACTACGCCGCGCGCGTGCAGCGCGAAGGTGTGTCGCCCGCCCGAGCGATGCACCCGGAGGCCATCGAGGTGCGCCTCGCGCGGCGCCCCCGGCCAACCGCTTGCCACCAGATCGATCGCGTGGCCGCCACGCACCAGGCGACCGAAGATCTCGTGCAGGTGCGTCTCGGCACCTCCGGCGTGTGGATTCTCGCGGTCGTTCCAGTTGACGAGCAGGATTCTCACAGCGCGCCGGATTCCCGCGCCACTGCGTCGAGCACGCCGTTCACGAACCCCGGTGCCTTGGCGCCCGCGAACCAATGCGCGAGCTTCACGGCTTCATCGATGACCACGCGTGGCGGCGTCGAGCCCTCAGCGAGCTCCGCGAGCGCGAGCCGGAGGATGTTGCGCTCGATCACGCCGACACGCTCCAGCCGCCAGTGTTCCGCGGCGTCGGCGACTCGGGCGTCGAATTCGGGGAGACCGGCGATCGCCTGGGCCGCGAGATCAGCACCGCGGTCGTAGCCCTCCGGGAGGCGGCCGTAGGCCGCCGCGACCCGGGTCACGACCGTTTCGATCGACGGCCGGCCGGAGAGGTCCCAAGCGTAGAGCAGCTGCAGCGCGCGGGCGCGGGCCTTAGTCTCTGGGCGCTGCACGCGTGAGCTGGCCCAGGACGTCAGCCGTGGAGAGGGCCGCGTCGACCGCCTCGTACCCCTTGTTGCCGGCGGCTCCGCCGGCCCGGGCTAGGGCCTGCTCCAGCGTGTCGGTGGTGAGCACCCCGAAGCCAACCGGGAGCCGGTGCGCCAGCGCGACGTTGCCGAGCCCGCGCGTGGCTTCGCCCGCGACGAACTCGAAATGGGGGGTCTCGCCCCGGACCACGCACCCCAGCGCGACCAGCGCCGCATACCGCCCGCTCGCGGCAGCCGCTTCGGCCGCCACCGGCAGCTCGAACGCGCCCGGCACCCAGATCACGTCCACCCGCGCCTCCGGCACTCCCTTGTCGCGGAAGCACTCGCGCGCGCCGTCCAAAAGGCGTGCGGTGACGAGCTCATTGTAGCGGCTGACGAGGACGGCCACGCGACCTTCTCGCGGCGCGCGCGGCGAACCCTGAATCTCGGCCACAGTCAGTGGGTAAGCAGGTGGCCGAGCTTGTCCCGCTTGACGTCCAGGTAGGAGCGGTTCTCGTCGGAGGGTGTCATCACGATCGGGACGCGCTCGACGATCTCCAGGCCGTAGCCCTCGAGCCCCACGAGCTTCATCGGGTTGTTGGTGAGCACGCGGATCGCGGAGAGGCCCAGGTCCAGGAGGATCTGCGCTCCGATGCCGTAGTTGCGCAGATCGGGCTTGAAGCCGAGCTCGCGGTTCGCTTCGACGGTGTCGTGGCCGGCGTCCTGGAGCTCGTACGCCTTCAGCTTGTTGAGGAGCCCGATGCCCCTCCCCTCCTGATCGAGGTACACCACCACGCCGCGGCCCTCCGCGGCGATCATGCGCATCGCCGAGTGCAGCTGCCACCCGCAGTCGCACCGCCCCGACCCGAACACGTCGCCGGTGAGGCATTTGGAGTGCATCCGCACCAGGACGTTCTTGCGGTCCTGCACGTCCCCGTAGATCAGCGCCACGTGCTCGGCCGCGTCCACGTCGTTGCGGTAGCCCACGATGCGGAACTCGCCGAACGGCGTCGGCAGGCGCGCCTGGGCCACGGCGTGCACCAACCGCTCGTGCGCCAGCCGGTACGCCACGAGCTCGGCGACCGTGATGAAGGTCAGCTCGTGTTGCGCGGCGAACCGCTCCAAGTCCTCCTGCCGCGCCATCGAGCCGTCCGGGTTCAGGATCTCGCAGATCACTCCCGCCGGATACAGCCCCGCGAGGCGCGCCAGATCCATGCTCGCTTCCGTCTGGCCGACCCGCTGCAGCACGCCGCCCGGACGCGCCCGCAGCGGGAACACGTGCCCGGGGCGCCGCAGGTCGGAAGGCACGCTGGCCGGATCGACCGCCACCCGGATGGTGGCGGCGCGGTCCGCCGCAGAGATGCCGGTGGTGACGCCGAAACGAGTGGCGGCGTCGATCGACACGGTGAAGGCGGTCTCGTGCGCCTCGGTGTTGTGCTCGGCCATCTGGGTGAGACCCAGGGACTGACAGCGCTCAGGCAGGAGGGTCAGGCAGATCAACCCGCGCGCGTGTGTCGCCATGAAATTGATCATCGCGGGGGTGACCTTCTCGGCGGCGCCGACCAGGTCTCCCTCGTTTTCACGGTTCTCGTCGTCGGCCACGATCACCAGCTTGCCGGCGCGGATGTCCGCGATCGCCTGTTTTATCTTGCGGTGCTGCATAGTTGCCTCACGTACTTCCCGAGTGCGTCTCCCTCGACGTGAACGCGGTCGCCGACACCGAGCGTGCCGAGCGTCGTGTGCTCGCGCGTAAACGGGATCAACGAGATCTGCACGAGATCCTTCCCCGGTAGGTCGTTGATCGTGAGACTCACGCCGTCCACCGTGATCGCGCCGTGCGGAATCGAAACCTCCCGCACCGCGTCGGGCACACGCAGGTCGTACACCCATGCGTCGCCACGCCGCTCGACTCGCTGCACCACCGCGACCCCGTCCACGTGCCCCTGGACGATGTGGCCTCCCAGCCGATCCGTCGCGCGCAGTGCACGCTCCAGATTTACGGGGCGCCCTGCCGCGTACTCGCCGAACAACGTACGCCCCTCCGTCGTCTCCACCACGTGCACCGTGAATCCACCCGGCAATGCCCGCTCGACGGTGAGACAGGCGCCGTTCACCGCGATGCTCTCACCCTTCTTCAGACCCCTGTAGGGGGCCTGGATCTTGAGCGTGAGCCCCGTTTCTCGTTTGCCGTTTCCCGCATGCCGCGTCGCCTTCGCGATTCGGCCCACGGCACTTACGATCCCGGTAAACATAGCCGCCTATCCAATACCAATAATGTATCAGAGCCCAGAGCCCTTCGCTCCACCGCCGTCCAGCGCGGCGCGGCCGCGAGGGGGTGCGGCGGCACTCCGGGAAAGGCCGGAACGGCGCCCTCTCCGAGCCACACCGGTGCCTGGACCCAATAGAGCCGGTCCACCAGCCCGTCGGCGAGGAGGCGCGCGCCCAGCGCCCCTCCCCCTTCGCACAAGAGCGACTGGATCCCGGCGTCGCGCAACATGCGGAGTCCGTCGCGCAACGTCGTGGGGCGGAACACGCGCACGCCGCTGTTCTCGAGCTGCGTGACGCTCGACGACGGTGCGTCGAGCGACGACATGACCCACGTCGGCACCTCGCGCGCCGTGCTCACGAGCTGCACGCCCAGGTTGAGCATCGCGCGCCGGTCGAACACGACGCGCACCGGCGGCCGGCGCGGCGTGACCACTCCGCGCACTGTGAGCTGCGGGTTGTCACGGAGCGCGGTCGTGCCGCCGACGGCGATCGCGTCGAACCCGGCGCGCAACCAGTGTACGTGCTCGCGCGCCGCTTCACCGGAGACCCACTGCGAGCTGCCGGCGGCGTCGGCAATGCGGCCATCGATCGATGTGGCGAGCTTGAGCGCGACGAACGGTCGCTCGTCCTGCTCCCGCGCGAACAGGAACGGGGCGTTGAGCGCCGCGGCCGCCTCGGCGAGCAGGCCGATCGACACCGCCACACCCTTGGCGCGCAGCGCCGCGGCGCCGCCCCGCGCCTGTGGGTCCGGATCGGGCAGCGCCGCGACGACGCGGGCCACACCGGCGGCCACGATCGCCTCGGTGCACGGCGGTGTCTTGCCGTGGTGCGCGCACGGCTCGAGGTTCACTACCAGCGTCGCGCCGTGCGCGCGCGCGCCCGCGGCCTCGAGCGCGACGACCTCGGCATGCGGTCCGCCGTACTCGGCGTGGTAACCTTCGGCCACCACCCTGTCTCCCGCGAGCACGACCGCGCCGACCAGGGGATTAGGAGCAACGCGCCCCCAACCCCGGCGTGCGAGGTCGAGGGCGCGTTCCATGGCCGCCCGCTCCGTGGGCGCTCGCTCAGAATCCGAAACGAATGCCGATACCTCCGAAGGCATGTGCCGCCTTGGGATCGAAGTCCTGGAACTGCGTGACGTACTGCTGGTCCTTCCCCGCTTGCAAGCCAATCTCGCCTACAAGCTTCACGGCCGCGAGGGAGAGGCCACCGTTGACGAATGCCACGGCGCGCGTGTTGGTCGGGTTGATCACCACCGTCCGCACGCTCGTCGGGGTAACGGCGTCGTAGAACCGGATGTTCGTGTCATTCGACTTATAGCGGTCCACCCCGATTCCCGCCGCGAGGTCCACAGCGGCGAGCTTCCACCCCGCGATCGCGCGGTAGCTGTCGCCCGTCAGATCCATGGTGAACTCGAACTCGTCGCCCGTGCCGATCATGGGCCCGAGGGTGCCGTAGCGGAGCCGCGGGACCTTGCGGTGCATCCAGCTGACGGAGACCGCGGGAACCGGAAAGGCACCGTTGAGCACGCCCACCCGGAGGCCGTACCCGATTCCCAACGCCGCGTCGAGGAACTTGGTGGCATTTGCGTCTACGGTGAGATTGTCGATTCCCGTCGGCAGGATCAGCGCGGAGCCGAGCACGTCCACGGCGAGCAGGCCGCCCCCCAGACCCTTCGTCAGGCCGACAGCCCCTTCAATGACCGGCGCGGGAACCGCCCCGTTGAAGCTGGTGGGCACCGGCGTCCG
>Ga0307471_100002352_pt1 | contig 10843 bp, 5 predicted proteins | sample atmos_gasesAM3C__2_FD_204566 | JGI IMG/M metagenome (GOLD analysis project Ga0307471, IMG submission 204566) | Hardwood forest soil microbial communities from Morgan-Monroe State Forest, Indiana, United States - atmos_gasesAM3C_515 | ecosystem: Environmental > Terrestrial > Soil > Temperate... | reverse complement strand
CCGCGCTGATTTCGACCGTCGCCTGATAGAAGGCGTTCATGGCCTGGCTCAGCTGGGTGTAAAGGCTGTTGTGCGCGTTCAGTTGATCACTGTGGGTGTCAAAGCCGCCGATTGAAACGAAGAAAATCTGCCGTTGCAATCCCAGCGCCGACCGCACCGAGATGATCTGTGCCACCTGCTTAAGTTGGTTGGCCAGACCGCTGTTGGGGAAAACCGTTGCCAGGGTGGGCTTCGCCGCCAGCGCGTCCGCCAAGGCCTTGCTGTCCGACAGCGAGTTGGTCGTGGTGGTGCTGGCTGCCTGGATCAGAGAAACACCGGTGTCGAATGTCAGGAGGTTTTGCAACGCTGACATGCGGCTCTGGGATTCAGCCGAACTATTGAAGCCAGAGAGCAGTTTCGTGGGATCGCCGCTGGACTGGATGGCGCGAGCGGTCAAGCCCTCGCAGAAAATTTGGGTTCCCGCCAGCGAAATCATGATGGGAAAGGTGCCGCCGTAAATGGACTGGATCTTGTCCGCGGTTCTTCCGGCCCATCCCGTTTGTCCGTTGCCCGCAAGGGCGCCGGTCTGCATCTGTGCCGCCTGGTCTTCGTGCGAGAAAAGGTTCTGGGGGAGGGTGACCTGACGCTGCTGATACTGGGCTTTAGTCGTGGGGCGCACCAGCGTGCCGACGTTGGCCAGCACGGCCAGATGCTTCTGGTTGAACAGGGCCTGCATCTCCGTGAACTTGGTGTGAAAGCCAAAGGCACCCGCACTGGGTGGGGCGATGGGCAAGAGACTCGCCTGGGGCAGGGCCAGGACGGAGCGAGCCTGCTGATAGGAAGTGTAGGCCGAACTGCTCATGGGAACGATCATGTTGTTGCTGTCGTTGCCGCCGAACAGGAAGACGCAGACCAGGGCTTTGTAGTCCTGAGCGCTCTGGGCCAGCGCGTTCACCAGTCCGAACTTGTCGAAGCTGGCGGCGGCGAATCCGGCCGCTGCCGTGCAGCAAGTCCGTTTCAGAAAGTCTCGTCGTGAAAATGCCATGTTTGTTCTCCCTTTAGTGTTCGACCTGAAACTGCGATGAGCTTCCAATCAGATAGAAAGCGGCCTTGGCGCGCCGGGTGTTATCGGGAATTGCGGTTAGGGTGGTGACCAGAGTGCTCCGCATGTTGTCCGAGACCTGGCCATGCATCATCACGGCCCCTACGGCGGTCACCAGTTGATCCGGATTTGCCGCCAGTGGGACATACCCCGAGAGGTCAACGGTGGTAGAGGCGCTCACCGATCCGTAGACCAGAGTGTTCACAAAATTGATTCGGGCAATGTCAGTGCTGGTGTCGAAAATCTCGAATTCAGGACCCACCAGCGTGGTGCCGTCGATGACGTGATCCGGGTGATAGAAATTGAAGACCGTAGGCGAGAAGAACGGCGGTTCTTTCATGTCGTCGGCCCGGTCCGAGAGCACCGCGCCGTCAGAGACGGCGTTCATCGAGCGGAGCAGGTTGGTGATGAACAGGACCGGCTCCTTCAGCTTTCCATCGCTGGGCTGTGCCTGGGCCGGATCGTCGCCCCGTCGTGCTTCTGGATCCAGCAGGATGGCAGCGACCACGGCTTTCAGGTCACCCCGTACTCCGGTGCCGTTGTCGGCGAATACAGCAGCCACGCGGCCTACATAATCGGGGCTGGGATTGCTGGTCACCAGACGCTTGATGAGTTGCTTGCAGATGAATGGCCCCACGTTGGGATGATTAAAGATATTTTGCAGCGCCGCCGCCAGCTCGCCGGTCGTGGTGCCGCCCGCTGGCAGAGTGACCCCGTTTAATAAGAGTTTCGTACCCGTATCGTGGTGGCTGTCGAAGGCAATCATGGGGCCGCCGTAAAACTCGGGGTTCCCGAATTTTGCTGTGGCGCCCGCTTTAGTCGGGTAGGTCCATCCCGTGAATACATGAGCGAAGCCGATGATCTCGTCCTGACCGTAGGTGGGGATGGGATTGCCGGAGCCGTCCAGTTGCAGGGTGCCGTCCGGATTCATTTGCTCCAGTCCGATGGAGAACAACTGCAGAATTTCGCGAGCAAAGTTTTCATTGGGATCGACTCCGTTGCCCGGCTTGTCGTTATTCACCATGTCCAGATAGTTCCCCATCACGGGGCTGAGGGTGACGTCCGTCAGCAGCGTGGAGAAGTTGCCGAAGGCATCGGTTTGAAACATGTTTTGCCAGAGCACGAACGCGCTGGGATTGTTGATCTTCTCCGCCGAGGCCACGAAGATCTGTGAAAGCCCCCAGGCCACGCGCTGCCGTATCTGGTCCTGTCCGGTGAGCGCGTTGGCGAAAAAGCGCTTTTGCACCACCGACATGTCATCGTTTGCGCCCGGCGCGGGAAAAGTCGAAGCCGGCGCGGCGAACTGCTCGTTCAGGAAGGCCTGCATGCCTACAGCCTGGACGTGCGAGAGTGACTGCGGGTTGACGCCCCAGGTGGACTGTTGAAGCAAGCGTGCCGCCGCGGCAGCGCTCAAATTGCTGGAGGAAGCTCCCACCTGCAGTGCAAACGCGTTCGAGGTCAGCGAACCGGGATCGGGATTGATGACAGTCACCTGTACCGTACCCGCTTGTGCGCTGGTGGCGGTGCCGGTTGCAGTGACCTCAGTGGCGGAGACGAAGGTGGTGGGCAGGAACGTTCCGCCGAACGAGACCACCGCCCCGGGTGCAAACTTCTGGCCGGTGACCACCAAGGTGAAGTTGCCCAAGGGAATTGTGGTCGGAAGCACTGCGCTCACGATAGGTGCTGGATTGGTGAGCGTCGCCGTGCCCGTGGCGCTCGCAGTGGTGTCCGCCAGGCTGATCGCCGTCACCTGGATGGTGTTGGGGGTCGGAACGGTGGCGGGTGCCTGATAAATTCCGCCTGCGGAAATGGTGCCTACGGTCGCATTGCCACTCGCGATACCGTTAATCGACCACTTCACCGCGGTGTTGCCACCCGCGCCGTTCACAGCCGTCCGGTACTGGAATGTGGAGCCGGCGGTGATCTGTGCCGTCGGAGGTATGACTTGCACCGACACCTGGCCGGCCGCGCCAACTTGCACGTTCATGGAAGCGGCGGAATCGCTTTTGCCGGGGTCAGGATTCTCGACTGTGATCTTGACGATTCCCACTTGTGCCGAGGTAGCCGTTCCGGTGGCCGTAAGCTGGGTGCGGCCTACATAAGTGGTGCTGAGCGGCGTCCCGCCAAACAGTACTTTGGAGCCGCTTACGAAGTTTGTGCCCCCTACCTGGATCGAGAAATTACCGACTGGCAGGAAGGTCGGGCTCAACGACTGAAGTACGGGAATAGGATTCTGAAGGCTTACGGAGCTGGTGGCGGAAAGGGATTTGTCAGCCACGCTGGCGGCTTGGATCTTGACCGAAGCCGGCGAGGGGAGGCTGGGCGGAGCAATGTATTTTCCAGTCGCGTCGATCGTGCCCACGGTTGCGTTTCCGGAGGGCACTCCATTCACCGACCAGGTAACGGCCTGGTTGGAGTTTGCTGTGACCGTAGCCGAGAACTGAGTGCTCTCTCCGGCCCGAAGGGTGGCGCTCGGAGGCGCAATCGTCATCCCGTTGGAGGTCGAACCCGAGCTGCTCGCAGTCGTGCCCCCGCCGCAGCCCGACCACACAAGAATGATAAGAGAAAGAACTAGGGCGCCGGCCAACCTCGCGCCTGAAGACTGTGTTTTTCCGATCATCTCTGATCCCCTTTCCTGAAGATCCGAGTACAGAGGAGGCTTTGATTGGCGCGTCACATCGGCGCGTCGCAAGTTTTCGAGTGGCTGGTGAAGAGTAATCAAACGTTGTCTGCATGCGAAGGTCTCCATGGTTCCATTCCGGCACTAGTTCCAATTCAGTCCTCAGGCTGACATTCGGAAGCACTAGTGGCCCTGCACTATCGCGCATTTTGCGGCTGCAGGTACACGTACCCGGGTAACCAGGCTGGCGCCCCGCGAAAGTTTGGACTTTTACGGTGGGACTTCAGCAACCCTCTGCGGGACATACAGTTGGACATTGCCGCGTGGGTGCGTCAAAATACACGGTTCGTCTTCGAGCCCGAAATTGGAACCTGGAGAACTGATCGAGTGAGCCAACTGGTGCGCGCCAAGATTACTGCCCTGGGTGCTTATGTCCCGCCGCGTCTTCTGACCAATGACGACCTGGAAAAGCTGGTGGAAACCTCCAATGACTGGATTGTGGAGCGCACCGGCATTCGCGAGCGACACATCGTGGACAAGGGAATCGCTACCAGTGATCTTGCGACCGAGGCGGCCCGGCGGGCGCTGTCCCAGCGCGGCCTCGAGCCCTCCGACTTGGACGCGATCCTGGTGGCCACGGTCACGCCGGACATGTTTTTTCCCTCAACCGCCTGTCTGGTGCAGCACAAACTGGGCGCAAAAGGGGTTTGGGGATTCGATCTCTCAGCCGCCTGCTCCGCATTCGTTTACGCGCTCCAGACCGGTGCGCAATTTATCGCGACCGGCGCGCATAAGAGAGTGATGGTGATCGGGGCGGACGTGATGTCCTCGATCATCGACTACACCGACCGCGCCACTTGCGTGATCTTTGGCGATGGCGCCGGCGCGGTGATCCTCGAGCCCGCCGCGGATGACTCGGAGGGCTTGATCGACTTCATTCACGAAGTGGACGGTTCAGGCGGATGTTCGCTCTACATGCCCGGTGGTGGGAGCCTACATCCCTCCACCCAGGAGACGGTAGAGAAGCGGATGCACTACGTTCATCAGGACGGCCAGGCGGTTTTTAAGTTCGCCGTCCGCAAGCAGACCGAACTTTGCGAAAAGATCCTGACTCGTAACGGACTAAAAGGCAGCGATATCGATACCTTCATTCCCCACCAGGCGAACCGGCGGATCATCACGGCCACGGCGGAGCGTCTGGGCATGAAACCGGAAAGCGTGGTCGTCAACATCGATCGTTACGGCAACACCACGGCCGGAACCATCCCTCTGGCAATGGATACGGCCCGGCAGGAAGGCAAGCTCAAAAAGGGCGACCTGGTGTTGCTGGCGTCAGTGGGCGCCGGGTTTACCGTTGGAGCGACCCTGTTGCGCTGGGCTTTCTGAAACTCTCTCGGACGGCGAACTACGGGAACTTAGTCGATTGCTGCTTGGAACCCCATGGATGAATTTCTGAAAGACCAGGTCCGTCACATCTTCGACAGCGCGAATTTCGTTCGCGACCTGGGTATGCAGTTGACACGCATCGAAGACGAGTACTGCGAGACTATTCTGGTCCCCGCCGAGCGTCACCGCCAACAGCATGGTCTGATCCATGCGGGCGTGATGGCAACCATGGCGGACCATACCTCCGGCTGCGCGGCCCGTGGCGCGGTCGGCATGGAATGTGACGTGATCAGCGTGGAGTTCAAGATAAATTTTCTGCGTCCCGCGGTGGCCGACCGGTTGCGCTGCCGCGGACGCGTGTTGCGCGCCGGCAAAATGCTCGTCATTTGTGAGGCGGAAGTCTTCGCGCTGAAAGATGCAGAAGAGAAGCTGGTGTCAAAGGCCATGGTCACACTGGCCGTTAAGCGCGGCTTGTCATCCTGAGCGGAGCGGACCGATTCGGAACGAATCGGGCGCGGAGTCGAAGGATCCCTACCTTCCACAAATGCGTCTAATGTAGGCGCGAGCGCCCTCGCTCGTGCGCCAGAACCACGAACGCTGCGTAAGCGAGAGCGCTTGCGTTAAGCAGTGATCAGCTTATAGGGGTCCTTCGACTCCGCTTTTCGATTCGCAAGCGAATGGAAAAGTTACGCTCAGGATGACAGGGTGGTGGGTTGTCTATCCGTTCTTCTGCTGCTCAAACGCTTTCTGCAGATACTTTCGCGCTTCATCCAGCGCTCCCTGGGTGTTGTCGTTGGTCTGTAACGCCTGGCGGTACTCGTTGGTGGCGCGCTCGCGCTGTCCCGTAACGTCGAAAATCTTGCCCAGCTGAATATGGCTCCAGACTTCAGTCCAGCGCGGCTCGCCATCGCCGTTCAGGCAGTCGCGGTAGGCATTGGCGGCAGCCTGGAAGTTGCGCTGCAGGAAAAACACCTCGGCAATGCGATAGTGGGCCAGCGAACTGTTCTTGTTGACGTCGAGCGCTTTGTTGAACTCAAGCAGGGCGCCGGCAAGGTCTCCTTGCTGGGTCAACCCCTGACCGCGCTGAATAGAAGCTCTTAGCTTGATCTCGGATGAATTCTTCAGCACGCGGTCATCGGGATCAACCACGATCCGGCGCGGCTTGCCGAAGGTTTCAATGTTGAAGGCAGAGTTAGTGCCCACGACTTCGATGCGTTTGTTCTCGGTCTTCCCATCGGTGTCAATCTTGAGGTCAACCGGCATGCGGAAAAGATCGAGGTCTTGGGCGATCTGCCCTACTACCCGGAAGCCTTTGCCATTGCCCAGGCGGTAGATCGTGTACTTGGTCTTGAACTCCGGGGCGCCGGTCGAGTCAAGCCACTGGGAAAAGAACCAGACCAGTTGCTGGCCGTAGTTCTGCTCAGCCAGAGCACGGAAGTCGTCCAGGGAGGCAGACTTCCCCGCATATTTCGAGGCGAAAGTGCGCATGGTCTGGTCGTATTTCTGGTCACCGATCACCCAACGCAGCATGTGCAGGATCATGGCGCCCTTGTCGGTCACCAGGGACTGGAATTCGGGCGAAAAGACGTCAAGCTTCCCGGCGCTGGAGAGTGGGACCGTGTCGTAAGCCAGCGCCCCCACCGACATGTCTTTAACCGTCTCTTCTAATCCCGCCTGGCCGGCTGCCTGTTCCACGTAGCGGGCCTCGGAGTAGCGGGCGAAGCCATCGTTCAGCCACCAGTCGTCCCGCGAAGCCGGGCTGACCGAGGCGCCCCACCATTGGTGCGCGATGGTGTTGGCTAGCAACCGGTAATTGACCTTTTCGGTGACGGCCCGGCTGGAGATGGCCGCGATCTCCGGGGCCCAGGCGGCGGGCACGGTGTCGTCCGGAATCTCGACCACTTTCAGAGTGGTAGAAGGCGCCGCGCCGTAAAGCGTCACGTAGAAGGTAAATTCCTTGACTGCGGTAGTCGCGTAACTGGCTCCGAGAGTCTGATGGGCCGGCTTGAAGAAGACGTGAAGATCCAGGCCCGCTTCATCGCTCTTGAACTCCTGGAAGATGCCGGCCACGATGGTGCCGGGAAAGCTGGGCTTGTCCCAGGTGAACGCGAAGGTCTTGGTAGGCAAAGCGCCTGCTGGCCGCTTTGCTACGGGAGCGCTGCCGGGGGCTTCTTTCCCGCTACCGATCACGATCATGTGCGCCGGCACGGTGATGTTCATGGTGGCGGTGAAGCGGTTGATGCCGTATGCATTCACCGGGAACCAGCGCCCGGCGTAAAGCAAGTAGCTGGTGTCGTCGCCGATGTAGGCCAGCTTGAGGCCCTGCACCGGACTGTCATCGGCGGAATCTAGTACGCCTTCGTATTCGAAACTGAGTGTCGTCGAACTATCCTTGGAGACCGGGGTGGTGAGAGGAACACGGATGGTCGAGTCCTGGGTGACGCGCTCAGCGCTCAGCGGCTTGCCCGTCGCATCGACCACCTTGGTCACGCGCAGCGCATTGTGCAATTCGAAGGTCGCAATACTCAGATCTTCCAGCGCGGTGAACTTCACCTTGGCCCGCGCCGTGATTTTATGGGTGTGCGGCGTCAGCTCGGCGTCGATCTGGTAGTCGTCGACACGAAGCCGCGTCTTGTCGGCTGCCCACGATGGCAGCAACATCAGCACGAATGAGAAGACAAGGCACAGCAACAGGGCTCGGCGTGCGCGAGGCGGTTGAAGATGGATCAAAAGCAGTCTCCTGACACTACTACGATAATCCGTAAGATGAAGATTGTGTCTCAAAAGATGCTGGTGGGACAAGGTTTAGCCAGTTTATGGCTTCCGGCGTGCGCCTAACACCAGTAGAACCGCTTCCGCCGCACGATCCACCGGGTGTCGCGCGTCGTGCGCCGGCCCGCGCAGCCGGGCTTTTATCCCGGCCAGCCCGGCGATCATTTTATTCCGGGCCGGACCGTCGGCGATGATTTCATTGACCTTGGTCACGACCTTCTCGGCGGTGAAATCCTGTTGTACCAATTCAGGGACGACCTCCTCCCCGGCAATGAGGTTGACCATGGCAAAGTGCGGAACCTTAACCCGGGGACGCCCCAGCCGGTAGGTCAACGACGAAACCCGGTACACCATCACGAACGGCGTTTCCATCATGGCCGCTTCGACAGTAGCCGTTCCGCTGGCAATAATCCCGGCCCGGGACTGGGCCAGAGCGGGCAGAGTCTCTGGGACCAGATGGATGGAGGAACTGTCCCCGATCAGCGAAAGTAGGAAGCTGCGATCTAAAGTGGGCGCAACCGGCAATAGAAATTCGTAGGCCGCACCCAGTTTTGCGGCGGATTCCACAATCGCCGGCAAATTCATTCGCACTTCTTTTACCCGACTGCCAGGCATGACCGTGATCCAAGGCTTGGCAGTGTCCAGATGGTGCTGGCTGGCATAGGCTGAGCGATCTATATCGGGCCGTGGAAGGTCGGCGAGAGGGTGGCCCACGAAAGACGCGTCCACTCCACGGTCGCGGTAGAACTTTTCTTCGAAGGGGAAAATCACCAACGCGTTGTCGACGTACTTTCGCAGCAGACGCACCCGTCCCTGGCGCCACGCCCAGAATTGCGGACAGACGTAATAGACCACGAGAACGCCGCGCTTATGCATCTGGCGGGCCACGCGCCAGTTGAACGCCGGAGAGTCGATGACGATCGCTAGATCAGGCTTGCGTCGATCCGCTTCCGCGATCAGCTTGTGAAACAGGCCCCAGATTTTGGGCAGGTGTCCAAGAATTTCCGAGATGCCGACTACAGCAAGATCTTTGGCGTCGACGACAGTGTCGCAACCCGCCGCCCGCATGCGATCCCCACCCACCCCGAAAAACTGAAGCTCTTCGTTCAATGTGGTCGCGGGCGACTCGCCCGCGAGACGCCGCAAAGCTTCCATCAGCAGCGCGCCGTACATTTCGCCAGAGGCTTCCCCGGCGGAGATGAGAATTTGCACGGAGGCCATTGTAAAGGGAGATAGACACTCGCGGGCGGGTCGCCCGCGACCACATGGCTAGTGCAGATCCCAGTTGGCTAATCGTCGGCGCCAGCCGTAACCTGCCCACCCGCCCCGACCGGAATCTCCTGATCTTTATATTGCAGCTGATAGAGCTTGTAATAAATGCCGTGCTGGGCGAGCAGTTGCTGGTGGGTACCCACTTCGCGCACCTGCCCCTTGTGCATGACGATAATTTTGTCGGCGCGCTGGATAGTCGAAAGGCGGTGGGCGATGACCACCGACGTGCGGCCCTCGACCATGCGGTTGAGCGCGTCGCGCACCCGCATCTCAGTCTCGGTGTCGACGCTCGAAGTAGCTTCGTCCAGGATCAGAATTTTGGGGTCGTGCGCCAGCGCCCGGGCAAACGAGATGAGCTGCTTCTGGCCGGTGGAGAGAGTGGATCCGCGCTCGCGCACTTCTTCCTTGAACCCTTGCGGCAGCGTCCGGATGAACTCGGCAAGGTTCACATCTTCGGCAGCTTTTTCGACCTCTTCGTCGGAAATCGATTTCGTGCCCAAGCGAATGTTGCCTTCGACCGTGCCGGTAAACAGAAATGGATCTTGCAGAACCACGCCGTAACGCCGGCGAAGATCGGAGAGGTCCATCTCTTTTACGTCGATCCCGTCGATTTTAACCGCGCCCTTCTGCACGTCGTAGAAGCGCATGAGTAGCGAGATAATCGTCGTCTTGCCGGCGCCAGTGTGGCCGACGATGGCTACGGTTTCACCCGGTTCGATGGTGAAAGAGACATCGCGGAGAATCCAGTCAGGTTCGGCGGAAACCGCAGCCGAGCCCTGCTCGGCCTGGACGGGGCGAAGCCCCGTCCCCACACGGCTATTGCCGGGAGGCAGGTTCGCTTGTGTGGCGCGCGCGCCCTCGCCCGCGTGCTTGCCACCGTCTGTGGCCTCAGCTGCCGTGTTTCGGTAAGCGAACCAGACGTGGTCGAACTCAATGCGGCCGGGTCCGGTCGGTGTCTTGGGAACTGCCGGCGAAGTAATCTCGACGGGCGTGTCCAGCAACTTGAAAACGCGTTCGCTGGCTGCCATCGCCGACTGCAAAATATTGTACTTCTCGCTGAAATCCTGAATGGGACGGAAGAAGCGTTGCGCGTACTGGATGAAAGCAGCGAGGACGCCAATCGTAGTAGCGCCGCGGATAACGTCATTTCCGCCGAACCAGATCACACAAGCGATCGCAGTTGCTGAAAGGATTTCAACGACCGGGTAGTAGACAGCATGGGCCATGATCGCGTCTTTAAAGGCGTCCATGTGGACGGCATTCACGTCGGAAAACTTGTCGTAGGCCCGCTTCTCGCGATTAAAAAGCTGCAATACCACCATGCCGCTCACGTGCTCCTGCATATAGGAGTTGATCCGGGCGATGGCGGTGCGAATACGGCGATACGAGTCGCGCACCTTGTCGCGGAAAATCTTGGTGGCGAAGGCGATCAGCGGCAAGACCGCAAAAGTGATCAGCGCCAGGTTCCGGTTCATGCGCAGCATGAACCACACAATTCCGCCGAGCACAAAAACGTCTTCAAAAATCGAAACTACACCGGAGGTGAACATCTCGTTCAGCGCGTCGACGTCGGACGTAGTGCGCGTAACCAGGCGGCCGACGGGATTCTTGTCGTAAAAGCCGATGTGCATGCGCTGCAGATGGCGGAAAATCTCGCGGCGCAGATCGAACATCACCATCTGCCCCGCCCACTGCATGAAATAGATCTGAAG